>Ga0307408_100003425_pt1 | contig 10871 bp, 7 predicted proteins | sample 322Cmetagenome_FD_202116 | JGI IMG/M metagenome (GOLD analysis project Ga0307408, IMG submission 202116) | Maize rhizosphere microbial communities from greenhouse at UC Davis, California, United States - 322HYB-C-3 | ecosystem: Host-associated > Plants > Roots > Rhizosphere > Soil | place: USA... | reverse complement strand
AGCGGCTCGCCGGCCTTGCACTGGACCTCGAAGCCGCAATCCGCACCGACGCACGCACGTCCGATGCCGCCGTCGTCCTTCCCCGGCTGGCCGCCACGTTCCTACGCCCCATCAACCTGTGCAGCGAACTGACGACGCACCGGCTGCAGGCTCAGTGCTCGCTGGGAGCCAGCCGGTAGCCCACGCCGCGGACGGTTTGCAGCCAGCGCGGCTGCTGGGGGGAATCGCCGAGCTTCTTGCGGAGGTTGCCCATGTGGACTTCCACTGAGCGTTCGTCGGCCTCGCTGATGTAGCTGCCGACGTCGTAATCCTCGTCCCGCAGCCTGCGCACCAGGTCCGCCTTGGTGCGGACCGTCCGGCCGGCCTCGAGCAGGGCGTGAAGCAGTTCGAACTCGGTGCGGGTGAGGTTCATTTCCTTGCCGTCCACCACGACGGTGCGGGAAGCGTAGCTGAGTTCCAGGCCGTTGTGGCTGTAGTTCCCGCGTTCGGAGTGCCCGTTGCCCTCCGCAGCCTCCACCGTGGACGCCTCGGTATCCGCACCTGACCGGGGCCGGCGCATCATGGCGGCGATACGGGCACGCAGCTCGCGCGGACGGAACGGCTTGGTGAGGTAGTCGTCCGCGCCGGACTCCAGCCCGATCAGGGTGTCCAGTTCTTCGGTGCGGGCCGTGAGCATCACGATATAGGCGTCGGAAAACTCGCGGATCTGCCGCGATACCTCAAAGCCGTCGATGTCCGGCAGGCCGAGGTCCAGGGTGATGACGTCCGGGTTCAGGGTCTTCGCGATGAGGACGCCCTCCGCGCCGCTGCTTGCCACTGTCACTTCGAAACCGGCCTGGGTCAGGACCGTGCGGACCAGTTCCCGGATATCATGGTCATCCTCGATGACCAGCCCAACGCGTGCATCACTCATAGTGCCCCCTCAGCAGCCAACGTCAGAAGTATAGCTGCCTGCGGATATCCTGCTGCTATGGCCCTTTACACCCTCGCGCGAAAGTCGCCACGCAATGACTGATCCCGTCGCCTGGTCCTCGGGACGGCTGCGATTCTTCCGGCGTCCCTTCCACGAGTACCGGCTGCGGGACCGCGTAGCACTGAGCCAGATGCCGCTCTTCGTGACAACGTGCCTGACGGCTTTCCTGGTGTGGGTGTTCTTTCCCCAGGGCATGGGCAACCCCTTTTTCGTCGCGTTCCTGGTCTCCCAGCTCGTGCTGATGGCTTCCTGCTACCTCGTTCCGTGGGAGCGGCTGCCGTACACGAGTTTCCTGGCCATTCCCGTGCTTGATTTCGTCTCCATCGGGCTGGGGCGGGAAGGCGGCCTCGAGAGCCTGACCAGCATCGGCCTGCTCGCAGTGCTCCCGGTGATCTGGCTGTGCGCCTCCGGCTACTACCCCAGGCTGGCCCTGTGGCTGGCGTTCCTCGCCCCGCTGGCCATCCTGTGGGCGCCGCTGCTCATCAAGGGGACCTTCACCGCGCAGGACTTTGCGCGGACCCTGCTCCTTCCCGTCATCACGCTCGGAATCGGTGTGTCCGTGAGCGTGCTGACGCTGAGCATGATGCGGCAGCAGCGTGAGCTGGAGGAAAAAGACGCCCAGCTCCAGGCAAACCTCCGCACCAGCCAGCGGCAGGAATCGCTCCTCAATACAGTCCTGGACACCGTGCATCTGGGCGTCCTCGCCGTGGACGCCGACGGCCATGACGTCCTGATGAACCGGAAACAGCGTGCCAACCACGTCCTGGCCAGCCCCAAGGACAACCCGGACCCGAACGAATCCCAGCTCCTGGTGTTCGGGCCAGACCGCAAAACCCTGGTTCCCGTGGAAGACCGCCCGGTCCGCCGCGCCGTGCTGGGCGAAACCTTCACGGACTACCTCGTGTGGCTGGGTGAGGGAAAGGAGCAGCGCGCCTTCGTGACGACGGCGCGTGCCATGAAGGATCCGGACGGCAAGTTTGCCGGCTCGGTGATCGCCTTCAGCGATGTGACGGACCTGGTGAACGCCCTGTCCGCGAAGGACGACTTTGTCTCCAGTGTCTCCCATGAGTTCCGCACCCCGCTGACCTCCATCCTGGGCTACGTGGAGATCCTGCTGGCCGACGACCAGGCGGAGTCAGACCGGGAGATGCTGGAGATCATCCGGCGGAACTCCGAGCGTCTCCTGACCCTGGTGTCCGACCTGCTGGCGAGCCGCAACGGCCAGCTGATTGTCACGCCGCACACAGTGGATGTTGCCGAGCTGGTCCGTGCCAGTGTGTCCTCCGCGCTGCCCAAGGCCGCTGTTGCCGGAGTGGTCCTGGCGGCCGAGACGCCGGACAAGCTGGAAGCCCATGTGGACGGCGCCCGCATCTCCCAGGTCCTGGACAACCTGGTGTCCAACGCCATCAAGTACTCCCCCGACGGCGGGAACGTCCTTGTCAGCCTGGCACAGGAGGACGGCCGCCTGGCCTGCAGCGTCTCGGACACCGGAATGGGAATGACCGCGGAGGACACGTCCGAAGTGTTCGCCAAGTTCTTCCGCACCAGCAACGTGCGCCGCACCGCCATTCCCGGCGTCGGCCTGGGCCTGCCCATCAGCAAGGCAATCGTCGAAGCGCACGGCGGGACGATCGAGGTGGACAGCCAGCTGGGCAAGGGCACCACCTTCACGTTCCGGGTCCCGGTCTAGATTTCGACAGGCTCAATCACCGTTGGTTGGGCTGTCGAAACCCGTGGTGGTTTCGACAGGCTCAACCGCCGAATGCTGCCGGACCACTTCTCCCCAGGACTGCCGGGCCAGCTCCCGGACGGAGGCCAGGATGTCCGACGGCGGCAGGGAAAGGTCCAGCGGGAACTCCACGATGTCGATGTCCGTGTTGAGGATCCGGCGGAGCTTCATCTCCCCCGCACCCGCGTAGACCAGCCAGGCGGTGGGCACGGCCAGCGCGGTGCAGTGTGCCAGCATCTGGTAGTGGTCGGCCGTGAGCGAGGCGCCGGCGTCCGAAGCCGCCTTGTACTTGGCGTTGTAGACCACCACGGGCCGTCCGCCCAGCAGGTGCACGGCGTCCGGACGGACCTGCAGCCTGTCCGTGTCCCGCACAGCCTCGCTCAGCAGCGCGTTGTACCGCAGCCGCAGCTCCCCCGGGTATTCCGCCATGGCCGCCCGCAGGGCTGCGCCGACGAAGTCCTCGAACACCCGGGCCATGTCCACCACGAACGAGGCCGTCTGCTGCCCGCCCTCGCCCGCTTCTGCCGATGCGTTGCGCAGGATCACTTCGGCGAGCCGGAGCACTGCGTGGTAGCGCAGGTTCATCCGGGTGGGTTTCCACGGCGGCAGCGGGGCGCCGGCGGCAAGCCGTGTGACGTCGTCGAGCTTTCCCTTCAGCTGGCGGAGCCGGCTCAGCACCTCCGGGCGCACCCCCGGAACCTGCCCCATCCGCTCAAGTGCGGCGCGCAGGATCCGGTTCTCGGCGATGTCCTCGGTGAACTCGTCATAGGAAACTTCAAGGGGTACCAGCATGCCCGGCCGCCGCGAGATCTGGTCCGAAATCCGGATCCTGCCCTTGACGGTCCGCAGCGACTCGTCCACTGTCAGGTAGCCCTGCAGCACGCCGCGGCCCAGGGCTCGCTCCGCCAGCTGTGCGAGCGACTCGGCCAGCGCGCTCCACAGCCCGCCCTCCTCGGCGGCGGCAACGGTGTCAGGCCGGAAACCCTGGTCAGCCGCGTAGCTGAGCAGGAACAGGAGCCGGCTGAGCCCCAGCCGGTCCTTGGGCCGCACATCCAGCTGGACCGTGGGCGTGCGGACCGAGCCCACCTTGCCCACCGGTTCGATCCGGTACAGGCCCATGCCCATGGGAGAGGCCTTCGCCAGGCCGCTCGAATTCACGAACGAGGCGCTGGCAGGGTCCAGCCGTTCCACGATGCCCCGGGACAGTTCGTCCAGGACCAGGTGCCGCCGTGATGATGCGCGGCTACCCTGCTGCAAGGCGTCCCAGCAGCTGGTCCAGCCCGAAGCGCTCTTCCAGCTGCGCCCGGGTGAGCTGGCCGTGGTAGTGCTCCTCCAGCAGCGGCATCAGCTCGTACTTCCAGATCCGGCGCAGCCCGGCGGGAGTCTGGGCCGCCGGCTTCATGAAGTAGGACGGGCCGATCATCAGGTCACGGTCCCACTCGTCGATGGCACTGTTCAGGGCATCCAGCAGCAGCGCCGGGGTGGTATCCAGCTGCCGGGCCTGCAGGAACCGGCGCAGCGAGCCCTTGACCGGTTCGGTCTGCGGGTGCAGTTCGATGAAGGAGAACCGACGCCGGATGGCTGCGTCCATCATCGCGATGGAACGGTCCGCGGTGTTCATGGTGCCGATGATGTAGAGGTTGTCCGGCAGCGTGAACGGCTCGTTGGGGCTGTACTGAAGGTAGATGCGGTCGTCCCGGTACTCCAGCAGGAAGTACAGCTCGCCGAACACCTTGGCCAGGTTGGCCCGGTTCATCTCATCGATGATCAGGAAGTACGGCTTCTTTTCGTTGCCGGGCTTGGCGGCCTCCTCCGCGAGGCGCCGCAGCGGTCCGGCCACCAGCTTGAAGGACACCTGGCCGTCATCTGTCTTGTCCGGCCGGTAGCCCTCGAAGAAGTCCTCGTAGGCGTAGGACGGGTGGAACTGCACCAGTTTGACCCGCTCGTCAGTGGTGTCGTCGGCCAGCTCCGCGGCGAGGTGCTTGGCCAGGTACGTTTTCCCGGTGCCGGGCGGGCCGTAGAGGACCAGCTGCCGGTTCTCCTCCAGCAGGTCCGCGATCTCCTGCAGGGGCTCCAGCTCCATGTGCAGCGAGTCGGCGAATTCGGGGGTCAGCCGGCGGAAGCCTTCCTGGACGGGAGGTACGACGGCGGCGCCTTCCGTGTCGCTGTCCGGTTCCGTTTCGGCTTCCGGCGGCAGGAGGGCCTGCAGGGCCGGCATCACGCGGGTCACGTCGACCACGATGCCCGCGGTGGCCAGCTGGCGCTGGACGTGGCGGGGCAGGCTCGCCGTGGCGTGCCCCTCGTCAAACCAGCGGACCTTGCGGCGCAGCCGCCGGTTGTCGTCGTTGTAGTCGGGTTCGCCCAGCACGCCGCCCAGCCGCACGGTGCCGGCGTGCTGGTACAGGACCAGGTCGCCCGGTTTCATGACGGTCAGGAAGGCGAAGACGGCCGTCTTGGTGTCCTCGCGTTCCACATAGCCAAGGTGTTTGTAGTCCTCGTCCACCGCGTGCTGCACCACTCCGGCGGTGACGCCGGGGTCCAGCAGCCGGAGGTGCTCGACGTCGAGCGTCACCTTCTCCTCGCCCTGCCAGGCGGTGAGCAGTTCGGTGTTGTCGCCGTGGGTCCGCAGCAGCCAGGCCCGGTGCCCGGGGTCGCCCACCTTGCGCCATTGGCTGACCAGCTGCCGGGCATACCAGTCGATGCGCTGTCCCGCCTGCTCGTCGAGGTGCAGGCGGATGCGATGGATATCGGCGGTGATGTCCTCTTCGCTGTCGCCTTTCGCCCCGCCCACCAGCGAGGCGAAAGCATCCCGGATTTCCTGCCGCTCGACGTCGGCCACCACGGGCTCGAAGTAGCTGGGCCAGGCCAGGAATTCGATGCTGCGGCGGATGGCGGGCTGGTCGTCCGGGGTGCCGGCCGCCAGGGCATGGAACTTCAGCGGGTCCAGCAGCGCCGCGGTGATGCTGGTGGGCGGCTGCTGGTCCACGTGCTGCACGAAACGGCACAGCCATTTCAGGTGGTCCCAGATGGTCCAGTTGAACTCCGCTGTCCGGTCCCTGATGACGCCGTGGTCCGTCATGCCCTGGTAGAGCTCTTCGGGCAGCTCAAGGGAAGGCTCCAGCCATGACGCAGCCTCTGCCACGCGGGCGCGCTTGACCTTGAGCGACTTCACCTCGTGGGCCAGCGGCAGGGACTGCAGGAAGAGCAGTTCGACGGCCAGCTGCTTGGCTTCCCGGGACGCGCCGTCGAGGTTTTGCCGGAGGTTGGTCATCATGGGCGCTTTGGGGTCCGGCGCGCCGCGTTCCAGCCTCTCCGCCAGCTCCGCCGCCGCCTCCGAGGTCCAGGTCAGGGTTCGCCCGTCCAGCGCTGACGGCTTGCCCTGCAGCCCGGGGCCGAGGACGAACCAGGCCGCGTCCTCGATTTCCCGGGAGATGCCGGGGGCGCGGGTCATGGCAGCAGTGGAGGCGGGGGTCATGGATCCAAATTTACAGGGTGAAGCTGGACGGCTGCTCCACGCCTACGCAATACTGCTGGCCGGAACCACCGGCACCCCGCCTCCTGCCGCTTGGCTACTTGGCCCCGGGCAGCCGCTTGCGGCCAAAGATGAAGTAGCCCATGGGACCGATGAAATTGATGAAGGACGCGGCCCGCCATGCGGCTTTCGGCCCGTTGATCTGGGCGGCGGGCCGCCGGGAGATGTCCCGTTGCGCTGCCACCAGCAGCGACATCTGGGCGATGCCCACAATGATGGTGCCCGCCTTTGCCGACGGGGACATCTCCTTCCAGGTCTTCTTCTTCCTGGCGGGGCTGGTCTTGTTCTTGGCCATCTGGGTTTCCTTTCGCTCGGGTGGTTCCAGTCCAGTCTGTCCGCTGGAGTGTTGTCCAGAGGCTTAGTGCCTGTAGGGGGCCATACTGTCCTTTTGCTCGGGCGTCAGCCGCTGCACCCTCCCGGTGGCCTCATCCACAAACGCCAGGTGGCTGCTGGCCTTCACGCAGTCCTCCCCCGTGACGGGGTCCTGGATGAGGTAGTGGATGTCGAAGCTGGCACCCTTGACGGAGCCGATCCACACCTGCACCACTGCGGGGACGTTCCGGTACTCGAGGGTCCGCACGTAGCGGATCTTGTGGTCCACCACCAGGGCCATGGTGCCGTCCGGGACGGCGTTGAACAGCGAAACCTTGGGCTCGATGCCCGGCAGCCCCGCCCCCTTCGGCGGGCCGAAGGCACCGATCCTGGCTTCCTCCAGCATCCGGACGATCTGCACGTTGTTGATGTGCCCGTAGGCATCCATGTCGCCCCAGCGCATCGGTACCAGGACCTCGATCCGCTCATTACCGTTCTTGCTGTTGTCCTGCCCCACGTGGCCTTCCTGCGCGCTCAGCTGTGTACCGCCGTCGAATCGTCTTCCGGCACCTCGCCGGCGTCCGCCCCAGCGAACTGGGACATGTACAGCCGGTGGTAGGCGCCTTCGGCGGCAAGGAGCACCTTGTGGTTCCCCTGCTCCACGATCTTGCCGTCTTCCATCACCAGGATGGTATCGGCATCCCGGATGGTGGAAAGCCGGTGCGCGATGACGAAGCTGGTCCGGTCCGAACGGAGGGCCGCCATGGCCTTCTGCACCAGGAGCTCGGTACGGGTGTCCACGGAGCTCGTGGCTTCATCGAGGATGAGCAGGGAGGGGTTGGCCACGAACGCCCTGGCAATGGTGATCAGCTGCTTCTCGCCGGCGCTGACGTTGTTGCCTTCCTCGTCAATGACGGTGTTGTAGCCCTCGGGCAGGGCACGCACGAAGCGGTCCACGAACGTGGCCCTGGCGGCGGCCATGATCTCTTCCTCCGTGGCGTCCAGGTTGCCGTAGCGGATGTTGTCGTAGATGGACCCGCCGAACAGCCACGCGTCCTGCAGCACCATGCCCACCTTGGAGCGCAGCTCGGAACGGCTGAGGTGGGTGATGTCCACTCCGTCCAGGGTGATGGAGCCGGAGTTCAGCTCATAGAACCGCATCACCAGGTTGACCAGGGTGGTCTTTCCGGCACCGGTTGGCCCCACGATGGCCACCGTGTTTCCGGGCTCCGCGGTGAAGGACAGGTTCTCGATGAGCTTCCGGTCCTCGGTGTAGCTGAACGTGACGTTCCGGAATTCCACGTGCCCGTCGGTCTTGGCGGGCAGGTGTTCGGTGGGGGTCTCCGGGGCCTGCTCGTCCGCGTCCAGGAATTCGAATGCCCGTTCCGCGGAGGCCACGCCGGACTGGAGCATGTTGGCCATCCCGGCCATCTGGCCCAGCGGCTGGGTGAACTCGCGGGAGTACTGGATGAACGCGGTGGCGTCGCCCAGCGACATTGACCCGGAGGCAACCCGCAGGCCGCCCACCACGGCGATGCCCACGTAGCTGAGGTAGGAAACGAACTGCATCACCGGGAAGATGATGCCGGACACGAACTGGGCGCCGAAGCTGGCCTTGTACAGGGCTTCGTTGCGTTCCTCGAACCGCTCCAGCATGTCCGCGTCCCGGCCGAAGACCCGCACCAGGTCGTGCCCGGAGAACGACTCCTCGATCTGGCCGTTGAGCGTGCCGGTGTTCTTCCACTGCGCCGCGAACAGCTTCTGGCTGCGCACCCCGATCATGCCGGCGGCAACGCCGGAGAGGGGCAGTGCGATGAGCGCGATCAGGGCCAGCTGCCAGGACACGATGAACATCATGATCACGATGCCCAGCACGGTGAGGACGGAATTGATCAGCTGGGCGAAGGCCTGCTGGAGCGCCTGCTGGATGTTGTCGATGTCGTTGGTTACCCGGGACAGGACGTCGCCGCGCTGGCGGGTGTCGAAATAGTTCAGGGGCAGGCGGTTGAGCTTCTTTTCGGTGTCGTCGCGGAGCCGGCGGATCACCTTCATGACGATGCGGTTCAGCACGTAGCCCTGCAGCCACAGGAAGATGTTCGCCACGAAGTACATCAGCAGGACGACGGCGATGAGCATGGTCAGCTTGTCGAAGTCGATGCCGGCGCCGGGCACCAGTTCCATCCGGGCGACCATGTCCGCGAAATTGTCCTGGCCCTGCTGGCGCAGCCCGTCCACGAACTGTTCCTTGCTGACGCCGGCGGGAAGCTGCTTGCCCACCACGCCGGCGAAGATGACGTCCATCGCCTGGCCCAGGATCTTGGGGGCGATGACGTTGAGCACGACGGCGACGATCACCATGCCCACCACCACGTAGATGCCCAGCGCCTCGGGTTTCAGCAGCCCCATCAGCCGCTTTGCTGACGGCCAGAAGTGCTCTGCCTTCTTGGCGGGCATCCCGCCGAACATGTCGCCGTCGGCCTCGGAGGGCTTGTACTCCTCCTCGACGAAGTCGTCGTCCTGCAGCACCTCCGCGCCGGGGGCGGGAGAACCGGATGCAGCCGGTCCTGGCGCTTCTTCGATGGACGTGGAGTCCTTCTTGCGGGGGCTCATGCCATTTCCTCCACGCTCAGCTGCGATTCAACAATTTCCTGGTAGGTGGGTGACGTTTCCAGCAGTTCCTCGTGGGTTCCGCGGTCCACGATCCGGCCATTGTCCAGCACCAGGATCTGGTCTGCCTCGGTGATGGTGGACACCCGCTGGGCCACGATGATGACCGTGGCGTCCGTGGTGGTCTGCTTCAGGGCGGCGCGCAGGCGGGCGTCGGTGGCGACGTCGAGGGCGGAGAACGAGTCGTCAAACAGGTATACCCGGGGCTTGGTGACCAGTGCCCGGGCGATGCAGAGGCGCTGCCGCTGGCCGCCGGAAACGTTGGTTCCGCCCTGGGCGATCCTGGCGTCCAGGCCGTTTTTCTTGTCCCGGACGAATGATTCACCCTGGGCTACCCGCAGCGCGTCCCAGAGTTCCCGGTCCGTGGCCTCTGACTTCCCGAACCGCAGGTTGTGCTCGATGGTGCCGGAGAAGAGGTAGGGCCGCTGCGGCACCAGAGCCACCCGCTTGGTGATTTCCGCCCGGTCCAGCCTGCTGACCGGGACACCGTCCAGGAGCACCTCGCCCTCGACGGGGTCGTAGAGGCGGGGCAGGAGCGAGAGCAGGGAGGTTTTGCCCGCACCCGTGGATCCGATGATGGCCACGGTCTGGCCGGGCCTCGCGGTGAAGCTGATGTTGCTCAGGACCGGCGACTCGGCGCCGGGGTAGGCGAAGGTGACGTTGCGGTATTCCACCACCCCGGCCAGCGCGGCCGGAGCCTTTGGCTGTTCGGGATCATGGATGGAAGGTTCGACGGCGAGGACCTCGCCGATGCGGTCGGCGCAGACCGAGGCGCGCGGGATCATCATGGCCATGAAGGTGCCCATCATGACGGCCATCAAGATCTGCAGCAGGTACTGCAGGAAGGCGGTCAGCGCGCCCACCTGCATGTCGCCGGAGTCCACCCGCTGGCCCCCGAACCACAGCACCGCGGCGGTGGACAGGTGCAGGATCATGCTGATGGCAGGAAACATCAGGACGAACAGGGCGCCGATCTTCAGCGACACATCGGTGAGCTCCCGGTTGGCCTCGCCGAACCTCTCCGTCTCGTACGGTTCCCGGACAAAGGCCCGCACCACCCGGATGCCGATGATCTGCTCGCGGAGGACCGCATTGATGCGGTCGATTTTCTTCTGCATCGAGCGGAACAGCGGCATCAGCCGGACCACCAGGTACCCCACCACCACGGTGAGGAGTGGCACCGAAACCCACACCAGCCAGGACAGGTTGAGGTCCTCGCGCAGGGCCATGATGATGCCGCCAATGCACATGATGGGCGTGGCCACCATGAAGTTCAGGGCCATCAGCATCAGCATCTGCACCTGCTGGACGTCATTGGTGCCCCTGGTGATCAGCGTGGGGGCGCCGAAGGCGTTAACGTCCTTGGCCGAGAAACTGGTGACCTTGCGGAACACGGCCCGGCGCAGGTCCCGGCCCAGGGCCATGGCTGTCTTGGAGCCGAAGTACACGCCGGCGATGGCGGTCCCCACCTGGACGAACGCCACCAGCAGCATCACCATGCCGGTGCGCCAGATGAAGTCCGTGTCCCCGCGGGACACCCCTTCGTCAATGATCTGCGCGTTGAGGCTGGGAAGATAGAGCGCGGCAATGGTGGAGGCAAGCTGGAAGGCGATGACCGCCACCAGGTAGGGCGTGTACGGCCTGGAAAACCTCCGTAT
>Ga0307408_100003423_pt1 | contig 10875 bp, 8 predicted proteins | sample 322Cmetagenome_FD_202116 | JGI IMG/M metagenome (GOLD analysis project Ga0307408, IMG submission 202116) | Maize rhizosphere microbial communities from greenhouse at UC Davis, California, United States - 322HYB-C-3 | ecosystem: Host-associated > Plants > Roots > Rhizosphere > Soil | place: USA... | reverse complement strand
AGCGGCCAGTATAAGTACAAAAAGCTTAATTCTGCCAACAGAGTTGATGAATCTTCCTGACACTAGTTTATACATTAAAATGATGGCTACTTGTTTGCTATTTTCTTCATTTCAATCAGCATCTCACGGATAGCTGGAGATTCAACCTTGGCTTTTTTAACAAAGAGCTCAGATGCAATCCGCCTGGCACTTTCTTTCCTGCCCCAATCATCATACAGCCTGGCCAAAAGAAATTGAGGATAAAAATGAGAAGGTATCATCCAGGAGGCTTGTAAGTAAGCTTTCTCAGCTGGTTGATATCTCTTCAATGCCTTATAACTATCGCCGATTGTTGTTTCTAAAACTGAATTGTCGCAATAATTTTTCGCCTTGTTTAATATCGTAATTGCGTGCTTATAGTGCCCCGCCCGGTTAAGAGACTTTCCATAGCTTATAAGAAAGGTTCCTTCGTTTTTTAATAAAGGATAGGCTTTTTTAAAAAAGGGAAGTGGTTTTTCTGACTGCTCTGTATCTTGTAAAAGTAAGGCCAGCTTCCAATTCTCATATGCTCCATAAAGTTTATTCAAACACTTGCCACTATATACAAGCATATATAAGGCTGACAGCAAAAAACTTAGCTTGAGAAAGGCAGAAATGCGATTGAAGGGTATTGAGAAACTAAACAAAGGTTGATATGCTCCTGCAAGTATTGCCCCATATATAACTGTAATAATGCTTATAGGCAAAATATGTGATGGATACGAAAACAAAGAAAAAACTAAAACAGACGTCAACCCCGCTTTGGCAATCAAAAGTACAGGAGCATTTTTAACCTTCTTTTTAAGAGCTAATAAAACCGCAACAAATGCGAGGCAGGCAATCAAAAAACCATTCTCAACAATGAGTTGCAAAGGTTCATTAAAGGCATACCACACGTTATCTGCCAGATTTTGTTCTTCTAAATCAGTATTGCGTTTGAAATATTCTGCCTGATACCTCATATAAGCCGATTTAAAGTTGTCAAAACCCAGCCCCTTGAGAGGCTCATCTTTAACGATACCGAGTGACACCTTCCAAATTAACAAACGGCCGTCGGCAGAAGCTTTCTTATAAAAGTACATCCCAGCTCCTATCCCTATAACAAGGAAGGAAGCAATCGCCAATAACACATTCTTTTTAATCGAATTGCCTAGATAAATCTTAAGAACAGGGTAATCTCGGTACCGGTGAAAACAGAGTAATGCACTACTCAAAATCATTCCAGCCCAAGCTGCCCTGGATTTCGTTGCACCAATTACTAACAAAATGGAAAGAATACCGGACAAAGAAATTAGCGGCATAATTTGACTCAGTTTTTTTCGCCAAAAGTATCGGTCTCCAAAGGGCTTTTTGAGTATTGGAACGCATGCGTACAGTTGAGTCGTCAAAAAATAACAACCAAGAGCCACAGGAAATGTGCATGCCAGATATCCGGCGTAGGGGCCCGGGTTAAAGAAGCTACCTGTTAAATTAAAAACACTGTATTCGTACCTACTGCCATATCCGTGTAATTGTAAATGTCCATTAATTGCCTGAATTATCCCCCCAAGTACTATCCCGGCATATAAAAACAAGTATAAGCCAGGAGGTAAGCATCTCACCATTATATAAACTATCAGCAGGCCATGAAGCTCTAAATATCTTAGTGAAAAATTATCGTGGTTTGAGATAGCCCGGTTAATGATTATCAGTATATAAACAGAAGCTGTTAAAACATCAATAAGAGTAAATCTTATTGATGTTTTGTAGTTAACAGCAATTTTTAAAAGGAATGTAAACGAAAGGATAAGTGTTATATACGCAAAAACAAAAAACTTCCCGGTTTCTGCCGCTCCTTCCAGCGCGTTAATTTTTACTGAAGGAACAACTGAAACCAGAAAAACTAGAAGGACAATGGATATGGCAGGCAAAACCTTCAGCCCATTGCTACATACCCCAGCTTGATTAAGCATAGGAGTCAACCGTACTGCCAATTAAGGATAAAAGTTCTTTGATTGACGTTGTAAAAGGAATTTCGATGCGATTGGATAGCTCTATGGTTCTTTTCTTTTTGTCTACCAAGCGTATATAGTCAATGTTAACAAGATATGACTGGCTTACTTTAACAAATTTCTCCTGGCACAATTCTTTTAGAAATTTCGATAGAGGCTTAGAAATAACAATTTTTTCTCCATCAGCCAATACAATATCCGTGTAACAATTATCAGACTTGCAGAAAGTAATCTTATCCTGCTCAATTATCCGCAAGTAACTTTGGGTATGAATAATTACTTTTTTTGAATTAATCATAAAGAAATTTTATGGTAGACTATCTAGTTATTTAGAGAGCACTTATTGATTCAGTATCCAACCAGGGATTGAATCATAATGAAAACTTCGTTAATGTTAAAAGATATTTTCTGGTAGTATTTTTCTTAGGTTGCACATGGTAGTTTAGATTAATTTTAGGCTTAAACACTCCAAATATAAATAATTAATCGGTTTAGTAAATCAGTTTAAGCTTTTTTTGATAGTATATAAGCCGAACCAGCAAATACCTCACCCTCAGCGGAAGGTTTTTTGAGACTCACCGAGTCTTTCACACCCCGGAACGAAACGGAACTCGACAGGAATGCCCTCTTTGGTGACCAACAACTGCACTTTAACACCTAATGAAATGATAGCTGTCACTGCCGCTCATCACCCTTCGGCTATCTTCATAATGCCTAACTCGTATCTATAAAACAGAATATTCTATAATTTTATCCTTGGTAAGCATCTATCAGAGTTTTTAGTTGTGGTAAACCAAAATTCTCTTTTTTGATGCTTACTTCTTTATCTTTTTTAACCCGCAACTTTAGCTAATTATTTAAAAACTTTTAATGTTTCCTAAAACGTAAGCGGGCTATTTTTCCTAATGCAGGCTTCTATTGTACCAATCAATTCACTCAAATCAAATGGCTTTGAAATAAAGGCATCACTGTTATATGTTCCTACAGAATGGAAAACTTTTGGATATGCGGAGATGATGATAACCGGGATATTTTTTAGAACAGGGTCTGATTTTATTGAGGAGCAAATATCACCGCCATTTATGTGGTCAATTAAATAGTCAACAAGCACAATATCCGGCATAAATTCCTTGACATCGTTCAGGGCGCCTAAGCTGGTACTTGATGCTTTAACATCGTACTGCTCATAGGATAAAACCTCCTCGATCATGGCAAGTATAGCAGGGTCGTCATCTATTACAAGTACCCGTTTTTTCATCATTCCGGTAGAAGAAAAATATCAAATAAATTTAAGCATATTTTAAATATACCTGATTTACATATTTGATTCTCACTACTTTACAAACAACAAAGCTTTAATTAAACGGAATAAGCCTTCCCACTGGAAGCATAATAAAACAGGGCAAAAACTTTCCTTTGCAAAGCTTTTGCCCTGTTCTCCAATCCTCCCTGAGGCGAAAGCATCTTAATATGGCAAGACGGCAACCAATCACTCGGTTAGCTTAGTAATCCAACCTGCTCCATTTCCTAATCGTCGGCAGGCATAACTTTACTGGCCGGGCTTCCATCTGGATAAAGTGAAATGCTTTTTCATAGCAAAGACGACTTCAACCGCGAGTAATAGTAAAAAAGTTTTTTACAGGTTGCATTTCAAGTTGATTAGCAATAAGGGAACCGTATTATAATTTTACTTTACGGCAGTAATGCTATCATTTAAGTGGAAGAAATCAAAATCAGCGTACCCTCCGGCTGTCTGTGTGGCATAGTTAAACAAGCCAAAACGGTAGCCCATAAAATGAGGTATGGTGTACGACATCTTCAGTTCAGGGCCCAAGCGTTTCCATGATATGCCGTCAAGACTATAATAAAAGTAGGCTTTATCTGAACGATCCTTGAAGTCGCAATCGGCCTTAAGAAATACAACATTTTGGTCAAATGGAACTTCAACCGGTTCTGCTGATTTGGCCATCTCCACAACAATAGCCTTTTTGCCCGACCTCACTTTTACACCGATAAAACCATAATCTTTTTGAAGAAGAAGGAGTCCGGCACAATCGCCCTCCTTCATGTTTGTGGCGTCTAACGATGTAACAGCAGAACTTTGAGGACCAAACGTCCGCTGAGTTAGTGTATTTTTAGCCTGCAATATGCTACTGTCAATACGCCCTGTAGTTAACCTGAGATAGCCTGGACGCTGCCTTACTGACCACAAGTTATTATTTGGATTATGGTTCCATTGCCAAACCAATGGAAGATCGGGGCCTTTCTTTCTCCTAATAAACTCATCAGAAGAAACTATTCCAGGCATATAGCCCTGACTTTGGGGCAAACGCAACGTTTCGGGCACTTTACCATCGGTTCCTAGTACAGGCCAGCCTTTTTCCCATTTTACAGGAACCCAGTATGGAATCCGGCCAACTGCGCCAAAATCTCTAAACAGATAAGCATACCATTCGCCTCCTGGTGTGCTTATTAATCCGCCCTGCGCCACGCCCTTATCCTGTAAAGCAACTTTTCCTTCGTAGGGGCCAGTAATCTTGTCTGCACGGTGTACAATAACCGTGCGCATTCCTCCTGCCGGCCAGCTGATATTGAAGAGGTAGTATTTTCCATTTATTTTAAACAGTTGAGAACCTTCAGCCGGTAAGCCTCCTCTGGCTGTACTTGCCGGTGCACTTGCGTTCTCGATAATTACCTGCTCTTTGGAATCTTCCTTTATGCCTGATAGATCTGGCTTAAGCTCAACCAGTTTTATTTTTCCGCCACCATAAATCATATAAGCACGGCCGTTATCATCAAAAAATAGCGAATGGTCGTGCAAAGCCGGTTTGAAGGCACTTTTTTTCCAGGGGCCTTTTTCAATGTTTTTAGTGCTGTAGATATAGGTTTTATCTGTAGTACCGGCGAAGGTAGAAACATAGTAGGTTCCCTTGTGGTAGCGCAGGCTGCTCGCCCAGGAGCCTCTCCCATAGGTGCTTTTACCGTTATTAAGGTTTAGCTCATCTACATTGTCCAAAACGTCATAAGCGTAACTAACAAGTTGCCAGTTTACCAAATCCTTTGATTTCATAATGGGTACTCCCGGACTCATGTGCATTGTGGTGCTGCTCATGTAATAGGTATCCCCTACCCTTATTATGGACATGTCGGGCACATCGGCGTAAATAACAGGGTTGCGGGCATTTTGAGCATATACGGCACTGGCTAACAGAAGAATTACGATAGTTAAAAATTTAAATACAGTTTGTTTTCCTTTCATGAATGTCAGGTTATTTGGTTTATACCAGGCCTTAAAACGATTTTTTAGCCACTAATGAAGAAATTCGGAAATCCGGAATTTGCCCCTACTTTGATTTCGATTGATACCGTTCTTTAAGTACTTAAAATAAGAAACTTGCATTTCACTCTCCTCGAGGAGCTACCGTGTGTACACATTTCTGTAGATTCAATTGTTTCTTTTTCTTTTCCATTCGATGAAAAGAAACAAAAATCTTGTGCCTTGCGAGGTGCCCTTTTTCGCACATTCCTCTGCGCAAATTCCCTTATCAGCCGCGCGGTGCTGCGCCGGCTTTTCCCTTTCCGCAAATCCCGTCGCTTCAGAAAACCCGACAATGCACCTTCCTCATACACAGGCCCGCTGATAAGTGAATTTTTATCCAGGCACTTCGCAAGGCACCGCCTCCGAATCAACATTTCTGCTTATTTCGAATGTCCTCCTGCAAATCGCCTTAAGGGCAAAAAACTTGTGCGTACACCATACTTAACAGTTAATTCTTAAGTTAATAATATTGAAGCTATCCTTATTTATGGCTGAATATCGTTTGCTGAAGTTGCGTATAAGCCGATCAGGCTTCCGGTAAAACCACCAGCAACATTCGTTGAGAGGATGTCTCCGGAAACAGTACCGCCAACATTTTTAAAGTTTTTAGTATCGGTGGAATAATTGAAATTATAGTCATCGCCTTTTGCTTCTATCTGCAGCTGGATTGGCTTGCGAACATCTACTTTTTCGCTGGCTACAATTGTTGTATTACCCCGTTCGGTTCTTGCCAATACCAAATAGTTATCGCTTCCTTTTTTTGTAAGGCCGAATACATAATTAAATCGTTCGCTCTGATAATGAACGAGGCCGGCAAGGTCCTTTTCTGATTTGGGAGCGTATTTTATTGTAACCGTAGCGTTAAAGCTGTTGTGCTGCTGCCGGTGAAAAAGGCTTGAAACTGGTGCCAATGCTTTGATATTATCTGAGAATGGATTGATAACTAGTCCGCTCTTAACCTTACTAACGAAAGCTTCGCGTGGCCCGCGCATCCCGATCCATCGGTAATCTAGATTTGGCGCTGTAAAATCGTCGCTAAATGTAAAGTTACCATTGGGAAAGAAACCATTTTGGCCTGTTTGGTTTTTCACGCCTTCAGGCATTTTAATTTTTGGTTTCAAGGGAACAAGGCCATTTTCAAAAATTGGAAACTCACCGCTCCAGTCAACAGGTAACATAAAAGTTTCGCGGCCGGCATTAACGCGGTCTTTTTCGTTCGGGCGAATGCCTAAAAACACGCCATAATACTTACCATTCGGGCCTTCCACCAGGTCAGCATGGCCGGTCCAGTCCATTTTATTCTGGCGTTCTCTTGGAAAATGGCGCTGAGTAAGTATAGGATTATTATTGGCTGGCTTATACGGGCCTTTCACATCATCACTAACAAAAATAACCTCACTATGCCATCCGCCTGTACCACCTTCGGCACACATTAAATAATAGCGGTTATTCTTCTTATAAATATGCGGGCCCTCAATCCAGATAGGCTTTTGTCTGATATCCGTGCCTCCGTCAACAATAATTTTATCAGTACCAGCAATTACTTTATCGTTTTGTAGATCATATTCCCAAAGTTTAATTACCCGGTGCCCATTATACAGCTCCTTCCCTTTATCAGGCGCGTCATTATGTACAACATAAGCTTTTCCGTTATCATCAAAGAAAAGAGAAGGATCGATGCCGTCGAACTGCAGTTTGACAGGGTCGCTCCAGCCCTTCAGCGGATCTTTCGTTTTAACCACTATATTGCCCATTCCTCCGGAAAACTGCGTGGTTATCATATAAAAAGTGTCGTTATACTTGTTATACTTGATATCCGGTGCATATATTCCGGCTGAAACTCCAGACTTTTCAACTTTCAATTGGGAAGGCCTGTCCAACACATGGCCTATTTGTTTCCAATTCACCAGGTCATTTGAATGAAAGATGGGTACTCCGGGAAACATTGCAAATGAGGAATTAACCAGGTAATAATCATTGCCTTTACGAGTGATAGCCGGGTCGGGATAACAGCCCTGCAAAACCGGAGTATAAAACTCGCCTGCTTCCAAAGGATTGTCCCGGTAAATTCGATCATCCCCGCGATAACTAAACTTACTAAAAACCGGAGCGTCTTTAGATGCCTTAACTGGCTGCTGCGCAGAGGCATAAGTAAGTGTAAAAATACTCATCAAAAGCATCGCTGCCTTTTTCTTCTGCAGCAAAGTGGACTTAAATGTAGATTTATGCATTGTATATAAGTTTTTCACAATGAGTTCTCTCATTGTATCAGCGTGTATTTTATTTTCTGGGCTACGAGGATTTGTGAGTAACAAAACTGAGAATATCAGCGCCGACAGATGCTTACAAATGACATTTTTTATAGCACAAATGTTGAATCAATGCTCTAAACACCATTTTTTCCAGGAAGAAATAAGGACTCTCATTGGGGAATCGACAAAAAAGGCGGATATTTTTTAAGTGCTTATAAGGATTCCGAATCATTTTCTTCTTCGGAATCCTGAATCTTCTTGGAAGCTGGCAATGGACGGCGTGATAAGTCGATGTAGGGATTTCACCGGAAGGCAAAAGAAAATATCATCACCTCTTTATTTGCTGTTGAAACATCTTTTAAATGTCAGGAAAATCGCGTTTAAAGCTGATAACCAACGTCAGACAGCGTTTAGAACGCCTGTCCGCGTTTAAGCGACCGCAGACAGTCGTTCTTAAACGCTGTCTGACGGTTTACTGCGGCTGATTTATTCTTACTTCGCCTGAATAAATTTTAAAGGCGATTGCTATGTCTTTTATATCAACTCCTGTTGTCAGTGATTTTTCTTTTTTAGTAATTGTTGAAATTCCGTATCGTCAGGATTTTTCATGGGGTCGGAAATCGCCATTCCTGCTTTCCTAAATTCACTGACTAGTCTTTTATCAAAATCTTCTAGATAAGAAGCAAAGGCAATAGAATCTTTTTCTTCGGGAATTAACTTGAAAGGGATATTGGGTTCCTTAAACCGGTATAAAGTGGCGGTTGTGCTATCATTTCCCGCTAAAAATATTGAGTCACCGTAGTTTGTAACTTTAGCTGCATAGTGATTTGTAAGGTATTTCAACGAATCGTTTTCAATTTTATAAGGAAGTTTAAACCTGCCTACCTTCTGGTTATAAAAAACTACATATTCCGAATCAATATCAAATTCGGTGTATCCGTTTGCCATTGTAAATCTATGCCATTTTCCAATTAGTGATTTTTGATTTCCTTGTGGGGCTTTAGTTTTCCGATTCTGTGAATTGCAGGAAAAAAGAGCAAAAATTATGGTAGCCAAAAAACAAAGTAATGATCTCATGGTAGCTTATTTTTAAATGTTAATAAAAGGCATTTTCTGTTCGGTTTTAAGCCTGGGAAAATAATGGGGTGTTAACTGAGTTTGATATGACACGAGGGCATACCGTTAACCTAAGAATACTATCCATTGAAAATCAACATTTGTTTTTAGTGCAAATGTTGATTAGGACTATCCTCCGCTGGTCCAAAGGACTCCGTTGGAGCGGAGGTGTCCCGAAGTTTCGGGAAGGTGGTTAAAGCTCTTAGTCATAGCATATTGCATATTCCTCCCCCTTACCCCCTCCAGAGGGGGACATAAAGCGCCTACCTGCATATCGCCTTGATTTCAGCAAGTTACAACACTCAATCTTGCTTAAGTTAAGGGCTATGCCCAGTGGGAGAGAAAGGCTGCCCCACCCCCTGCAAGCCGCATATTTTTATCGAACTCAGGGTATTAAATGAATACTGCCCGGCTCTTATTACCGGGCAGTATTTTGCTTTTACTTTAATAAATATTTATTGTGCCCATATAGTACAGTTAACATTGCCACTCACATTACTACCCCATGTCTCTGCAACCATGATAGCTGGAATATTCAACTGCCCTAGTGTATACCCGTAACTTTGCCATTTATTATAGTGATTGGCAAAAGTAATGACGTGATTTTGTGCGGTTGAAGTTTTTGTAACCCTGGAGCTATAAATCTGCCTGAACCCGTCACCTCCATCAATATTTTTACCAGTCATCCAACGGGTCCAAACATTGTATCCAGCTCCATCGCTGGTGAAAGTACCCAGATAGGTGCCTGTATGCGGAGATACAGCTCCCCATGTTTCATTAACATAGTACTCATAATAAGGGCTTCGGCTCCATCCATACCAGCCAAATGTACCACCACCGGAGTTTGAGTAAATCCCAAGGTTATACCCTATTTTATATGTTGGTGAACCATTGGAATAGCCTTTACCGCAGGTAAAGTTTCCGTTGTAACCACTCCATGAAACCGAGTAATTGCCACCTGGGCCGTTTGCATAGTTAACAGTACCGGTAGCTCCATCACTTTGCCATAGGGACCAAAAGAATCCGTTATGTATTCCAGACTGGTAGGATTGCACTTTGGCTTTGCCCTTAGATGAAGCCGTTCCGACAGCAGCAACAAGATCTGGCTTGGCATCCTTTTTACAGCTTGTTAATACTGATGAGCCTGCAAGCATAATAATTGCCGCTGCAAAGGCAACTTTCCAGGTTGCTCCTGCTAATGAATTTTGTTTTTTCATAAATAGTTTATTTTGTTAGTGGAGCGAAGTAACTAACTCAGCAGCTCTTGCAATGTCAATATTTATCAAAATTGTTACACTAATGTTCACATCTACATTCTACTACCGTCAGCATTTAAAACTTCTCCTACATTCTCATAAGTGTAACATCCCCATCCAGATAATCAACAACAATCAAAAATTCAACATTCCTACATTATTCAGTGCCAGTTCTACTTCAGTCTGTATAAAGCTGTGATGTGTATTGGTAATACCATGTACTATTTATTTATATTTCTTTTTGGCTCCCGCATGTGCGGCATTAATTTTTTCGAGGTAGAATTCCTGCTATCTCTGGAAATCTGGCTCGTCTCGCTCAAAATAAGTCATAAACATTCTCAGAACATCAATTTAAACAGGCTCTAAGACATGAACATTTATCCTATCATTTCGAACATATTATACACTGCCCCTTTCTTCTTAAATATACTTTAGCCAATGTCCTAAGCAGGATTTAACAGTTGATAACAGAGTTAATTCATACCCTATCAGTTAATTCATACCCTATCCAACAACTTATAAACATAACCTAGAAAATGAACCAGAAATGTTTAACTTTTGCTTTGGCCGCCATGATGCTTGTCGGCGTTGCCTGGGCCCAAACAACACAAACAACTATCGTCGAAGATTTCAAACCGTCATTGCTCAACCAGCCTGGCCAGGAATTCCCTCAGGTAAACTCTCAGGGTTATGCCCGCTTTCGCATAAAAGCTCCCCAAGCAGATAGTATAAGGGTAAGTCTGGGCCTTGGCGGCAGAGGTGGCACCGTTCTTACAAAAGGTGCGGACGGATTTTTTACGGGAACAACAGAAGGCCCTATGGATGAGGGATTTCACTACTATCATCTCACAATCGATGGTGGAGTATTTAATGATCCGGGAGCATTGAACTTTTATGGTTCTACACGCTGGGAAAGTGGAATT
>Ga0307408_100003422_pt1 | contig 10876 bp, 15 predicted proteins | sample 322Cmetagenome_FD_202116 | JGI IMG/M metagenome (GOLD analysis project Ga0307408, IMG submission 202116) | Maize rhizosphere microbial communities from greenhouse at UC Davis, California, United States - 322HYB-C-3 | ecosystem: Host-associated > Plants > Roots > Rhizosphere > Soil | place... | reverse complement strand
GGCTTGAGCACGCGCAGGGATTTCTCGAGCGTCTTGCCGTCCTGGCTGTTGAGGACCACGTCGCAGTCGCGCAGCACATCCTCGAAGTCCTGCGTCCTGTAGTCGATGACGACGTCCGCGCCCAGGCTCTTCACGAGTGCGGCATTGGCCGCGCTCGTCGTCGTGGCGACGGTGGCGCCCAGGTGCTTGGCCAGCTGGATGGCCAAGGTGCCGACGCCGCCGGAGCCCGCCTGGATGAAGACCTTCTGCCCCTTCTTCAGCCCGGCCTTCTCGACCAGCACCTGCCAGGCCGTCAAGGCCACCAGCGGAATGGAAGCGGCTTCTTCCATCGTCAGGCCCTGGGGCTTGGGCGCGAGCGATGCTTCCTTGACCGCAACGAACTCGGCGAAGGTGCCGATCCGGAAATCGTCCGCTCGCGCATAGACCTCGTCGCCCGGCTTGAACTGCCGCACGCGCGGGCCGATCTTGGCCACGACCCCCGCCACGTCGTGGCCCAGCACGAGAGGCAGGCGGTACGGCAGGATGAGCTTGAACTCCCCATCCCTGATCTTGGCGTCCAGCACGTTCAGGCCGGCGGCATGCACCTCGACCAGGACTTCGTCGTCGCGCAGTTCCGGCATCGGCACGTCGGCCGGCCGCAGCGCGGCATTCTTGCCGTATCGATCGAGAACGAATGCTTTCATGGTCTTCCTTGTTCCTGGCGTATCCAGGTCTGTGAACGGCCCAGCATGGGCACACCGATGTAGCCGCGCACGCTGAGCTTCTTGCCGTTGTCGGTCAGGCGCAAGGTGCTGCGGTAGACCTTGCCGTTGTCCGGATCGAGGATCTGGCCGCCGGCATAGGCGTCGCCGTCCTTGCTCAGGCCGCTGAGGATCACCAGCCCGACGACCGGTGCGTTCCTGTTGGCGCCTTCGCACTTGTCGCAGGTCGGATTCGGGTCTTCGTTCGGGGCCGGGAACACCTTCTCGATCTTTCCCTGGAGAGCGCCATTCGATTCGGTGAGGCGGATCAGCGCGCGCGGCTTGCCGCTGACGTCGTCGACGTTCTTCCACAGGCCGGCGGGCGATGTCTCGTCCGCCCGGGCCGGCAGCACCGCGAGCGCTGCTGCCGCGGTGAAGCCCTGGAAGGCGAGCGCGACAAGGAGCGGGAGCGCGCGGGGGCTCTCGGCCGGACGTCGTTCATTTCGCATGATAGTCATCATATTTGTTGGCGAGAAAAAAGGGTTCGTGCCGCGGTGACGGATTCAGGCCGGAGCCCGGTGCTTCAGCGCGGCCTCGCACAGGCCGGCCGACAGCGCGGGATCGTCGACCGCACGCGCCAGCAGCAAGGTGCCCACCATGGTGGCGACGGTCACGAGTGCGCGTTCATGCGCGGCGGGCTGCCCCCAGTCGGGCGACTGGCGCCCGACGAGATCGACCATCTCCTTGAGGTGCCGGGTGGTCACCCGGCGGACTTCGGCGGCCTGGCGCGGCGTTTCCGAACCCAGCGCGGCCAGCGGACACCCCATTTCCGCATGCGCCACGTGCTCCGGCGAGAGATAGGCGCGCAGCATCGCGGCCAGGGCCTGCCCGGGGGGTACGTCGGAGGCGACCTTCGCTACCGCGGCCGCCGATTCGGCGCAGGCCCGGCCCGCGGCTTCGGCCAGCATGGCCTCGCGCGACGGGAAGTGGGCGTAGAAGGCGCCATGGGTCAGGCCGGCTTCCTTCATGATGTCGGCCACGCCGGTGCCGTCATAGCCGCTGCGCCGGATCGCCCGGGCAGCCACGGACACGATGCGCTCGTGCGAGGCTTCCTTGGCCGCTGCCCTGACGCTGTGCTTTGTATTTCGCATGATATGCATCATACAATTTATTCGGCGAGACGCAAGCGCGCAGGGTTGATCCGGCCATGGCCGCAGCAGGGTTGCTGCGGCAGAACGTTCGTCTTCCCGTGCGGAGGGTCAGTGCCTTCGATGGAAGGACGGCCACCAGCCCGGAGCCGACCCGAAGACCAGGCAGAATCGGTCGCCCGCAACAGCCTGAGCCTTCCATGACAGCCTGGACCATCGCCGAAGCGACACAAGAGGAAGTGAAATCGGGCGAACTCGGTCGACGGCTGCGCCATTTCAACTATGGTTTCGTGGGCGAGTATCCCGAGCAGCGGTACATCCGCCTCAACGCCAGGGACGGGAACGGCCGGCTGCTCGGCGGGCTGCGAAGCTCGGTGTTCCTCTACTGGCTCAACATCGACGTGCTGTTTGTCGAAGCCGACGTGCGCGGCTCGGGCCTGGGCAGCCGTCTTCTCGCCGAGGCCGAGCGGCAAGCCATCGAGCTGGGCGCAACGAACGCCAAGCTCGAGACCTTCGAGTGGCAGGCGCGCGCGTTCTACCAGAAGCACGGCTACGAGGAGTACGCGCGCATCGAAGGCTACGCACACGGCTTCTACCTGGCCTCCATGAAAAAGACGCTGGCGCGCTGAGGGCGTGAACCAGTTCGTCACTGGGTGTCGAAAGCCTGATTGCCGACACGCGCGGGATCGACGTCGGGCAAATGCCCTCTCTTGGCGCATGACGCGCGCGGCGTCAGGCGCTGAAAAATAAGGCACGGCGAAAAGAACCGGGGAGTGCGGCCGTGGAATTCAGGTCTGGGGAACCCATGCTGGGCGTGACATCGGTCGATGCCAAGACCTGAAATCCCAGCAACCTGAAGGGCCCGCAAGCCGCATGCCGACGCTTCGGCAGCATTCAGCGAACAGCGCCCACGGCAACCGAAGGCTCCGCGTGGCGCTCATCCAGGCTGAAGCCGCCGGCGCCGAAGGCAACCACCTGCAGCAGGCCGCCAGCCATTGCCAGGTTCTTCAGGAAATGGAACAACTGGTTCTGGTCGCCCAGCGCGTTGTGGAAGAGCACCGCGGAAACCACCGAGAACAGCGCCAGCGCGGCAGCCACCCAGCGGGTGCGATACCCCACCACGAGCAGCAGGGCGCCACCGAGTTCCATGGCAAGAGCGCCGGCGTACGCCAGCTCCGGCAGCGGAATGCCTACCGACGCGATATAGCCGATGGTGCCGCCAGGAGCCATGAGCTTGCCCGCGCCGCTGATCAGGAAGATCGCAGCCATGAGCAGCCGCCCGATCAATGGCGCCGCGGAGGCCGGCGAGAGGATGGAAGAAGTGTTTGCGGATTGCATGACGAGGTACTCCTAGAAGTTGAAACAGGGTGGAAAGAACGGCGGGAGTGAATGGGGCAAGCCCGTGTGCTTCCAACCGCTGAGACGAACTTTAGAAACTTCCCGTGTAGCTGCAAAGCCTATATTTTTCGATGCAAAGCATCTGATTCGACGATGGACGAAGAGCACCCAAGAGGCTCTTTCCCCACCGCCTACATATCGTCCTTTCCGATGGTTTCCATCTGAACAAATAGGCTACCGCAATCGATGGCGTCTCCCTACTCTTCAGGTCATGCAGCAATGAGCTGCGCAACACCAAGGAATAGCAAATGAAACTTGAAGACTTCGACAACCAAGTGGTGCTGGTCACCGGCGCAGGCTCCGGGATAGGCCGCGAAGCGGCGCGGGCATTTGCCCGGCGCGGTGCAATCGTCGTAGCGGCAGACCTGAACGAAGGTGGGCTGGCCGAGACCAGGCACCTGGTGGCCGAGTCCGGCGGGCAAGCGCTTGCCGTCACGGCCGACGTCTCCGACGAGTCGCAGGTGCGCGACCTGATTGCTCGCTTGCAGAAAGATTTCGGCCGGCTGGATGTCGCCTTCAACAACGCGGGAATCACAGGTCAGGCGCACCGTATCGAGGACTACCCGACGGACGACTTCGACCGCGTGATTGCGGTGAATCTCAGGAGTGTTTTCCTTGGCATGAAGCACCAGATTCCGCTCCTGCGCCGTACTGGACGTGGCGCCATCGTGAATACGGCTTCGGTGGCGGCCTTGACCGGGCCGGGCGGCATGAGCGCGTACGCCGCATCGAAGCACGGAGTGCACGGGCTGACCCGCGTTGCGGCAATGGAAAACGCCGCCCACGGCCTGCGCATCAACGCATTGGCGCCTGGCTGGACCGAAACCCCCATGGTCGCCGCGGCGAGCGCACAGAACCCCGGCTTCGCCCAACTGGCCACCTCGGCCATTCCAGCGAAACGAGGCGCCCGGCCGTCCGAGATTGCCGCGGCTGCGGTATGGCTCGCGTCTGAAGCGTCGTCCTATGTCATGGGCCAGATGCTTGTGGTTGACGGCGGAATGACCATCGGCGGATTCGAACTCTGAAACACATCACGAAAGAACAGCATGACCGACATCAACATCGATATTGGCGAGGCAGCCAAGGCAGTCATCCGCCGCAATACGGACGAAGTCCAAGGCCAGGGCAACTGGGCCCTGTTCGACGAGCTTTTCTCCGACGCATTTCTGGACCACACCCCGCAGCCGAACTGCACGCCGGACAAGGCGGGCGCGCTAGGCCTCTACAAGAAGCTTCGGGAAGCTTTTCCCGATTTCCACGCCGTCATCCATTGGCAGCGAGCGGACGGCGACGTGGTGACCACCTACAAGACGTACCACGGCACACACCGTGGCGACTTTCTAGGGGTTCCCGCGACCGGCAAAGCCGTCCAGTTCGAGACCGTCGACGCCATGCGCGTGCAAGACGGAAAGATCACCGAGCACTGGGGCGTTGCGAACCTGTACTCGGTCCTGAAACAGCTGAATGCCCTTTCTCACTAAGGAGTCCCGCATGAACACGAACATTCTGCAGAACAAGGTCGTCGTGGTAACGGGTGCCGCAAGCGGCATCGGCAGGGCCATTGCGGTCAATGCCGCCAGGCATGGCGCCAAAGCGGTCATCGTCTCGGACATCAGCCGCGAACCGCGCGAGGGCGGCACCCCGACCACCGACGAGATCGAAGCCTTGGGTGTTGCCACCGCTTTCGTCAAGGCGGACGTGAGCAGGAAGGAAGAAGTCGACGCACTGATAGAGGCATCTGCCCCGTTCGGCGGCGTGGATGTGATGGTCGCCAATGCGGGGATCACGCTTCGCTCGGATGGTTTCGACGTCGCTTCGGACGACTTTCGCAAGCTGATGGCCGTCAACCTGGACGGTACGCTGTTCAGCGCCCAGGCCGCGGCCCGCCAGATGAAGGCCAACGGCAAGCAGGGAAGCATCGTCCTCATGGCCAGCATGGGCGGGCTGGCGGGGGCGGGCATCACAGTGGCGTACTCGACAAGCAAGGGCGGCGTCGTCCTGATGGCCAAATCGCTTGCCGACGCGCTCGGGCCCGACGGCATCCGCGTGAACGCGGTAGCGCCAGGAACCATCGACACCCATCTTCTGCGAACCAGTCCGGGCATTGCGGAAGCTGCCGAGGGCTTTCGCCAGCACACACCGTTGCGGCGGCTGGGCCAGCCTTCGGAGATCGGCGATGCGGTGGCTTTCCTCGGCTCCGATCTTTCCAGCTACATCACCGGGACCGCCTTGCTGGTCGATGGGGGCTTGCTGGCAGTCATCTGAAAAACGAACCCATTTTCTTTAGGACGCTGAGACTCATCATGAACACCACCATCCGCTTTCATTCCTACGGAGGCCCCGAAGTTCTCCAGGCCGAGAACCAGGCCGACGTCGGGTCGCCGCCCGAAGGACAGGTGCGCCTGCGCCACCTGGCCATTGGCGTGAACTTCATCGATACGATGTTCCGCCGGGGCATCGTCCCCGTTCCACTGCCTGCAGTTCCCGGCGTGGAGGGCGTCGGCATCGTCGAGGCCCTGGGAGCAGGCGTCGACGGCCTGAAGGTAGGGCAGCGCGTTGCCTACTATCTCGCTCCGGGCAGCTACACCCAGGTGCGCCTGATCGACGCAAGTGCACTGGTGCCGGTGCCCGACGATCTTGGCGCCGGGCAGATTGCGGCCGTCCTGACCAAGGGCTTGACCGCCTGGGCCGGGCTGAACGGCTACCACCGGCTGCAGCCCGGCGAGACCATCCTCGTCCAGGGTGCCTCGAGCAGTGTTGGCAACCTGCTCGCGCGCTGGGCAAAAGCGCGCGGCGCCACAGTCATCGGCACCGCGGGAAGCCCCGAGAAGCGCCGGGCGCTGGAAGGCACCATCGACCATGTGCTGCCATCTGACGCGCAAGACCTGGCGCAACGGGTGCGGCAAATCGCGCCGGGCGGCGTCGATGTGGTGTATGAGTTTGTTGGAAAGTCCACGTTCGACGCAACGCTCGCTTCGGTAAAGGATGGCGGCGTGGTCGTGTCCATCGGCGCCGCATCTGGCGCTCCGGTCTTCGACAAGGAAGCGGCCGCAAAGCGAGGGCTCAAGATGGTCGGTGGTCCGATGGCGTCTTATCTGGCAGGCCGAGTATCGCAAGCCGTGAATGATGTTTTCGATGCTTTCAAGGCTGGCGTGTTGGGCGACGTTCCGTTCACGGAGTACGCCCTGCGCGATGCATCCGAGGCGCATGCGGCCATTGCGGCGCGCACCAAGACTGGAGCGCTCGTGCTGGTGCCTTGAGACGGGGCGCCAGTCCATGAAAAAAGAGATGCCCGGCCCAGGCATCTCTTTTTTATTGCAGCAGTTGCCCGAGCCAGAACGCCAGCACCACGGCGGCTATGGTCACCACGAGACACGGAAGGATGAACAGGCCCGCTCCCAACTCTTCGTGGTGCGCTTCGATGTACTTCCAGATCTTCATTGAAAGCTCCTGACAAGTTGGTCACCCGCCGCCGGCGGTATGCGCCCTTCGTGCCGAAGACGGCTGCCGATGCGGGCAATGTCCGCCTCGCCTCGGCGAAGCGCATCTGTTGAGGTGTGCATGGAGCAGTCGCCCACCACGACCCTGCCTCCCGCGCGCCTCCACTCAATGCTTCCGCCGGACAAGGTTCCGGCCGCGCCCGTGTGTCCTCGCAGCGCAGATCGCCGGCGAGCAGTACGGTGGGTCGCGATGCCCGAATGCGGACGCAACCGAAACAGCGACCTCCGCTTCGGCACCATGTCGAAATAGTCGACAAACACAAAAGGCTTGATCAGCTCTCCAATGTCGGAAGGGCTGACGAGCCGTGTCACGGGTCCATGCGTGCGCGCGATGGTGCAAACCACCGCGCCGCGGTCGCGGCTTGCAGGCAAGCGCTGCAGCTCGGGCGGGACGGGAGTCGTCGAGGTCATTGGGATTTCCTTGGATTCATAGAACGAACCAAAGGTTAAGGACTGGACTTCTCTCTGCGAAGCCTATATCTTTCGATGCGAACCATCTATAGAGGAGATACATGCTCGACGGCGTCTCAATGGACCAGCTGCGCACTTTCATCGCTGCGGCGGACGAAGGCAGTTTCTCGGCCGCAGGTCGCCGCTTGCGGCGCGCCCAGTCCGTCGTGAGCCAGACCCTGGCAAACCTCGAAGGCCAGATCGATGTTCAGCTGTTCGACCGGAGCGCCCGGTATCCACAATTGACCGAAGCCGGTATTGCCCTTCTGGCGGAGGCACGCCGGGTGGTGTCTGGCATGGACGGTTTCAAGGCAAAGGCTCGCACCATGGCCGAGGGGCTGGAGCCGGAGCTTTCGGTGGTCGTCGACGTCATGTATCCGATGGAGTCGCTGACGACGGCGGTGGGCCTCTTTCATGCGGCTTTCCCGCACACCCCGCTCAGGCTGTACGTGGAGGCGCTTGGCGCTGTTGTTCAGCCAGTGCTGAATGGCAGTTGCCGTATCGGCATCATGGGTTCCATGCCAACGGTACCCGAAGGCCTGGACACCGAAAAACTGCTGGACGTCCCCATGATCACTGTCGTGGCGCCGTTCCACCCGTTGGCCAAGAGCAAGGGGGCCATCTCTTCGGCCGAACTGTCGCAGCATGTGCAGCTGGTGCTCACGGATCGCACGGCCATGACGGAAGGAAAGAGCTTTGGGGTGTTTTCCGCGCTCACCTGGAAGCTGGCCGATCTGGGTGCGAAGCATGCATTTCTGCGTGCCGGGTTCGGCTGGGGGCACATGCCCGCCGCGATGGTGCGCGCCGACCTGGAAGCTGGTGCCCTGGTGCCGATCACGCTGGAAATGTTCCACCCGAAAACGCCGCCCATCGCCATGCTCGCAGCCTACAGAAAGGACATGCCTCCAGGGCCGGCTGGGCGATGGTTTCTGGAGCAGCTGAGAGATGCCGGCCAGCTGGGCCGACGCGGCTGATCCCCCTCGGCCAGCGACGCGTCTGCCCCGGTCTCAGCCGTGCAGCTTGGCCGCCGTACGTGCCACCAACTCGCCCTGGTGCTGGGCACCAGCCAGGTCGATGGCCGTAGGCTGCCGAGAGCCGTCGCCAGCCGCGACGGTGGTGGCTCCATAAGGCGCGCCGCCAACGATCTCGTCGACGCTCATCTGGCCCGCATGGCTATAGGGCAGCCCGACGATAGTCATGCCGAAGTGCAGCAGGTTGGTGATGATCGAGAACAGCGTTGTCTCCTGGCCGCCATGCTGCGTGGCGCTCGACGTGAATGCCGCACCTACCTTCCCGTTCAACGCGCCACGCGCCCAGAGTCCGCCCGCCTGGTCCAGGAATGCTGCCATTTGCGAGGACATACGTCCGAACCGGGTACCCGTGCCAATCACGATAGCGTCGTAGTTCTCGAGTTCGGCCACCGTTGCCACGGGCGCGGCCTGGTCCAGCTTGAAATGAGCGTTTCGCGCGATCGCTTCCGGCACGGTTTCCGGAACGCGCTTGACGTCGACTTGCGCGCCGGTGCTGCGGGCACCTTCGGCAATGGCTTGCGCGAGCGTCTCGACGTGTCCGTAGGACGAGTAATAAAGAACAAGAACCTTGGTCATTTGATGAAGCTCCTTTGGGTTTTTGGCAACTCGGCGAGTTGCAGTGCACAAAGAATAGCTTCGCTGGAGCTATCAAAACAGCCTCTAAATTTCGATAGAAAGCATCGGTAGATCAGATAGATGACGACGTTTGTGCGCGTGGATCTGGTTAGATCACCCGAAGACAGGCGCACCGAGTCGCACGGTGGCGCGATCAAGGTGAGGTGGAGTCTCTTGGGTGATGGTCGCGAACTTGGGCGGCCGTGCTCGAAACCCGGTTCAGCTGGCGAAAGCAGCCTGTTTCACGGCGCCGGCTACGAACAGAAATTGGCGAGGATGAAGGTAGACGCCGCCCAGAACCGCAGGTCCGCCCTGGAGGAATTCGACCGGCCGCTTCGGGCCCGTTCATGACGGCGGCGCGACCGGCTACAGTCGGCCAAAACCGGACCTTCCATGCCGCCTCTGAAATCTTCAAGGAACTCGAATGCTGCCCTCGCAGAAGGTGATTCAAGTGGTCTTAGCACTGGCAAAAGCAGCAGACCTGGATTTGTTGAAGAGCGGCAAGTTTCTCTCGACCGCGAAGGAGCAAGCCGCGGCAGAAGTGTTGGCCGACATGCTGCGCGGCTATGACTATCTTTTGTCAAAGCAGTTCGAAGACATTTCGGCCCTTAAGTCGGAAGCCGTTGTCGAAGCTATGCGCCGCAGCCTGTCGACACCGGAGAAGCAGCGCCAGAAGCTCATGGAACTTTATGATGCGGCCCGGCAGTTGATGGACTCAGACCGGATATGCGACTTGCTTCCAAGGTCGAGCGAGGCCGTCGTGACGTCATCGCGAATCGCCCTGGGCGCCCTGGACGGGCGCCGCATCTGACGACTGTGGGCAGAACCGGCCGTTCACCGTGCCGGCACAATGCGGCTAGAAGCGGACTTCCATGAACTACCAAGACTACGCCCCAAATCGGAAAGAGAACTCCGGCAAGAAGGGTTGCGTACGCGGCTTAAGCAGCGGGGAGGACCGTTGCCAGGGGTCTGCCTTACGCAGGACGCTCCCCTTGACGAGCAGGTTGCCATTCGAGAACTGACGCTTGACGCCGAAGGCGGGGTCGTCAGCGTCTCAGAGTTCGCCCTCTCTCCAAAGACGGCACCGGGTAGAACCAGTATTTCAGACGCGCTCAAGCAAGAGCTTGAACACCTGTTGGCGACGGCGGGCGACGAAGGTATTGCATGCGGTGAGAACGGTCGGCGAGCCAGTCGAGAGGAACTTGAAGAGTGGCTGTTGCTCATTGGCCTGCCCGTGTTCAGCTACCGTCGAGGCTGACGTCTGCTTGGGCCCTTCGCGACGGCAGCGCGACTGGCTACAGTCGGCCACTACCAGCCAGTCACCAACTTCGGCTTGCGCGCAGGCCAGCGACAACTCGGCCACCACTCAAACCCATGCAACGCAAAGACAGCATTCCACGAGAGGCATTGACCCAGGTATTGGGCGCGGTTTACCAAGGCTCACCCGTGGTGATGGAGGCCTATGCCGTGCCCGGCTGCGAACTGATGCAGTTCGACGACCAGCCGGCGCTCGAGCAGTTCATCGCCGCCGAACTGGCAGCCGGCCGCCCCACAGCTAATCTGGTGCTGCACTATCCCGAGACAGGCGGCCTTGCAGTGCAGGAACGCATCGATCTGAACAATCCCGCCGCCAATGGCGCTACTTGGCGCTACACCCTCGGCGGATGGGGCCTCATACAACTGCAACTTGAATTCCGCCAGCCCGGCTTGGTCGGCTGCCGCATCGCGGTTAACAGCGCTGAACGCGCGCGTGCCTGGGCCAAAACCTACCCCCGCTTGGGCGAACCCGACCTGTGGGATTGGCCGGCGATTGAGAAGCACGCACGACGGCTGATCCGAGTGCTGCGCAAGTACGCATGATCAGCTGGGGCGACGGGTGAAAGACAGCTTTGTGCCGCTGAGGTCGGGCGGCTGAAGGACTGCAACGGGCCGAGGCTGTGTGGAAACGCACTCGGCACATGAGTATGCCGAACTCGGGCCGCTCGACAGCGCACAGTAGAGACATAACGCGGCCGTCAGGCCAGCGCCGCAACGGGCAGACCGATTTACGCGGC
>Ga0307408_100003420_pt1 | contig 10883 bp, 11 predicted proteins | sample 322Cmetagenome_FD_202116 | JGI IMG/M metagenome (GOLD analysis project Ga0307408, IMG submission 202116) | Maize rhizosphere microbial communities from greenhouse at UC Davis, California, United States - 322HYB-C-3 | ecosystem: Host-associated > Plants > Roots > Rhizosphere > Soil | place... | reverse complement strand
AAGCGCACCAGCCGCACGCCGCGGTGGGCGGTGGCGACGGCGTAGCCGACGGCGTCGAGGAAGGCTCCGCCGCCGATGACGATCACGTAGGAGTGGCGGTCGACGTGCTCGTGATCGATCAGGTTCCAGACGCGGCGGACCAGCGCATCATCCGCCTTCACCGCTTCGCCGCCGGGCAAAATGTGAATGCCGCGCCAGTCGAAACCGAGGTCGGCGAAGTAGGTCTCGATCCGCCGGGCGAGTTCCGGCCACGCCCTGGCGACGCTTTCCTCGAGGGTCACCAGCACGCGGCGGCCGCCGCCTTCAGTCAGGATTTCGCCTAACAAGGCATTGCCAGCCGCGAAGGCATCTCGCGTGAAACAAACGCGGTGCTTGAAGGTGACGGGGATTTGGAAATCGTGGCGGGACATCGTTTGTGACGGGCGAAAGGTGCCTTCGATACGATCGCAAGCCAACCATTCTTATCCCCATATGGAGCGTCAGGAACCTCAGGTCTTGTTTGAAACCCGCTGGCTGGGACTCTACCGGATCGGCAACTGGGATTTCGCCAAACGGCCGAATGCCGACGCGGCCGTGGGAATCCTGGCCGTGACGGCGGACGACGAGGTCGTCCTGATCGAGCAATTCCGTGTCCCCGTGCAGCGGAAGGTCATCGAAATCCCGGCCGGGCTGGTGGGGGACGAGGAGGAATTCCGCGACGAGGAGCTGGCGTCGACGGCGGCCCGCGAGCTGTTGGAGGAGACCGGCTACCGGGCGGGTAAGATTGAGCTTTTGTTAGCTTCGCCAACGTCCGCCGGCATGACTCCGGAACTCAGCCATCTCTTCTTCGCCACCGATTTGGTGAAGGAACACGATGGCGGTGGCACCGAGCACGAGGACATCAAGGTGCACCTGGTGCCGCGGAGCGAACTGCGGGCGTGGCTGAAAGCGAAGGAAGGGGAGGGCTACCTGCTGGATCTCAAGATCCACGCCTCCTTATGGGCTGCGGGGATCTAGGTCATTCTCACTTGCCTTCCCAATCGCCGAAGGCGCGGAACTTGGCGTAGCGCGCGTCGAGGAGTTGCTGGGTAGTCAGCTTCGCCAACTCGTCGAGATTCGAGAGGATCGCATCCCGCAGGACTGCGGCGGTGGCGATGTGGTCGTGATGAGCACCGCCATGGGGCTCGTTGATCACGCCGTCGACGAGGCCGAGCTTCAAAAGATCCGGAGCCGCGAGCTTCATCGCCTCGGCCGCTTCCGGAGCGTGCTTGCGGTGCTTCCAAAGAATGGCGGCACAACCTTCCGGGCTGATCACCGAGTAGTAGGCATTTTCCAGCATCAGCACGCGGTCGGCCACGCCAATGCCGAGGGCACCGCCGGAGCCGCCTTCGCCAAGCACCACGGCGATCACCGGCACCTTCAGCAACATCATCTCGCGGAGATTGTAGGCGATCGCCTCGGCGATGTTCCGCTCTTCTGCGCCGATGCCGGGATAGGCGCCGGGAGTATCGATCATCGCGATGACCGGCAGCCCGAATTTCTCCGCAAGCTTCATCAGGCGCAGGGCCTTGCGATAGCCTTCCGGGTGGGCACTACCGAAGTTGCGGTGAAGGTTTTCCTTGGTGTTGCGGCCTTTCTGGTGGCCGATCACCACCACTCGACGACCGCCGATGCGGGCAAAGCCGCCGGGCATGGAGTGATCGTCGCCGATGTGCCGGTCGCCGTGCAGTTCGCAAAAGTCGGAGAAAGCATGGGCGATGTAATCGAGCATGAAGGGCCGCTGGGTATGACGGGCGATCTGCACGCGCTGCCAAGGAGTCAGGTTTTCGTAAATCGTCCGGCGGGTTTCAGCCAGCTTAGCCTCCATGCTGGCGATATCGGCGGACATGTCGATATTCTGTGAGGCCGCCTTGGCGCGGAGTTTCTCGACCTCGCGTTCGAGCTCGGCGATCGGCTTTTCGAATTCCAGCAGTTGCATGCGTCGGTGAAAGTGAAAGTGGCGGCGGGGAGAGGCTACGGGGCGGCGGTACGGATTTCCACCTCATTCCCGGGGCGGAGTAGGAGGGCCAGCTCCTCGGCATCCTCGACCGAGAGCTGAAAGCCGGGCCCGGGGCCTGTCGCAGGATGGTCATCCTTGTCGCTATCGTCGTCCGAACGGACGGAGCGAATCTGCAGCGAGGTCTTTTCGAGGGCGAAGACTTTTTCGGACGCGCGGTAATCTCTCGCTCCTGGGATGATCCGACGGTCGTCGAAGATGCCGGACTTCGAGGAGATCTTGGTGATCAGGCCGCCCTTGTGGGAGCCGAGATTGGCGGAAAGCAAAGGATACTCCTTGATGAACTGGCCGCCTTTCCAGATCGACAGAGCCTTGCGGCCGGGCTCGATCAGCACCCGCAGGTCGAGCGGCATCACGATGAGTTCTTCGCCGGGCTGGAGGCCCTTGAGGTCCATCAGCCCGTTGAGGTGCATGATGCAGTCGAGCGACGTGTTGTGCTTGGCCTCGATGCCGTAGAATGTTTCGCCCGGGCGGACGATGTGGATTTCCTTGCCCTCCATGTGGACGGCGGAAAGCAGGTCATCCAAGTTCATCTCGCCGACGATGCGGCGGGCTTCAGGGGCGGCTTTCGAACGTGGATAAATGCTGACGATATTGCGCAGTCGCTCACGCGCGCCCGCCAGATCGCCGACCGCGATCATCTCGGTGGCCTTCTCGAAGACCTTCGCGCCGGGATCGATGTCGGGCAGATTGACGTTCGCCTCAGGGAGGGAAACCACCGGCTTGGGATCGGTTTGCACCGGCACCAGTTCGGAGAAAACCCCGCCCAGTGGCTCATTCTGGACGTGCCAGACCAGCAGGCCGGTGAAAACGGTGATCCCGAGGACCACCGCGCCGGCCACCAGTTTGATCAAGGTCCAGAGACGCATCGGGACGGGTTCCTATCAGAGCAATCCGCGCCTGTGGAGATCGAACCGATTGATCGGCCACGACTGGCGGATCATCTCGAAGGCGAACTTGAAAATAGATACCTCCCACGCGTCGTCGACACCCTCGATGATTGCTTGGGAGGGATTGCCGGCGCGGCGGGCGTCTTCCAGCACGCGGTCGCGGACGGAGTCCAGCGAGTCGTGGATGATTTCCTCTTGGACCTTGCCGCTGCGGAAGCGGAAGCCATAGCGCAGGAAGGCGAGATCCTTGCCCTCGGCCTTGAGTTTCTCGATTAGCGAATCCATCCGCTCGCGGGCCTTCTCACCGAACCCCTCGAGCTCAATTTCCTGCATCGACTCCGGGCGCATGATGCGCGGACGCATCGCCTCCACCTCACCGGTGCGCACCCGGATCTCGCCGGTCCGGTCCATCAGCTCGCTGAGAAGCAGGAACTCGAACCGGGTGTCGCCGAAGGTATCGATCCGGCGGTCCGGCTCCAGCAGGACGCGGGTCGTTTCCAGCGCGTATTGGATGTTGTCGGGCGAGTGCATCGGGCGGCGGCAGCGTCCGCGATTTCCGGCGAAGTGCAAAAAAAAGGCAGACTCAACGGGGAGTCCGCCCTTTCGGGAAAAAGCGCGAGCGCGGGGCTCAGCTCTGGGACTTGATGTAGGTCACCACATCGCCCACGGACTGAAGCTTTTCGGCTTCTTCGTCCGGCACTTCGATTTCGAACTCTTCTTCGAAGGCCATCACCAGTTCGACCGTGTCAAGGGAGTCGGCACCGAGGTCTTCGATGAACTTGGCCTCCAGGGTCACCTGATCGGCGTTGACGCCGAGCTGGTCGACGATGATGTCCTTCACGCGGTCTTCGATGCTCTTTTCAGACATTGGGGTTGTGCTTGGTAGTTGGAAGCTGTGCGGGAGGGCTTAACGATCCCTTTGGACCTTGGCAACCCCGAAAAATGATGTGCCACGACAGGCTCAGGAGCCCGGTTCGGCGGGCTTTGCGGGCGTTTCCGACTCAGTTACATACTCGATCAGTTCGCCAGAAAAGTTTTCCTTGAGGCGGCGCATCAGCCGCTCCGCGGGCTCATCGTCCTCTTTCTTGAAGCCACCGTAGGTCAGGCCATCGATCCGCAGCTTGCGCTCGCTGCCGGCCGGGGTTTTCGCCCAGGCAAAAGCCAGTCCCTTGGTGTCCCATTTCCGCAGGTCCAGGCGCGAGAGGTCGGCGAAGGGGATCTTGCCGCCGGAAGCCGGATAAAAGGCTTCGCCGTCGATCGCCAGGCTGCGGCCGAGGGTGCGCAGCAGCACGAATAGAGCGCCCACGGTGAGCACCACACAAACTCCGAAAACCACCCACTGTTCGGTGATCTTGCGTTGTGGATAATCGTGCTCGGGGACGTCTTTCTTGATGTTCGCCTGCAGGCGATAGTCGTTGAAAAGCTTGTTCGGCTCTTGGTTGAGCGAATCCTTCAGCGCGTCGTAGTTGTGGAGCACCTCCGGCCACGGCATCGGAACCGGCGTGCCTTCGGGAACCGGGATCGCAGTGGCATCTTTTTGCTCCTTGGCGTGAGAAAGAAAATCCACGGACTGCTTTTCGGCATACGCCCGCCACGCCTCCGGCGTTGTTCCGTCCTTCTTCGCCCTGAACTCGTTGGTCGCCCGCTCGAACGCCTTGGAGAGGTGATAGGCGAGGTTTTCCTCCCGGTAGCCCCACTTGCCGTCACGGAAAAACATGACAGAGAAGATGCCGAACATCAGCAGCATCGCGGCCGCACGGAGCAGGAACCAAGGGGTGGGTTTGCAGACGATGCGATCGCTCATGTAGGCCGTAGTCGAGCTGAGGAAAGCGGTAGCGCGGGAGCTTGGCAAGCTCGGGCGGCCAGCGCCCCGGGTGACAAAACCGGCCGACGGGGAGAACGGGGAAGAGGCGGTATCCCGCTTTGACGAGACCGGCTCCCGGTCCCATGCTTCCGCCGTCCGTGAGTTTTTCCGCCCATTTTGCTACCGCCCTCGAGCGCAAGTCCCCGCTGCTTCGCCGCTTCGAGCGGCTCATCGCACCCGCTTCCGACCGGGATCTCGAAGCCCTGGCCCGGGAGAGCCAGCGCCTGACGCGTCACCATTTCGGCCGCACCATGCGGCTGTTTGCGCCGCTCTACCTCTCCAATGAGTGCGTCAACAACTGCTCGTATTGTGGCTTTTCCCGCGACAATGGCATCTTGCGCGTGACCCTGACCGTGGAGCAGGTGGTTCGGGAGGCAAAATTCCTCCACGACCTCGGCTTCCGCAATATCCTGCTCGTCGCCGGAGAGCACCCGAAGTTCGTTTCCGACGGCTACCTCCAGGAGTGCATCGATGCCATCAAGGGGATGTTTCCCACCGTGGGCCTCGAAGTCGGCCCGATGGAGGATGACCAATACTCCGAGATCGTCCGCCACGGCGCGGAGGGGCTGGTGGTCTATCAGGAGACCTACCACCGCGAAACCTACAACCGCCTGCACACGGCGGGACCGAAGAAGAATTTCGACTGGCGGCTTGATTGCCCGGAACGCGCCTACGCGGGCGGATTCCGGCGCATTGGCATCGGTGCTTTGTTCGGCTTGGCCGATTGGCGGCATGAGGCGCTCTCCCTCGCCGCGCACCTCGAGTATCTCTACAAGCACTGCTGGAAGGCGCAATTCACCGTAGCCTTCCCGCGGATGAAGCCCTACGCGGGCAATTATCAATATCAACCGGACCCTGATCTCTACCTGTCCGACCGCGCGCTTGTTCAGCTCGTGGCGGCCTTCCGCGTCTGCTTTCCGCAAGCAGGCGTCGTTCTCTCCACTCGCGAGCCAGCTTCGCTCCGCGATGCGCTCGCTCCGCTTGGCGTGACTCACATGTCAGCGGGTGCTCGCACTGAGCCCGGGGGCTACACCGGTGCCGGCAGCGATGATCTTCACCTCACCGTGAAAGGCCGCCGCGTGGAGTTGGAAAAGACCACCGGCTGCGAGAAGGCGACCGAGCAATTCAAGATCGACGACATCCGCAGCGCCGCCGAGGTCGCAGCCATGCTCCGCGGCAAGCAGCTCGATCCCGTATGGAAAGATTGGGACGAAGCGATTCTGACTCCATGACCCTTCAACTCAATGGACAAGCCCGCGACTTTGAGGCGACGGCGTTTACCGTCTCGACGCTGCTCGAAACGCTCGGGCTCGGTGGCAAACCCGTCGTCGTGGAACTCGACCGCGAGCCGGTCTTTCCCGCTGACTACACGGCCACTTCGGTGCGAGATGGAGCGAACGTCGAGATCGTGACGATCGCGGCAGGAGGGTAAGTTTGATCTTCCGGCGGGCTAACCAGAGCAGAGCCATGGAGGCAAAAGCCTCTCGACCGGATTGAAGGGGGAATTTATATCAATCGGCGTGAATGTCGCGCTCTCCCTCCGGCTGCTGCTGATCGCAGGCTCTTCCGTTTTGGCGGAAGATCTCACCACGTTGGATGGGAAGACTTTTAAGAACTACATCGTGACCAACCTCGAAGCGGATGGCTTGTCCCTTCGTCACGATGGTGGTGCTACGAAGGTGGCCTACGAGCACCTTCCTGACGCGGCCCGGCGTAGATATGGCTATTTCAAGGGCTATGTCCTGACCACGAACGACGGCACCGCTTACCGGGACTACGTGGTCGTGAAATCGAACAGCGACGGACTACTCGTCGTCCACAATGACGGCATCATCAAGCTGCCTTGGAATACCCTGCCCGAAAGTGCCAGGAACCTCCATGGCTTCGGCCTGACCACGCTGGTCACCACGGATGGTAAAGTATACCGCAACTATGTGGTCACGGGAAAGACTCCGGACGGGCTTTCCATTCGTCACGAGAGCGGCGTGACTTCCGTTGCCTTCGACCAGCTTCCGGATGAAGTCCATCTGCTCTACGGTATCGGCAAGTACAAGATCCTGCCCACGATGGATGGGAAGGAATACCGGAATGCGGAAGTAATCGAAGCCACCGCTGACGGCGCGGAGATTCGTCATGATCAAGGCCGGACCAAACTCGCCTGGGACCTTCTCCCCGAAGAGATCAGGACCCGATATGGCTACCAATGTCGCCACCTCATGACCTCGGAGGGATTCATTTACCGGAACTACTCGGTCATCGCGGTGACTTCGCGCGGGGTAAATATCCAGCATGAAGGTGGCAGCGCCACGGTGCGATTCACCCAGCTCCCACCCGGACTACAGGGACTGTCCAACCCCGATCCGGATCAGGACCTGCTCACCTTGGACGGGAAGCTTTACCGGAAATACATGATCACGGGAAGGATCGCCAAGGGGCTGACGATCCGACATGAAGGTGGAGCCGCCACGATCCTTTTCAAAAACCTGCCGGAGGAATTGAGGGACTGGCAACCGGATCCCGCCCCCGACCGGGGAGTCGCTGAGGAGAAGGGCGGAGCTCCTCCTGCCACGCCACCTCATGATCCGGAGAAGGACTTGGTGACCTTGGACGGTCAGGTTTACCGCAACTACTCCATCAAAAAGGTGGAGCCGGACGGACTCTCCATCCTGCACCAAGCTGGAGTCACCAAGGTCGAATTCGAGCGTCTTTCGGAGGAACTCCAGAAGCGCTACAACTACGATCCATTCGACGCCTATGATCACGATCAAGCGGAGGCCCAGCGTCAACGGGCAGCGGAGATGCAGCGTGATGCGGCCCTCAAGGAGGCCCATGACGAGGCTTCGAAAGCCGCTGCGGCAAAGAAGTTTGCGGAAGCCTTCAGTCGCTCCGCTTCACGCGTCCAAATCCAGCCGGGGATCGAGAGCTTCGGCGTGTGCAATGGCACGTGGGGGAAAACTCCCGCTTCACTCCAAGCAGCCGGTGTTCAGGACTTTATTGGCGGGTTGGCTTGCAACGTGACCCAAGGGAGGATCGGCATGGTTCCGGTGTTCTCGGGTAAGATCAAGAAGGGCGAGCGCAAGGCATGGGTGTATCGGGGAGAGGCCGTGCCTTCGTTTGTCCACCTTTCTGCAGAAGAGTTCCACTCTCTAACAAGAACGGGCGCGCTCGAGTTCAACCAAGCCGACGGGAAAATTACCAAGCTGAACTACGAGCAGAAGGTTTGGCGCATCGGAAAAGTGAAGATGGTGGGCGAGACCGGCGCGGCGGCGGTGTTACCGAACTACACGACCTCGAGTGCGCTGGCGGAGAAGTTCTACCGCAAACACGGCTTTCCCGTGACGTCCTCGGAGTTGGTCTTGGAGTGGTCGGCCGTCTATAAGTGACTCGTCATTGGGCCGCTTCCAATTTTGCCTTCAGTTCGGCTACCTTCTCCGGGTGATCTGAGGCGAGGTTGGTCTTTTCGCCGGGATCCTTCGAAAGGTCGTAGAGCTGTCCCATGGGCTCGTTGCCGAGTTCGGTATTGGTGGACTTGCTTCGCTTCGCGCCGGGGCGTGCAGGGATGAATTTCCAATCACCGGCACGGATTGCGAGTTGGCTGGCGTGCTCGATGACTTCGGGACGTCCTTGATCCGACTGGCCTAACAGAACCGCAGAAGCGTCACGACTGTCAGGGAAGCTTGCTGCCATACCAGCGATGGTGGTGAAGGTCTTCGCGAAGTCGATCTGGCTGAGCATGGCGCTACTGCTTGTGCCTGCTTTCACTTTGGCCGGCCAGCGGACGATCGTCGGGACGCGGGTGCCGCCTTCGTAAAGGCTATACTTTCCGCCGCGGAAAGGTCCGGCTGGCTTGTGGTCACCGAGCTTCTGAACCGCTTCGTCCTTGTAGCCGTCATCGATCACCGGGCCGTTGTCGCTGGAGAGGATCACCAGCGTGTTCTCGGCGAGCTTCAGTTCATCGAGCGCCTTGAGCACTTCGCCGACCTGCCAGTCCGCCTGGACGATGGCGTCTCCACGCGGTCCCATGGTGGTCTTGCCAACGAAGCGAGGGTGGGGGACCCGCGGCACGTGGGGATCGTGCATGGCATAGTAGAGGAAGAACGGCTTGTCCTTGGATTCCTTGATGAAGCGTACCGCTTGCCCCGAGAAATGATCGGCCATGTCCTCGTCTTTCCACAGCGCTTTGGTGCCACCCTTCATGTAGCCGATGCGACCGATGCCATTGATGACCGCCATGTTGTGGCCGTGGCTCCAGTCGAGCTTCAGTCCTTCGCGATGGCTCACACCCGTGGGCAGGCCGGGGAAGGCTTTGTTGTAGGAGACTTCGATGGGATCGGCGGGATCCAGGTTCACCACCTTGCCGTCCTCGACATACACGCAAGGCACGCGGTCGCCGGTGGCGGCCATGATGTGAGAGAAGTCGAAGCCGATGGCGTTCGGTGAGAGCTCGATCGGCTGGTTCCAATTCACGCCTTCCTTGCCGCCGAGGCCGAGGTGCCACTTGCCCACCACGCCGGTGCGATAGCCTGCCTTCTTCAAGGTTGCCGGGAGCGTCGGCTGCGCGGGATCGATAATCATCGCGGCATCGCCGGGCAAAATCCCGGTGCCTTTCTGGCGCCAGGCATACTTGCCGGTGAGCAGGGAAAAGCGTGATGGCGTGCAGGTCGCGGAAGTCGCGTAGCCGGCGGTGAAATTGCGGCCTTCCTTGGCGATGCGGTCGATGTTCGGCGTCTGCACGGCGGTTGCGCCATTGCACGAGATATCGCCGAAGCCCAAGTCGTCAGCGTAGATCAGGACGATGTTCGGCTTTTCCGCCGCGATCAGCGCGAAGGGAAGCAGAATCAGTAAAGCGGTCAGTTTCACGGAGCAAAAATACGGATTGATGACGGAGTTCGCTCAACAATTTGCCCGATGGCCCGGGTGTGACCGGAAATCGCTCGCGATTTACTCCCACCAGCCGCAGGTCCGGTCCTGCTCCGCGCAGACGATTTCCACGCTCGCCAAGCTTCCTCTGACCGCAGAGGCTGCGGTCACCGGGCAATTGCAATCGCGGCTGAGGTGGCCGAGCACCACGCGCCGAAGGCCCGCCGGGGCGAGTTCAGCGACGAGTGCCGCGGTCTGGGCGTTGGAAAGGTGGCCGTGACGCGAGGAAATCCGCTGCTTTGTGGACCACGGGCGCTTGGTGTCAGCTTCCAGCAAGGCGTCGTCGTAGTTCGCCTCCACGAATAGCGCATGAACTCCACGCAGGCGTTCCGCGATCAACTTGGTGACGTGACCGGTGTCGCTCAGCAGGCCGAAGGCCCTTTCTTCATGGCGGAACACAAAGCCCACCGGTTCCACTGCATCATGCGGGACCGCGAACGATTGGACGGACAAGCCATTGAAATGGAACTGCGCGCCGGATTCGAAGATCTTCCACGAGGCGGTATCGACCCCGCCCCCGCGCACGACCATGGCGGTCGAAGGGGTGGCATAAACCGGCACCGGCAGGTTTTTCATCATCACCCGCAGGCCGCGGATGTGATCGCCGTGCTCATGGGTCAGCAGCACGGCGCTGAGGCTGGCCGGATCGATGCCGTTGGCCTTCATGCGGTCCGTCAGTTGCTTGGCCGAGAGCCCGGCATCGATGAGCAGGCGGATGCCGCCGGCCTCGACGACCGCCGCATTTCCCCCGCTCCCGCTGCCCAAGACGATGAACCGCACGGAGTGGAGCTTAAGTTCCAGGTGAGAAGTGCCAAGTGCCGAGTGGGAGGGAAGTTCCAAGTATTGGAGTTCCAAGTGCCAAGAAAGGCAGATGGTCGGCACGGAGGTTGTTCCTTGTTACTTGGCACTTTTCACTTGGAACTTCATTCTCCTCCGCGTCGTGAGGCACATCCGCATCATCCACAAGGTCCGGACGCTGGTGGCGCTGCTGGTTTTCGCCGCAGTGCTGGCGGCGGGCAGCTCGCTGTGGTGGGCGAATAGGACGGGTTTGCCTGATTCGTGGCGCACGGAAATCGAGAAGGCGCTGGCCTCGCGAGGGCTGCACGCGGACATCCAAGGGCTGAGATACTGGCCCTTCCAAGGCGTGCAGGCCGACGAGGTGGTGATCTACGGC
>Ga0307408_100003419_pt1 | contig 10883 bp, 7 predicted proteins | sample 322Cmetagenome_FD_202116 | JGI IMG/M metagenome (GOLD analysis project Ga0307408, IMG submission 202116) | Maize rhizosphere microbial communities from greenhouse at UC Davis, California, United States - 322HYB-C-3 | ecosystem: Host-associated > Plants > Roots > Rhizosphere > Soil | place: USA... | reverse complement strand
GCCGTAGATAGGCGCGCACCGGACGCCCGCGATCAATGCTGGCATCGGGCGATTAGCTCAGTTGGTAGAGCGTCTCGTTTACACCGAGAATGTCGGCGGTTCGAGCCCGTCATCGCCCACCATTTTCACCCCGGAAAGACGGGGTTTCTACGCTTTTCACAACATCTAATCGGAGTTGGAGCACGTCTTGTGTATCCGCCGTGTATCCGCAGACGGCGACCCCATAACCGGCTCGCAACCACCCGACCGCGTTCGAAATCTAAGGTGTCATAGAATAATCCTCTTTACATAGGGATAATGCTGTGACACTTATCGGCCATGGCAAACGGAATCACACTTCATATGGACGCAAGAATGAACCAGCGCGGCATCACGGCCGAATTGGTCGATTTGGCCTTCCAACACGGCGATTGGGTTGGCGATCACTGCCAGCTCGATCAAAAAGCCATTGATCGCCGCATCGCCGAAATCGACGTTGAGAGGAAGAGGCTGCTTCGCGCGCGCGACAAAGGCGGCCTCACCGTCGTCGAGGCCGGAGGTGCGAAAATCACTACCTATGCAATGAAGAAGCTGAAGGGGCGCCTCGGTCATGCATGACACATTGGTCGGCCGCATTACTCGTCGGCTTTATTCGCACGGTATAAGCGGCAGTGATGCCTGCGTGGGGGCTACGGCATTAGTCACCGCCTGGTTCGAGGATCGAACGACTGAAAATCCCAGGGACCTGTTCCAGGCAATGTCGCGGCGCCTTCAAGGCGCTGAGCAAGCGGATGGATTGACTGCGGCGGCGGACTGGCTGGAAGATCCGGGATTCTCCGTTGCGCAATGGGATGCGCTCGCTGTGTCCTTGGCGGATCTGCGAAACGCCCCGGCGGGGCCGATCGATTGGACGGCAGAACTCGATGCAAGCTTTGTGAACCGCCGTTTCGCGCCCGGCCTTGGGCCGACGACAAGCGTTGCAAAGGCACTCAATCGTGTTCTCGACATCCCTTTGACCGAAAGCTGCGCCTGCATGTTTTCAGCTGCCACATCGCTCGCCTGGGTGATGAGCGGAAACCGCGAGGTGACGCTGTTTGCAGGCGACCGGGATGTTGCGATCATCGTCGCCCTGCTGGCGCGCTCCGCTAGTCGGAGCCTCAAGGTAGATCGGCGCAACCCGATGGATGGGACCTTCACGCCATCTCATTTTATGGATGTACTGGCAGACCGGGAGCCGCCCTTCGATCGCTTTGACCACATCATCACCCTGCCGCCGTTCGGAATGAGAGTTCAGGCGGGGGAACAAAAAGGGCTACCTTTCGAAGCCGCCCAGACTGACCGACTGGCCCCGCGGGCAACCAGAACTTTCACCACCATTTTAACCGATGGACTGCTGTTTCGCGAGAACCGCCAGGAGACCACGTTCCGCCGTGACCTGATCGAGAGATATCACACCACCGTGATGTCCTTGCCCGCCGGAATATTCATGCCAGCAATCGGTGTTCAGGCAAGCATGCTCAGGCTCGAGCGGAATATTGCCGTCAGATCAGCACTGATGGTCGACGGCCGCTCCATAGAAAGGCCGTCAACCGGTAAAGCGCTTGAACAGCAGATCGCCCGCCATCTCGAGAATTTTCAGGGTCTGCGGCCCCGGGATGAAGATCGCGGTGTTGTGATCGTGCGAGATGAACTCGAGGCATCCAATTTCAGCCTTTTGCCCGAGCGATACATCAAGTCAGAGAGCCTCACGCGGATCGAAAACTCCCTGAGAGATCGCCCATCGGCATTGCTGGAACAGATCGCCACAATCGAACGTGCAAAGGCGCCTGTGCAAAGGCGCGAGCCTGGCGAAGATCCTCCTCTGACCGCAATGGAAATTGCCCCGTCCGATCTTGAGGGCGGCATTGTCGGCACGCCGCGACGTCAGTTGGCGTTCGAAGGCGATCAGGCAGGAGCCATCGCCAAGATTACGGTGCGACCAGGTGATGTGCTGGTCAGCATCAAGGGCAACGTTGGCAGGGTCGGTCTGGTCGGCCTGGATGCGAGTCTGGCGGAAATCATGAAGGATCCCTGGGTCGTATCTCAAAGCCTTGCCATTATCCGCCTGCAACCCAACGGACCCATTTCGTCGCCCGAGGTTCTCAATGCCATTCTTACCGCGCCCTGGGTGCAGGAGAAGCTGGAGAGCATGAGCGGTGGGGCCACGGTCCGCACCCTACCGATCAGCGCCCTGCGATCCCTGTCCGTACCAATCCCGACGCAGGACGAGGCTGACAGCGCCGCACAGGATCTCGCCGACGTGGCCGAATTGCGCGCCAAAGTCGCTGATTTTGTCCGAAATATCGACGAAACCCGAAATGCCGTCTGGCACCGACTTTGGCACGTCGCCTCTGAAACAGGAGTTCAATAACTTATGCTCACCGGCGCCATCAAAGCCCAGATCAACAAGCTGCGCGACGATCTGTGGTCGGGCGGCGTGTCCAACCCGATGACCGGGGTGGAACAGCTCACGTTCCTGCTATTTATTCGTCGGCTCGACGAAATTCAGACGCGCGAAGAGGCGATGGCGCAGGCGCTCAAGCGCCCCGTCGCCCGCATCATCTTCCCCGAAGGCACAGATGGCCTCGCCACACCGGGCTTTCGCAAAGACCCCGACACGGGCAAAGGTGAAGACGGCTGTCCTTATGACCTCATGCGCTGGTCCCGCTTCAAGAACGAGAAGCCGGAGCGGATGTACGAGATCGTGGCCGATCACGTCATGCCATTCCTGCGCACGCTCGGCGGGGCGGAAAGCGTGATGGCCAGCCACATGAAGGGCGCGCGGCTCGCTTTCTCCTCCAGCAAGGCGGCGCTGCTCGACAAGCTGGTGCAGGGGCTGGACGGCATTCCGATGCAGGATCGCGACACCAAGGGCGATGTCTATGAATACCTGCTCAGCCTGATCGCCAGCGCGGGCGAGAATGGCCAATTCCGCACCCCTCGCCATATCATCGATCTGATGGTGCGGATGATGGCGCCCAAGCCAATGGACACGATCTGCGATCCGGCGGCGGGCACGGCGGGCTTCCTAATGATGAGTGCCGAGTATCTGCGCACCACCCATCCCGAACTATTCCAGGACGAACGTACCCGCCAGCATTTCGAAAGCCGAGCCTTCACCGGCTACGATTTTGACGAAACCATGCTCCGGCTCGGCGCGATGAACATGATGCTCCACGGGATCGAGGAGCCGCGCATTTTCGATCGGGACAGTCTGGCTGAAATTGGTGCGGACGACGCCGGGCATTACAGCCTGATCCTTGCCAACCCGCCCTTCGCCGGATCGCTGGATAATGAGAGCGTATCGAAAGACCTGCTCAAGGTCGTCAGCACCAAGAAGACCGAACTGCTGTTCCTCGCGCTGTTTCTGCGGCTATTGACCACCGGCGGGCGCGCGGCGGTGATTGTGCCCGATGGGGTGCTGTTCGGATCGTCCAAAGCGCATAAGGCAATGCGACGGTTGTTGGTGGAGTCACATCGGCTCGAGGCGGTGATCAGTCTGCCCAGCGGCGTATTCCGGCCCTATGCCGGGGTCTCCACCGCGATCCTGGTGTTCACCAAAACCGGGCGCGGCGGCACCGATCAGGTCTGGTATTATGACATGCAGGCTGACGGGATGAGCCTAGATGACAAGCGCACGCCGCTGCTGGACGAAAGCCTGCTTGGGCCAGTTCCCGCACGCGCGCTCACCGCGGGGGAGCAGGACAAGAACAACCTGCCCGATCTGCTGGCGCGCTGGCAAGATCGGGCGGCAGAGGCGGACCGCCCGCGCACCGCGCAAAGCTTCTTGGTCACCAAGGCGGACATTGTTGCGGCGGGTTATGACCTGACGCTCAACCGCTACAAGGAAGTGGTTCATGCCGAGGTGGAGCATGACACGCCCAAGGTAATCATCAAGGAACTGCGCGATCTGGAAGCGGAGATCGCCAAGGGGCTGACTGCGCTTGAGGAGATGCTGGCGTGAGTTGGTCAATGGTAGCTTTGGGTGAGATTTTCGAGATTGCGCGTGGGGGTTCGCCTCGCCCGATTGACGATTATGTCACGGATTCACCAGATGGGTTGAACTGGATCTCGATCAGCGATGCGACCCGCTCGGGAAAGACAATTTACCACACTGAGCGGAAGATTCGCCCAGAAGGCTTGGCAAAATCTCGATGGGTCGAACCGGGCGATTTTCTTCTCTCAAACTCAATGAGCTTCGGGCGGCCCTACATCATGGGCACGACGGGCTGCATCCACGATGGATGGCTTGTGCTCAAAGGCGGTCGAGAGAGAGCAGACCCAGACTATCTTTACCATCTGCTTGGCTCGGAACCCGTCTACGCCCAATTTGCAAAACGTGCGACCGGAACCACTGTCAGAAATCTCAACACTGAAATCGTCAGTGAGACTCAAATTCCACTCCCACCACTGCCAGAGCAGCGGCGGATTGCGGCAATATTGGATCAGGCAGACGCCCTGCGCCGCCTCCGCCGCCAAAGCCTCGCCCGCCTCTCCGACCTTGGTCAGGCGATTTTCAATGAGATGTTTGGCGATCCCGTTTCAAACCCGAAAGGCTGGGACAAGGTTGAACTCGACGCCTGTGTAGAAACATCTGATGATATTCGATGCGGTCCCTTTGGAACGCAGTTGCTGCGAGAGGAATTTCGCGAAGTCGGCGTGCCACTTTGGGGAATTAAACAAGTCAACAGGGGGTTCGCGATTCCCACCCACGAATTTGTCAGTGAAGAGAAGGCAAAGGAGCTAGCCAACTACACGATCGTTTCTGGTGACATTGTGATGACACGAAAAGGAACAATTGGAAATTGCTCCGTATATCCAAAGGGTTTTCCCGCCGGAATCATGCACTCCGATTTGCTCCGCCTACGCATCGACCGAAACAAATGCGAACCGGAATTTATCTCTGACCAACTTCATTTCAGTCCCGACATTCAACATCAGATTGCGTTGATAAGCGGTGGGGCTATCATGCAAGGCATAAACGTAGGAAAGCTAAAGAAGATTCGAGTTCTGTGCCCACCCAAGCCGTTGCAAGATGACTACATGCACCGGGTACACGCTGTTCAAGCAAAGCGTGAATCTGCAATCGCGCATGAGGGCGCTCTCGACTCCCTCTTCGCCTCGATCCAGCATTGCGCCTTCCGGGGAGAATTGTAACGGATGAATGACGGGGGCGACAAAGTGGCGGGAGGAGAGCGCAAGACGCTGTCGCTGCGCGGTGGTGCCTCTAGCGAGCCCACATCCCCCGCAGCTACATCGGGCAGCCAGTTCGCCTTCCTCGCCCCGTTCGCCTTCCACGAATCCGCTGCGATGGCCGAACGGCAGGCACTGCCCGATCCGAGGGGGGCCGCGGTCCATTGCCGCCTGGCTGTGGAAGCGATGGTGCGCTGGCTCTACGATTCCGACGCCTCGCTCAACTGGCCATATCAGGATACGCTCGCTGCGCTGATTGCCGAACCGAGTTTTCACAGCCTCACCGGGTCGATGATCCGCACCAAGATCGATCTGATCCGCAAGATCGGCAACCGCGCGGCGCATCCAGGGTCATTTGCCGCCAGCCAATCAGTCAGCGCGCTGCGCGAGCTGTTCCATGTCGGGCTGTGGTTCGCCTGCCGCTACAGCCAGACCCCGCCCGATCCGGCGCTGACCTTCTCCGCCGATGCGCTGCCAAAAGGGGACGCGCCCGCCACCAGCGCGGCGGAAGTCTCAAAGCTTACCGAGGACGCCGAGAAGGCGCAGGCCGCGCTCGCCGCCGAGCGCAAGGTGCGGATGGCCGATGCCGACAGCCGCGCCGCGCTGGAGGCTGAACTCGCCGCGCTGAAGGCGCAGATGACTGCGCTCGCCCAGGCCAATGCGGGCCGCGATGCGGGGCACGACTATGACGAAGCGACCACCCGCGACCAGTTCATCGACGTGCTGCTGCGCGAGGCGGGCTGGGCGCTCGACAGCCCACGCGATCTGGAATTCCCCGTCCACGGCATGCCTAACGACAAAAGCGCCGATGGCAAGGGCAACGGCTGTGTCGACTATGTACTGTGGGGCAACGATGGCAAGCCGCTGGGGCTAGTAGAGGCTAAGCGCAGCCGCAAGGATCCGCGCGCCGGTCAGCAGCAGGCCACACTCTATGCGGATTGCCTAGAAAAGCAGTTCGGTCAGCGCCCGGTGATCTTTTACACCAATGGTTACGATCACTGGATCTGGGATGATCAGCGCTATCCGCCGCGACCTGTCTCGGGCTTCCGTAGCCATGACGAACTGGAGCTGATCGTCCAGCGGCGCGCCACACGCAAGCCCTTCGCCAGCGTCCCCACCAACCGCACCATCGCCGGGGGTGGCGGCCGCACCTATCAGGAACGCGCGATCCGCGCCGTGTGCCACCGTTACGAGGATAGCGCGCATGGCGGGGAGAACCAGCGCAAAGCGCTGCTCGTCATGGCTACGGGGTCTGGCAAGACACGCGTCGCCATTGCGCTGTCCGACGTGCTGATGAACGCCAATTACGCAAAGCGTGTCCTGTTCCTGGCGGACCGGGTGCCGCTGGTGCGTCAGGCAGTGGGCAATTTCCGCAAGTACCTGCCCGATTGCGCGACCGTGAACCTGGTGCTGGAGCCAGCGGCGGAGGGGCGCGTCTTTGTCTCCACCTATCCCACGATGATGAACCTGATTGAGAAGGCGCGGCAGGCGGGCCAGCAGCGGTTCGGCCCCGGCTACTTCGATCTCGTCATCATTGATGAGGCGCACCGCTCAGTCTATCGCAAGTACAAGGCGATTTTCGACTGGTTCGACGCCCCGCTACTCGGCCTCACCGCCACCCCCAAGAGCGATGTCGATCGCAACACGTACAGCCTGTTCGAGTTGGAATACGATCCCACCACTCGGCAGGGCGTGCCGACCGACGCCTACGAGCTAAAGCAGGCAGTGACCGACGGCTTCCTCGTCCCGCCCAAAGCCATAGACGTGCCGCTGAAGTTTCCGCGCGAAGGCATCCGCTACGATGACCTGTCGGACGAGGAGAAGGAAGCCTGGGACGAAGCCGAATGGGGCGAGGATGGGCCACCCGATGGTGTCGATGCTTCGGCGGTCAACGACTGGCTGTTCAACAAGGACACCATCGACCGTATGTTGAAGCAGTTGATGGAAGACGGGCTCAAGGTCGATGGCGGGGAGAGACTGGGCAAGACGATCATTTTCGCCAAGAACCACAAGCACGCCCAATATATTGTTGAGCGCTTTGATGCGAACTATCCGGCGCTGAAGTGGCGCTTCTGCCGGCTGATCGACAATCAGGTGAAGTATGCCTACAGTCTGATCGACGATTTCGAGGTGACGGGAAAGGATCCGCAGATCGCGGTCTCGGTCGACATGCTCGATACCGGGATAGACATTCCCGACGTGCTCAACCTGGTGTTTTTCAAGATCGTCCGCTCGAAATCGAAGTTCTGGCAGATGATCGGGCGCGGCACCCGGCTGCGTGAAGGCATCTTAATCGACGCCAACGGCGAGGTGAGCGACAAGGAATTCTTCTACGTCTTCGATTATCTCGGCAATCTCGATTATTTCAACGCCGAGATCGATCGCACCGAGGCGAGCGGAGCCAAGCCGTTGGGCGAACGGCTGTTCGCAGCGCGGGTCGATCTGCTCGGGCTGATGCAGCCGGAGCCAAAGGCGGGCGGCATTCAGGCGCCCGGCTCTGCCTATCGCGGCGAGGAAGAAGGGCTCTACGAGGGCGTGCGCGCGCAGTTGATGAGCGAAGTCGCCGGGATGGCACCCGACAACTTTATCGTCCGCGCCAAGCGTCGCCACGTCGAGAAGTTCCAGGAAAAATCCGCCTGGAACTGGCTGGGCGAGGAGGACCGGCATGAGCTAGTCGAACATCTCGCCGCATTACCGACCAGTGAAATCGACAGTGATATCGACGCTAAGCGCTTCGACCTTCTATGTCTGCGCATTCAGCTGTCGATGCTCCGCAAGAACGCCTTCGAGCCGCTGCGAAAGGCCTTCGCCGAGCAGGTTCACGCGCTCGAAGCCAAGGCGGCAGTCCCCGACGTCGCACGACAGATGGAGCTGATCCTCGAGGTTCAGACCACTGACTGGTGGACCGATGCCGCGCCGCAAATGGTCGAAATCGCCCGCCGCCGCCTGCGCGGCCTGATGAGCCTGATCGAGCCGGGCGGCCAGGTAATCGTCAACACCGACATCATCGACGACATGGGCGAAAAACGCGAAGTTGAACTTCTCAACCTAGGCGGTGCCTCTTCCCTCGCACAGTTCCGCAAGAAGGCCCGCGCCTATGTCCAAGCGCATGCGGATCACGTCACGTTGGCACGGTTACGGCAGGGCAAACCGCTAACGCCCACTGATCTGGACGAATTACAGCGTCTGTTTGCCGACGCCGATCTCGCCAGTATTGCCGACTTCGCTCGCATACGCGCCTTGCCCGATCTTCCAGACTTCATTCGCTCCCTTGTTGGCTTGGACCGGGCAGCGGCGCAGATGGCCTTCAACGACGCGCTTGCAGGCAGGACGTTGTCAGCCCAACAAATCCGGTTTGTCGAAATGATCGTAGATCACCTAACGGCATCTGGTCGGATGGAGCCAGAACTCCTCTACGCTCCACCCTTCACTGATGCTGCACCAAATGGGGTCAGCGACATGTTCACTGCCGCTGATGTCGCAAGCATTGTCAATACGTTGGTGGGGTTCGAACCTCGCCTGGAACGCGCTGGCTGAGCCATAAGTGCTCAAGACTGTCCAATTTCAAAAACAACCGACAAAACTGCCACAGTGGAATGACCCAATGAGCGACATCAAACTCTTCCGTACCACTGGCAACGCAGTCACCGAGCTATCGGGTGGCGCTGTTTCACTGGAGAAATCACTGCAAACGGTCTTTGAGAAAAATCTGGAGAACCTCCTTGGTGTCCGGTTCCTCGCCTCGGAGTTCGCCATCACGGAAGGCCGGCTCGATACTCTTGGAATAGATGAAAATAATAGCCCTGTAGTGATAGAATACAAGCGCTCATCAAACGAAAATGTCATCAATCAGGGGCTGTTCTATCTCGACTGGCTAATGAGCCATCGCAAGGATTTCGAATGGCTGGTGCTGGAACAGCTCGGCGCGGAAGCGGCCAAGAGCGTCGATTGGGCCGGCTCCCGCTTAATCTGCATCGCGAGCGACTTTGGTAAATATGATGAGCATGCCGTCAAACAGATGAACCGCAACATTGCTCTTATTCGCTATCGCAAATTCGATGGAGACTTGCTGCTGCTAGAGCAGTTGACTGCCGCCAGTGCCAAGCCAGCAGCCAGTGCGTCTTCTGCCACCCCTGCAATTGACGGTATCGCTAAGACAAACAAGTACAAAACGATCAGCAACCAGATCGAAGAGGCCCCTCCGGAACTGCTCGACCTCTACCACTTGCTTTCGGATTATATGACCGCGCTAGGCGATGATGTGCAGGTGAAGACAACGGAATACTATGTCGCCTTCAGGCGGATCAAAAATTTCGCCAGCGTCGAACTGCGCAACCAAATAAAGAAGCTATTGGTGTTCGTGAAGGTCAATCCGGACAGGATCTCGCTGGAACCCGGGTTTACCCGCGATGTGCGAGGTATCGGCCACTTCGGAACCGGTGACTTGGAGATTACTATCCAAAATGCGACCGACCTGGAAAAGGCCAAGCCGCTGCTCGACCAATCCTACCAAGCATCTTAGGGGCCCGCCATATACACCGCCGTATACACGAAGGCTTCCTTTCCTCCATTGCTCACAAAAACCGGCGATCGTGATGGGTGACCCTCTGCTCCTGCGGCAGAGGGTCAGCCATGCAAATGCACCTCGCCAGTCGCATGGGATGGAATGGTTTATTACGCCGTGCCGCGCGCCGCATTTACGAAGGCTCGGGCTCGCGCGATTCGATCCATGAAATAATCGCGATAACCGCTTAGAAGGGCCATCGATCCGGCGTCCGCGCCGACCATTAGACGCTCGGTCGCTTCCAACGCCTCGCCCAGCGTGAGGGGGCCATCAGCCGCATCCAGGAGCCTTGCGGCGAGCGCTAAGTCACGTCTCGTCCGGTCAACAGTGGGCAAAATCGCGCGCTGCTCCGAATGGATAAGCCGCGCCGCCAGCGAACGTAGTCGTGGATCGGTGAAGCGAGTGGCGATTGCAACACGCTCAACCCAAGAACCGTCGTGGAACTCGTCGCACGCCCTCATATCTTGGTCGTTCACGAAGCCGCCCGAGTAGAGACACGCTTCAGGGAATTGCGACTGCCGGGCCTCGGCCCACCCATCGGTGTAGATCCGGATCAGCCGCGAACCGATCTCGCCGGCTGCGCGGTATTGGCGCGCCCTATCGCGCGCCACTTCCACATCGAGTTCGGGAAGTAGCGTGTCAGCCTCTTCAAGCGGCGTTAGAGTCGGCGCTGCGTTCACCCGAAGCCGCCTTAGCGGCGTTCCCTTGCGGGCGATCTCGTCCCGAACCTGATCGTCGGACATCGCTGGCCATTTGCTAGGGTCACACTCCAAGTCCACGCAGAAGCGGCCATTAGGACTGTCGGGACTCGTTCCAATGCAGACTACCGCCCTGTGATATGGTTCGCCGCCGAAGAATTCTGTGAGAACGAATCCCTCTTCTTCGTCCACAGTCTCAGCAACTGCCAACTTGTTGGAGAGCCGGACGAAGCGCTGCCAGGCGTCTGGAGACCGGTCTTTGATCAGCCGGCAAAGGGCGATCTGTTGATTGCCGCTGAGAAGTGACCCGGGGTTTTCACTGAGAAGTGACCCACCTTGTGATTATGTTTCGGGTTTCATTGATGGGTCAAGCTGGGGCTTTCTCCTTTTTGGTTTTGGGCGTCTGAGCC
>Ga0307408_100003417_pt1 | contig 10889 bp, 9 predicted proteins | sample 322Cmetagenome_FD_202116 | JGI IMG/M metagenome (GOLD analysis project Ga0307408, IMG submission 202116) | Maize rhizosphere microbial communities from greenhouse at UC Davis, California, United States - 322HYB-C-3 | ecosystem: Host-associated > Plants > Roots > Rhizosphere > Soil | place: USA... | reverse complement strand
GATCGGCTCGGTCTGCGGCGTTTCGTCGCTGTCGGAGCCCGTGTGGTACAGGTACTCCTGGTAGCCGCCGAAATACTTCACCGTCGCGCCGCCCAAGTCCCAGGTGAAGTCGAGTTGGATACGGTTGTGATCCTCGAGCGTGCCGACCACAGTGCGATTCGTGTTCGCCGTGTACGGGTCGTTGATCGCCGGATTCACGCCGGTATAGCCGAACGTCGTGTTCCAGTACAGACCACCGTTGTACGGCAGCACCGTATCGTACGGCGAGATGTTCGCCAGCAGCGTGTTGCCGACGCCGTACGTGTCACTCCACTCGAATTTCGAGTAGCGCAAGCGAGCCACTGCGCTCTCGCCCAGATCCGCTTCGAGCTGCGCCTCGACCATCCAGCGATCGCTGGTGGCGCCGTCCTCGGCGGGGCCGATGTTCTTGATGAAGCCCTTGTCGCGCTTCTCCTGGGATGCACCGAGCAGGTAGCGCACGCCGTCGGTGATCGGGCCGCGCACCAGGCCGTCGGCGTGATAGAAGCTGTAGTTGCCGCCCTGCAGCCGCACTTCGCCCTCGAACTTGTCGCTCGGGCGCTTCGAGATCACGTTGATCGCGCCGCCGACGGAGTTGCGTCCGTACAGCGTGCCCTGCGGGCCGCGCAGAATTTCGGTGCGCTCGATGAACAGCGGCGGCGTAGAGGTATCCGCCATCGAGGTCGAGAAGATGCCGTCGGAGTACAACGCCACGGCAGGATCGGTGCCGACCGCGTTCGTCAGGCGTCCGACGCCGCGGATCGCGAGACGATCGTCGTTGCGATACGCAACGCTCGGTGTGAAGCGCGCCAGATCTTCAACTGTGTTGACGCCAAGCAGAGTGCGCGTCTCGCTCGTATACGCCGATACGGCGACAGGTACGTCCTGGATGTTGACCGCGCGCTTCTCGGCGGTGACGACAACTTCCTCGAGGACCGATGTCCGAGACGCTTCCTGTGCGAGCGCCGCTGCGCCGCCGCCAAGGCCCAACACACTGCTGATCGCGCACGACAGCAGCGTTCGCTGTTTCGACTTCAACATGAGAACCCCCACTCGGGCCGAGCGATGAGAGCCCGAACAATATTTGTGTTGCAGAACCGACAATCGCTCTGCGGTCACGTTCGATGGTAAGAAGTCCGATGCAGAACAGCAATACGCTGCTTGTCCCGCACGATGGAACCCTGTCACCTTCAGCGAAACCCTGAACGCCGGCAGATGCCGGCGAGCGCCGTGCCACCTGAGTTTATCGATCTGTGTTGCAAAGAAAAAACACCGGTCGCTCTCACGGAATCGGCCGACGTCCGTGTGGGCCGGGCGGGGGGACGGCCGGTTCTGTCCGCCTGATTCCGCGCGATGGCACAATTCGCCCCTTGCGTGCGCACCGAGGACACGTTCGTGAAGGCTGAAATCCTTGAGCGGCTCAGCCGCGAGACCGAGCAATTGAAAGCGCAGGGTTTGTTCAAGCCCGAGCGGGTGCTGTCGTCGGCGCAAAGCTCCGTCGTGCGCGTCGGCGGCGGCGCCGAGGTCGTCAACCTATGCGCGAACAACTACCTCGGCCTCGCCAACGACCCGTCCGTGCGCGAGGCCGCGCAGCGTGCGCTCGATCGTTACGGCTACGGGATGGCATCAGTGCGCTTCATCTGCGGCACGCAGGAGATCCACAAGGACCTCGAGGCGCGCCTGAGCCGCTTCCTCGGCACGGAGGATACGATCCTCTACTCGTCCTGCTTCGACGCGAACGGCGGGCTGTTCGAGACGCTGCTCGACGAGCAGGACGCGGTGATCAGCGACGCGCTGAACCACGCCAGCATCATCGACGGCGTGCGCCTGTGCAAAGCGCAGCGCCTGCGCTACGCCAACAACGACCTCGACGAACTGGAAGCGCGCCTGAAAGACGCGAGCAAGTGTCGCGTGCGCCTGATCGCGACCGACGGCGTGTTCTCGATGGACGGTGTGATCGCCCGCCTGAAGGACATCTGCGACCTGGCAGATCGCTACGACGCACTGGTGATGGTCGACGACTCGCACGCGACCGGCTTCGTCGGCGCGCGCGGCCGCGGCACGCACGAGCTCCGCGGCGTCATCGATCGTGTCGACATCCTCACCGGCACGCTCGGCAAGGCGCTCGGCGGCGCGAGCGGCGGCTACACCTCCGGTCGCAAGGAAATCATTGCCTGGCTGCGGCAACGCTCGCGGCCATACCTGTTCTCCAACAGCATTCCGCCGTTCATCGCCGCGGCCAGCCTGCGCGTGCTCGACATGCTCGAAGCGGACACCGCGCTGCGCGCCCGCCTGTGGGAAAACGCCGCGCACTTCCGCGCGGGCATGGCTGCGGCCGGGTTCAACCTCGTGCCGGGCGAGCATCCGATCATCCCGGTCATGCTCGGCGACGCGAAAGTCGCCTCCGAGTTCGCGCGCCGCCTGCTCGACGAAGGCGTGTACGTGATCGGCTTCTCGTACCCGGTCGTGCCCCAGGGCAAGGCGCGCATCCGCACGCAGATGTCGGCCGCGCACACGCGCGAGCAACTCGACCGCGCGGTCGCCGCCTTCAGCAAAGTCGGCAAGGAGCTAGGCGTGGTCTAGAATTGCGCGCCCTCTGCACCAACCGCTAACCGCCAACCGCTAACCGCTTCCTTTCTCCACCATGCACGCACTCGTCAAAGCCCGCGCGGCCGTCGGCATCGATCTGCAGGACATCGCGAAACCCTCGCCCGGCCCGAACGACGTCCTGATCCGCGTCAAGCGCAGCGCCATCTGCGGCACTGACATGCACATCTACAACTGGGATGCCTGGGCGCAGAAGACGATCCCGGTGCCGATGGCGGTCGGTCACGAGTACTGCGGCGAGGTCGTCGAGGTCGGCAGCGAGGTTTCCGGCTTCAAGGCCGGCGACCGCGTCTCCGGCGAAGGCCACATCACCTGCGGCCACTGCCGCAACTGTCGCGCCGGCCGCCGCCACCTGTGTCGCAACACGGTCGGCGTCGGCGTCAATCGCCCCGGAGCCTTCGCCGAGTATGTCGTGATCCCGGCCTTCAACGCCTTCAAGCTGCCCGCTGCGATCGACGACGAGATCGCAGCGATCCTCGATCCGCTCGGCAACGCCGTGCACACTGCGCTCGCGTTCGACGTGGTCGGTGAAGACGTGCTGATCACGGGCGCCGGCCCGATCGGCATCATGGCCGTGGCGATCGTGCGCTTCATCGGCGCGCGCAACGTCGTCATCACCGACGTCAACGACTACCGGCTGGAGCTGGCGCGCAAGATGGGAGCGACGCTCGCGCTCAACGTGACGCGCGACAAGCTCGAGGACGCGATGAAGCAGCTCGGCATGCAGGAAGGCTTCGACGTCGGGCTGGAGATGTCAGGCAACGCGGCGGCGCTGCGCGACATGCTGCGGACGATGCATCACGGCGGCAGCATTGCGATGCTCGGCATCCCGCCCACGGAAGTCGCGATCGACTGGAACGAAGTGATCCTGAAGGGCCTGACGATCAAGGGCATCTACGGCCGGCAGATGTTCGAGACCTGGTACAAGATGGCCGCGCTGTTGCAGAGCGGCCTGAACGTCCGGCCGGTCATCACGCACCGCCTGCCCTACACGCAATACCAGCACGCGTTCGAGATCATGGGTAAGGGCCAGTCGGGCAAGGTGGTGATGGATTGGGAGAGAAGCGGTTAGCTTCCTTCCCCTCAATTCACCGAGCACGGACAGTAGTAATACACCTGCTTCGGATCGGTGAAGCGCGACAGCCGCGCGAGCTCCGCTTCCAGCGGCGCGAACCAGCGCCGTGCCCCGTCGAACATCTGGCGCTCCGGCGTCACCGCACGCCCAATGCGCGCCGCGAGTGCCTGCGACTGCAACGCAAACGCCTCGCGCCAGCCGAGCGGCGGCTCGATGTACTCCACCTTGTAGTCGTCGCCGAGCTTGGCGAGCTTCGCTGCCGCGTTCAACGCATCCTTGTACGAGCCGAGATGATCGACCAGCCCCTGCTTGCGGGCATCGACGCCGGCCCAGACGCGGCCCTGCGCGACGGCGTCGATATCCTCGAACGATTTCTTGCGCGCCGTCGCGACGTTGTCCACGTACACGCTGTAGGCATGCTCGACGGACGACTGCAGGATTTCCTTCGCCTGATCCTGCAACGTGCGGTCGAGCCGCAGTGAATCCGCGAGCGGCGTCGTGCCGACGCCGTCGATCGTGATGCCGAACTTGCCGAGCGTGCGCTCCACCGTCGGAAACACGGCGAACACGCCGATCGAGCCGGTCAAGGTCGCCGGGCTCGCCCAGATCTGGTCCGCATCCATGGCGATGTAGTAGCCGCCGGAAGCCGCGACGCTGCTCATCGAGGCGATCACGGGCTTCTTGGCGTTGCGCAACGCGTCGATCTCGCGGCGGATCACTTCCGAGGCGAACATGCTGCCGCCGGGACTGTCGATGCGCAGCACGACAGCCTTGATCGAATCGTCATGCAGCGCGTCGCGCAACAGGCGCACGAGCGAATCCGAGCCGACCGTGCCGGGCGGCTGCTCGCCGTCGAGAATCTCGCCGGAAGCAACGACTACGCCGATGCGATCGCCATCCCTGTGCAACGCCCGCGTCGGGCGCACGGCGGAGAGGTAGTCCCAGTGCGGGATGCCGCGGAAGGTGTGTTCCTTTTCGTCTTCGCCGACCATCGCCTTGACCTGGTCCTCGAATTCGCGGCGCGACTTCAGCTCCGTCACCAGTTTCTTGTCGAGCGCAACCGCGGCCAGGTCGCCGCGCTGCTGCTTGGCGGACGCGGCAAAGTTGTTCGCGTAGTCGGCGATCGCGCCTGGCTCCAGCTTGCGAGCCTTGACGATGCCGGCCTGGTACTGCGACCACAGCGCATTGAGCCACGCGAGGCTCTCTTCCTCCTCCGTCTCGGACATGTCGCTGCGGCTGAACTGGTCCGTGTACGACTTGAACTTGCCGGCGCGGAACACGTTGACGTCGACCGACAGCTTGTCGATCACGCCCTTGAGGAACGTGCGGTAGTAACCGAAGCCGTCGATCAGCACGAGGCCCTGCGGATCGAGATAGACCTCGTCGGCCTGCGCGGCCAGGTAGTACTGCGCCTGGTCGTAACCCTCGCCGAACGCCAGCACCTTCTTGCCGCTGCTGCGGAAGTCGCGGATCGCTGCGGCGACCTCCTCCAGCTTGGCGACGCCGCCGCCGGCCATGTGGCCCAGATCGAGCACGAGCACCTCGACGCGCTTGTCGGTCTTCGCGGCTTCGATCGCATCGGTGAGATCGCGCACGAGCGTTTCGGCGCGCTGCTGACCGTACAGCTCGGCGATCGCGCGATCGAACGGATCGCCGGCGAGCTGCTCGACGAGCGTGCCCTGCGGCGCAATCACCAGGGCGGTCTTGTGCGGCACGATCGGAATGTTGGGCGACAGCGCCGCGCCGATGACCAGGAACGTCACCAGCAGCACGATCAGGTGCAGCACCTTGCGCAGCCCGTCCAGCGCGCGCCACACGAAGGCGAAGAAGGTAGCAATGGCTTTCATGGCATCGCGTAAGTAATGCGATAGATCGCGTCGGAAGTATCGTCGGAGACCAGCATCGAGCCGTCCTCCAGCATCAGCAGATCGACCGGGCGACCGAACACGTCGTCGCCGCGGTTGAATCCGGTCGCGAACGGCTCGTACTTGACGGACTTGTTGCCGTCGAGCTTCACGCGCGTGATGCGGTAGCCGTTCTTCTCCTTGCGGTTCCACGAGCCGTGCTCGGCGATGAACACATCGCCGCGATAGGCTTCAGGGAATCTGTTCGCGGTATAGAACTTCACGCCGAGCGGCGCGACGTGCGCGCCGAGCGCCTGCACCGGCGGCGTCATCTTGCCGCACTCGCCGAGCTTGGCGAGTTGCGCATCGGGATCCTTGATGCCATTGCCGTGGCAGTACGGGAAGCCGAAGTCGAGCCCGGCGCGCGGCGCGACGTTCAGCTCGCAGGGCGGCACGTCCTCGCCGAGCCAGTCGCGGCCGTTGTCGGTGAACCAGAGCTGCTTCGTGACCGGATGCCACGTGAAGCCGACCGTGTTGCGGATGCCGCGTGCGAACACTTCCTGGCCGGAGCCGTCGGCGTTCATGCGCGTGATCACGCCGTACTTCGGCTCGTTGCACACGTTGCACGGCGCGCCGATCGGGAGGTAGAGCTTGCCGTCGGGCCCGAACGCGATGTAGCGCCAGCCGTGATGGCCGTCCTTCGGAAAGTCGTCGCGCACGACCTTCGGCTGCGGCACGTTGTCGAGCGCATTCTCGATATCGTCGAAGCGCAGCAGGCGATGGATCTCGGCGACGTACAGAGCGCCGTCGCGGAAGGCGACGCCGTTCGGTGTGTTGAGATTGTTGGCAATCGTGCGGACCGTCGGAGCGGCGGCGCCCGGCGTGCCGCTGACTGCATAAACCTTGCCGCCGCGCGCGCGAGTGCCGACGAACAGCGTGCCGCGCTGGCCGAGCGCCATCGAGCGTGCGCCGGGAACCTGGTCGGTGTAGATCTCGAGCTTGAAGCCCGTCGGCAGACGGACGTTCTCGAGGACCTTGTCGGTCTTGGGGCTGGCGCTCGCCGCTGCGGCAGCGAGCGTCAATGCCATGCAAAGCAATCCGCGAGTCACGCGCATCAAAAATTTCCTCCGCGCGTGCAGTGTACCTGTCGGGCTAAAGCCCGACCTACACCCTCACACCTTTTCTTCGATGCGGGCCGCTTTGCCGGTCAGATCGCGCAGATAGTACAGCTTGGCGCGGCGCACGTTGCCGCGACGCTTGACCGTGATCGCGCCGATCGACGGACTGTACGTCTGGAACACGCGCTCGACGCCTTCGCCGTGGGAAATCTTGCGCACGGTGAAGGACGAGTTGAAGCCGCGGTTGCGGCGCGCGATGACGATGCCCTCGTAGGCCTGCACGCGCTCGCGGTCGCCTTCCTTCACCTTCACCTCGACGACCACGGTGTCGCCGGGCGAGAAGTCCGGAATCTTCTTGTTGAGCCCTTCGCTCTCGAGCGTCGCAATGATGTTGCTCATGTTGCTAACCTAATCTTTCAGTCTTGGCCATTCAGTCGTTCGACGGCCCCGGATCGGTCGACCCGGCTTGCTCCGTCTTGAATTCATCCAGCAGACGCCGCTCTTCGGCACTCAGCGTCAGCTTCTCGATCAGCTCCGGCCGCCGCAGCCACGTGCGGCCCAGCGCCTGCTTGGTGCGCCAGCGCCGGATCGCGGCGTGGTTACCGCTCGCGAGCACTTCCGGCACCGCGCGTCCCTCGAACACTTCCGGCCGCGTGTAGTGCGGCCAGTCGAGCAGCCCCGCGGCGAACGAATCCTGCAATGCCGATTCGTCATCGCCGAGCACGCCGGGCAGCAATCGCACCACGGCGTCGATCAGCACCAGCGCCGGCAACTCACCGCCGGACAGCACGTAGTCGCCGATCGACACGCTCGCGTCGATCTCCGACTCGACCAGTCGCTCGTCCACGCCCTCGTACCGGCCCGCGAGCAACATCAGCCCGGGCATCTGCGCCAGCTCGCGCGCCAAAGCGTGCGTGAGGCGCTCGCCGTCCGCGGCCAGATAGAGGCTGCGGCTTCCCGCTGGCAGTCGGGCCTTCGCCGCACGGATCGCCGTGCGCGCCGGCTCGACCTTCAGCACCATTCCCGGACCGCCGCCGTAAGGTCGATCGTCGACCGTCCGGTGCACGTCCGTCGCAAACTCGCGCGGCGTCGTCGCATGCACTGCGACGCGACCCGCTTCGATCGCGCGGCCGAGCACGCCGACGCGCACGGCCTGGACGACGAATTCCGGGAACAGCGTCACCACTTCGATGCGCATGCCCCCTCCGCGTCCCGTCAGGACCAGTCGGCGGCCCAGTCGAACACGACGCGCCCGGCGTCGAGATCGACCGCTACGATCCGCTCCTTGACGAAGGGCACCCAGTGCTGCCGTTCGCCCCGGATCACGACGACCGGGCCCGCCGGCGTCGTCCGGAATTCCTCGATGCGTCCGAGCGGCTGTTCATCGCGACCGAACGCTGCCAGCCCTTCGAGGTCGCTCCAGTAGTACTCGCCGGGCGCCGGCTCGGGCAGCTCGTCGCGCCCGACTGCAATCTGCTCTCCGGTGGCCAACCGTGCGGCTTCGGGCGTCGCGACGCCGGCCAGCTTGGCCAGCACGCCCTTCGCCGTCACCTTGCCGTCTTCGACTTCGACCTCGCGCCACTGGCCGGCCCGTCCGAGCTGCCAGCGGCTGTAACCGAGAATGTTCGCGGGCGGATCGGTGTAGGACTGAATCCTGACCCAGCCCTGGACTCCGAACGCTCCGCCCACTTGGCCCAGGACGACGCGCCGGTTCACGCTCGTAAGCCGGGCTCGTCTTCAGGCCGCGACGGGCTGCTTGCGATGCTTCTTGACCAGCTCGGCAACGCGCTCGGACGGCTTCGCGCCCTTGCCGACCCAGTAGTCGATCCGCTCCAGGTTCAGCTCCAGGCGCCGCTGCTTGCCGGCCGGAATGGGGTTGAAGTAGCCCACCTGCTCCAGGGTCGTGCCGCCCTGGCGGATGCGGCTGTCCGTGACGACGACGTGATAGAAGGGCTGCTTCTTCGCCCCGCGACGGGTGAGCCGGATCGTGACCATTGCTGCAAAAGCCTCGGAATCGTCTGGAAATTGGGGTTCAGCCGGGAGTCCGCTCCCGGTAAAAGGGCGCGAATGTTACCTGAGCCAAAGGCTCATAGCTACAAGGACTTGGCCCCCGCCCTAGCCCGGCGGGAACCGCCCGCCCCCGAACGCCCCCATGAGGCGCCGCAGGCCCCCGCCCTTCGACACGGCCTTCATCATCTTCTGCATCTGCAGGTAGTTCTTCAGCAGGCGGTTGACTTCCGAGACGTGGACTCCGGAGCCGGCCGCGATGCGGCGCTTGCGGGAGGCGTCGATGGTCTTCGGGTAACGGCGCTCGCCCGGTGTCATCGAACGGATGACCGCAATCTGGCGCCGGATTTCCTTGTCATTGACCTGAGGCGCCTGGGCAGCCTTGCCGGCCAGCTGCGCGGGCAGCTTGTCCACGAGCGCGCTCAGGCCGCCCATCTTCTCCACCTGCTGCAGCTGGTCGTGCAGATCCTCCAGGTCGAAATCCTTGCCCTTCTTGAGCTTGCGGGCCAGCTTCTCGGCCTGCTCGCGATCGACGCTCTTCGTGACGTTCTCGACCAGGGCCAGCACGTCGCCCATGCCGAGGATGCGCGAGGCGACGCGATCGGCCTGGAAGACTTCGAGCGCTTCGGTCTTCTCGCCGGTGCCCATGAAAAGGATGGGCTGGCCGGTGACCTGCCGAACCGACAGCGCCGCGCCGCCGCGTGCGTCGCCGTCGGTCTTGGTCAGCACGACGCCCGTGAGATCGAGCGCCTGGCCGAACGCGCGCGCGGCGTTGACCGCGTCCTGACCCGCCATGCTGTCGACGACGAACAGTGTTTCCGTCGGCGTGACCGCGGCGCTGATGTCGCGGATCTCGACCATCATCTCGTCGTCGACGTGCAGGCGACCTGCGGTATCGACGATCAGCACGTCGAACAACGAGCGGCGCGCCTCGGCGAGCGCTTCGCGCGCCAGCACGACCGCCGGTTTACTCGGGTCGGACGGATAGAAGCCGATGTCCAGCTGCGTGGCCAGACGCTCCAGCTGCAGGATGGCGGCCGGGCGATACACGTCGGTGCTCGCCAGCAGCACCTTCCTGCGTTCGTTCTCTTTGAGCCATTTGGCGAGCTTCGCCGCTGAGGTCGTCTTGCCGGCGCCCTGCAATCCCGCCAGCAGGATGACCACTGGCGGCTGCGCGCGCAGGTTCAGCGGCCGCACGCCTTCGCCCATCAGCGCGATCAGCTCGTCATTGATGATGCGGACCAGCGTCTGGCCCGGCGTCAGGCTCTTATCGAGCTCCTGGCCGACGACCTTGCCGCGCACCGCGTCGACGAACGTCTTGACCACCGGCAGCGCGACGTCGGCTTCGAGCAGGGCCATGCGCACCTGGCGCAACGTGTCTGCAATGTTTTCGTCGGTCAGGCGCCCGCGGCCGCGCAGGCTTTCGATGACGCCTTGCAGGCGCTCGGTCAATTTGTCGAACATGCTGGAAGATTGAAGCGGTTGGCGGTTGGCGGTTAGTTTAGAGAGACTCCGCACCAACCGCTAACCGCCAACCGCTAACCGCTTCTGCCCCCTTTCAGGTAGCCTGTAGGCCTCCTCGGTTGCCGAGTTCCTTAAGTCACCCGCCCTGTGCTGTCCGCCATCGTTCTCGCGTGCTATCTGGCTTGTGCCGCGTGGCTCGCCTCCAGCGTCTATCGCGCCGGCGAGCACGCCGCCCACGGTCGCCGCGTCGCGGGTCTGGCCCTCGGCGTCATCGCACTCGTGCTGCACGCGATCCTGCTGTGGCGCGTGCTGTTCGATCGGCCCGTGCTGGCCTTCACCATCGCCGAGACCGCTTCGCTGATCGGCTGGCCGATCGGCCTGATCGCCGTCGGGCTGTGCGGGTTGCGTCCGCGATTCGCGGCGATCGGCGCCGTGCTCATGGTCATCGCGGGTCTTGTCGCGGCCACGACGGTCGAAGGTGGCGGCGGTGCTCCACTGGTGGATGGACCGAGCTGGGAAATCGGCGCGCACATCGTGCTGTCGACACTGGCGTACGCGCTCATCACGATCGCCGTCGCGCTGACGCTTGCGATGCGTCTGCTCGATCGTCGCCTGCGCAGCCGCAAACCGCTCGGCTGGGTCGGAGCGCTGCCTTCCGTCGAAGCGCTGGAAGCGGCCGCGTTCCAGGCGCTCGCGGCAGGCTTTGCCGTGCTCACGCTGGCGCTGTTCAGCGGCTTCGTGTTCGTCGAGGATCTG
>Ga0307408_100003415_pt1 | contig 10896 bp, 7 predicted proteins | sample 322Cmetagenome_FD_202116 | JGI IMG/M metagenome (GOLD analysis project Ga0307408, IMG submission 202116) | Maize rhizosphere microbial communities from greenhouse at UC Davis, California, United States - 322HYB-C-3 | ecosystem: Host-associated > Plants > Roots > Rhizosphere > Soil | place: USA... | reverse complement strand
TTGTCGCTCACTGAGGAGGCAGGTACTTCATTATCTATCGCCGGTGTGAGTGCGGTTGGCTCAACAGGCGCAACACTCAGTGGCGCGCGCGCGGCTACCGGACTCAATGCTTCACTCGGAAATAATTGTTCGCCGTAGTTTACCAATTCACATTGGCCACCGGCTTTTTTGATTGCGCTTTGGTATTTCGCGGCGGTTGCCGCATCGACATTGGCTTTGAGCAAACTGCGCGCTTGGCGCAACATTTTTTCAATGACGGGAACATCTTTTTTGAAAGTGGCGGCGAGGTTGCGCACCAGCGTTGGCCTATCCACACCCGGTTGCGGTTCACCGAGCAAATAAATATCCAATCGAGTTTCAGCCATTTTTACGCATCCTTTTAAAGACCCGCGCGCTGCTCGTACAGCGCACGAGTTGATTATTGATGCGCCATATTAGCTTTTGTAAGGCATGCTTCCAAGATAATCCTTCTTACCTACATCAACACCGTTGTGGCGCAGGATGGCGTAAGCGGTAGTGATATGAAAATAAATGTTGGGAATTGCATGCTGGATCGCGAACTCGGTCCCGGTGAGATACTTACCTTCCCAACGCGGTTGGCTGATGTGGCGCTCGGCGGCACCGGCAAAATCCTCAAGGGTAAAAGTGGCGAGATAATCCAACACCGCCTGGATGCGTGCCTTCAATTCCGGCAAGGTGGTTTCGGTATCCGCGTGGACAGGAGCTGATTCAACTTTGCCAGTCAGACGCGCTACGCCTAACTTGGCGGTATCGCAGGCAATTTGCACCTGGCGAATCAAGTTGAATTGGTCGGGTGCAAGGCGCGAATTCAACAACACTGACACGTCAAATTTTTTCGCTTCGGCGTGGGCCGCACCCTTATCGAGAATCGCGTTGAGGTTATTGAGCGCTTTGCTGAATTGCACAATCGTAAGTTCGTAAAACATGGAGTTCTCCTGTGGATACCTTGGATAAACTGATCTGGATAATCAGTGTTCACTGCGTGAACCGATCATTTGGGACTTGGGCGATCTGGGGCTGCACTAGCGGCTATTCAATCCCGCGAGGGTAAATTGCCTATATAAAAAAAGGTAAATATCGGCTCGATGATTGCGCTTTTTTACCCCCTGCCAATATAGTTACCCCTCATTCATCAAGGACTTAGCTGCTTATGCCACATGACATTAGCCTAATCACCACTATTGCTGCCGGCCTCGGCTTGGCGATGATCCTGGGGTTCGTCGCCGCACGCCTGCGCTTACCGCCACTTATTGGCTATCTTGTGGCCGGTATTATTGTCGGCCCATCAACCCCCGGTTTTGTTGCCGATATGGCACTTACCGCTCAGCTCGCTGAAATTGGCGTGATGCTGCTGATGTTTGGGGTTGGCCTGCATTTTTCGATGGGAGACCTGATGGCAGTCAAACGTATCGCTGTGCCCGGTGCGATGCTACAGATCACCATTGCCACTCTGCTTGGCGCCGGTGCTGGCTACTGTTGGGGCTGGGATCTGGCGCAATGTCTGGTGTTTGGTTTATCGCTCTCCTGTGCCAGTACGGTAGTTCTGCTCAAAGCGCTCGAAGCGCGCGGGCAAATTGAAACGCTTAATGGCCGTATCGCTGTGGGTTGGCTAATAGTGGAAGATCTGGTGATGGTATTAGTGCTGGTACTTCTGCCAGTGATCGCGGGCATCCTGGGGACTATTCCCGTCACCGATATCACCGCTGCCGCTGGCCACGCCCCTGCCGCCAACGACCAGCATATCGCCGTCACACTATTGATCACACTTGGCAAAGTTGCCGCGTTTGTGGTGTTTATGCTGGTGGTCGGCAAACGCTTGCTGCCTAAATTGCTCTGGTGGGTAGCCGGTACCGGTTCGCGCGAATTGTTCAGCCTGTGTGTTATCGCCACTGCTGTAGGGGTCGCCTATGGTTCGGCGCTGCTGTTTGATGTGTCCTTTGCACTGGGTGCTTTTTTCGCGGGCATGATGCTGCGTGAATCGGAATTCAGCCACCGCGCCGCCGATGATTCCCTGCCGCTGCGCGATGCCTTTGCCGTATTGTTTTTTGTGTCGGTCGGTATGCTGTTTGATCCGCACATTTTGCTCGACGAGCCGCTAAAAGTGCTCGCCGTCGTGACCATTATTATGTTCGGGAAAACCATCGCCGCCGTAGCACTGGTGCTGGTGTTCCGCTACCCGCTCAACACGGCGCTGATTGTCGGCGCAAGCCTGGCGCAAATCGGTGAGTTTTCGTTTATTTTGGCGGGCTTGAGTATTAGTTTGGGCTTGATGGATATTCAAGCACAAAACCTGATCCTCGCCGGCGCCCTGGTGTCCATCGCCCTCAACTCGCTGATGTTTACGCTGCTTGAGCCCCTGCGCAACTGGGCGCTCAAACACTCCGCTTTTGCACGAAAACTGGAAGTGCGCGACGATCCATTGGCGGTATTGCCGATGAGCACCGACGAGGTTTATCTATCAGGTCAAGTGGTGCTGGTGGGTTATGGCCGGGTAGGCCGTCGCATTGCCAAAATACTCGACGAAAACCACATTCCTTACGTTGTGACTGAAGCAAACCGTGCAATTGTTGAAGAGCTGCGTGCGCGGAATATTCCCGCCGTGTGTGGTGATGCCTCTGACGCGAATGTACTTATCCAAGCGCATATCGCTAAAGCAGGCATGTTGGTAGCAGCAACCTCCAACACCTTTCATGTGCGCCAGATGGTGGATATTGCGCGCAAATTGAACCCAAAAATTGAAACTGTGATTCGCACCCACAACGAAGAAGAAGCCGAACTCTGGGTGAAAGAAAACATCGGACGGATATTTTTAAGCGAACAACAATTGGCAGGTGGTATGGCAGAACATGTGCTGCAGCGTATGGGGAAAAGCTAACGCGCGATTACTGCTAGCAAGTTGCGATAACATAAAAATGGGGCTGATTATCCAGCCCCATTTTTTTCATATCAAAATTGTTTGGATTACTGTGCATTAGCCGCATCAATGGCATCGTCCACTTCCCTGGGTGAAAGGATTTTCGGTCCGGCCGGTTGGGATTGCGCAGGAGGCTTGGTGAATGTATCGCCACTTTTCATCAACTGGCTGCTATCAATTCCCGCACCGCTGCCCAGTGCATCAGCGACGGCTTTTTTCAGCACAATAATCGCAATCCGGCGGTTGATTGGCTCGCCCGGTTTATCAACCACTAAAGGCGCAGCAGAACCCATACCCTGCACAGTCGCCACCTTGCTTTCCGGATAGCTGCCTTCCAATAAAGCGCGGCGCGCGGCATTGGCGCGGTCAGCCGATAATTCCCAGTTGGTATAGGTTGCACCTACACCATAAGGGGTTGCATCAGTATGGCCGGTGACGCTGATCTTGTTTTGCACTTTATCCAGAATCGGCGCCAATGCATTCAGTACATCGGATGACCACTTCTGCAGATTGGCACTGCCGACATCAAACATGGGGCGCTGGTCTTTATCGACAATCTGGATTCGCAAACCCAGCGCGGTAAAGTCAATCAGGATTTGGTCCTTGATTTGCTGGAAGACAGAATCAAGCGCGTTAATTTCGGTTTCCAATTGTTTTTTCAACTCTTCCAGTTGTTGCGTTTCTATACGCTCCAACTCTTTTTGCAGCTCTTGTTCCGTTAGGTCCTTGGTAGCCTCCTGATCATTGGCGGTTTCGTCATTGGGGTCATCTGACTCGGTTTGCTCCAGAGGTTTGTCTTGAGTGATCAAACCGAGATCCGCACCACCCTCGCCCACAACATATTCACTACCAGGATCTTTGAAATGTGCCGCGATGGCTTTTTGCTCTTCTGTTGATGTACTACCCAGCAGCCACATCAATAAAAAAAATGCCATCATCGCCGTCATAAAGTCAGCGAGCGCTACCTTCCAGGAGCCACCATGATGCCCATGTCCATGCCCCTTTTTCTTTTTGATGATAATAGGTTGTTGATTCGCGCCCTTTTCCATAACCCTTTGCCCTTACTTCTTGCTGGCGCGATATTGTTCTTCCAACTCTTGAAAGCTGGGGCGCACGCTGTGGAATAGCACTTTGCGGCCAAATTCCACGGCGACTTGTGGCGGTACACCGTTCATGGATGCGACGAGAACTGCTTTAACACATTCGTACGCGCGGGATTCGTCGCGTACTTTGCCATTCAGGTAAGACGCAAAAGGCCCAATAAACCCGTAGGCAAACAGAATCCCTAACAAGGTTCCCACTAGAGCCGCTGCGACCGAGGCGCCGATCTCTGAGGGTGGGCCACCAATCTTGCTCATGGTGATAACCACACCGAGTACCGCCGCCACAATACCGAAACCGGGTAAGCCATCGGCGGCATTTTGGATCGCCCCTGGAATGACCGAAGCCTCTTGGTGGTGACCATCCAATTCCTGCTCCATCAGCGATTCCAACTCGTGCGGCGCCATATTGCCCGCCACCATGATGCGCAAGTAATCGCAAATAAATTCAACAATGTGATGGTCTTTTAAAATCTCTGGATAGTTACTAAATAACGGGCTGGTATCCGGCTCCTCAATATCGCCCTCAATTGCCATTAACCCTTCACGGCGGGTTTTATTGAGGATGTCGTACAGCAGGGTGAGGATTTCCAGATAAAAGGTTTTATTAAACTTGGATGGGGTCATAAGTGCCCCAGCCGATTTGATAACGCCCATGGTGACCGAGAGCGGGTTGCCGATCACCATCGCACCGAAGGAGGCACCACAGATAATCAACACCTCAATCGGCGACATCAAGGCCATGGGATTACCACCGTGGATGGCAAAACCGCCAATCACACAACCCAGGACGATAATAATCCCTAGAATAATATTCACGCACTTACCCCCAACATAGAAACGGTCCCAACATAAAAACGACCCTAAACAGAAACGGCTCTGATACAGAAACAGGCTTGCATCAAAACGGCAAAAAAAACGGCGGCAAAAATGCTTAAAAAACAAACACGATAAATACGACAATGCTAGCGATACGGTTTGAGTATAGGCAGGTTGATTTGAGGTTCAAGCGACGCCGGCTAATTAGCTGTAATTGACCTGCCAGGAGCGATCGCCCACACTGGTGCACGCCACTTAATCGGCCATTTATCCAGAAGCTAAAGGTTTATATGATGAAAATAGATGAACTCTCCCCCGCCAGCCAACAGGCATTGGAAGCTGCCGCATTCCGCCGTTTGCTGGAACATTTGGACAGCCGCAAAGATGTGCAAAATATTGACCTGATGAACCTCGCGGGTTTCTGCCGCAATTGCTTGAGCAAATGGTATGTAGCGGCGGCCAAGGCAGACAATATCGAACTGGATTATGAAGACGCGCGCGCGCGTATTTACGGTATGCCCTACGCCGAGTGGAAAGAAAAATACCAGGCGGATGCCAGCCCTGCGCAGTTACAACAGTTTCAACAAACGCTGCACGATAAATAACAAGCGGCGAGAGAAAAACAAAACAGCACTTAAAATTTAACCCGCGCTTTATCAACAGAAGCCTCAATCTCAATCGCACCTTTGGCGAGCAGGAGATTGAGGTTTTTATCGGCGGCCGGATTCATATCCAGCATCACACCCGGTTTACTGGCGATGCCGACCCAGCAATCGCGCCCCGCATTTTTTGCGGCGTAGAGCGCGCGGTCAGCCGTATCCACCACCTGCTCCCAGGTCAGGGTATTAGGCACTTGCGGATAAAACGGATAAACCGCATAACCGATCGAACAGGTTTTTTGCAGTTGCTGCCCATTGCCCAAATCAAATACGTAATGCGCGACCGCCTGACGGATGCGCTCGGCCATTTCCGGTGCTTCTGCGCGCGAACAAAAACGCGCAACAATTAAAAATTCTTCACCGCCCCAACGCACAAGATAATCGGAATCGCGCAGCACTTCTTCCAACAGGCGGCTCAATTGCTCCAATACTTTATCGCCCGCACTGTGGCCATAACTGTCATTGACCCATTTGAAATAATCGACGTCGAGCAACATAAAAATTAAATCGTGATCTTTGGGAAGCGGCCAATGGATTTCATCGTCCCCGTTCGCTTGGTTGGCGAACAACCAATTTTGATATTCGCGTTCCACCAACGAAATATCAGATGGCATGGATTTGCTCAGGAAGCGGCGATTGTGCAAACCGGTAAGCGGGTCCGACAAACTCGCCTCCTCCAATTTTTGATACGCGCTTTGTAATTCTTGTTGTGCCTGTTTCAAACCTTCATTTTTTGCACGCAACTCCTCGGTGCGTTCTGCCACTTTGCGATCCAAATACTGCGTCGCACTGTACAACTGCAAATGCATGTCAACACGCGCTAGCAACTCTTCTTTGGAAATCGGTTTAATTAAATAGTCATTTGCGCCCACTTCAAAACCCATCACCAAATCCTGGGTCTGGGCACGCGCAGTGAGAAAAATAATTGGCAATTCATAGGTGCGATAAGATTCCCGCAAACGTTTGCAGGTTTCATAACCAGACATTTTCGGCATCATGATATCGAGCAGCACCAGATCAATATCGCCATGCTCTTCCACCAAGGCGATGGCCTCTTCACCACTCGCGGCTTCAGTGACGCGGTAGTTGCGCAACGCGAGATGGTTCACCAGCACCAGGCGATTTACCGAATCATCGTCCACCACCAATATGTGCCCCTGGGATGGTTTGCCGTTGCGCGCCAGTCGGGATTCATTTAATTGCTGGGTGGGTGTTTCAACAAAATCAGCCACTATTTCGTGCGCAGTTTCGTCAATAGCAGAACCTACCGGTAGTTCCAACGACAAGGGCAAACTAAAGCTGAAAGCAGAACCTTGGCCGCTACTGGATTGGACATTAATGGTTCCGCCATGCAGTTCCACCAATTGTTTGGTGATGGATAGCCCCAACCCCGTTCCACCGTAGACACGCTCTGCTCGGCCATCCAGCTGATGGAACGGTTGGAAAATAGTCGCCAAGTGTTCGGCGGCTATACCTATTCCAGTATCGACAATCTGCACCAGAATTTGGTCATCTTTTACTTCCGCATAAATATTAATGCTGCCCTCGTGAGTAAATTTCACCGCGTTGCCAATGAGGTTGTGCAGAATTTGGAGCAACCGATCTTCATCGGCATAGGCAGCTGGTAAATTTTCCGGCACGTGATTGTGTAAGGTGAGCGGCTTATCGCCCACCAATGGGCGCGAGAGGGTGATGACGATATCAACCAGCACGCGCAAATCCACTGCTTTTTTGTGCAGCATTACGCCCTGGTTTTTTAATTTGGCAAAATCAAGGATGTCATCAACAAGGGCTGCAAGCCGTTTTCCACTGGTCGCAATCAAACGTAAACTGTAACGTGTGTGCGCAGGCAAAGGGCCATTTAATCCATCCAGTAATGATTCCGCCAATCCAATAATGCCGTTGAGCGGCGTGCGCAATTCGTGCGAAGTATTGGCAAGAAACTCATCTTTTAATTTATCAACCTGTTGCAGGCGGCGCACCAGCGAGCGCTCTTGCTCAACTTGTTGTTGTTCATAGCGCAACTTTAATTGTTGTATGCGCATAAACCAGTAAAACAGCAAACAGGTGATCAGCAAGTAGCCCAGATACGCCCACCAGGTTAACCAAAACGGCGGCGCAATGTGGATCGCCAGACGCGCTTGTTTATCATTCCACACGCCATCGTTATTACTTGCCTTGACCTCAAACACGTAATCGCCAGGATCAAGGTTGGTGTAAGTCGCTGTGCGTTTTGTACCGGCATAAATCCAATCACCGTCAAACCCCAGCAGCCGATAGGCGTATTGGTTTTCTTCCGTCATTTGGAAATTAAGTGCAGAAAACTCCAGCGTAACCACGGCGTCTTCATGGGAGAGTTTGATTTCATCGATATGATTGATTGCCGCAGTAAGGGGCGAACCCTTTGCATTTACCGCGACCGGTTTGTTGAGGATTAATAAATTGGTAAATACGATGGGCGGCGAATAATGATTTGTAGAAATGGCAGCGGGGTCAAACACCACAAAACCTTTGCTGTTACCCAAAAATAATTCGCCCGAATTCATTACCAAGGGTGAATTGCGGTTAAATAAATTGTCGTTTAACCCGTGGCGCTTATCAAAATTGCGGAATTGTTTTTTATCGACATCTAAGCGGGCAATACCTTTTTGGGTACCCAACCACAAATAACCCTGCGGATCTTCCACTATGCCGGCAACCACATCATCGGCAAGGCCATCGCGGTTGGTGTAAGCGGTGAATTTGCCCGTGGTGCGATCAAATAAGTTGATGCCCCCACCGTCGGTGCCCACCCAAAAATTACCGCGGCTATCTTCATACATCGCAAAAACAAAATCCGCACTCAAACTGGTGGGATCATTATCAATATGGCGGTAGCGCGTAAAGGTTTCAGTGGCAGGATCAAATAAAAATAAACCGCGGATACCGCCAACCCAAATGCGTCCCTGCCGATCCTGGTAAACCACCCGGGCATAAAGTACCTTATCGCCGTCCAGTTGTTCGGGTGAAGGCACAAAATAGCGAAAAGTTTGTGTGGCAGGATCGAAGCGATTCAAACCCTCTTCCGTTGCAATCCAGATATAGCCCTGTTGGTCGCGAATTACCGACCAGCCCTCGCGGCCGCGAATAGCATTGGCGTTTTCAGGGTTGGGCATGTAACGGGTAAATTGCCCCGTGGTGATATCCAACCGGTTAAGCCCACCTGAATAAATTCCCAACCACAATTGTTTGTCGGCACCCAAAGCCATCGACAACACCGTGTTGCCACCAATACCCGTCGGATTTTCAGCATCGTAAACATAGCGGGTGAAGTGTTGGATTTTAGGCTCAAAATAATTCAACCCGTAACCGGAGCCAATCCACAAGTTTCCGCGCTCATCTTTTAAGCCTGAAAGCACTCCGCCCCCGGTAACCGTATTAATGTCATTGGGGCTATGGCTGTAGTTGTGGAAAATCGATGCCTGGCGATCAATCACATCAACACCCGAGGGAAAATAACCGAGCCAAATATCGCCCGCTGCATCTTCAAAGAGTGTATTCACCACATAGTTGCCGGGCGACGCCTGGTTGGTTTCGTCATAGGTAAAACGGGCAAAGGTTTGTGCGCCGGGTGCACGCACATAAACGGCACTACCATCACCCACCCACAGGTTTTTTTGGCGGTCTTCGAGCACCGCCATGACCATCGCACTTTTTTCCTGGGTATCGTGCTCAAGCGCAATAAATTGCTCGCGCTTGTTATCCAGCATAAACAGGCCAGCACCATAACTGCCCGCCCATAGGTTATTGGCAGAATCGACATAGAGCTCGCGGATATCCGCAGAGCCTAACCCCTGCGCCTGCGCATAGCGGCGAACTTCACCAGTAGCCGGATTAAAACGTGAGACACCGCGATCTTGATGGCCGACCCATAAATTGCCTTGTTGGTCTTTAACGACAGCCCAGAGCAAACCATCGCCAGCAGCGGAGGCATCATCGTGCAGGGAGTGAAGCTGGAATTGGTTATTGCTGCGCGTAAAACTGTAGAGACCACCGCGGCTGGCTAACCAAAAACGGCCGTCATCGGTCTCTTCAATCGAAATAATGTCATCGGCACTGAGCAACTCGGGGGTACTGGCGACGCTGTAGCGGGTGAAATGATCTAGCTGGGCATCGTAACGATTGATCCCTTTACGGGTGGCAATCCACAAGTTGCCATCGCGGTCGAGATGAATATCGTTGACGTAGTTGTTACTTAAGCTGTGTTCATCAATATCGTCACGGCGGTAAATAACCAGGTTGTAACCGTCGTAACGCGCAAGGCCATTGGCGCCTCCGAACCACATAAAACCTTCCGAATCCTGCGCTATGGTGCTGATGTAACCTATAGCGGCAACTTGGTCAGGCAATATATGGCTGAAGGAATAGTGGAGTTGGGGGCTATCCAGTGGGCGGGCTGCAGGCTGGGCTTGGACAAAAAGCGACGTAACTAAACAACTGACTAACACTAATTTAAACAGGAGAACAAGCACCATCGTCAGCTCCAGCGGGATACTGATACAGAAGGGGACAAACCATAACCAGCTTAGTTTATCTGGCGAACTCCGATTTTAGCAGCTATCCCCCGGTAGCGAAGGGAACAAAGTAGCAGTTAGACCGCCCGGGCAAGTTGGGGCAACCTGCCTGGGCGCGCGAAAAACCTTATTTTAACTGATAGGCAGTCACCGAATTTTTGAAAAAGTTGGGCACAAAAACCCGTTGGGTGTTGGGATCAAAACCAATATCGGCCGTATTGATTTTTTGTGCTTGGGAATCAATCAATAACTCAATCTTGCCGTCGCTGTAAACGTAGTACACCAACCCCGCCCAGCAGGAAACGATAAATTCACCGCGTTTGGTCATCTCTATACCGTCAATTCCCTGGGCAAAACCCTTAGCCAACGTCAGCGGCTTTTTATCTGGCCCCACCAATAATAATTCCGGGCCAGCACCAACAATCAAATTGGAACCAAACACTTTCAACCCATTGGCGCTGGCCATATTTTCCAAATACAGGCTTGGCACGTCGTTTTCAACGCGATGGACTTTATTGGTACGGGTATCGGATACAAACACGACACCGCTGGAATTTACAGTGACATCATTTAAAAAGACGGAACCCGCAATCGGAATTTTTTTAATCAACGCCTGTTTTTTAATGTCGATCACAACCAGTTCAGTAATATCGGCCACATACAAGCGGTTCTGGTAGATCGCCATCCCTTTCGGGGCATTCAGACCTGTGAGCCACTCCTTATCAATCACCACCCCCTCAGTTGATAGCTTGGCAATGCCACCCTTGCCATCCACTGCATCGCCCTGCCCATCAATCAGGGCGACAAACAAATAAGGCTCGTCTTAATGC
>Ga0307408_100003414_pt1 | contig 10896 bp, 7 predicted proteins | sample 322Cmetagenome_FD_202116 | JGI IMG/M metagenome (GOLD analysis project Ga0307408, IMG submission 202116) | Maize rhizosphere microbial communities from greenhouse at UC Davis, California, United States - 322HYB-C-3 | ecosystem: Host-associated > Plants > Roots > Rhizosphere > Soil | place: USA... | reverse complement strand
GGCCGAAGTGGTTCAAGGCGTCGATATGGGTGCCTATGTGTGTATATATTGAGATCGCGCTGCCCGTGTAGCTGACGTGCTGGTTCATCGCTTTGCCGGTCTCCATCGGGTCCGACAGCACATTGCCGTGCGGCGTATGCGTCATCCACATCAGGTAAGGCGGATCGCCGGCCGCCTGCCAGCTTGGCATGCCGACGAAATAATCCACCGACAGGTCATAGGCGTGGCCGCCGCCGATGCGGGCCAGGATGGCAGCGCTGGAGGCCTGGGTGACCAGGTTCAGCCGCCCGATTTCGTCTTGCGGGCCCCATGGGCTGGTACCGGGTTCGGCAGCCATGGCGGTGGCGGACAGCAGCAGGGCGGCGAGGGTGGTTGCGAGTTTCATTGTGGTTTCCTTTGTAAGAAATATCAGTGAAACCAGCATATTTGATTCTGCTGCTAAGATAATCTGGCATTTTCGATAAAGACTTTTTACCGTGGGGATCGAATGGACAAACTGGCCGCCATGCACGCCTTCCGCCGCGTGGTTGAGCGTGGCAGCTTCAGCAAGGCGGCAGAGGAGCTGGGCCTGTCGCCGGCGGGAATCGGCAAGCAGGTGCGCTGGCTGGAGCAGGGCTTGCATGCTGCGCTGCTGTTGCGCACCACCCGCACCATGAGCCTGACCGACACCGGCCGTGCCTACTTCCAGGAATGTTGCCGCCTGCTCGACGAACTGGAGGAGCTTGAGCGCAGCACCAGCGGCGAACAGGCCGCCATGAAGGGGCGCTTGCGCATCAACGCTCCGATGTCGCTAAGCCTGGTCGTCCTGCCGCCGCTGCTGGCGCGCTTCATGGACCAGTATCCGGAAATCGACATCGAACTCACCATGGCGGACCGTTTGCTCGACGTGGTGGCGGAAGGTTTCGACCTGTCGCTGCGTGTCCGCACCACGTTGCCTGACTCCTCGCTGGTGGTGCGCTCCGCCGGCAAGGTGGAGCAATGGCTGTGCGCGTCGCCCGCCTACTTGCGCGAGCACGGCGCGCCGCAGGAACCGCACGACCTGCTGGCGCACAGCGCCCTGGCCTACCGCCTGGCGGAAGCGCCCGGCCTGTGGCGCCTGGAGGGCGAGGTGGGCGCGGTCGAAATCGAGCCGCCAGTGCGCATGTGGCTGGACAACAGCCTGATGCTGGGCCAGATGCTGGCGGCCGGGCAGGGCATCGGTTCGCTGCCATCCTTCATCGCCCGGCCGATGCTGGCCCAGGGCTCGCTGCAACGCGTCCTGCCTGGGTGGCATCTGCAACCGCGTGTGGCCTACATCGTCTACCCCGGCAACCGCCACCTGCAGACCAAGGTGCGCACCCTGTCCGACTTCCTGGCGGCGGAACTGCCGGCGATGTTCTAGCGCTTGAGGATCTTCGGCACCGGCGCCGGCCGCAGGCGGTAAGCGTCAGGCATGCCGGAACCGAGCAGGGGACGCAAGTACATGCGGAAGGCGTCGGTCACGCCGGTGCCTTTCTCGTCGATGAATTCATCTTCCATGGTGCGCGTCTTGCCCGCCACGGCCTCCAGCGGCATCAGCTCATAATCGACCGAATAGAAGCCGGTGCGCTTGATCGCCACCGAGCCATTGCGCTCGCCCCACATGGCGAACTGCACAGCCTTCTCGCCCACTTCGCGCGCTTCGCGCTGGTCCACGTCCGACACGCAGCCGATGAAGGAGCGCTGCAGGTAGCCGAAGGTATCGCCGCGCACGCGCTTGATGCCCAGCTTGTCCTTGATCTCGTCGCACAGCAGGTCGGCCAGCGCACCGGTACCGGAAAGCTGCACATTGCCGTGCGCATCGCGCTCCACTTCTTTGGCCAGCAAGGTGGCGATCGGCTCGCCGGAGGCATCGTGGATGCCTTCCGACACCGCCACCACGCAACGCCCGTAGCGCGCATAGGCGTCCTTCACATCGGCCAGGAACTGCTCGATCGAGAACACGCGCTCCGGCACGTAGATCAGGTGCGGCCCATCGTCGGGGAATTTCTTGCCCAGCGCCGAAGCGGCCGTCAGGAATCCTGCATGGCGCCCCATGACCACGCCAACATACACGCCCGGCAGCGAGGCGTTATCGAGATTGGCGCCGGCAAAGGCCTGCGCCACAAAGCGCGCGGCGGAAGGGAAGCCCGGCGTGTGGTCGTTGCCTACCAGGTCGTTGTCGATGGTCTTGGGAATGTGGATGGCGCGCAGCGGATAGCCGGCCGCTTGCGCCTGTTCCGCCACGATGCGCACCGTGTCGGAGGAATCGTTGCCGCCGATGTAGAAGAAGTGCTCGATCTCGTGCGCCTTCAGCACCCTGAAGATGTCTTCGCAGTACTTCAGGTCCGGCTTGTCGCGCGTCGAACCGAGCGCGGAGGAGGGCGTGGCGGCGACCAGTTCCAGGTTATGGCTGGTCTCCTGCGTCAGGTCGACGAATTCCTCGTTGACGATGCCGCGCACGCCGTGCAGTGCACCGTAGATGCGCGTCACGTTGCGGAAGCGGCGCGCCTCGAGCACGACGCCGACCAGCGACTGGTTGATCACGGCGGTCGGACCGCCCCCTTGTGCGACCAGGATTTTGCCAGACGACATCGCGCTGCCTCCTTCGAAGTGAGTGACGGACGAGCCGCCAGCTTACTCCGTTTTTGCCCCCGCGCCGATATGCTTGTCGAGGAATTTCTCGACCCGGCCCCAGAAGTCCAGGCGGGTCTTCAGCGTGCTCCAGCCGTGGCCTTCTCCGTCGTACTCGACGAATTCTGCGCCGGCCTTGGCATCCTGCAAGGCGCTGCGCATCTTGCGGAAGTGCTGCACGGGCACCCGGTGGTCTTCGCTGCCGTGTGCCAGCAGCAATGGCCGCTTGATGCGGGCCGCCTGCTTCAGCGGCGATGTGGCGACAAACTGTGCGGCATCCTTTTCCAGGTCGCCCACCAGCGTCGGCACGCCGTAAGCTTTGTAGTCATCCGGCAGGTCGGACAGCACCGCCATGCCGCTGTCATACAGCAGCGGGATGTCGGTGACGGCGGCATAGGCAATGCCGCAACGGTACAGGCCCGGGTCCTTGACCAGTCCCATCAGCGTTGCGTAGCCGCCGTAGCTGCCGCCCATGATGCAGATACGGCCGGGATCGGCGATGCCATTGTCCACTGCCCATTTGACGCTGTCGGCAATATCGTCCTGCATCTTCAGGCCCCATTGCTTCAGGCCGGCGGAGAACAGTTTGTGCCCGAAGCCGGTTGAGCCGCGAAACTCCGGCTCCAGCACGGCGTAGCCACGCGACGCCAGGAACTGGCCGTCGGCATCCCAGCCCCATTCGTTGCCGCGAACATAAGGGCCGCCATGCACCACCACCACCATCGGCAGCTTCTTGCCGCCCTTGGCCGGCAATGTCAGCCAGGCCGGGATTTCCAGGCCGTCGCGCGCCTTGTATTTGACGATGTCCTGGTTGCCCATCTCCGCGGCGCGGATATCCGGATGGGCGCCACCCAGGCCTTTCAACTGGCGCGTCTTGCTGTTGTACAGCGAGTAGAAGTAGGGCTGGCGGTCGGAGTAGCTGGCCACCAGCAGCCAGTCGGATTCCGGCTGGGTCGGCGGGGTAATGACGTTGACCAGGCCGGCAATCTGCTGGTCGATGTCTTTCTGTGCCGCTTGCATGGCAGGGTCGAACCAGGCGCTGGCGCGCGCGTCGGACAGGTAATGGATGCCTACCAGACGCTTCTTCGAATACACCATGTCGCCACTGAAGTCGAAGTCCGCCGCTGCCACCAGCGGTTGAGGATCGACCTTGCCGCTGGCAAGGTCCATCAGGTGCAATGCCGCCTTGTCGCCGTTCTTGCGGGTCTTGACCAGCAGGCGCTTGTCGTCATAGAAGCCGATCGGCGCAATGCCCTCCGGGCTGCTGCTGTAAGCGGCCTGGCTTGCCAGTGCACGCCATTCGCCGCCGGCCTCGCGGTAATAAATGGTTTCCTTGCCGTCCTTGGAGGAAACCATGATGCTGGGCTGGCCTTTGTGGTCGAGCATCCAGCCTTTCGATACACCCGGATGGGGGACCAGGCTCGATTGCTGGGTCACCGTGTCCAGCTTGACCAGTTCCGTGCGTTCGATTTCATAATCGGACTTGTCGGACCAGATGGGGCGCAAGGCATAAATGCTGTTCGAGTCCTGGTCACCGGCTTCTTGCATCAGGAAGGTATTCCACGGCTCAAGGCGCGACTTGATGATGGTTCCCGTGGTGAGCTGGGCCCCGTGGTGTTCGACCAGCTGGCGCCGGTCGGTGCCGTCGCGGTTGATGGCATGCAGGCCCGGTGCCAGGCGCCGGTCGCCCCATGCGGTCTTGCGGTCCACGACGGTATATACCAGGCGCGCGTCGTTGACCCATCGGATGCTGCCGATGTCGTAATCGGGCAGGCGTCCGCCGCCGACCACCTTCAGTGTGTCGGCATCGTAGACCACCATGGCATCGCGGCTTTCATTGTCGCCAATGCGTACTGCCAGATAACGGCCGCTGGGCGAAATCTGGACCTCCTTATATAGCGTGGCTTCAAAGAAGCTCTGGGCTGGCGGGGCCGCCTGTGCCAGTCCGGCTGCGGTGGCCAGCCCGGCCAACAAATACTTGATCATTTCTGTACTGGTCCAATGTTCTTGTCGAGGAATTTCTCAACCCGGCCCCAGAAGTCGAGACGGGTCTTCAGCGTACTCCAGCCGTGGCCTTCGCCGACGTATTCGACGAATTCGGCGTCGGCCTTGGCGTTCTCCAGCGCACTGCGCATCTTGTTGAAGTGCGGAATCGGCACGCGGCGGTCATCGCTGCCGTGGGCCAGCAGCAGCGGGCGTTTGATGCGGGCAGCCTGCTTCAGGGGGGAAGTTGCGACGAATTGCGCGGCGTCCTTTTCCAGGTCGCCAATCAGCACGGGGACGCCATAGGCTTTGTAATCGTCCGACATGTCGGACAAGACGGCCATGCCGCTGTCAAACAACAGTGGGATGTCGGTGACGGCCATGTAGGAAATGCCGCAGCGGTACAGGCCCGGGTCGTTTACCAGCCCCATCAGGGTGGCATATCCGCCGTAGCTGGCGCCCATGATACAGATGCGCTCAGGATCGGCGATGCCTTTCTCCACCGCCCATTTGACGCTGTCGGCAATATCGTCCTGCATCTTCAGGCCCCATTGCTTCAGGCCCGCGGAGAACAGCCGGAGGCCGTAACCGGTGGTGCCGCGAAACTCCGGCTCCAGCACGGCATAGCCGCGCGTGGCCAGGAATTGGCCTTCGGCATCCCAGCCCCACTCATTGCCGCGTACATAAGGCCCGCCGTGGACCAGTACGACCAGCGGCAATTTCTTGCCGCCTTTAGGCGGCAGGGTCAGCCAGGCCGGGACTTCCAGGCCGTCCCGAGCACGGTATTTGACGATGTCCTGCCTTCCCATTTCGCTCGCCTTGATGCCGGGATGGGTGCCGCCCAGGCCTTTCAGCTCGTGGGTCTTGCTGTTGTACAGCGAATAGAAGCGGGGTTGGCGGTCCGAATAGCTGGCCACCAGCACCCAGCCGGTTTCCGGCTGCGTCGGCGGAGTAATAATGTTGATCAAGCCAGGCAGTTGCTGGTCCACTTCCTTTTGCGCTGATTGCAAGGCAGGGTCGAACCACGCGCTGGAACGCGCATCGGCCAGGTAGTGGATGCCGACCAGGCGCTTGTTCGAATACACCATGCTGCCATTGAAGTCGAAGTCTGCCAGCGCCACCAGCGGTTCTGCGTCGAGTTTGCCGGTCGCCAGTTCCATGCGGTACAACGCGGCCTTGTCGCCATTCTTGCGGGTTTTGACCAGCAGGTACTTGTCGTCATAAAAGCCGATTGGCGCGATGCCTTCCAGGTTGCGCCCGTAAGCGCCCTGGCTGGCAATGCTGCGCCATTCGCCGCCGGCATCGCGGTAATGGATGGTTTCCATGCCATCCTTTTCCGACACCATGATCGCCGGCTGACCTTTATGGTCCAGCATCCATCCCTGCGAGATGCCGGGATGCGCCAGCACGGTTGACAGACCGGTTACCGTATCAAGCTTGACCAGTTCGGTACGCTCGATGTCGTAGCCGGCTTTTTGCGTCCAGATCGGGCGCTCCAGGTAGATGGTGTTCGAATCCTGGGCGCCTTCACCGTGCATCAGGTAGGTATTCCAGGGTTCCAGGCGCGTCTTGATGTGGGTTCCGACGCTTTGCCTGCTGTCGTGATGCTCGGCCAGCTGGCGCGACTCCTTGCCATCGCGGCTCATGGCGTACAGCCCGGGCGCGAAATACCTGTCGCCCGGGCCCGCGCTGTTGTCGGCCACCGTAAACACCAGGCGGTCGTCATTGACCCAGCGGATGCGGCCGACATCGTAGTCGACCAGGCGCTTGCCGCCCACGGGCTTTAGCGTTTCGGTATCGAATACCGCCATTGAGTCGCGGTTTTCGTTGTCGCCCGCGCGCAGGGCCAAGTAGCGGCCGCTCGGCGACAGCTTGGCATCCTTATAATGAGGGGATTCAAAGAATTGCTGGGCTGGTGGCGCGGCGTGTGACAGGGGGGCCAGCGTAGCAAGTGCGGCGAGAAGGGATAGGGTTCGGATTTTCATTGGAAACGGATGTTACTCGAATGGCAACCAAGAATCCTAGCCAAATGTCACAGTCGTCTATTCAGGTGTGCGGATGTGGCGAACAAGCGACAGGGTCCGCGTATCCGGCGCCGGTGTCAGCAGGCTGACCACCACCAGCGCGGCCAAGCCGACCGGCACCCCGAACACGCCGGCCGAATTCGCCGCAATGCCGAACCATTGCCCGCTGATGCTGCCGCCCAGCACTGGATTGGCATGCAACATGTAATAAAGGCAAGTAAAGAACCCGGCCACCATGGCTGCCATCGCGCCATACTGGTTGGCGCGCTGCCAGAACACGCCTGCCACCAGGGCCGGGAACAACGTCGATGCCGCCAGCGAGAAGGCGGCGCCCACCAGCGACAGGATGTCTCCCGGCTTGGTCGAGGCGGCATAGGCCGCAATGAAGGCCACCGCCAGCAGCAGCAGCTTGGAGATCGTCACCCGCTTCTGTGTCGATGCCTGGGGATCGACGAGCTTGTAGTACACGTCGTGCGACAGCGCGTTGGAAATCGCCAGCAGCAAGCCATCGGCGGTCGATAGCGCAGCGGCAAGGCCGCCTGCCGCCACCAGCCCAGATACCACGTACGGCAGTCCGGCAATCTCCGGCGTGGCCAGCACCAGCACGTCGCTGTCGATCTGGATCTCGGCCAACTGGACGATGCCGTCCAGGTTGATGTCGCTGATCGACAGCAGCGGACTGGCCTTGTCCACGTTGGCCCAGTACGATACCCAGGTCGGCAAGTGCGCGAAATCGCTGCCCACCAGGGAACTGTAGATATCGTATTTCACCAGCACCGCCAGCGCCGGGATGGTCAGGTACACCAGCAGGATGAAGAACAGGGTCCAGAACACCGATACCCGCGTCGCCTGCACCGAAGGCGTGGTGTAGGAGCGCATCAGGATGTGCGGCAGGGCTGCCGTGCCCACCATCAGGCAGAACACCAGCGCCAGGAAGTTGTTGCGCTTCTGGTCCGACTGTTCGCGGTCGGCGCCAGGGAAGGGCTCGGCGTGCTTCACCAGTTCGCGCCCGCGCGCCAGGTTGTAGTTGCGCTGCGCCGTCCATACGGCGGCCGCATCTTCCACGGTTTTCGGATAGTCGGCCAGCGCCCGTTCGGCGGCGCGGATCTCCAGCAGCGAACCATTGCGCTGCTTGACCATGTCGAGGTTGTGCTGCGCCTCAAGCCGGCCCGAATCCCAGGAGGCGGGCAGGCCATGCAGCCGCACGCCGAAATCCTCGGCGCGCTGCAGGAAGACTTCGCGCACTTCGGCTTCCTTGTCGTCATGCGCCAGTTGCGCCTCGCGCGCACTGAGCTTGGGCAGCAGCTTGCCGTAGGCGACCTGCGGCACCGGGTTGCCGCCGTGCTTGACCGCCAGCCACATGGCCGGCATCAGGAAGGCCACCAGGATGATGATGTACTGCGCCACCTGGGTCCAGGTGATCGCCCGCATGCCGCCCAGGAAGGAGCACACCAGGATCGACGCCAGCCCGAGGAAGATGCCGACCGAGAAGTCGACCCCGGTGAAGCGCGAGGCAATCAGCCCCACCGCGTAGATCTGCGCCACCACGTAAGTGAAGGAGACAACAATGGTGGCGCCGACTGCCATCAGCCGCACCGCGCGCGCGCCTTGGCCGCCGCCGTAGCGTGCCGCCAGGAAGTCGGGAATGGTGTATTGACCGAATTTGCGCAGGTAAGGGCCGATCAGCAGCGCCACCAGGCAGTAGCCGCCGGTCCAGCCCATGATGTAGGCCAGGCCGTCGAAACCGTGCAGGTAAAGTCCGCCCGCCAGCGAGATGAAGGACGCGGCGGAAATCCAGTCGGCGGCGGTGGCCATGCCGTTGAACAGCGAAGGCACGCGCCGCCCCGCCACGTAATACTCCGCCACATTGGAGGTGCGGCTGATGACCCCGATCGCCGCATAGAGGATGATGGTGGCGAACATGAACAGGTAGCCGATCCACAGGCGCGGCATGCCTTCTTTCTCCAACATCGCCAGCGCGAGCAGGAACATGGCGAAGCAGGCGGTAAAGATCGTGTAATAGCGCTGCAGCTTGCGGAAGAAGGGCGTCCTCATGCCTGGTCCCCATTCTCGCTGCGGTAGCGCCGCTCCAGTGCATGCATGCGCCAGGCGTATAAGCCGATGATGGCCAGGTAGATCAGCGAAGCGCCTTGCGCCGCCAGGTAGAACGACAGCGGCCAGCCGAAGATGGACAGCCCGCTCAATTCGCGCGCAAAGAAAACGATGCAGAACGTGGCGAGCAGCCAGGTGGCCAGCAGCCAGCCCGTCATGCGGCGCACGCGGCGCCAGTGGCGCTCGAGCTTATCCAAAATGCGGTACCTCTTCTTCTTCGGGTGGTGTATCCGGCACGCGCAGCGGGAAGGTGACGCGGAACAGGCAGCCCGGATATTTCGGGTCGGTGGTGCGCGGGTTGGCGAACAGGTCGACTTCGGCGCCATGCTGCTGCGCCACTTCGCGCACGATCGGCAGGCCCAGGCCGGAGCCTTCGGTATTGCTGCCCAGGATGCGGTAGAAGCGCTCGAACACATGGCCGCGTTCCGCCGCCGGGATGCCGGGGCCGTTGTCTTCCACTTCCAGCAGGGCGTGCTTGCCGGTGCGGCGCACGCGCACCGTCACGGCGCTGCCGCGCGGCGTGTAGCGCAGGGCATTGTCGATCAGGTTGGACAGCATTTCACGCAGCATCATCGCATTGCCGGAAATCGGCACGTCTTCCGGCGGCGGCTCGAAGCCAAGGTCGATGCCGTAATTGAACGATGCCTGCACCCAGTCGTGCACCGTATTGCGCGCGACCTCGCCCAGCTCCAGCGGCGCCATCGCGGTGCCGGCCTGCGGCTGGTTTTCGGCGCGCGCCAGCGCCAGCAGCTGGTTGACCAGGCGGGTCGCCGCTTCCGACGACTTGGCCAGCTGTTCCAGCGATCGGTGCACCTCAGCCTCGTCGGTCTGGCGCAGCGCCAGTTCCGATTGCGTGCGCATGCCGGCCAGCGGGGTCTTCATCTGGTGCGCGGCGTCGGCGATGAAGCGCTTCTGCGAATCGATCGACAGTTTCAGGCGTTCCAGCATTTCATTGAGCGACTTGACCAGCGGCGTGATTTCCTCCGGCACCTGGCGCGGCGGGATCGGGCTCAGGTCGTCCGACGGGCGCGCGCGGATGCGCTCCTGCAGTTCGCGCAGCGGCAGCAGTCCGCGCGACAGGGCAAACCACACCAGGGCCAGCACGATGGGCAGGATGATGAACTGCGGCAGGATCACGCCCTTGATGATTTCGTTGGCCAGCTTGGCGCGCTTGTCCAGCGTTTCGCCCACCTGCACCAGGGCCCAGCGCGGCGGCTGCGCCTTGTCCTCTTCCAGGTTGACCCAGGTATGGGCGATGCGGATCGGCGTGCCGTGCAGGTTGGTGTTGCGGAAAATGACTTCGCCGGAGCGGAATTCCTGCAGCTCCGGGTCCTGTTTCGGCGGCGGCGGCAGGTCGCGGTCGCCATCGACGTAGCTGCCGCCGGGGGCGCTGATCTGGTAATAGATATTGTCGACGTCGTCGGCGCGCAGGATGTCGCGCGCCGGGCCGGGCAGGCGGGGAATCACGCCGGCCACTTCGCGTACCTGCTGCGTCAGCACGGTGACGGTGTCTTCCAGCGCGTGGTCAAAGGGCTGGTTGGCGATCGATTTCGCCACCAGGTAGGTGATGGCGATGCTCATTGGCCAAAGCAGCAGCAGGGGAGCGAGCATCCAGTCGAGGATCTCGCCGAACAGCGAGTGCTGGATCTCGTTCTCTTCGGCGGCCGGGGCGTGGTCCCAGCCGGCGGCCTGCTGCTCGCCGTTCACGTTGCGGCCGGCGGTTGCGGCGGGTTGAATTTCTCCAGGCAGTAGCCGAGGCCGCGCACGGTGGCGATGCGGATGCCGCCCACTTCAATCTTCTTGCGCAGGCGGTGCACGTACACCTCGATGGCGTTGTTGCTGACCTCTTCGCCCCATTCGCACAGGTGGTCCACCAGCTGCTCTTTCGACACCAGACGGCCGGTGCGCGCCAGCAGGATTTCCAGCAAGCCCAGTTCGCGCGCCGACAGGTCCAGCATCTGCTCATTGATATAGGCGCTGCGCCCGACCTGGTCGTAGGTCAGCGGGCCGTGCCTGACGACAGTGGAGCCGCCGCCCTGGCCGCGCCGGGTCAGGGCGCGCACCCGCGCCTCCAGCTCGGACAGCGCGAAGGGCTTGGCCATGTAATCGTCGGCGCCCAGGTCGAGGCCGTTGACCCGCTGCTCGA
>Ga0307408_100003413_pt1 | contig 10896 bp, 12 predicted proteins | sample 322Cmetagenome_FD_202116 | JGI IMG/M metagenome (GOLD analysis project Ga0307408, IMG submission 202116) | Maize rhizosphere microbial communities from greenhouse at UC Davis, California, United States - 322HYB-C-3 | ecosystem: Host-associated > Plants > Roots > Rhizosphere > Soil | place... | reverse complement strand
GGGCTGAAATTCAAGTTGGAGAGGTCCGTTTTAAAGTTGCCAAACCCTGTGCACGGTGTGTCCTCACTACTGTAGACCAGGAAACAGGTACAACGGGAACGGAACCTCTTGCCACGCTCGCCCGATATCGTTCTATTGATAATAAAGTGATGTTCGGGCAAAATCTGATTGCCCTTAATCAAGGCATGCTTCGTACTGGAGGCCCGGTGAAAATTCTCTCATTTAAATCGCAATAAAGCTTGCCTACTAAAAGCGAATGATTAATTACGACCCAAAACGCTGGCTACCGTTTCTATTTGGAGTTAATAAAGCCGATACCTTTCGGAAATTGATGCCCTTGATGTTAATCGTTGGGGCTTATTCGGCTATCATTGCTTATTTGGAAATTGAAGTTTTTCGATTGGGGAAGTCCAGTTATCTAAGCAATATTGGATTAATGCATACCGTTTTGGGCTTCGTTATTTCTCTGTTGCTTGTTTTTCGTACAAATACTGCCTACGACAGATGGTGGGAGGGGCGCAAACTTTGGGGTGCTTTAACCAACAGTTCCCGCAATTTTGCAATTAAGCTTCAAGCTATCATCAAACATGAGGAAGATAAGCATTTTTTTAGGCTAACGATTCCTAGCTATGCTTTTGCCCTGAAACATCATTTGCGCGAGAATGAGAACTTTACAGATTTAGATCCTGTCCTCGACTTGAAAAAGAATCATCATTTACCGAATCAAATAGCTTGCAAAATATTTGAGAGAATGCAGCTTTTACAAGAGCAAGGAAAACTTTCTGCGGAACAAATGTGGTTGTTAAATGAGGAGTTCAGATCCTTCACTGATATTTGCGGTGGCTGCGAACGCATAAAAAATACACCAATCCCTTTCACTTATAGCGTTTTTATTAAAAAGTTTATCTTTTTCTATGTGGTGACGCTTCCTTTTGGATGGGCCTTTAGCCTTGGGTATTTTATTGTGCCTGTAATAATGTTCATCCTATATGCCTTTGCTAGCTTAGAGCTTATTGCAGAAGAAATTGAAAATCCCTTTGGATCAGATCCTAATGACTTGCCGATAGACCAGATCTGCCAGAATATCAGGAAGCATGTGAGTGAGGTGCTGTAGTTTAGTGAATGAAGATCTACTTATCGCTAAACATCAATTTCCTTTAAAATCCTGAGTTCTTTTGGCAAATAGTTATTAATTCGATTAGGCAGAATTTTTGCCCATCCGAGGCCATAGCCTTTGTAACACATCAGGCTCCAGCCGGTTTGGGCTCCTTCAATGCGTAAATCATCTTTACGCAGATAGGCTATGGCTTGTTCGTAAGTGAGTTCGGTTCGGTTTATTTCGTTTTTAAGAATCAAACTTAAAGCAAGTGCGTGATCGGGAATTAGATCTTTGCCCATAATTTTTCCCGCAAACACACCTGATTTTTTTAAATAGAGCTTTGATTGCAGCAGGTTAATATCATCCAAGTGAATCGGATTAATTACTGCATAGCCATCTTTAACCGGGATTGCCTTTAATGTTTTTTTATCTTGGAGCCAGGCTTCAACAATTTCTAACTCTTGTTTATTAGGTTTTGATGGTTTCACGCGTGTAGATGCGGCTTCAGCTTCGCCATCATTTTTTTTGAAGCAGGTTACGAAAAAGCCTTCGCCTTTAACTTTATGAGGGTAGAAACGATAACCATAGCAATTATGCTTTTCAGATTCAGTCTCAACAATATTCCAAGCCGGGCCTATCTGGATTTTTACTGCTGAAACATCAAAGTTATCGCATAGCCAATCCGCAATCTGTTCATTCTCTTCCGCGGAATAAGAACAGGTAGAATAAATTAGCAAGCCGCCTTCTTTAAGAGCAGGATAAGCATCAGCTAAGATACGCTGTTGTCGCTGGCTGCACAATTGTACATTTGCTTCCGACCATTCATTAATGGTTTCCGGATCTTTACGCCACATTCCTGATCCCGAGCATGGCGCATCAATCACCATCACGTCAAAGTATCCTTCTAAACGAGCAAAATCTTTGGGGTCGTTATTGCTTACTACCGAATTCAAAACTCCCCATCGGGTCATATTGTCGGTCAAAACTGGCACACGCGTTTTAATAATCTCGTTAGAAACCAGTAGGCTGTCCTTAGAAATCAAAGATGAAATAAGCGTACTTTTGCCGCCGGGAGCAGCGCATAAATCTAACACTCTTAGATCGTCATTCAGATCTACAGCCTGTTTTAAAATATGCTCTATAAACATGGAAGACGCTTCCTGTACGTAGTAGCAGCCCGCATGAAATAGGGGGTCTGCTATAAATGATGGACGTTCAGTTAAATAGCGCCCAAATTCCGTCCAGGGGATATTTTCCGCTTCCTCAAAGGCGCCAGAAGGCTTAAATGGATTTAAACGAATAGAGGTGATCTTTTCCCCCGCCTCATGAACTTCAAAAAAAAGTTTTTCATCTAAAGCAAACTTCTCATTTAATGATTTTATAAGTTGCGAGGGGAGGTTAGTGCTCATATGCAAAAGTACATTTTTGGGTATTGTCTGCTTTTATTTGCAAAAGAAATTATTTGCCTGGATTTGTTTTTTGGTAAGTTCGAAACCTATTTCATTTTGTTAATCGCAGTAATCCTGTTACTTAAAACTACGCAGAATGGGAGCTGAGAGGCTTTAATGACGGGACAATGCTCATTCTGAAGGCAAAATTTCCATCGGTTGATATAAAGCGCAGACTGTAAGTTTATATCTTTGCTTTCCCTTAAATACTATCACAATGAAGTTTATTTTTTCTTTTTTAAGTGGCTTGTTCTTAGTGACAACCTCATTAGGCCAGTCGATGCCTATTCAACAAATTAAGGTCGGATTACTAACCGGCTTAAATGTTTCAAAATTTAACAGAGACGTAGAAGGATTCGGAAGTGCAATACCCAAAAACGGCCTTGGATATGATAACTATTTCAGGATTTCCGGATCTATTGGAGTAACGTTCAGCTATCGGCTTAAGAGATATTTCGAGCCTTCAGTTGAGTTATTGTATACCGGTAGGGGGATGGCTTATCGCAGGGAGAATTCTTCTGTTATACTAATCGGTGAAAAAGGAGCGGAGAAGGCCTACAACTACTACAAGTATAATATCAATTTTATTCAACTTCCGCTTCTCGCAAATTTAGTTGTAAATCCTACAGGCAGAAATAACTTAAAATTGTATGGCGGCCTGGCCCCAGAACTTGTGGGCGCATCAAAAACTCGGATCTCAAGTTATAGTTCCTCACCTATGTCTCCGGCACATGAAACCAGTTCGGATACTCCTTTAGAAGGGGTGAGAAGGTTTAATTGTGAATTGCACGCAGGCTTTAAAGTTGACGATGCGTCTAATCATAGTATAAAGAGCAGTATTGGCTTTCGGGGCGGTTATACTTTATTGCCGGTGTTTACTGGTGAGCAAAGCTCTGCCGGGAATCTCAAAACCCAGATGCTGTCCCTGTCTTTCAACATCGGGATGCTTTTTTAATAAAGCCGGCCTATCGATTTATATAGGATATGAGAAGGTGCGTTCCTGTTGGGTTTGTAAAACTTTGTTTGTTATAAAATTATTCTTACATTTGCGCTCCCTTGTTAAAAGGGTAAATAATTGATAAACAAACAGAAAATGCAACAGTACGAAACAGTAATCGTTCTTACCCCGTTGTTATCTGATGAGGTTGCGAAAGAAGCAATTGCTAAATTCCGCAGCGTATTAACTGATAACGGAGCCGAAATTATCAACGAAGATAGTTGGGGTTTGAAGAAACTAGCGTATCCAATCCAAAAGAAAACGACTGGATACTATCACCTAATTGAATACAAGGCTCCGGGTGAATTAATTAACAAACTGGAGATTGAATTCAGACGTGATGAGCGTGTTCTACGTTTCTTAACAGTTGCGCTTGATAAGCATGCAGTTGCTTACAGCGAGAAAAAACGCAGTGGTGCTTTCAAGAAAAAACAAACTGAGGAGGTAGCAGGATAATGGCAAGAGATCAAATTCAATACGTAACTGCCCCTAAAGTAGAGGATAACCGTAAAAAATATTGCCGTTTTAAGAAAAACGGTATCAAATATATCGATTACAAAGACGCTAACTTCCTTTTGAAGTTTGTTAACGATCAGGGTAAAGTTTTACCTCGCCGTTTAACTGGTACTTCTTTGAAGTTTCAACGTAAGGTAGCTCAGGCTGTTAAACGTGCTCGTCACATCGGTATTTTACCTTATGTTACTGATTCATTAAAATAATTGGAGGTAATACGAAAATGGAAATTATTTTAAAACAGGATATTAAAAACCTAGGTGAGAAAGACGATATCGTAAACGTTAAGCCAGGTTACGGACGTAATTACTTAATTCCACAAGGATTTGCAACTTTAGCAACTTCTTCTGCAAAGAAAGTTCTTGCTGAAAACTTAAAACAAGCTCAATTTAAACAAGATAAGATCAAAAATGATGCTCTTGCTGTTGCTGCTCGTTTAGAGAGTATTAAGTTAACTATCGGCGCTAAAGCTGGTGAAAGTGGTAAGATCTTTGGTGCTGTTAACACTATTCAAGTGGCTGACGCATTGAAGAAAGAAGGCTTCGAGGTTGATCGCCGCCGTATCACTTTTGAAACTGAACCTAAATTTGTTGGTGAATACATTGCTAACTTAAACTTACATAAAGAAGTTAAGGTTCAGGTTCCTTTTGAAGTTGTAGCTGAGTAAGAGCCTCTCCCGCCTTTGCGCAGGGGCAGCCGCACCCTCTCCTGAAGGAGAGGAGTTTAGGCGCTTAGCTTAATGAAAATTCTTAACTTTTCAACGGGAAAGTTTACAAGGAAATATATTTTTAGGTGCTCCTGATTTTTCAGGGGCACTTTTTATTTTTGCACCATGCCTCCAAGTAAGAAGAAAGGGAAGGGGAAATCGTCTTCATCTAATAAGCTTTCCAGCTATTTACGTATTGCTAAACGTGTTATTAAATGGTATTTTATCGTTACCATTGTTTGGGTAGTTTTATATCGGTTTGTGAATCCGCCTGTTACTTTCCTGATGATTCAGAGGGGTATTGAGGGTAAGTTCGCTGGTAAAGGCTGGGTTTTAGATAAGCGCTGGAAAGATTATGGCGAACTATCGAAAAACCTTAAGCATGCGGCCATTGCTGGCGAGGACGCCAATTTTATGACTCACCACGGCTTTGATTTCAGATCGATACAAAAAGCTTATTTTAAGAATAAAGCCGGTAAGCCCGTCCGCGGTGGGAGTACAATCAGCCAACAGACAGCCAAAAACGTGTTTCTTTGGCCAGGCCGTTCTTATATACGCAAGATTTTTGAGGCTTATTTCACGGTGTTGATTGAGATTTTCTGGAGCAAGCAAAGAATATTGGAAGTCTATTTAAATGTAGCAGAAATGGGAGATGGCTTATATGGTGCCGAGGCAGCAACTCAGTATTACTTCCATAAATCTTCAGCGAGGCTTACAAAAAGCAGGGCTGCTTTAATTATAGCTGTACTGCCAAATCCCAGAAAGTGGTCACCATCGCACCCCACTCCTTACATTTATTACAAACAGAGTTTGATTCTAAGGAATATGAGGAGAGTGAGTCTCCCTACTCCCTAAAGGCATGACCGTTAACTCAAGCATTAGCGATGCGCCATAGGTGTGTCCCGAAATTCGGGAGTAGAAAATTTTTAATCATGAACGATTTTTGCGTGCTGTGGTACGCTATATTTTTGGTATCGTACCTACGGCACGGAATTTATAACGCCTGTTTTGCTACCGACATTTAACCCCGATGGGGTTGTCCATTCAAGTTAATGACATTGCGCTAAGCGGGAATGTATGTATTTTCTTCGACTGGCTAAGGTATTTGTGGCTTTAGGCTGAATACCCGCGCATGCCAGCTTTGCTTAACGGGTGTTTCCCAATTAGTATCTAAATCCTTTTTTGTTTGCACAAGATTATTAAATACAACGGTATCCTCGGTAACCAGGCCTTGCTGAATTAGCATTTCGAATTCATGGCGGCTGGCGGTTTGTATTTCACCGTCCTTTCGGAATGCAATGTTAAAACGATCGAATAAGTCTATCCCATAGGCTTGCTCAAACTGTTTCATCAGTTGTACGGATTTATCAATAGAGCAGCCGGTAGCTCCTGCCTGTTCTTCATCTACTAAAAGGACTATAAAGCGGCTATATCTGATTTCACCTTTGGCTGCAAGTTGGCTGCCATGTGCCACCCATTGACTGGTAAACTCATCCAGGGTGTTTTGAACATCAGCCTCTTCGTTTGCTGTGAACGGCCTGTTTGACTGATATATCCAGACTCTTGATTTTTCTGAAAATTGCATAGAGCAAATTTATGCAAAATAAGCGTGCTAAGTTTCAAGGCAGTTTCATAATGATAATTTTCTACCTATTTCTTAACTTAGTAGGGTTTTCTAGTTTTTCCTAATGTTTTCTTCTAGCAGTAAAATAATCAGGGCACTGTTGATGCTTGCAGGCTTAAGCTTGTTATGCAGTTTTTTAATGTTGCCATCCAAAGGCGAGACATTAAAATGGATTGAAGATTGTTTAAAGGAGCGGTTTAATTCGGCTTCTGGTGTTGCAAAGCTTAAAAAATGGGAACTTAGCCTTAGTGATAAAGGATTTTTCAGATTAAGAAAATTTTATCCCGGAGGGAAGCAGGAATATTATTCTTTTAATGTGAGCCGTTTTAACGATTTAGATTATATCGGCGCTGCAGATGGCGGAGAGTTGTTGATAGAAACTATTGGGGACGATATTATTGTGCAAACTTATAATGATCCGAAGGGAAATATTGACTCGATGTCTTCTAAAGTGGTTATTCCGCTGCTAAATGCCGAGCCAGAGCTTCTTGATAGTCTTCGAAATGGTTTCTTTTTATTAAAGCAGGAATAAACTCGTTTGTTTCAGGCGAGCTGTCTTTTTTAGGGCTACTCCAGGCCATTTGCCCGGGCAGTTATTTCTGCAATATCAAGCACTTGTACCTCTTGTTCTTTTTCCTTGTTTTTGATTCCGTCTCGCATCATCACCATGCAAAACGGACAGGCGGTTGAGATTATGCTTGCTCCTGTTGCCAAAGCCTCCTCAGTGCGTTCTATGTTGATGTCTTTTTTCCCAGGTTCGGGCTCTTTAAACATCTGGCCACCGCCTGCACCACAACATAAACCAGATGCCTTGCAGCGCTTCATTTCAACCAGATCTGCGTCTAATGTTTCCAAGGCTTTTCTAGGGGCTTCATAAACCTTATTTCCCCGCCCCAGATAACATGGGTCGTGGAAGGTGATTTTTTTTCCTTTGAAACTTTCTGCGTTTGGAGTAGTCAGCAGCCCTTGATCTATCAGTTGCTGGATGAGCTGAGTATGGTGGATTACTTCGTAATTGCCTCCTAATTGGGGGTATTCGTTTTTTAAAGTGTTAAAGCAGTGAGGGCAGCCGGTGACAATCTTTTTTATGTTGTATCCGTTCAATACTTGAATATTCATCATCGCCTGCATTTGAAAAAGGAATTCGTTTCCACTGCGTTTTGCAGGGTCGCCGGTGCAGCTTTCTTCTGTGCCTAGTACAGCATATTTGATGCCCGTGTGCTGAAGTATTTTGCAAATGGATTTCGTGATTCGTTGAGCGCGTTCGTCAAAGCTGCCCACGCAGCCGACCCAGAAAAGGACTTCTGGTTCCTCGCCTTTGCCCACTAATTCAGCCATAGTTGGGATGTTTAGGTTTTGATTGTTTGGTTCTTCCATGTGAATGGTTTAATGACTTTTTTATTTCGTTGCCCAATTAAATCTATCTGCTGGAGAGTATTTCCAGGGAGCTGCATTGTTTTCAATGTTGTTAAACATGGTGTTAATGCTAGGGGAGGCTTTTGATTCTTCCATTATTGCAAACCGCCTTAACTCCATTATGATCGATAGAGGGTCGATATTAACCGGGCAGGCTTGTACGCAAGCTTGACAAGTTGTGCAAGCCCAGATTTCTTCTCTGCTTATATAATTATCAAGAAGTGCTTTTCCATCATTAAATTCTTTACCATGTTTATCAATGTTATTGCCTACTTCCTCAAGCCTGTCTCGGGTGTCCATCATTATCTTTCGGGGAGACAGAAGTTTGCCAGTGATATTTGCAGGGCATTCAGAAGTGCAGCGCCCACATTCAGTGCAGGTATAGGCGTCCATTAAATTTTTCCAGGACAAATCGGTAATATCTTTGGCGCCAAATCGGCTTACTTCTACCGGTTCCGGCGTAAAAGATGGATCCAGCATGGCTTTCACTTCATTTGTTACCACAGGCATATTATTTATAGTGCTTTTGGCCTCGAGCTTCGAATAATAGGTGTTGGGGAAAGCCATTATGATGTGGAAATGCTTTGAGTACGGTAGATAATTTAGAAAAGCGAAGATGCCTGTAATGTGGAACCACCAGAAGAAGCGCTCTGTAAATATAAGTGGCCCATGTTCGGATGGAAGCCAGCCTACGAACATGCTACTAACCGGAAAGAAACCTGCTTTTATATAGTGGCCTACTCCAGATTGCTGAAGTTTATAATCAGCGGCGTTCATCATTAAAAAAGCTACCATTAGGGCGATTTCAAAGATGAGAATATAGTTAGCGTCTGACTTTGGCCAGGATTGCATTTCAATGCCCTTAAATCTGGAGACTTTTAGAATGTTCCGGCGGATAAGGAACACTGCACATGCCAGTATTACTGCTATGGCGAGCCCTTCGAAAAAGGCAATGATAAAATTGTAAAAGCCTGCCATTGGCGAGGCAAAAACGCGGTGAGTACCTAAAAGTCCGTCGAGTATTATTTCAAGGATCTCGATGTTGATTATTATAAAGCCTGCATAGACCATTAGGTGCAGAACGGCAGGAACTGGCCTTGCTACCATTTTGCTTTGGCCTAACGCAACTTTTAGCATTTTTTTCCAGCGTTCGGATGGGTTATCTGAGCGGTTTTCTGGCCGCCCGAGCCTGATGTTGCGAATTATCTTTTTAACATTACGGCTAAACAAGACAACACCAACTAAAATGAGTACGAAGAATATTGCCTGGCTTATCATTTTATAGGTTTACTTGATTTAAAATACACAAAAGATTTTATTGGTTTTTCTGCGGAGAAGATATTTATTTGACGATCCAGGCAATTGTTTGATTACTAAAGGGTTGTTTAGTGATGTTTTGTGCTGAAGAGAAATTTCTTTTTAAGGAAAGTGCCACATGCCTGGGAATTTTCTAAAAATATTTTTTTTAATCAAAAAAGAAACTACATTTGCAGCCCCAACGGGCTGGTACCATAGCTCAGTTGGTAGAGCAAAGGACTGAAAATCCTTGTGTCGCTGGTTCGATTCCAGCTGGTACCACAGAAAGCCTCTTCCAAAAGAAGGGGCTTTTTTGTATCTCATAATAGCGATTGGATAGACTACCTAGAATCTTCCCTGACAGCCAGTCTATACAAGCAAAGGACAAGAACAGCATACCTTTCCAAACCGAGAGGCTGGAACCATTGTTTTAGCTTATCTCCGGGGGAGCTACCCCCCCGGAAGAATAAGCAGGACTAAATCTACTCACATCCAAGATCTTTACTTAATCCGTTTAATACATACTATTCCATCCTTGCAACCAAACAGGTACAAGTGCTTCTTAAAAGTTGTACAGAAAAAATACTCAAGATCGACTTAAGGCAAATTCAATAACATTGCTTAATAATTGGCAGGTTAGTTAAGCACGTTACAATGCCCAGAAACTTCTACAGGCTAGTAACCATTCTGGTTAAAACAAACGGACCAGCAAGGGACTTTAAGTCAAAGTCAGCATTATTTAATCTGTTTTTCAATAGGTTACTCTAAATTAAGGTAAAATCGCAACAAAAGTTAATTTAAGTTAAAAACGTAAACACTGCGAACAGATTTCCTAATGGTTGTGTAAACCGAATATGAAAAAAAGGCAAGATTCGGGAATTTGAAATGGAATATTTATAATTCAACTTTTAATTGCACACCTGGATCAAAATAAAAGGGCTTCAAGCGGGGAGAATGAAGCCCTTTATAAACTAACCAATTATAAACCTGCCACAAATATACAGATTTTATCATTATCTCAAAGAAAAATTAAAATAAACGACACAATAGCAATAAAAAAATGCATTCTTTGCTCGAATGATAACGATTTGCAGCTTTTATTAATTGTCATATTTAATTAATACTGAACCAGGCAGTGTTGTCCGAAGAATGTAAGGGAAAATGAACAATCAGCATTACAAAAGATCAAACAACCTGATGGTTCAGAAGTTATCGCTTACAAGTTATATCGCTTTGAAAACGAAATATGGTTTCGAAACCACTCAGAGCAGGTCCTTGCTTATGAGCAAAATAAAGGGTAAAAACACCAGCCCTGAAATTATGCTACGAAAAAAATTATGGAGTTTGGGCTATCGATACCGCCTAAATGTGGCCAAATTGCCTGGCAAACCCGACATTGTGATTGAAAGCAAGAAGCTTATAATTTTTATCGATGGCGAGTTTTGGCATGGCCATGACTGGGAGGCAAAGAAACCCACCATTAAATCGAACCCTGAATACTGGATTAAAAAAATTGAGGGCAATATGCAACGGGATCTTGCTAATGTTATCAAGTTACAGTCAATGGGCTACAAAGTGATTCGCTTTTGGGAAAAACAAATAAAAAAACATCTTGAGCTGTGTGTTTTAAAAGTTAAAGAAGAATTGGGAGAAAGCAACGCGCTGAATTCGGATCAAGCGGAAAAGTTGGGGGCTAAGCATAGATTTTCGTTAAACGATACATGAAGAACGCAATGTTTCTAACTCCTCTGAATTGAGCCCGCAGGGCTTTGATCTTTGCATTGAAAGACTCAGCTG
>Ga0307408_100003412_pt1 | contig 10897 bp, 6 predicted proteins | sample 322Cmetagenome_FD_202116 | JGI IMG/M metagenome (GOLD analysis project Ga0307408, IMG submission 202116) | Maize rhizosphere microbial communities from greenhouse at UC Davis, California, United States - 322HYB-C-3 | ecosystem: Host-associated > Plants > Roots > Rhizosphere > Soil | place: USA... | reverse complement strand
CCCGCCACGGCTCATGGTTCTTCGAGATGTCCAGCCACTTCGCGTGCTGGTTGAACATCGAGTCGACCACGTGCGCGAAGGCTTCGTAGGTGTGAAAGAAGCCGTGACGTCCGGTGAGCAGGTAGCCTTCCAGCCAGCCGAGCAGCGTGTGCTCCGAGAGCATCTCCATCACCCGTCCGTCGGGTGACAGTTCTCCGCCGTCGGCATCCTCCGGGAGCAGGTCCGCCATCCACGTCTTCTTGGTGGCCTCGAAGAGGGCCTGCAGCCGGTTGGAGGCGGTTTCGTCCGGACCGAAGACGCGGAAGCTGGTCATGTTCCGCTTCATCACGTCGCGCAGGAACTCGCCGAGCGGCTTCGTGTTCTCGTGCTGCGACGTGCCACGGCTCGAGACCGTAACGGCGTACGAGCGGAAGTCGGGGAGATCGAGGTCCTTGCGCAGCCGGCCCCCGTTGGCGTGCGGACTGGCGCTCATCCGCCTGTCGCCTTTCGGGGCCAGCACCTTCAGCTCGGGCGTCAGCCTGCCGGCGGCGTCGAACAGTTCCTCGGGACGGTAGCTGCGCAGCCAGCTCTCGAGCAGCGCGAGGCTGGCGGGGTTGTCACGCACGTCGGCGAACGGCACCTGATGCGATCGCCACGAGCCTTCGACCTTGTGCCCCTTGATCTCTTTCGGTCCGGTCCATCCCTTGGGCGACCGCAGCACGATCACCGGCCAGCGGGGGCGCACCGGGGTTTTCGACTGGCGCGCCGCGCGCTGAGCGCTGCGGATCGCGTCGATGGCCTGCTCCAGCGTCGCGGCCATCTTCTCGTGCATGGTCGCGGGCTCGCCTCCCTCGACGAAGAACGGCGTATAGCCGTAGCCGACGAACAGCGCCTCCAGCTCTTCGTGGCTGATGCGCGCCAGGATCGTGGGGTTGGCGATCTTGTAGCCGTTGAGATTCAGGATCGGCAGCACGGCGCCGTCGCGAATCGGATTCAGGAACTTGTTCGAATGCCACGCCGTCGCCAGGGGACCGGTTTCAGCTTCCCCGTCTCCGACCACGCACGCCACGATGAGATCGGGATTGTCGAGGGCCATGCCGTATGCATGCGACAGGCTGTATCCGAGCTCGCCGCCTTCGTGGATGGATCCGGGAGTTTCCGGCGTGACATGGCTGCCGATGTGGCCGGGAAACGAGAACTGCTTGAAGAATTTCCGCAGCCCTTCGATGTCTTCGCTCTTGTCGGGATAGATCTCGGAATACGTCCCTTCCAGATACGCCGGCCCGAGCACGCCGGGCGCACCATGGCCCGGACCGGCGACGAACACGACGTCGAGGTCGGACCTGACGATCAGCCGGTTCAGGTGAACCCAGACGAACGACAGCGCGGGACTCGCACCCCAGTGGCCGAGGAGCCGCGGCTTCACGTGCTCGATCCGGAGCGGCTCCCTGAGCAGGGGGTTGTCCTGCAGGTAGATCATCCCGACCGACAGATAATTGCAGGCACGCCAGTACGCATCGATCAGCTGCAGCTCGCGCGAAATCGACAGCGTCGCGACCGGTTGATTCACGTCGAAGTTCTTAGCGAGATTGTTCACGGTCTTTCTCCCTGGAGCGTCGCGGCCCAGTCATGCCACGGCAAGCGAGAAGAATCAGGCCACTGCCGGGTGCTCCTCCATGGCCGGTCCGTACCGGCCGGCCGCGGCGGAACTGAGGCAACGCATACGGTGCCGAAACGCGCGCTGGCCGGCAGCAGCGTTCTCGGGCCAGCCGCCCCAGGCGCAGAGCGCCTCCTCCTGCAGCGCGCGCCCGAACGAGAACGTCAGCTTCCACGGCTTCGGCCCCGGCTGCTGGTTGATGGCGCTCAGGTGCGCGGTGGCTTCGAGCGGATCCTGCCCCCCCGAGAGAAAGACGATGCCGGGCACGGCCGCAGGCACGAACCGCTGCAGACAACGCACGGTGGCTGCGGCGATCGCTTCGCTCGAGGCCCTGAATGGACACATGACGCCCGGGAGGATCATGTTGGGCTTCAACAGGATGCCTTCGAGCATCACTCGATGGTCGACCAGCGCCTCGAACACTTCACGCAGGACGGCACCGGTCACCTCCTCGCAGCGCTCGATGGTGTGCGTCCCGTCGGTCATCACTTCCGCCTCGACGATCGGCACGAGGCCCTGCTCCTGGCAGGTGGACGCGAACCGCCCGAGCGCGTGAGCGTTGTCGCGCAGGCACAGGCGGGTCGGGCGGAACTCGTTCACCACGATGACGGCGCGCCACTTGGCGAACCTGGCGCCGAGCGCCGCGTGATCCCTGACGCGATCACGGAGGCCGTCGAGTCCGTCGGTGATGTGCTCACCCGATGATCCGGAGAGCGGGCTCGCGCCACGATCGACCTTGATGCCCGGGACGAGGCCCTGCTGCGCGAGCAGGCCCGGAAAGGCACGGCCCTTCGCGGTCCGCTGCCTGATGGTCTCCTCGTGAAGAATCACGCCACTGATGCACTCCCCGATCCCGGGCGTCGAGAAGAGCATCTCTCGGTAGGCACGCCGGCTGTCGGGCGTGGACTCGATGCCCCTCGCCACCAGCCGTCGTGACAGCGTCGACACTGTTTCGTCGGCGGCAAGCAGACCCTTGCTGTCGGCAACGAGGGCCCGCGCTGTCACTTCGAGATCTTTGACTGGCATCTTCGCTCTCTCCCGGCTCTCAGGAGACGATTCGTGGTTCGCTGGCGGCAGAGTGCCGCAGGCGCGACGCGAGCAGGACCAGCGACCGCGGCTGGACGACGCAACTCCGGTCTTCATGCCGCCGCGCGTCGCGCCACTGGGCGACGTCGTCAGGCGATTGCATGGCGGTGTCGATGCAGCGGCGCCAGCCGCCCTCTTCCGAGTGGTCCACTGGCGGGATCTCGAACTCGAGCGGCTCCCAGTACGCGTTCAGCATCACGTGAATCAGGAAACGCATGTGGAAACTGCGAAGCGTGAACGCCAGTGCGTGCGAGTGGTCGGCCCAGTCCGGATGACCGAGCTTCACGCCATGCCAGTCCAGCCGGGCGTGCTCCAGGAGCTGATTCAGGCTCAGCGCCTCCTCGTGCTCCAGGATGTCGCGCCGCTGCCTGAATGTGGCCAGCGCCTTGACGAAGCGGTGCACGTCACGGTGGCGCTCGAGCAGGTTCCAGTCGAACCAGCTGGTTTCGTCGTCGAGGCAGTACGCGTTGTTGTTGCCCCCTTGGGTCCGGCGGCCTTCGTCCCCCATCAGGAGCATGGGCGTCCCGGCCGAGAGCATCAGCAGGGCGATGAAGTTCTTGATCTGCCGGTTGCGGAGCTCCTCGACGGCAGGATCGCCGGTCGGTCCCTCGACGCCGCAGTTCCAGCTGAGGTTGTCATTGGAACCGTCGCGGTTGTCCTCGCCGTTCGCGTCGTTGTGCTTCCCGTTGTACGAAACGAGATCGTTCAGGGTGAACCCGTCGTGGCAGGTGACGAAGTTGATGCTCTGCTCCGCCTCACGATCCTCGTGGCCGTAGATGTCCGGGCTGCCGAGCAGACGCAACGCGAGACCCCGGACCGAGCGATCCTCGCCCTTCCAGAACCGGCGCACGTCGTCGCGGAACCGGCCGTTCCATTCCTGCCAGGTGTCACCGATGAAGCTGCCGACCTGATACAGGCCGGCGGCATCCCAGGCTTCCGCGATCAGCTTCGTGCCGGCGAGCAGGGGATCGGACTCGATGTCCCACAGGACTGGGGGATTCGGCATCGGGTGTCCGGCCTCGTCGCGGGTCAGGATCGACGCGAGATCGAAGCGGAACCCGTCGACGTGCATCTCAGCGACCCAGTACCGCAGGCTGTCCTGGATCATCCGCCGCACGATCGACTGGTTGGCGTTGAGCGTGTTGCCGCACCCTGTGTAATCCGCGTATTTCGAGCGGTCGTTCTGAAGGATGTAGTAGAACTCGTTCGCCAGCCCCCGGTAGCACAACGTCGGTCCGTCCGTGCCGACTTCACCGGTGTGGTTGTAGACGACGTCGAGAATCACCTCGATGCCGGCGCGATGGAGCGCCTTGACCATGTCGCGGAATTCGTCGATCGCGCCCAGCGGATCCGGACTGGAGCTGTAAGCGTGATGCGGCGCGAAAAACGATACGGGCTGGTAGCCCCAGTAATTCACCCCTGTCGGCGCCGCTTGCGGATCGAACTGGTGGACCGGCAGGAGCTCGACTGCGGTGATGCCGAGATCCTGAAGGTGCGGGATTTTCTCAATCAGCCCGGCGTAGGTGCCGCGTTTCCCGTCGCTCACGCCCGAGCTCGGATGGCGCGTGAAGCCGCGGACGTGCAGTTCGTAGATCACCGTGTGCGCGAACGGTCGCCGCAGTGGCTGATCGCCCTCCCAGTCGTAACGCGATGGATCGGCAACCACGCTTTTCATCGCGACCGCGGCGTTTCCACCCGGGATGGCTGCGGCCTTCCGATCGTACGAGTGGGGCACGGCCACCGCGAGGCCATACGGATCGAGCAGCACCTTGTCGCCGTCGAACCTGAGGCCTCGTTCCGGCGCAAACGGCCCGTGGGCGCGGTACGCATAAATCTGTCCCGGGACGAGCTCAGGAACGAACACGTGCCAGTAGTGATAGGTGCGATGCCTGCCGGCCGTCAGCTGAACGACTCGTGATGGCTCGAGGGCGTCCGCGTCGTCGAAGAGGAGCAGATCCATGGAGGTCGCGTTCCTCGAGAACACGCTGAAGTTGACGCCGTCATCGGCGGCGGTCGCGCCGAGCGGCGCGCTGACCCCCGGCTCGTCGTCCGCACCGGGGGACGTGGTACCCCGGACCCCCTGAGACGCTTCCGCCTCCGCTGAAGCGACGTCGAGACCTCGCCGAAGCGCTCCGCGCGAAGGCGGGCGCTCGCGGGGGCCGCACGCCCCATTCCGCTCGCGTGGCTCGCTCGCTTCGCTCACTCGCTGGTGCCCGCGATTCATGCACGCACTCTCAGTTCTCACCAATCGGTTCCGGCGCCACCCGCCAGATATCGCGGCAGTAGTCTCTTATCGAACGATCGGATGAGAACCGGCCCACCCGTGCCGAGTTGAGGATGGACTTTCGCGTCCAGGCTGCCGCATCGCGGTAGGCGTCGCTGACTCGCGCCTGGCAATCGACGTAGGACTGATAGTCCGCGAGCAGCAGGTAGTCGTCACGCGTGAGCAGCGACTCCACCAGCGGCCGGAACAGATCGCGGTCCCCGTTCGCGAATGTCCCGGAGGCAATGAGATCGATGGTCGTCCGGAGATCGGGATTCGCGTCGTAAATGTCCGACGGTCGGTACCCGCTCGCCTTCCGGTCTGCCACTTCCCTGGCGGTGAGCCCGAAGAGGAAGAAATTCTCCGGGCCGACGGCGTCCCGAATCTCGACGTTCGCGCCGTCCAGGGTGCCGATCGTGAGCGCCCCGTTCATCGCGAACTTCATGTTCCCGGTGCCCGACGCTTCCTTGCCGGCGGTCGAGATCTGCTCCGAGAGGTCCGCGGCCGGATAGATTGGCTGCGCGTTCTTCACATTCAAGTCGGGAATGAAGACCACCTGGAGGACGCGCGAGACCTGCGGATCGTCATTGATCACCGCTGCGACGCCGTGGATCAGCCGGATGATGAGCTTCGCCATCCGATATCCCGGTGCCGCCTTGCCCCCGAACATGACCGTCCGCGGCGGTCCTGGGATGCCGCCCCGTTTGAGGCGCATGTACTCGGTGACGAGATAGAGCACGTTCAGGTGCTGCCTCTTGTACTCATGGAGGCGCTTGACCTGGATGTCGAACAGCGACTGCGGATTCACCTCGAGCCCGACCCGTTGCTTGATCATGCGCGCCAGCCGCTGCTTGTTGCCGGCCTTCACCCGCGCCCATGCCGCCTGGAACTCGGCATCGTCAGCCAGTGGTTCGAGCCGGATCAGCTCCTCTTCGAGGTTCCAGAGCCAGCGATCGCCGATCCGATCACTGATCAGCGCGCTCAGCTCCGGGTTGCTCAGCGCGATCCACCGGCGTGGCGTCACGCCATTCGTGACGTTGACGAAGCGCTGCGGGTAGACGGTATGGAAGTCGTGAAGCACCGTCTCCTTGAGCAGTTCGGTGTGCAACGCTGCTACGCCGTTGACGGCGTGGCTGCCGACGCTCGCCAGGTGCGCCATCCGGACGGACTTGTCTCCCGATTCGTCGATGATCGAAAGGCGGCGGATCAGTGCGTCGTCGCCGGGGCGCCGAACCCGGACGTCATCGAGGAAACGCTGGTTGATCTCGAAAATGATTTCCAGGTGGCGGGGCAGGAGCGAGGCAAAGAGCGGCAGCGGCCACTTCTCCAGCGCCTCCGAAAGCAGGGTGTGATTGGTGTAGGCGCAGGTCGCCTGCGTGATCGTCCAGGCCCTGTCCCACTCGAGGCCGTGCTCGTCCACGAGCAGCCGCATCAGTTCCGCGACCGCAATGGAAGGATGGGTATCATTCATCTGAACGGCCCAGTACGCGGCGAAGTCGTCGAGGGGGCGGCGGAAGACGCGGTGGATCCGGATCATGTCCTGGAGCGAACAGGACACGAAAAACAGCTGCTGCTGCAGCCGGAGGTGCTTGCCGGCCTCGGGCTCGTCGTTCGGATAGAGCACCTTCGAGATCGTTTCCGACGCAATCTTCTCGCTCACGGCCCGGTAGTAGTCGCCGACGTTGAACGCGTCGAAATCGAACGACTCGACCGCTTCGGCTCTCCACAACCGCAGCAGATTCGCGGTGGCTCTCAGATAACCAGGCACGATGGTGTCGTAGGGCACACCCTTCACGAGCGTGGCCGGAATCCACTTCACGCGGAGACGGCCCTGTTCATCGCGGTAGTGTTCGGTGCGTCCGCCGAACGGAACCGAGATGCTGAACTCGGAGCGCGCGATTTCCCAGGGATTTCCGGGCCGCAGCCACTTGTCCGTCATCTCGACCTGCCACCCGTCGCGAATGGCCTGGTCGAAAATACCGAACTCGTACCGGATGCCGTAGCCGATCGCCGGCACGCCGAGCGTGGCCAGCGAGTCCATGTAGCAGGCGGCCAGCCGGCCGAGGCCGCCGTTGCCAAGGCCCGGCTCCTCTTCCTGTTCGAGCAGGTCATTCAGCTTCTGGCCGAGCCCCGACAGCGCCTCCTGCGCCGTCTCGTGCATCCCCAGACAGAGCAGGTTGTTGCCAAGATGCGGGCCGGTAAGGAATTCGGCCGAGAGATACGCCACGACCTTCCGGTTCGCCTGCGGCGCCGTCACCGCATGAAGCGTCTCCATGTAACGGTCCAGCATCCGATCGCGGACCGCAAACGCCAGCGCCATATACCAGTCGTTACGAGTGGCGTACTCGAGCGGAAGGGCCTGGCGATATCGCAGGTGGTCGAGCACGGCGGCGGCGAGCGCGTTCGCCCCGCCGGAGCGTTTGCCCGCTGGCGGGCTGGCGGGGATTGCCGCGCCAGGCCCGGAGGCGCTGGGAGAGTCCATAGGCACCGGCGCACCTGTCAGGATGTCTGTTCGCGGACTTCGAACACGTACTCGAGGCCGCGGGTTTCGGTCACGAAGTCGAACTGCACGTCCGCCTTCGTCGCGGCCTCGACGACCGCGAGCAGCGAGGTGAAACGGTCGGATACGACACGCCGCCGCATGTCCGCCTCGGTCGCCCAGTCTTCGACGTAGTGCACGGTCGAGTCCGGCGCCAGCCAGGCGTTGCATCCGATGCACCCGGCTTCGAGCTGGGTGCCGTGCACCTGGAACTGAAGTCCCTCGACCAGGTTCTCCGCGTCGCGCAGCGATGTTCCGTTCAGCGTGACGTTCAGCCGGACCATTGACTCGTCTTAAGCAGCCGCCGTTCCAGCACGCTTTATTGCCAGTCTGTTACAAATCCCCCGCCAGATGCCCGATCCCCTCACCGCCCGCGATCGGCCGTGCCCGCCGTGCCCATAATCGGAGACTCTCCCACGAGATTCCGGAGCACAGGTCAATCGGCAAAACTGCCAAGAGTGCCACGGCCACGTTCATCGAGCCGCCAAGTTGCCCCGAATTCCTTCAATGTTGGCAATGCTGGCAATTTTGGCAATGCGTCAGCTGGTCGTAGGCCGCTTCAGTCCGAGTTTGGCCATCCGCGTTTCCAGCGTCGTCGGCTTCATTCCGAGGCGGGCGGCGGCCCCTCCCGCCCCCCGGATTCGCCACGACGAGCTCTCCAGGACGGCCAGGATGTGTTCGCGCTCGATGTCAACCAGCTTCGGGCTCCGGGCGACGGCTGACGACGTCGACTCGGGCAGCGGGATCACCAGGCGCCGGCTGGTGGTCACGATCATCGCGCGCTCGACGACATTGCGCAGCTCGCGGATGTTGCCCGGCCACGAGTAACGCTGCAGCGCCGTGATCGTTTCGCGCTCGATCGTCTCGATCCGCTTCCCGAACGTCCGCGAGAATTCGTCCACCAGCCGCTGGACGAGCAGCGGAATGTCCTCGGCGCGCTCGCGCAGCGGCGGCACCTGGATGGGAAACACGTTCAGCCGGTAGTAGAGATCCTCACGGAAGGCACCCTCGGCGACGCGCTGCTCCAGGTTGCGATGGGTCGCGGCGATGATGCGGGTGTCGACCGAGATCGGTCGAGGGCTCCCAAGGCGCTCGAACTTCCGCTCTTCGAGCACGCGCAGGAGCTTCACCTGGACATCGAGCGGCAGGTCGCCAATCTCGTCGAGAAAGATCGTGGAATGGTCGGCCAGCTCGAACCTGCCGACCTGGCGCGCCAGCGCGCCGGTGAAGGCGCCTTTCTCGCGGCCGAACAGCTCGCTTTCAATCAAGGTCGCGGGGATGGCCGCGCAATTGACACGCACCATCGGGCGCCCGCGCCGGGCGCCCAGCGAATGGATGTGCGACGCGAAGAGCTCCTTGCCCGTCCCCGTCTCGCCGAGCAGCAGCACGGTCGAGTCAGTGGAGGCCACCTGCTCGGCCTGGGCGAGCACCTGGCGCAGCGCCGGGCTCCTGCCGACGATCTCCGCGGGGGCGAGCCGATCCCGCGCTTCGGTGCGCAGAACCACGTTCTCCACCTGCAGCTGGTTCTTCAGCCGCTGCGTCTCCTCCAACGCGGCCTGGAGCGCTTCGTCCCGTTGCTGACGCGCGACGACCTGCGCGAACACGCTGGCAACCACGTTCAGGCGATGTCGGACTTCCGCAGACCAGGCTCGCGCGCTCCGGACCGCGGCAAAACCGATGAACGCGGTCACCCGGCCCTCTACCGACATCGGCAGGGCGACCAGAGACCGGGTTCCGATCGCCGCATAACTGTTCCGGTCGATCTCGTCGGGAACCTCTTCGACGCTCGCGAACGACACGGGTTGCCCCGACAGGAGCTGCTCGAACGTCCAGGGCAGACGATCGCTGAGGAGCAGGCCCACATCGACCGGTTCCACCGCTGGTATGGACCAGACGACGGAACTTCGGAGCGCTCCCTCCGGTCCGAGTCGAATGAGTCCCGCTCGATCGACCTGCACCGAATCGCCCGCCAGTTCCAGCCCCCGGCGAATGACGTCGTCAATCTGCTCGGCGGGAACGTTGATGAGCTGGCTCGATAACCTCGCGATCGCGCGCTCGAATGCCAGCCGCTCTTCGAGCGCCGCCCGTTGCTCCGCCTCGACCCCCTGCCTTTCCGTGAGGTCCGTAATCGAGGCGACCACAAACGGCGCTGTTGCGGCGTGCTCCGGGTTCACCGCGATTTCCAGGGGGAATTCCGAACCGTCCTTCCGACGGCCATGAAGAGCGAGGCCAGTGCAGGGATCTTGGTCAGGAGGCGGAACGGCGGACTCGCGGCGGGAACTCGCGAAGACTTCCGTCGCGCCGGGCATCAGCACGTCGACGTTCGTGCCAATCAGCTCGTCGCGGGAATAGCCGAACTGCCGTTCCAGCTCGCGGTTGACGAGGACAATGCGGCCGTCGCGGTCGACGGCCAGACCCGCGGCAGGCGCCGCGTCGAATGCCAGACCGGAGATGGCCGCCTGTTCAGCGGCGGGATCTGCCACGAACACTTCTCTGCCTACTTCTTCGCCTTGACAGCCGTGAGGTGCAGCGGCTCGGTCGAGTAGCCCTCGACGACGAAGGCTCCGCCTTTGACCGTCACCTTGGCCGCGGGGGTCAACATCCCCGAACCGCCGCCCGAGCCGAGCTCGAGGTCGAGCACCGCGAAGTCGAAACCTTCTTTCGGTTTCGCGTCCGGGAGCCCGGCGCCGAGGTGGAGGATTGGCGTGTCGCTCACCATCGTGATGAGCCGGCCCTTGTCCGTCTGCCGCTCCACCGCCAGACGCGTCGGTGTCGCGGGGCCGGCCCCGAGCTGGATCGAGCCGGTGGGTTTCACCCCTTGAAGGGCCTTGCGCAGCCCTGCGGCGCCGCCGCTCTTGAAGGCCGCCAGCAGCTTGTCGGCCTCCGCCTGCGACATGGTCCGATCGACGGTCACCGTGACCGGCGCCGTGGCTCCGGACGTACCCGCCGTCTTTACCGTAGCCGTGGCAGTGAAGGTCTCGGCGGCGGCGGCGACCGTCACGACGCACGCCAATGCCCCGAGCACCATGCTGCACTTCATTCGCAGACCGTTCATAGCGCGCCCTTTCTCTCGCAAGTTTCGAGATGCAGGGTCGTATGTGCACCGGCTGTGCCGAATGCCGGCGGTCCGACGAGGGCGACCAGTCCGGAAGATGACCAATGTTGCGGCGCCGGACCTCGCGAGGCGCCGGAATCCCGGCTCCGGCACCGCGGAGGAGGTCCGGCATATCGTGGGTTGCCGTCGCGGGCGGTGGCCGGCGACGCAACGCCGGAGGAGCCTCCGGAACCCTCGGACTTCGCTCAGCGTTGGCCCGCCGCGTGGCACGGGCCGTGCTCTGCCCGGGCCATCGCCTCATGCCCACGTTCCCGCAGT
>Ga0307408_100003407_pt1 | contig 10906 bp, 8 predicted proteins | sample 322Cmetagenome_FD_202116 | JGI IMG/M metagenome (GOLD analysis project Ga0307408, IMG submission 202116) | Maize rhizosphere microbial communities from greenhouse at UC Davis, California, United States - 322HYB-C-3 | ecosystem: Host-associated > Plants > Roots > Rhizosphere > Soil | place: USA... | reverse complement strand
TGACACTCGCAGGGCATCGATCTCCGCCGCAAAGGCAGAGTCGTCCTGCGGGTCGTCCCGGTTTTCGGCGCGCGACATCATCCCGGAGTATGTTCCGCAACGAGGATGATGCTGACGAAAAAATTTCAGCGCGTCACCTCGGTGCCGATGCCGCCGTGGGTGAAGATCTCCAACAGCAGCGCGTGCGGCAGGCGGCCATCGATGAAGTGGACCTTCCGCACGCCCGCATTCAGGGCGTCCACGGCGCTCTTCACCTTCGGGATCATGCCGCCGGAAATGGTGCCGTCTGCCATCAGCTCGTCGGCTTGCGCGCGGCTCACGGACTTGATCAGGGTCTCCGGTTTCGACGGGTCCTTCATCAGGCCGGGAACATCCGAAAGATAGACCAGCTTCGCAACCCGCAGCTCCTTCGCCAGCGCAGCGGCGGCGAGGTCGGCATTGATATTGAGCGGACGTCCGGTCGCGAGTTCAGCGGCGAGCGGCGAGATCACCGGCACGATTCCGGCGCGATGCGCGGCGTCCATCTGGCTCAGCTGGCAGCCGACCACTTCCCCTACCCGGCCGAGATCGACGCGTTCGCCGTCCTTCCCCGTGGCATGCATCTTCTCGCCGAGGAAGACATCCGTGCCCGCGATTCCGACCGCCTTGCCGCCGAGATCCCGGATCATCCGGACGAGGCCGGGATTGATCTCATTCGAGAGAACCTTCTCCACGATGGAAATCGCCTGGTCCGAGGTCACGCGGAAGCCGCCGACGAATTCGGCATCGAGTCCCGCATCCTTCATTGCGGCGGAGATCGCCTTGCCACCGCCGTGGACGACAATCGGATTGATGCCCGCCACTTCGAGAAAGACGACGTCACGCATCACCTTGGCAACGAGGTCCGGATCCTCCATCGCCGAGCCGCCCATCTTGATGAGGAAAGTCTTCCCGCGGAAGGCCTGCAAGTAAGGCAGAGCTTCGATCAGGGACTCGGCTTTTTCGATGGGATGCTGAAGGGACATGATCTTGGGAATTTCGAATTCTGAAACTGTTAGGAAGCCGTCTCGTCGTCAGCCGGTTCGGTAGCCACCTCGTCGCTGGCTTCGGTCTTCTTGCGGACGGCTTTCTTCGCGGCCTTTTTGGCAGGAGCTTTCTTGGCCGCCTTCTTTGCAGGGGCCTTGGCTGCAGCCGTCTTCGCTCCGGCTTTCTTCGCGGCGGCTTTCTTCGCTGCCTTGCGAGCAGGCTTCTTGAGCGGCTTGAGCTCCTCAGGCGAAACAACTGGCTCAGGCCCTTCTTGGAGAGGCGAGTAAACAGGCTCTGGCTCGGGTTCGGAAATGACCACGGGTTCCGGTGCCACCGGCGCGTAGACAACAGGAGCCGCGACAGGCGTTTCAGCGACAGGCTCCACAAACTTGGCCGTCTTCATGAACGCCAGCCCGAAGGCCGTAAGTCCCGGCGACAAAATCGCCAGCGGCGGCAGCCAGAGATTCTGGCGCGAGGCGAAGAGGTAGAGCAACTGCCCCCCAATTCCCGCCAGCATTAGCGCGGTGATGCCCCGCCACGCCACATGCCGCTGGCAGCTCGCCCATGTGCCGAAGAACACCATGCCCAGGATCAGAGCCAGCTCCATCAGCGTGTCGGGACGCGGCAGCGTCACCGCTTGCTGGAACCGCTGCGCCTGACGCAGTGCCTGCACGCTTCGGGCGAGCTGGTCGGACCACGCCTTCTCGGCAGGCGGCAAGTCCGCCCGGACATCGCGCGTGACCAGCGGCTCGGCCATCACCGGCAGCGAGTTCTTCTCGTAAATCAGCCGCATCGCCGGGGCCTCGACCGTCTGCACGCTCGCCGCGATCGCTCCGCGGCCAAAGCCATCGATTGGGATCACCGGGCCATCATTGCCGAGGCGGATTTCCCGTCCCACATGAACGATGACATCGGCGGGAGTCAGCCCTTGCCCGGCGATTTCCACGGCCAGCGGGAAGGCGAAGATCACGCGGTCTCCCCACTGCGCGAGCAGTGCTTGCTTGCCGTCTCCAGGGTCCTTCTCGTTTTCCAACAGCGAGAATCCGCCCAAGGTCTTCTGCCCGCCAAGCTCGGCATTCGGGATCGAGACGCGGTTCACTTGCGGCAACGCGGAGACCTTCCCCTTCGCATCACTCGCCGCGATCGACCAGCGCAGGAAAGGCGCAGCCACCGGCTCCGGCGCAGCACCGCGGGCCAAGGGCAGCGCGAGCACTGCGGCATCGAAGCGGTCCAGCTGCTTGCGCAGCGCCTCCATCGCCAGCGGCTCCGGCGCATCCCATGCCATCAGGTGACCCACGCCGAGCGTCTTGTGACCGACATCCGCCAGCCGCGCGAAAATGAGGGCGTGATCGACCGGCGCCAGCGGCTGGGCGCTGAACCACTTTTCAGGGTCGTCGTCGATCGTCAGCAGCCGTGGCGGCGGCGGGACAATCGGCGGCACCGCCTTCCGGCGCGTCCACGGGTTCTCTTGGCTGCCCTGGCCATCGAGAATGGTATCGACCGGATCGATCTCCAGCGCGATCCGCTTCACGATAAACCGCTCCAGCACCCGCAGCGGCGGGATCAACGACGCAGCGCCGAGCATGAACAGCCCCACGCCGAGCAAAATTGCGGCGTTGGTGAATGTCCGGCTCGACGGGGTGTTCACGGCGCGAACTCTGTCGCCTTCGCCAGCACTGGCGCGAGGGGTTTTTCGAGCGGCGTCCCCGCGGTCACTTCCGCCAGGCTCCGCGCGGCCGGCGCGATGAATTGGAGATACCAGTCATCCCCCTTGTTCTTGGCGATATTCCCGTAGGCACCCAGCGCCTGCATCAGCCGCTGCGCCGCGCACTGGTGGAAGATCGTCGGCTCCGGCCGGTCCTCGGAAATGTCCTCCCAAATCGAAAGGATCGCCTCCCGGTCCTCCGCCGAGTGGTCCATGTAGGGGTCGAAGACCAGCGACGCGATGTCATACTCCTGGCGGCCGCGGCGCATCCCCTGGAAATCGATCCACCATGCCTTGCCGTCCTTCAGCAGCAGGTTCTGCGACTGGAAATCGCGGTGCACCAGGTGCTTTGCCGAGCTGCCGAGGCGCTTGGCCAGCGCCTTGAAGTCCTCGTTTTCGCGCAGGTCCGAGGCGTCCATCTCGAGCAGATCCTCCACGAGGTGATCGAAGAAATACTCCTGCTCCCAGCGGTAGCGCGACTCATCGAACGCCGGCATCAGCTCGAAATCCTTCGGACCCTTCGAGTAGAAGAGCTTGTCGATCTGCTGGAGCGCCGAGCGGTAATACGGCTCGCGCTCGGCAAAGGGCCGGCCTTTCAGGGACAGCAGATCCGTGTCCCCCAAGTCCTCCACCAACGCCACCCGGCGGTGCGGGATCTCGAAAAAGATCTCCGGGACGTTGATCTTGGTCGCCTTCAGGAACTTCCCCACCGGCAGGAAATTGTCGCTGTCCGGCCGCTCGTCGGTCCAGTGGATGCCGATAAACGGGTCTCTTTCCGGCGTGGTAACCCGCACGATCGTCCGGCCCGACGCGCCCTTTTTGATCGGGGTCAGGGTCACGGAAACGGTCGGGGCGATCCCGAGAAATTGGCGGGTCGCGTAGAGGATCGAATCAGTCGGCATCGCGCGGCGGAGTTTTCGGAAGAACTCCCGCGGGACAAGGGGGAAATTCGGGGGCCAAAAGGGTGTCGACGTTCGGTCCACCGGGCGCGCATGCCATCTTTCCCCTTCCGTCCGTCATTCGTAACCGCCTGACCACCCGGACGGTAAATTTGGCGCTGACGTTTTTCAGGCACTGGCATAGGGTGGCGATCATGCCTCAGCGACCGTTCCCGGCTTGGCACAGCTTCCATCCGCTCGGTATTGCGGGCGTGATGCTCGGAGCGGTCCTTGTGGCACACGCTGCCGATATTCCACAGGGAGACGCGCCTCCTCTTGTAAAGGAACAGACTGAAGCGCTCCAGGAGCACAGAGCGGCTTGGGCATGGAACCGTGGCTACGGGATCCCTCCGATTCCGCTCCGCCTCATACCCGACAAAGTGGAATTTGAAGCTGGGAAACTCTCGCTGGTCCCGGACCCGTCGGATTCAGACTACGGGCGGATCGCGATCTATTTGGTCAATGCGACCGACGAAGGAGTTAAGGGTGTCGATCCCAACGACCCTTACTGCTTTCTGGAAGTGAAGGACGGTAACCGGTGGCGAGCTTGCGAGCGATTCCGCCCGGGATGCGGAACGGGCTTCAGCTTCTCTGACCCCGCAGGACTCAAGGGAAGAAATGCCGCCATTTTTTTCGGTACCGACCCCAGCCAAGGGGATCTCAGCGGAGAATTGAGATTCTGCACCACTTTCGAGGGAGTCCGGCCCATTGTTTCAGCATCCTTCCGAGGCCGCTATAGTTCGGAACGATTCAAGACAGCGAGTCTGCCGCAGACGCCGGCGAGCGAGTCCATCACAAACGGGCTCGCTGACATGATTGCAGGCAAGGCGGACAACGGACCTCCTCTAGGAATCGCCCGCTCGCCTGAGGAATACATCGCGGCGGCGGAACTTGAGCGCTGCTACGACGAATCCATTGCCACGAAAGCCGCGCTCATCCGCTGGCAGGAACATCCCTCATCCGCCGAATGCCGCACGGCATTGACGACCCTGCTGCAGCGGCCATGGGATCAGCAACTAAACGCTCCAGCGCTCTTCGAGCGTTGCTTTACGGCGCTCACTCACCGTGACGCGAAGCATGTGGATTCCGGATCGCCGGAGCGCTGCCGCGCGATGGTCTGGCGATACCTCAGCGAATTCCGAAGCGAGTGGCATGAGCTCTTGATCAACCCGGAGCGATGGGATCAGTTGGAAAAAATCCGCCAATCGGGGAATCCATGGGGCGTCGATGACAAGCTCGTCGCCACCCTCGTCGAGGAAGCCATAACCAGCCTTCGCTCAACCGATCCCGATGAGCGGGAAGCTGCCAGCGTATTCCTCAATAAGAGTTGGATCACGGAAGTGCATCTGCCCGACGAGCGCTGCAAATTCTTACTCGATCATGAGAGCGCGAATGCCCGGAAGGCAGGATCAGACGCTTTGTCTCGACGGAAAAAAGGTCCGTAAGCCGTCAACATGGCTTCGATTCATCCCAGTCTCTATTCGAAAAGACGGGTGAACTCCATTCAAGCCACCGGAGCCAGTCGCACCGCCATCGACGTCGCATAGCGCTGAAAGCCGAGCGCCTCCGCGATGTGGATCGACGGCTCGTTCGAATCCAGCGTCCGATATTGCGCGAGCAATCCATCAGCAAGCGCGCGACGCGCCAAATGAGCGACGGAACCACGACCAAAGCCACGACCACGGTAGCCGGGATGCGTGACGATGTAGATGTGAGCAATCGTGCCGCCCCATGTTTCATAGCCGGCGAGTGCGGCCAATTGTCCGTCGCAGAAAACGCCCGAGCAAGGAACCTCAAGCGACGAGCCGCCATGATCCCATTCCTCCTCGCCACAGGCTTCACGGAGGCTTTCCACTGCGGCTGCATCCTCTTCATTCAAGCTCCGGGCTTCCCCATCGTCTCCGCGAACTTCAGTCGTGTACCCGAGGTAAGCCGGCCCAAGCACCAAGGCCGCCACCGGCGCGAGCGCTACAGCGAATTTCTCCGGCGTGCAGCCATCCTCCAGACCGGCCAACAGCCCGCGAAGCTCCTCCGCGCGATCCGGCGGGATCGAAATCGTGGCAGCACCATCGCGAAACAAACCCAGCGCTCCGCTATAACCCCGCAGTTCCTCACCATGCGTCACGACGTTGAGTGGCCGTGAGAAAAGCTCATCGGGCGGGCAGTTGAGATGTCCGCCCCAGTAACGGTCTGCGATGGAAAACACGCTTCCCTCCTAACAACTCCCGAGAGCATCGGCGAGCAACAATCACCGCTCACCCAACCCGTGCTTGATGAAGCGGCGGGCTTCCACGGCATAGCCGAGCCGCTCATAAAACGCATGCGCTCCCGGCCGATGATCGCCGCTCGTCAGCTCCATGCGCTCGCAGCCTCGCTGATGCGCGAACGCCTCGGCCTCCTTTACGAGCAATCGCCCGACTCCCCGGCCACGCACTTCAGCGGACACAACCAATGCCGTGATCCTCCCGAGCGCAGCATCGGAAATTAGCGTCGGCACACAATGCACCGCCACCACGCCGACCAAGCGCTCATCCCTCAGCGCCACGACGATCGACAGTCCCGGCACGTCCGCGCAGGCCGAGATTCGACGCGCGATCGCTTCCGCAGCCGAAGGATAACCGAGTTCCGACAGCAAGACGGACAGCTCTCCTGCATCCTCTGGCCGGGCTTGGCGGAGGATAACCACCGGCACTGCATCTTCAGAAAGGGACGTGGTCATGGAATAGCTTGAAGCGTGGCTGGAGGATATATCGGAAACGCCCGAAGCAATCCATCAGGTCCATCGCGGTCCGCACGCTCCGAGTGCGGCAACTGAAGCGCCGATGGCTGGAGAATTGCCTCATGGCCGACCCAATGACCGCGGCACAGCCGCCTTTGGACTGCTGCGGTCATCCGCAGCTTTTGAATGAAAGGTGTGGTAGGCTCTAATGGTGGATGGAGGCGACCTTTTGGATCGCTTCATGCGATCCGAGAAATGAGCCGCACCGAGCACTCGAAAAGCTGCGGATGACCGCAGCAGCCCAAGGGCCTTCGGCTTTCATCGGGCGAACTTGTTTGAGTGAAGGAAACTCACAGGTGCTTCCCGCTGCCACACCCGGAGAGTGCGGATTACCAGGTCACGATCCGCGACTCGACGGTCTCCCCCGCCCCAACCTTCGCCCCGGGCCAGACGACCGAGTCCCGCACCACGGCACCGGCGGCGATTTCCGCACGAGGCCCGATGACGCTGCGTTCGATGGTCGCCATCGAATCGATCACCGCATCCGGATGAATCGCCGGAGCAAGCGCGAGGTCGCGATGCGCAGCCAGATAAGCTGCCGGGTCGCCGAGATCGGCCCAGTGCCCCTCATCCAAAACAACGGCCCCCAATCGGCCTTGCTTGGCGAGCTCCAGGAAAGCCGGAATCACCGAGATCTTCTCTCGCGGCGGGATCAGCCCCAGCAGTTCCGGCGTGAAGCAATAGATACCCGAGAAAACATGCGTGCCCTCCGCTCGGCCGAGCTTGCCGCGGATGTCGATGGCAAGGTCACCCTCGATCGCGATGTGCTTCGCGTCGCCCTGCGAACGCAGCGCGAGCGTGACGGGATTTCCCGACGCCTCATGGGCGGAGATCAGACGTTCGAGCGACAGGGAGGAAAAAATGTCGCCATTGTGAATCAGCACGCTCTCCCCACCGACCCAGGCCTCGATGTTCTTCACACCGCCGCCGGTTTCCAGCAGGTCCGGCTCGTGGAAGAGGTGGAGCGAAGATCCCTGCCAGCTTCCCTTTTTCGAAGGCAGCCCGTTTCCACCCGCGAGGCCCTCACCGTCCATCTGCCATCCACCATCCACCATCTCCCATTTCTCCGGCAGGTGGTGGGTATTGATGGCGAAGTCCGTGATCCCCGCAGCGCGGCACGATTCCATGGCCCACTCGATGAGCGGACGATGGAAAAGCGGGACCAGCGGCTTCGGCAGCAGATCGGTCAGCGGGCGCAGCCGCGTGCCGAGCCCGGCACCCAGGAGGAAGGCCTTGCGAATCACCCGGCGGGTTTGCGGGGCCAGCCCTCGCCGGGCAAGGGATTTCACGGTCCCGGGGACCTCATTCCCGAAAAAATGTCAGCCTCGGCGGCCTCGCGACATTTATTCCCCGCACCCGTGTCGTACCTGCCCAAATTCAGCCCGACCGCCTCCATTAGGGGAGTAACACACATGGGGGCTTGAGAAATTTTCAGATTCAGTCCGTATTCGCCCCTGCCGATGCACCATTCCAGTCCTTTTATCGCACTTATCGTCACCGTAAGTAGCGTTTCAGCCCTCCCGGAAGGCTTCGTGATGAAGGAGTTCGCCGGTCCGCCGGACGCCGACTACCCGACCGCCATCACCGCTGCCGCCAATGGCGACGTCTACGTCTCGTCCGACCAGAACGGCTCCCTGGGCCACAAGAAGAACATGGGGCGGATCATCCGCTGTCGTGACAAGGACGGCGACGGCAAGGCCGACGAGTTCATCAAGTTCGTGCCAGACGTGGACAGCCCGCGCGGCGGCCACATGGTCGGTGACACGCTTTACCTGATCCACCCGCCCTTCCTCAGCAGCTACCGCGACAAGAACGGCGACGGCGTCGCTGACGAGCACAAGGTGCTCGTGACCGGGCTCGGCGGTGGCATCGAGCACCCGCGAGGTGCCGACCATACGACCAATGGCGTGCGCATGGGCATCGATGGCTGGCTCTACATTTCGGTGGGTGACTTCGGCACCTTCCCGGCAAAGGGCACCGATGATTCCACCTACACCCTTCACGGCGGGGGCGTCCTGCGCGTGCGTCCGGATGGCACGCAAATCGAGCCCTACGCGCTCATGGTCCGCAATATCTGCGACACCGCGATTTCCCCGGAGCTGGATCTTTTCAGCCGCGACAACACGAACGACGGCAAGGGCTGGAACACCCGCTTCCACCACTACACAGAACTCGGCGATCACGGTTACCCGCGGCTCTATCAGAACTTCGCCGACGAGGCGATCAAGCCGCTGGCCGACTACGGCGGCGGCTCCGGCACCGGCGCCCTCTGGTTGAGCGAGCCGGGCTTCCCGAAGGAGTTCACCGATGCACTGTTCTCGACCGACTGGACCACCGGCACCGTGCACTACCATCCGTGGAAGCGCGAAGGCGCGAGCTTCTCGGTGGAGCAGAAGGATTTCGAAAAGCTGCCGCACGCGACCGATGTCGATGTCGATGGCAACTCCCACCTCTACCTCGCCGACTGGCGGAATGGCGGCTTCGATTTCACGCCGGACCAGAAGGTCGGCAAGATCTTCCAGGTCACCTATCCCGGTCTTCCCGCCGCGAAGTATCAGGACGTGGCCAAGGCCAGCGATGCGGACCTTGTGAAGCTGATCGCTTCGCCGAGCGCCGTGCAGCGCTTGGAAACCCAGCGTGAGATCCTCAAGCGCGGCAAGAAGCCGGAATTCGCGGAAGGCATCTTCGCCGTGGCGAAGGACACCAAGCTTCCCGTGGGCACCCGCACCGCCGCGGTGTGGACCTTCAAGCAACTCTACGGGAAAGATAGTTCCAAGTATCTATCCGAGCTCGTTTCCGACGAAACGATGCGCGAGCAGGCGCTGCGCGCGATGACCGACCGCAGCGGCGAACTCACCGGCGTGCCGGTGAAGCTCTATGTGGATTCGCTGAAGGACAAGAACCCGCGCGTGGTGCTGCAGGCCCTGATCGGTCTCCAGAAACTGAAGGCAAAGGATGCCGCTTCCGCGATTCTTGCCGCCTCGGGCGATTGGCGCGAGGAAGGCACCTCGCCTCGACTCAGGCTCACCGCGGTGCAAGTGCTCGCCGCTCTCGGCAACATCCCGCCTTGCCTGAAGGCCGTGGAAGACACCGCCACGCGCAAGCTGGCGCTGCAAGCGCTCCAGAAGGTCCACTCGATGGAGGTGGTCAATGGTCTGCTGGCGCTCTTCGGAAAGTCCGCCGATCTGGAGCTGCGCTATGACGTCCTCTCGTCCCTCGCCCGCCTCTTCTACCAGGAGAAGGAATGGGACAAGAAGAGCTGGTGGAATACCCGGCCCGACGACCGCGGCCCATACTACGAGACCGAGGAGTGGGAAGGCACCGCAAAGATCAAGCCCGCGATCGAGAAGGGCTTCGGCATGGTTTCCCCAGAGCGCCAGAACGCCTTGCTGGACGTGCTCGGCAAGAACCGACTGCAAGTCGCCGACCTGAAGCTCGCCGGTGTGGATCCGGTGGTCGCCGCGCTGAGCGCGAAGGAGCTCAACCCGACTCAGCTCATGCTGCTCGTCTCTGCGGCGAAGGACCCGAAGCGGCCGTTCGCCCAGCGCGTGGAAGCTTACAAGGCTCTCACGAAAGGCGGCGAGGATTCATCCGTGCCTCACCGCCTCGCGGTGCTGGCCTCGTGGAGCCAGGAGAAGAACGTGCCCGCCGAGGCAGCGCAGCACATCAGCGACTTCGTCAATGCACCTGACCGCGGCAATCAGATCGGCTCTTTGCGTGATATCGCCGCGAAGCAAGGCAATGCCGTCAGCCGCATCGCGTGGAAAGCCATGCTCACCGTCCTCAATAGCCCGCTGGCCAAGGCCGACGCGAAAAAGAAGATCCAGGAGGAAGTGGACAAGGCCCCACGTGAAGTGGGCTTCTTCCAAGCCATCGCCGACCTCAAGGTTTCCGGCTTCGACAAGCAGATCGAGCAAGGCATGAAGTGGGATAACTCCGAGCTGATCAACGCAGCGAAGGCCGCGAAGGAAGCCGTCGCCGCCGCCGGCCCAAGTGGCAAGAAGGTGTCCGAGCTCACCACTGCTGACGTCGCCAAGTCCGCGATGACCGGCAAGGGCGATGCCGCCACCGGCGCCCGCCTCTTCACCGCTCAGGGCTGCATCGCCTGCCACGCGATCGATCCGAAGGCCGAGCAAAAGGGCCCCTACCTCGGAGCCGCCGGTGCGAAGTTCACCCGCGACTACCTCATCGACTCGATTCTCGAGCCCAGCAAGGTGGTGGCCCAAGGCTTCCAGACCTCGATGCTCAAGCTCAAGGACGGCACCGCCAAGATGGGCTTCGTCACTGCGGAAGTCGACGGCGTGGTCGAAGTCCGCGACATTGCCGGCCAGGTCAGCAAGATCAAGCGCACCGACATCACCGAGGAAACGCACATGCCCACCTCCATGATGCCACCCGGCCTCGCCTCCGGCCTTTCGGTCGAGGACTTCAACTCGCTGATCGAGTATCTCGTCTCGCTCAAGGCGACCGGGGGCTGAG
>Ga0307408_100003406_pt1 | contig 10906 bp, 11 predicted proteins | sample 322Cmetagenome_FD_202116 | JGI IMG/M metagenome (GOLD analysis project Ga0307408, IMG submission 202116) | Maize rhizosphere microbial communities from greenhouse at UC Davis, California, United States - 322HYB-C-3 | ecosystem: Host-associated > Plants > Roots > Rhizosphere > Soil | place... | reverse complement strand
CATGCCGCCGAACACGGCGGCGACCAGGTCGAACTTGAACAGGCCGACCAGGCCCCAGTTGAGCCCGCCGACGATCGTGAGGATCGCGGCCAGGCCGTTCAGCTTCCTCATGGACCCCTCCTTCTGTCGAGAGTTTGTCTAGGTCCTGTGGAGAGATTGCCACCACTCCCGCCTGCTTGTCAAGAGTCTGTACAGCTATCGTCCATTGCTTGTACAGTAGGAGGGTGAACGAACAGCAGGACCATCAGGCCACGCCCGACGCCGGACCGGGCTACCTCCGGATCGGTCAGCTGGCCAAACGGACCGGCGTCAGCCCCGAGCTGCTCCGGGCCTGGGAGCAGCGCTACGGGCTCCTGCAACCGGGACGAACCGCGGGAGGCTTCCGGCTGTACAGCGCAGCCGACGAAGCCAGGGTTCAGCACATGCAGCGCCTCGTGGCTGGCGGACTCGCCGCCGCCCAGGCGGCCCACCTGGTTCTCAGCGGCGACGAACCAGCACCGCAGGCGGATTCGCCGCCGGCCACCACCCTGGAGGATGCGGCCGGCAACCTTGCTGCGTCACTCGACCGGCTGGATGAGCGGGCCGCCAACACCGCCCTCGACCGGCTCTTCGCTGCCTACACCGTCGAGACGGTCCTGCAGGAGGTCATCATTCCGTACCTGCACAGGCTGGGGGAGCGGTGGGCGACCGGCGAGGTCTCGGTCGCCCAGGAGCACTTCGCCTCCAACCTGATCCGGGGACGCCTCCTCGGTCTCGCCCAAGGCTGGGGTCAAGGCCGGGGCCCGGGCGCCATTCTCGCCTGCGTACCGGGCGAACAGCACGAACTCGGCCTGCTGGCCTTCGGGGTCGCCTTGCGCCGTCGCGGCTGGCGGATCACCTACCTGGGCACCAACAGCCCCATCGACGCGGTCGCCGACATCGCCGGCTCCCTGGCGCCCGCGGTGGTGGTCCTCCTCAGCATGAACCCGGAAGGGTTCCTGGACCATGCGCCCGAGATCAAGCAGCTCGCCACGCAGGCCCACGTCGTGATCGCGGGCCCGGGTGCCACCCCCGAGGCCGCCCAGCAGGCACGAACGCAGGTACTGGCCCACGACCCGGTGACCGCCGCCGCCATCATCGACCGTGACCATTCGGCCCCAGGGTGATGAGCCGCAGCGATCGTGGGGTAACGGCAGCTGCGAATGACCCGTCGCCGGCAAGGCGATGGGGCTGCAGGTCGGTCGGGTCGCTGGCCAGGTAGAAGGTCGCCGTACCCGACTTGACGATCACCAGGCTGGGACCGGGGTAGCTGTGCCAGCCGCCCGTCTTGCCCGGGGGATCGTGTTCTCCAGCACATGGAGATCCGAGCTCCGCCTGGTCTTGAGCATGGTGCCGCGCTTGGCGTGGCCGAATCACCCGCCGCGGAGGATGCCGACCCATGCTGGCGGCTTCATCCTCAGATAGAGAACACACGATGGGCTCGGCCGGAGCCCACAACACCTCGTAGTAGCGGCCGGCTCGCCGCCAGCTCGCCTCGGCTCCAGGACCGTGGACGCAGAATGCGGTTGACCGCGAGCACCTTGGAGGCAAGCGACATGGCCAAGAAGAGCAAGCAGCACCGCGTGCAGGTCCCGGCGTCGCTGTCACAGGCATACCTGGAGGCCGAAGGCGACCCGCCTGCGAAGCTGAAGCGCAAGGACTACGAGCGGGAGCTGCGGCGCCTGCACGGCGAGCTCGTGGCCATGCAGGAGTGGGTCAAGGCGTCGGGCGCCAAGATCTGCATCGTGTTCGAGGGCCGGGACACCGCCGGGAAGGGGGGCACGATCAAGCGGATCACCGAGCGGGTGAGCCCGCGGGTGTTCCGGGTCGTGGCCCTGCCCACCCCGACCGAGCGCGAGCGGTCACAGATGTACATCCAGCGATACCTCCCGCACCTTCCGGCTGCTGGCGAGGTCGTGATCTTCGACCGCAGCTGGTACAACCGCGCCGGCGTGGAGCGGGTGATGGGCTTCTGCAAGCCGGAGGAGACCGAGCGGTTCCTCGAGCTGACGCCGCTGGTCGAGAAGACCATGGTCGACTCGGGGATCCTGCTCCTGAAGTACTGGCTGGAGGTCAGCCCCAAGGAACAGACCCGGCGGCTGGAGCGCCGCATCGAGGACCCGCGCAAGGTCTGGAAGCTCTCGGACATGGACCTGAAGTCCTACAGCCGCTGGTACGACTACTCCCGGGCCAGGGACGCCATGTTCGCCGCCACCGACACCGCCTGGGCGCCCTGGTACCTCGCGCGCACCGACAACAAGAAGCGAGGCCGGCTCAACCTCATCAGCCACCTGCTGAGCCAGGTCTCGTACAAGCCGCTCGCCCCCAGCGACGTCAAGCTGCCCAAGCGCCAGCAGGCCGGCGGCTACGTGGAGCCGGACCTCCCGTTGCGGTACATCCCCACACCGTTTTGAACGGCAAGGGCACTGACCGGGGCCGGCTGTGACCGAGACGGTTGTCCGGGCCGGCGGAGGGATCGTCTGGCGCCGTGGCGAGGGCGGCGTGGTCGAGATCGTCCTCGTCCACCGGCCGGTCTATGACGACTGGTCGTTCCCCAAAGGCAAGCTCCACCCGGGCGAGACGGAGGCCCAGGCGGCGCTGCGCGAGGTCCAGGAGGAGACGGGGCTGCGGTGCCGGCTGGGGATCGTGGCCGAGTTCGTCCCCCCGGTCGAGGTCGCGCCAGGATTCGACATCGAGCTCGACGGTGGTGAGCGCGCCCGGGACGTACATTTCGCCAAGCCCCAGCCAATGCGGGCCCGCCCGTAGCCTGCGCGAGCGCTAGGTCCTGGATGCCCGGGTTGTGGGCGATCAACGTGGCCGACGACACGTTGTTTGGCAGCTGTAGGAGCCGTCCAGCAGCTGTGCCGCTCCGGCCCGGTACAGCGCCTGCTCGATCCGAATCTCGAGGGCGTCCCGAGCGGAAGGTGGCCTTCCCCGTCCCGATAGGAGCTGGAAATGCCGGCCTGCGGCCCACGGGGGCCGCTGATGGATCAGCAGCAGCCGGAGTCGGAGGCCATCGGCAATCTGGTCCGGGCGACCGGGGGGGCTACGCTGGCCCCCGGGTCGGCAGGGGTGGGCTTGGTGGCCGTGATGATGGCCGAGTGCAGCCCGTCGCCGACCTGGTGGGTGAAGGCCACCGACACGCCGGTGAACCCGGCCGCGGTCAGCCCGGCCTCGTACTCACTGCGGGAGAGCGCCCCGGCGATGCAGCCCACCCAGGCGCCCCGCTCGGCCCGCTCGGCGGGGGAGAGCTGGTCCTCGGCGACCACATCGGTGATCCCCAGGCGGCCGCCCGGCTTGAGCACTCGGAAGGTCTCGGCGAACACCGCCGGCTTGTCGGTCGACAGATTCACTACGCAGTTGGAGATCACCACCTCCACCGTCTCGGCCGGCAGGGGGATGGCCTCGATCTGGCCCTTGAGGAACTCGACGTTGGCGGCGCCGGCCTCAGCGGCGTTGCGGCGGGCCAGGACCAGCATCTCCTGGGTCATGTCCAGCCCGTAGGCCTTGCCCGTGGGGCCGACCCGCCGAGCGCTCAAGAGCACATCGATGCCGCCACCCGAGCCCAGATCAAGGACCGTCTCGCCCTGGTGCAGCTCGGCCACGGCGGTCGGGTTGCCGCAGCCCAGGCTGGCCAGCACGGCGCTGTCAGGCAGCTGGTCGCGGTCCAGGGCGCCATACAGCCCGGCCCCGAAGCCGGGCTCCTCGGCGCTGGCCCCACCGCAGCAGCCCTCTCCGCAGCCGCAGTCGGCCGGCTGCCCACAGCCACAGCCGCCCGCGGTGACCTTGGTCGCGGCGGCGGCATAGCGGGCCCGGACCTGCTCGCGGAGGGCGTCGGAGTCGGTCTGCTGCTGGGTGGTCATCGGCTGGCTCCTTGGAGGTCGAGGGCGGCGGCCAGGCCGCCCAGGGCGTCAGGTCGCAGCGAGTAGTAGGCCCAGGTGCCGCGCTGCTCGCGGTCCAGCAGCCCCGCTTCCATGAGCTTCTTGAGGTGATGGCTGACCGTGGGCTGGCTGAGGCCGAGGGGTTCGGTGAACTCGCACACGCACACCGGCTCGGGGCTGGTCGCGAGCCGGTTGACGATCTTGACCCGGTGGGGATCGGCCAGGGCCTTGAACACCCGGGCCGTCTGCTGGGCCTGGTCGTCCGACAGGCCCGCTGCACCGAGCGGGGCGCAGCAGGCCGAGGCCATTGGCAGCGTGGTTGTGGTCGGGGCGGTGGGCATCGCCCCCTCCTTCATCGAAAGTCGTCGATGCAGGAGGATGACAGCTTGCATCGACGGCTGTCAATGTAGTTGCGGGGTTGTCGAGGACCGCCGCGCCAAGGGAGCGACCGTGACCGACCTGCCCGAGGTCCTGTTCGTCTGCGTCCACAACGCCGGCCGCAGCCAGATGGCCGCTGCCCTGCTCGACCACCACGCCAACGGCAGGGTCCAAGTCCGCTCGGCCGGCTCGGAGCCGGCAGAGCGGCTCAACCCGGCGGTGGTGGCGGCCATGGCCGAGGTCGGCATCGACCTGTCCCGGGCTCTCCCCAAGCCCCTCACCGACCAGGCAGTCCGCGCCGCCGACGTGGTCATCACCATGGGCTGCGGCGATGCCTGTCCGATCTACCGGGGCAAGCGGTACGAGGACTGGCAGCTCCAGGACCCCGCCGGCCAGCCCATCGAGGTCATCCGCGGCATCCGGGACCAGATCGACACCCGCGTCCAGCAGCTCCTCCGAGAGCTGTTACCAGCCGGCATCTAGCTGAATCCTCGCCACCGCGTCGGAACGCCTCGTCCTGGGCACAGGCCAATGGGTGGGGTCAACCTCGCCCGAGCCGCGTGCGTCAGCGGCGACGCCTAGCGGCCCGCCGGCTCATCCGGCGGGCCGCAGGCTCACAACAAGCGTTGGGGCTAGCTCCCCAGCCGGGCCAGGTGGGTGGACCAGTTGCCGAGGGCCCCGCGGGTGCCGCCGCAGGTGGTGTGGGCCTGGTACTGGGTGAAGCTACAGCGCTGGCCGATCCACTCGGTGGCGAACCACAGGTTGTTGCCGGCGGTCACCGAGGCGCTGTAGTCGCCCCAGCGTGGCCGGGCGGTCGGCGGGTCGGTGCCGGCCCCGTTGAAGAACACGTACTCGCTGAAGCCGTCCTGGGGGCCGACGCCCTTGCCGGCGATGTGCACGGCCCCGACGTTGCCCCCACTGACCTGGGCATAGCCTGAGCTCGGGTAGTGGTTGGTGCCGACCAGGGTGAAGCTGACGACCCCCTTGCCGCTGGGCAGCACAGCGATGGCCGGGTAGTTGACGTTGTTGCCGGCCACCCCGATGTAGCCCTGCTTGGTGATCTGCCTGGCGACCGGGTCGACGACGAAGTAGGCGCTGGCCGCCTTGATGTTGCCGGCGACATTGGCGATGGTGTCCAGGGCCCCGTACAGGCGGCCACCGGCCAGCCAGGTCTGCTGCATGCGGCTGTCGTTGGAGTCCAGCGGACCTTCGACCTCACGGACCGGGGAGGGGCCGACGCCTTCAAGGCAGGCGGTGATGATGCAGTCGCGCAGCGGGACCGGGCCGCCCTTCTGCTCCGACAGCGGCGGCACCCCGTAGGTCTCGGAGGAAAGGATGGCGCTGGCCAGGTCCGGGGCCGGACTGGCGCTGTCCAGGGACTTGCTGTTGGTCAGGGTCCACAGGCCGATGCGGTCATCCAGCCCGGTCTCGTTGAGGGCTTCCTCGGCGGCCGAGGAGCTGAGGAAGTATTCGGTGCCGTTGTCGCGGGTGACGTAGTGGTTGTCGGGGACCTGGGCCGGCCAGACGGTGAACCCGGGGGTGCCGTCCCCCAGGACCAGGTTCTCGAAGTTGACCACGCTGACGGTGTTGGCCCCGGCGGCCAGGGCGGCCTTGGAGAAGGCGTAGACCTGGGCGCCGTTGAAGTTGTTGCCGAACACCCCCGGGTCGTCGCTGAACGGGTATTCGTTGGTCGTCACATAGAAGCCGTACTTGTCGGCGCCCAGGTGCGGGTAGTCGCCGATGCAGGGACAGCCGGTGTGGCTGGGCGTGCCCAGGGTGCCGTCGTCCTGGACCGGCAGCCGGTAGATGTTCCAGCCCCCCAGCGGGCTCGAGGTCCGCGACACGGCGATGTCGAGGTGGTTGGTGCCGGTGAACGCCCCGGTCTCGGGGACCACGTCAAGCGTCAGGGCGAGGTGGAAGAACCGCTTGTGGGCCGGGTCGTAGTAGCAGGACGGGTCGGTCACGAACGGGCCCTGCAGGCCGGTGGTCCGGTCGATCTGGGCCGCGTAGCCGTAGAAGGTGTTGAGGTCGGTCACCGGGCTCAGCGCCCGCCCGCCGGTGCTGTAGACCTGCAGCACGTCATTCACGGTCTCCAGCACGAAGCCGTTGCCGACGCACAGCCCCTGGTCGGGCGGCTCGATGCTGAACTGGTTGCCGTTGTTGGCAAAGCGCTGGTCGAAGAAGTTCAGCCCCTCAAAGGACCGGTCCAGCCCCGGGTTGGCCCCGACCACCGACTTGGGCGCGACCGTGGGCACGGTCAGGTCGGCTTCCGCCTCGGCCGCCCGCAGCTGGGCGGTCATCTTGGCGCTGGGCCGGTGAGACAGGCTGTGCTGGACCAGCTGCTGCCGCTGGGCCGCCCGGGCCCGGGCCGCGTCGTCGTCGCCGCCCTCACCCTCGGGCTCGCCTGGGATCTCCGGGTCCTGGATGCCCTGGATGGGGTTGACCGTCTGGCCGGTCGGGAACGGCACCGCGGCGCCCTTGGTGACCGTCCGCACCGACCGGTGGATCGCCGGCGCCGCCGCGGCCGAGCCGGCCGCTCCCACCGAGAGCATGGCTGCCAGCAGGGCCAGCGCGAGGACTGCCGCCGACCGGGTCGTGACCTTCGTTGGCGTTGACCGAAGCATGCGCGCTCCTGTTCTCTCCGGAACCGGACCGGTCCGAACCGTCACAAGCCTTGCTTGCCGGACAAGCGCCCACATTCTCGGCCGGGAACGACAAACGCACCAGAACACAACCCGACCAGAATCCCTACGGCGACTCACCGTAGGTTCTGCCTACGTCGTGGCACGATCCAATTGGAAGACGAACCGGCCTCACCGTCGGAGTCTGCCGCCGGAACCGGCAAGTCCGGATCCGGTTCCGTACCCTAGCCGCAGCCGGTGAGGATGCAGATCGGGCAGGCCGGCCTGGTTGCCGCGGCGTTCCAGCATCCGCGCCAGCCCCGAAGCCGTCAGTCCACCCTTCCTCCCGAGCCACCGCCGGTCAAGGTGGGCCTACTGATCGTCGTTCTCGTCGTCCTGGTCGCCGTCGCCCATCGAGGACGCCTGACTATCGGGTGACTGTCCCGGTCAAGGTCTCTTGGCCCTCCCCACGTTCCGACTCGAACACCGCGCTCATCTGGCCCCCACCGGCGAGTCCCTCAAGGCGGCCGAAGCCCTGCACGACCTTCCAATCGCCACGTTGTTCCAGGCCAGATCCTGTCGTAGTGAAGTTGATCGTCAGGTTGCCCTCGGAGCAGCGGAAGATCCTGTCCACCGAATCGAGCGGGGGCTTCTTAGGCCCATCAATGAAGCTCCCCCGGTGCAGAAGGCTGAGGTACCAATGGTGGACCCGGAAAGAACCTCCCCGGACGTCTCGTCCCTCGCGTTGAGGGGAGCCACGTGTGTTTTGATCAGGATTGGCTCGCTGCCTCTTTGGCGCTCGTGCCGGTCTTGTCTCCGCCAGCGGTTGCTCCGCCCTCGTCGCCATCATCGTTGCCGCAGGCCGCGATGCCGAGGAGAAAACTCTTAGCGGCGCCGTGAAGGCGGCCTTGACCTTGACCATGGCCTGAAGCTATCCGCGCAGCCGCTTTGCGGCCAACTGACCCGGCTTCGATGAGACGAAGGTTCCGTGGGTGCTGGTAGTGGAGGCTTCTCGCCACGCGGCTGCCGAGCTCCAGCCAGTCCTACTCGAACTGCCGCATGCGTGGCCCTCTCGGTTGCCTGGGCGGGCGGTCTGCCCGTCCTCGTGGAACCGAGGACCGGTGGACGCCGTGGCATGCCGCAAGGGCACCAGGGGCAAGCGCTGGAGCCAACGAAGTCGGCCCGACTGATCAAGCTGCCGAGCAGGCTCGGCTCGGGTGCCGGGTTAGTTGGTGGGAGCGCTTGCGGCTAAGGGTCGGGCATGCCAGCACCGTCCGGCCAGATCCCTCCACCCTGGGTGCGGTGGGAGAACGAGACTCCCACCACGAGGGCCGCTTGCCGGCCCGCCCCAGGCCACTCGCGATGCGACTTGCGCGATCCCGCTGCCCCGTGGCGTTATGTGCGCGCGTTCTCAGCGCAAGCCCGCGGACGCGGCGAGCGCATCACCGCAGTTCGGGCGCGCGTCACAAGCGTTAACTTCTCTGGCGGACGCGCCGACGGGGGGGATGATGGAGCAAGAGCGGCCACGAGTGGTCCTCCGCGGGCCTGGCGATGGCGATTCAATGGTCCTGACCATGGGGCCGCACCGAGCGCACATCACGAGGAAGGCTGCCCGCACCGAAACGGGCGGACACTGGGCTGTGGGCGAGGCATGGCAAGACCCCGGCTTTGACAACCCTCCTCACACGCACGACGAGGCGGAGGCGTTCTACGTGCTCGAAGGGAGTTACACCTTCTACACCGACGCTGACCCTGTGGAGGAAGTGGGTCCGGGCACGTTCGTCCTTATTCCGCCTGGCGCCGTCCACGGCTTTCGGACTGGACCGCAAGGCGGCAAGCTCATCTGCTTTTGGCCCTCGACGGTCGAGGCCGCATTCTTCAACGACACAACGGATGGTGGCTCTCGTTAAGTGGTCCATGGCCGGCGCCGGGCGAGCAGCTCGGGGAAGTTCGGATGGAGCACGCAGAACTCGTTGCCCCAGGGGTCGCGCATGACCCAGAAGTCAAAGCCGCGCTCCTGCTGGTGGTCATAGCGGGTCGCGCCCAGCGCCTCCAAGCGTTGGACCTCGGCCTCAATACCGTCGGTCTCCAAGTCCAAGTGCATGCGTTCCTTGGCGACCTTCTCGTCGTCGGTACGCTGCAGCAGCACCCGGATCTCGGCGGTGGCAAGCTATCGGGCTGTGGTTGGAGGCGGTTGATCCAGGCTGGAGCCACGAGCTCCCGCGGCCCTTGTCGCACGCCGCTCGGCTTCGGCCTTGACCGCAGCCAGCGAGGCCGCCACCGTCTGCTCCCAGCGGCGCGCAACCACCTCACACCAGTACTGCCCCGCCCGCCACAGGTCGGCCCCGATCTCCCCGTCGTAGGCCAGCCGCGTCCCGGCCCCACCGGCCTGCTCGGTGAGCACGAACGCCTCCACGACGTGGGGAACCGGCCCGCGGACCAGGCGGAAGTCGACCCGCTCGGGCCGGGCGAACCGGACCGTCTCCACCGTCTGGGCGACCAGGCCCAGCCGCCCACCGAGCGGGGTGAAATGGGCCGCCAGCACCATGTCGCCGCCGCGTTCCAGCACCCGGAGCTTGTCGGCCAGCGCCCGTGGCGCTCGGCCGAGGTAGGGCTCGGCGATCACGTCGAAGACCACCTCACGGGGGGCGGCCATGTCGACCAGCTGTGGGCCGAGGGGCCGGACCCGCCGGCCGATGCCAAGATCCAGCGGGCAGGCGCCGGTCACCAGCCCGACATAGCCGGCCGCGGCCACGCCGGCGCCCACGGTCGCAGCGCCGAGCAGCCGAGGGACCGAACCGGTCATGAGCAGGCTCCTCACCCCCGAGCTAGAGCGGGTCTTTTGGGCCGGGCTCCAGGCCCATGCGTCGTTCCCTCTCGCTCATGAGCAGTTGGGTCAGGCGCTGCAGTTCCTCGTCGCTAAGCGACTCGAGGTCAAGCGCGTCGAGCGGGATCGGGGCAGGCTCGTCGGCCATCGGACCCTCCTGCGGCTCGGAATGCGTTGCCACCAGGATCGGCGATCAACCCGCAGTCTGGCCAGCCGCGTACGGGCCGCTCGCCCACCGGAAGGACGCACGAACGACTGCAAGGTTCAGCTTCGCCACTGCGTCGTCGCTTGCTCAAGGTGCTCGGTGACAACTGACATCGCTGCCACCTCCCAGGCCGCGAAGTCCGCGGCGGCCAGGTGGACGCCTTCCCGGCGAGACTCACGCGGCTGTGGTGCCTACCGATCCGGCGCCGACGCCGCTGCCGAGCATTTCCGTGTTCCGGCCCCTTCCTGGTCCTTCCTGGCACCTCCAAGCTGAGCAACTGGCCAAGCTGACGGCTGAGAATCGTCGTAGGGCTCCTCTCACCCCGGCTTCCGTCGTCCTTGCAGCCCCGGCCCGACGGCGGACGACGCGTTGGGGTGCCGCGGGTAAGTGATGTGACCAACCCGACGCCTGCAAGGTGGCCACGACGGTGCTGTGGCCGCCGCCGTCCTAGCCGGTGCGGACCACGACGAGCTTGTCGACGCCGGACTCGGCGCCCCACACCTCGCCGGGCCGGCCGAGAAGCTGGCGCACGTTGGCCGGCGAGCTCGGCAGGGCGACGACCGTGAACCGCTCGGTGGAGGGGTCGAACCGGACCAGGGCGTTGGCGGCGAAGTCGCTCAGCCACGGGTGATCGTCGTCGTCCACATACACGGCATAGGCCATCGGGTTGGTGCCGGGCAGCTTCCACTCGCGCCAGCGGCCGTCGGCCGGGTCGTAGCGACCCAGCTGGCCGGCGTGCCACTCGCTCACCCAGATCCGGCCGCGCGAGTCGGACCAGACCCGACGGGCTCCCTGGTCGCCGGTGGGTGGCTCCAGGACCTCGGCGGCGCCCGTCCGGTGGTCGATGCGGCCGACATGGCTACCGGCCAGCGAGGCGTAGAACACCTGCCCGTCAGGGGTGGTGGTGATGCCGTAGGGGCCCGGACCCCGAGGGGCGTCGAAGACCTCGACCCGGCCGACCTTGGGGTCGAGCCGT
>Ga0307408_100003405_pt1 | contig 10908 bp, 10 predicted proteins | sample 322Cmetagenome_FD_202116 | JGI IMG/M metagenome (GOLD analysis project Ga0307408, IMG submission 202116) | Maize rhizosphere microbial communities from greenhouse at UC Davis, California, United States - 322HYB-C-3 | ecosystem: Host-associated > Plants > Roots > Rhizosphere > Soil | place... | reverse complement strand
GGCGCGGCGCAAGGTCTGCGCGGCGCCTGCATGGTCGCCCATCAGGTGTTGCACGTAGCCGAGGTTGGTATGCGGCTGGGCCTCGCCTGGATAGTCGTTGATCAGCGCCACCAGGGCCTTGCGCGCCTGTTCGAGGTCGCCGCGCTGGGCTTCGATCACCGCCACCGCGTTGCGCGCCTCGAGCTGGTTGGCGTCCAGTGCCAGCGATTGCGCGTAAGCCCCGAGCGCCAGGGCAAGTTGCCCGCGCTCGTGGTGGAAGCGTCCGAGTCGGTTCCAGCTCGCGGCCTGGTTGCCCGGCATGTCGCCGCGCACCACCGGCTGCAGGGCCAGCGGACGGGCAGGCGGTGGAGAACTGCAGGCACCGAGAAGACCGCAACCCATTGCGGCCAGGGCGATTGGCTTGAGCTTGATCATGGCAGTTCCTTTCTAGCCGGCGTCGGCGCCGCCCATGGTTGGCAGCAGGACGCGGTAAATCGAGATAAATGCAGGCCCCATCAACACCACCAGCAGCGATGGGAAGATGAAGAAGATCAACGGGAACAGCAATTTCAGGGCAATCTTTGCAGCAGCTTCCTCGGCGCGTTGCCGGCGTCGGGTACGCAATTGTTCCGACTGCACGCGCAGGGAGTCGGCGATGCTGGTGCCGAAGCGCTCAGCCTGGATCAGCATGGCCACCAGGGCGTCCACGTCCTCGACACCGGTGCGCAGCGCAAGGTTGCGCAAGGCGCGCTCCTTGGACAGGCCGGCGCGCAGTTCCAGCGTGACCAGGTTCAGTTCATCGGCCAGGATCGGGCTCTTGATGCCGATCTCTTCCGCCACACGCAGCAGGGCGGCATCCATCGCCAGGCCGGCTTCCACGCACACGGTCATCAGGTCGAGCGCATCGGGGAAAGACTCGAAGATCTCCAGCTGGCGGCGGCTGACGGCCCAGCGCAGCAGGAAATTCGGCAGGTAATAGCCGAGCGCCGCAGCCAGCAGCAGCCAGAACATCAGGCCATTGCCGGACAGCCGGGAGCCGGACAGCACCAGGGTAGCGTAAGCAGCCAGCGGCAGCAGGATGGCCAGCGCAGTCTTGGCGGCGAAATAGAGCGGCCCCATGGAAGCGTGCCGCAAGCCAGCATTCATGAAGCGCGTGCGCAGCGCCGATTTTTCCCAATCTTCCGTCACGCTGCCTGATAGCTTGGCCACCGGCGCCAGCCAGGCCGCCATGCGCGCCAGCAGGTTGGGGCTGATGCGTTCGCGCCGCCGCGTTTTTCCAGGCAGATCGGTCACCTGCTGCAGCCGGCCCTGCACCGGATTGCCGCTTAAGCGCAGCATGAAGACGTAGGCGGTGCCGAACACCAGCAGGAACACCAGGGCCAGGAAAGCCATTTGAAGGATGCTCATGTCAATCTCCCGCTAAACGCGAATCCGGATAATCTTGCGCATGACGAAGACACCAACGACCATCATGGTGATCGCGGTGGCAACCATCTTGCGGCCGGCCGGGTCGGTGTACAGCACGGCCAGGAAGCCCGGGTTGGTAAGCTGTATCATCGCGGCCGCGGCGAAAGGCAGCAGGCCGAGCACCCAGGCCGACATGCGCCCTTCGGCCGACAGCACGCGAATCTGCCCCAGCAGCTTGATGCGCTCGCGCACGATCTTGCTGATGTTGTCGAGCAGTTCGGCCAGGTTGCCGCCGGTCTCGCGCTGGATCATCACGGCGATGACGAAGTAGCGCAGGTCGGTGCTGGGCACGCGCGTGGCCATATTCATCAGCGCATCGTTCATCGAGATGCCGAAATTGACTTCGTCGAAAGTGGCCTTGAATTCGTCGGCGATCGGCGCGTTCATTTCGTCGCCCACCATTTTCATCGCGGTTGGGAAGGCGTGGCCGGCGCGCAGGGCGCGGCCGATCAGGTCCAGCGCATCCGGCAGTTGCTGGTCCACCTTGGCCAGCCGCTTGCCCTTGGCACGCAGCACCAGCAGCAGGGGAAAGCCGAGCGACAGGGCCATCAGCGGCAGCACCGCGAACAGCGGGAACCGCAGGAACAGCGCCAGGCCGCCCACCAGCACGGGGCACAGCAGGGACAGCACGACCAGGTCCGACACGGTCCAGCTCATGCCCGATTGCTCCAGCAGGCGGTCCACCTGGCTGACCCGCGGCATTTGCAGCAGCAGCCGCTGGAACAGAGGGCTCTCGCTGAGCAGGCGCTGCTTGATCATCGACGTGCTTTCGCCGCTGGCATGGGAGCCGGCCGACATCATGCGCAGGCGGCGCGCCACGCGTTCCGCTTCCGGCCCCTTGGCCGAATTCCAGGTCAGGTACATGCCTTCGATCAACAGCACCACGGCCAGGAAGACCAGGATGCCGGTGGCGTAGTAGAGGTAGTCCATGGCTTACATCCTCTTTTGCACGGTCGGGTCGAAGATATCGTCGGCCAGGGTGACGCCGAAAGTGCGCAGGCGCTCGCCGAAGCGCGGCCGCACGCCGGTGGCGCTGAAGTAGCCCTGCACCGAACCGTCGGTGCCGACGCCGGTCTGCTTGAAGCAGAAGATTTCCTGCATGGTGATCATTTCGCCTTCCATGCCGGTGATTTCCTGAATCGACATCAGCTTGCGCTTGCCGTCGGTCAGGCGCGCCACCTGCACCACCACGCCGATCGCGGACGAGATTTGCTGGCGCATTGCTTTCACAGGCAGGCCGGCGGCGCCCATGCTGATCATGTTTTCCAGCCGGGTCAGCGCGTCGCGCGGGGTGTTGGCGTGGATGGTGGCCATCGAACCTTCGTGGCCGGTGTTCATGGCCTGCAGCATGTCGAGCGCTTCGGCGCCGCGCACCTCGCCCAGGATGATGCGGTCGGGACGCATGCGCAGCGCATTGCGCACCAGGGCGCGCTGCGTCACTTCGCCCTTGTTCTCGATATTAGGCGGTCGGGTTTCAAGGCGCACGATGTGCGGCTGCTGCAGTTGCAGTTCGGCGGCATCTTCGATCGTGACGATGCGTTCGCTGTGGCTGATGTAGCCGGAGATTGCGTTGAGCATGGTGGTCTTGCCGGAGCCGGTGCCGCCCGAGATCAGGATATTGACCTTGCTCTTGCCCAGCCCCTGCAGGATGGTGGACATGGCCTCGGTCATCGAATTGAAGCTGATCAGCTCCGCCAGGCCCAGTGGGTCGGCCGAGAAGCGGCGGATCGACAGCACCGGACCGTCGATGGCCAGCGGCGGGATGATGGCGTTGACGCGCGAGCCGTCCGGCAGGCGCGCATCGACCATCGGGCTCGACTCGTCGATGCGCCGGCCCACACGCGAGACGATCTTGTCGATGATCTTCATCAGGTGCGCGTCGTCGTTGAAGGTGACGGCTGTCAGTTCCAGGCGGCCCTTGCGTTCGACGTACACCTGGCGCGCCCCGTTCACCAGGATGTCGGATACATTGGGGTCGGCCAGCAGCGGCTCCAGCGGCCCGAAGCCCAGCACTTCGTACTGGATGTCACGCGTCAGGTTGCGCCGCTCGCTATCGTTGATCACCACCATGTTCTCTTCGAGCAGGCGTTCGACCAGGATTTTCAGCTCGTCACGGATCTGGTCCTGGGTCAGGCGCTGCATGCCCTCCAGGTCGACCCGGTCGAGCAGGGTCTGGTGGATGCGGTGCTTGAGCTGCTGGTAGGCGCGGTTGTCGATCGCCTCGGATTGCCGCAGGGCGGAGACATTGCCGTTGATGGGCGCGGCGGCGCCAAGGCGGTTGCGGAGGTTCTGGGCTGGGATCTGCATGGTCGGCTCCATTGGCTAGGCTGGGTGCGCGGGGCTATGCGCGCTGGAGGATTCGGGACAACCAGCCGCGCGACTCGGTGTTGCTGTCGCCGGCCAGGGTACGCGCCAGGTCTTGCAATGCCTTGGAAATCGGGCTGGCGCGCTGCAGCTGCAGGATCGGCACGCCCTGGTTGACCGAGGCGGCGGCTGCTTCGTAGTGGTTGGGGATGGTGCGGAACATCTCCATTCCGTAGGCTTGCTCGCAGTCGCGCAGGCGGATGTCGCCGGTGTTCGAATGGCGATTGACAATCAGGTGGATTTTGTCCTTCCGATAGTCAAGCGAACGGAATACTTGCAGCAGCCGCTTGCCGTCGCGGATATACGGCAGGGTGGCTTGCAGGATGGGGAAGATCATGTCCGCCTGGTCGAGGGCCCGCACCGAGACGGCATCGAGGCTGCGGCCGATGTCGAGCAACACGAAATCGTAGTGCTGGCGCGCCAGGCGCAGCAGCGCGTCGACGTGTTCGGGATGCACGTCGTTGGCCTGGGTGGGGTCGTCCGGGGCGGCCAGCACGTGGAAGTTCGGGCTGACCTGGACCATGCTGGAAAACAGCAGCGACGCGTCCAGGCGGTGAATCTGCTGCGCCACGCTGGCCACGCTGGCAGCCGGGCGCTGGTCGGAGACGAACAGCGAGGCGTCGCCAAACTGCAGGTTGAAGTCGAACAGGGCCACCTTCTTGCCTTCGGCCGCCGCCAGGGCATAACCGAGGTTGGCGGCCAGGAAGGTTGCGCCGCTGCCGCCCTTGCAGGAGATGAAGGCCAGCACCTTGCCCAGCGAGCGGGCGCTGAAGTTGCGCTTTTCGTCGAGGCGCCGCACTGCCGCCTGCAGTGCCGCGCCGTCAATCGGGGTCGGCAGCACTTCGCGCACGCCGGCGCGCATGGCCTGCATCAGGAAGTCGGGAGTCTGCTGGGTGCAGGCGACGATGATGGCCATCTCCGGGTGCTGCGCGCTGAGCGTTTCCAGGCGTTCGAGATCGTCGCCGTTCAGCAGCGGCTGAGCTACCAGCAGCAGGTCCGGCGCCATGCCGTCAAAGCGCGGCAGCTTGTCGAGCAGGCCGGGCAGCACGTCGACCTGGTCGGCCGGGCTGCGCTCGCGCAGGAAGCGGGCGATTTCGAACAGTTGTTTGTCATTGCTGGAGATGGCGGTGATCTTCATGGCAGCACTCAGTTGGTGAAGCCGAGGCTCTCGGCGTAGACGACGGTGGTGGCTTGCGGCATGGCATTGGCCGGGCGCGTGGCGGTGACGGCTCCCGCCTTGAAGATCAGCGGTTTGAACTCGACGTTCCGGACCGAGACTTCGACATACATGATGCACTCTGTAGTGCGGGTGGCGTCGTTGCAGGCCGACAGGTTGTCGCCGGCATCGAGCGGCGTGGCGCTGACTTCATCCACGCCGTTCGAACGCAGGTAGCGGATGAAGATGTTGGCGTCGGTGATTTCCGGGCCGCCGGGCAGGGTGCTGGCGCCGAACAGGGCGAAGCTCTTGATGGCGGCGCTGTCCGAGACCCAGCGCACGGTTGCTTCGCGTGCACCGCGGCGGCTGATCTCCTGCATGGTGTTATAGACGAACATCATGCGGCCAAACTCGAATATGCCGTAGATGAAGGCCAGCAGCAGGCTGCCGATGATGGCGAATTCCACGATCGCTGCGCCGCTCTGGCGCTTCAGATTGGAAAGGCGGGCCGGGGTTCGCATGGCATCCTCACTGCATATAGCGCATGGTGGTGCGCGGGGTCAGGTTGATCAGTCGCACGGCATTGCCGATCAGCGGTACGGTCTGGCCGATGTTGACCCCGTAGCCGGTAATCTCGACCCGTACCCCGCCAGGCGCGGTGCCGTCGACGCAGGCGCTGTCGTTGTAGGAGGCATCCAGGCAGGTGACCAGCACGTTGCTGCTGGCGAAGCCTGGCACCTTGGCGGCGCTGGCGGCAGCCACCACGATGTCCTTGGCGGTGCCGACGGCGCTCGAATTGATGCTGGCGCTCTTGGCCACGCTCATGTAGCGGGCGCCGTCGCGGGTGGCCTTGCTGAGGGCATCGTAATAGGCGAAGGCGCGGCCGAGCTCCCAGGTCCCTGCCAGCAGCAGGAACAGGATCGATGCCACCAGTCCGAATTCGACCAGGGCGGCGCCGGATTGCTTGTTGGTTGGGCGGGTGCGCATGGCGTTCACTTGTACAGTTTGACTTCAGCGGTAGGGACAGGGTCCACCAGCCCCGTGAACTCGACGTTCAGCTTGGCTGGCGAGCCGCTGAAGTCGGCCTTGGTCTGCATGAAGAACTTGCCGATGCCGACCACGTTCATCACGCCGCAGGCGCCGCTGCCCACCGGCGGCGTGCGGCAGTCGATCAGCACGATGTTCAGGATGCGGCGATTCTCGACGCCCGGGCGCCCGGCCGGCGCCTGGAAGGTCGGGCCACTGGCCTGGTTGTACGGGGCTGCATGCTGGGAGGTGAAGCCGGCGCCGACGCTGGTGGGGTAGGTGCCGGCGTTGATGTAGTCCGTAGCCGTGCCCAGTGCACCATACATCTTGCTGCTGCCCGAGGTGCCATTGGCCTGGGCCGGCGTGATGGCGGTGGCGCCGTCGGACTGGATGGCGGGGGTATAGGACCACATCGCACCGTGCTGCTGGTAGCTGGCCTGGGTGGTCACGCGCGCGCTCGCATCGACGGTGCTGGGCCAGATCTTCGCCGGGTCGATGGCGCTGGCTTCGAAAGGCAGCGCATATTTCGGCGTGCTCAGGCTGCCGTTGACGACGGTATCGACCGCCTGCTGGCTGGGCAGGGTGGCTGCCCCGGAATCCTGCCAGTCGGTGGGCGGGGTATTATTGCCGCCGCATGGGCTGCTGCCGGCGCAAGGATATTCCTTGACGTTCTTGTCCGGCGGCGCGCTGGCCGGGTCGCACTTGGAACCGCCGGAATAGTCGTTGAAGCGCGAGTTGAGCGCCTTGTCCAGCGAGGCCGTCATGCCGGTGTTGGTGTAGACCTGGCCGATGCCGGACGGCAGCACGGCGCTGTTGCCGACGCACATGAAGGGCGCCGTGACGTTGGCCGAGGAGTTGGCCGGGTTGCAGGCGTTTGGCGGCGCATTGACCGGGTTGATCTGGTAAGGGTCGGAAGTTGCGCCGCCCAGCGAGCCCAGGTTGAACACGTTGTACGACATGCCGCGGCGGAAACCGTATTCGACGATTTCAGTGAAGCTGCCATATTCGTAGCTCGCGCTGCGGCGCAGCGGGTCGACGGCGCAGATGCCGATCGGCGTCACGGTTGTGACGAAGCGGCCTGCCACCGCCCGGCCGTAGGTCGTGGTTTCGTTGTTGCCGGCAATGCGCATCAGCCAGGTGTTGATCGATTGCGGGGCGCCGCCCGAACCGCTGGCGCGGGTGTCGACCTCAACGAAGGTGCGGCCGGTGGCGTTGCCCAGGCTTTGCGCCAGCGTGTACCAGGGGCCGTTCGGGCTGGCGGCAAAGCGGAAGTTTTCGCCCTTCAGCGTCAGCGTCTTGCCGAAGTCGTAGCGGTTCTTCTGCGCCAGCGCTATGCCGGAGGCGACTGCCTTGTTCAGGCCCGCATCGGAATTGTCCAGGTCCTTGCCGGCCGCCAGGGCCGAGGCGTCCGCCAGGTTCTGCAGCTCGGTCTTGACGATGTAAAGGTGGCCAAGGTCCAGCACCAGGCCGCTGACCGGGATCAGGACGAGCATGAGCAGCAGGCCAGACATCACGGCCACGGCGCCGCGTTGCTGGTGGTGCTTGAGGGAGTACTGGACCATGGCAATCTCCTAGCGGCCAACGCCGATCAGGAAGCTGTTGGCGTTCTTTTCAGGCGCCTTGAATGATTTCACGTACTGGTCGTAGGCGGCCTTGGAAGCGGGACCGTCTAGGCCCATTGGCGCCGCCATATTGCGCTCGGCGGCAGGGTTCATTATCTGAGCGTTGCGCATGTCGGTGGCCGCCATGCCGAGGTTGCGGTCGACGTGAGGGGCGGGCGCCACGCAGGCGGTCAGGGTCAATGGCAGCAAGGCGGTGCCGGCAGCGCGCAGGAAAGAGTGGTTCATGATGGCCTCCTTAGTTCAGGTCGAAGCCGCCGGATTGCCGGGCCGGCTGCTGTTGGGTCTTCTGCCGCGGCTCGCCCTCCATCTTGCCGTTGAGGATGCGTTCCGCGCGGCTCGGATCGGTCACGTTCGAGGTCGGCAGGTTGTTGGCAAAGTCGGGCGGCAGCGGTTTGACCAGGCGCGGGGTGATCACGAAGACCAGTTCGGTGCGGTCGGTCTGGAAGTCGTTGGAGCGGAACAGGGCGCCCAGCACGGGAATTTCGCCCAGGCCCGGCACGGCCTTGATGTTGTTGGTCGAGTTGTTCTTGATCAGGCCGCCGATGGCGAAGCTCTGGCCGTCGAACAGCTGCACCGTGGTGGCGGCGCGCCGCGTGGTGAACGATGGCAGGATGGCAGTGCCGTTGACGCCGGCGGCCGATATGCCGACCCCTTCCTTGTTCAGTTCCGATACTTCGGGCGCCACTTTCAGGTTGATGCGGCCGTCGGCCAGTACGGTCGGTGTGAAGCGCACCGCGACGCCGAATTCCTTCTCTTCCAGCGTGATGCGGGTGAAGCCGCCGCCGTCCGGCGTCGATGCGACCGGGATGAAGATCTTGCCGCCGGCCAGGAAGCTGGCTTCCTGGCCGCTGATGGCCATCAGGTTCGGCTCGGCCAGCATCTTCACCAGGCCGTCGCGCTTTTGCGCATCGATGCTGAAGAAGGTACCGTTACTCTTGGTTCCGTTGAGCAGGGAGGGATTGCCGCTCAACAGGTTGGACAGCAGGGTATAGGTCCAGCTGCCGGTGACGTGGCTGATGCCGAAGCTGGCGCCCAGCTGGTCGACCAGGGTCTTCGACACTTCGGCCACCTTCACCTCCAGCATCACCTGCTGTGGCGCGGCGACCGTCATCATATTGATGATCTTGAGCGACAGGCCGCCGTCGGTGGCTGCCACCGGGGCGGCGCTGGCGCCGGCCGGCGCCGAACCGCCAGTGCCGGGGCCGCTGGTGGTGGGGCGGGCGCGGGTGACAAAGGCATTGGCCATCTGCAGCACGCGTTCGGCCACCACCACGTCGGGCACGGTGCCGCTCAGCATGATCGAGTCGGCGGCGGCCGTGGCCTTGACCATGCCGGGCACGCCGGTCAGCTTGTCGATGCCGGTTTGCAGGGCGGCGGTGTCGGAGCTCACCGTCAGGTCGGCGATCACGGTGTCGCCGGTCTTCTGCCATACCATCAGGTTGGTGGTGCCGACGGTGCGGCCCAGCATATATACTTCGCGCGGATTGAGCAGGATCACGTCGGCGATGCGGGCGTCCCCCACCGCCACCCGCGCTGCTGGATGCTGCAGGCGCACAATGCTGGACTTGCCTTCGGCCAGTTGCATGGCAGGCGCCAGCTCGGTGCGGCCTTCCGGCATCGCGGCCGGCAGCGATGCCTCGGCCTTCTTGCCTGGGGCGCCGCTCTTGGCCTTCATTTTCGGCTGCTGGGCGACAACGGCTGCCTCGGCCCCTACCTGGGCGGCGGCGGGCAGTCCCAGCGCCGGCAGGACCAGCAGGGCGCCCAGGAGGCTGGGTACGGCGGTGCTCATTCGTTTCATGGGAGGCTCCGTTCGGTCAGAATTGTTGGCTGCTGCGATCCAGTCCTTTGATCATTTCCACTTTCACGCCTGGCGGCGGCACGTTGGCCACCTTGCGCACCGGCGCCGGCCTGGGGACCGGGGCCTGGGCGACAGCCTTTGGCGCCGGCGCCGGGGTGGCGGCACCGAGCAGGGTGGTCTTGGTGGCGCCGGTGGTCAGCGCCGGGTTCGGGTCGACCTGGTTGCGCAGTACCAGCGACAGGCTGCCCACGCTGCGTGCCAGGTCCAGTTTCTCGACTTGTTCCGGGGTCAGTTCCAGCGTTACGGCGTTGACCACTTTCGGCTTGGTTTCGTCGCGCGAGGATTCCTGCGCCACGGCCAGCACCAAGATGCGTTCCAGCACGATCTTGGAAATGGTCGGGTCCTTGGTCTGGCTGCGCTGGCCTTCTTCCTGGGTGTTGACCAGGATGTCGACGTAATTGCCGGGCAGGGCGAAGCCGGCCACGCCCACCACGTCGTTGACGCGCACCGTCATCGCACGCTTGCCTTCGGCTACCACCGCCGACAGCCCGCCCTGGGTGCCCGGCGGCGCCAGCTTGGCTTCCAGGATCGGTTCGCCGCGCGTGATGCTGGTCCGGGTAACGCGCGACTCGAGCGCCTTGTCATCCTTGATGGCGCCTGGCGGCTGCACGGAAGCGGGCCAGTCGACCAGGCGCACCATGTCGGGCGTGATGCGCGCGCCCAGGCTGATGTCCACCTGCGCCACCGCCACCTTGGCGGTGGTGCCGCTGGCCTGCGCGTTGATCCAGCGCGCTGCCACTACAACGGCCACGAAGGCCAGGCCGATGGCTACCACCATCATGATCATTGCACGTGTGTTCCTCATGATTATCCCCTTGGGTCCTTGGCTTTAAACCGCTGCAAAATAGTTTTCCCAGGCCCATTCAAGCGATGCGACATCGAGCGTGGGCAAGCGTCCTTCATAGGCGGCCAGGTCGCGCAGTTGCGATACCAGGTCGCGCGGGTAGCAAGCCATCAGCGGCCGCTCGTGCGTATGGTGCCTGCGCAACAGCCAGGCAAAGGATTCGGCCTCGAACGGCACCGAATAGCGCTGGCAAACCTGGCGGAACACCGTTTCATACTGTTCCGGGTTGAGCGGGCCGACGTGGATCTTGTAGCCCAGGCGGCGCAGGAAGGAACCGTCGGCCAGCGATTCGGGCGACAAGTTCGAGGAAAAGATCACCACCACGTCGAACGGCACCGGGAACTTGTAGCCGTTCTGCAGCGACAGGTAATCGACCTGGCGGTCCATCGGCACGATCCAGCGGTTCATCAGTTCCACCGGCGAGCAGCGCTGGCGGCCCAGGTCGTCGATGATGAAGATGCCGCCATTGGCCTTCAGGTGCGGCGGCGCCTGATACAGGCGGGTGGCCGGATCGAAGCGCAGGTCCAGCGCTTCCAGGGTCAGTTCGCCGCCGGTGATCACGGCAGGTCGCTGGCTGCGCACCCAGCGCTGG
>Ga0307408_100003404_pt1 | contig 10909 bp, 11 predicted proteins | sample 322Cmetagenome_FD_202116 | JGI IMG/M metagenome (GOLD analysis project Ga0307408, IMG submission 202116) | Maize rhizosphere microbial communities from greenhouse at UC Davis, California, United States - 322HYB-C-3 | ecosystem: Host-associated > Plants > Roots > Rhizosphere > Soil | place... | reverse complement strand
GGACGGTCGCGTTCTTGAGCATTTCCAGCTTGATTTCTGTCGCTTCGCCCGGTTTTAGCGTGACGGTCATTTCATCTGTCTTCAGGGCCGGGGCAGGTTGGGCGGCGGGTGGCGGCGCAGGTTGAACCGCGGGAGTTACCGCTGCAGTCTGCGGAGCTGGAGCTGGAGCTGGAGCTGGAGCTGGAGTCTCTTGCACCGGCTGCGGCGCTGCATCTGCCAAGGCCTCCCGGGCAAGCGTGATCTTCATTTCGCCCATTTGCGTCAGGCCCAGTACACGGCCCATGCCTGTTGGATCAATCGCATATTCCGAAGGCATGACGACGGTGACCAACAAGCCGACCGCAGCCAGCAAGGCGATGACGGTCGAGCGCACCAGTTGGCGGGTGCTGGGAAGTTCATTAACAGTAGGGAGTGGCGTATTGAACATGGTTGAAATTCCTTAGGCTGAGGCAAACAGGCCGGTGATCTGGTAACCCATCAAAAGGAAACCGGCGCTCATCATGGCAACATTGGCGGTATAGGCATGGCGCCAGAAACTCCCGGTGCGCCGCCAGTACCCCATCAGAATGAGAATGGCGCTGAGGGCCAGCAACTGGCCGATCTCGACACCAACGTTGAAGGCGATCAAGTTGGGAATCAGGCCGTCGGGAGAGATTTCGTATTCCTGGATTTTCGTTGCCAGGCCAAACCCGTGGAGCAGGCCGAAGATCAGCGTAGCGACCTGGGTGTTGGGCTGGAAACCGAACCAGCGCTGGAAGGCGCCGAGGTTATCGAGCGCCTTGTACACCACCGAGAAACCGATGATGGCGTCGATAATGTACGAACTGATACTGACCTCGGCCAGCACGCCGAGCAGCAGCGTAACCGAGTGCCCCACCGCGAACAGCGTGACGTAGAGCCCTACGTCCTTGAGGCGATACAGGAAGAAAATCACCCCGAACAGAAACAGCAGGTGATCGTAGCCCGTGATCATGTGCTTGGCGCCCATATAGATGAACGGCAGCAACATGACGCCGGCGCTTTCCTGGATGAAACCTTTATCGCCTTCAGCGACGGCGTGGGCGAGAGCTTCGGGCATTGCGAGAAGAAATGACGCGAGCAATAGAAACAACAGCAGGAGTGGGCGATACGAAGGCGCAGTGAACGCGCCGACGCTACTCATTGATTGCGAATGCATGGATAAAATCCTTCGTTACGGTGATCAAGGGCCGCAGGGCGACCATGTCAGGAGGCAAGTAAAGGACGAGGTGGACGTTCGATCAGGAAAATGGGTGCCCGAGGAACGGCGTAGCGAAGGGCCTCGGCTTGTGGGGAGAGTTGTGGCTGCGCCGCCAGGATCAGCAGTGAAGTGAATTGCAGCGTCTCGTGCTGATGATCGGGTGTCAGCGGGGAGTGATAGTGATCCGAGCAGTTCGAACACGACAGGTCGGCCTGCTCATCATGGGAATGATGAGCATCTTGCGCGACGTCCCAGGCGGGCTGTTCCGACATCATCGACAGTGTACGGGTATGCCCGGCCCAGGCCATGAACGTGGCGAAAGCCAGCGCGAATACCACTGCCGTTGTCAGTGTTCTGTTGAACATAGTGATCGTGTTTCGACTCGTTATTCTTAGGCGTGATAGGTTTGCCATATCCCCCGTGGGGGGATACGATTGCCAGCGTAATTCATTGAAGTCAGAGACTCAAGTCATGAGTGACGAGCACGAGCACAGCCATCCCCACACCCACCAAAGCCATGAAGCGATCATCAAGCGTCTCAAGCGCGCGGACGGTCATTTGCGCAGCATTATCACCATGATCGAAGAGGGCCGTGAGTGTGTGGACATCGCCCAGCAGTTGCATGCGGTGGAAAAAGCCGTGTGCCAGGCCAAGCGGACGTTGATCCAGGATCACATCGACCATTGCCTGGAAGACACCGTTTCGGCACTGGACAAGGGGGAGCGCGCTCCGCTGGAGGCCTTCAAACAAATCACCAAGTACCTCTAGGCCCTACATGCCCAATTTTGCTGAATTGCTGCAACAAGGTGGCGCTCACGCCTGGCTGTATTTCCCCAGCGCTATCTTGCTAGGCGCCTTGCACGGGCTGGAGCCGGGCCATTCGAAAACCATGATGGCGGCGTTTATCGTCGCCATCCGCGGCTCGGTCAAGCAGGCGGTGTTGCTGGGCCTGGCGGCGACGCTGTCCCACACTGCCGTGGTGTGGTTGGTCGCTATCGGCGGAATGTACCTGGGCCAAGGGCTGGATGCCGAGACCACGGAGCCGTATTTCCAGCTCGCATCGGCTGCGTTGATCATTGCCATCGCCCTGTGGATGCTGTGGCGTACCTGGCGTGGCGAACAGATGTTCAAGTTCGAGCAGGGCGATGGGCACCCTCACGGCGAGCACGACCATGGGCATCATGATGAAACCCACCGCATCGATACCGGCCATGGCCGTGTCGAGCTGTCGATTTTCGAGCAGGGCATGCCACCTCACTGGCGCCTGAAAACGTTGACCGGGCATGCCTGGTCCGCCGAGGACGTTCGCCTGACGACCACTCGCGCCGATGGAAGCGTCCAGGCGTTCTCATTTACCGAACGCGATGGGTGCCTGGAGTCGACGGTCGATATTCCCGAGCCACACGAGTTCAGCGCACGCCTGAGCCTGGGGCATGCCGGGCATTCCCATGATTATGACCTTGAGTATCGTGAGCATGATCATGGGCATGAACACACCGAACTGGAAGGCCTGGAGCTGTCCCTGGACGGTTATCAGGACGCCCACGAACGGGCGCACGCCAACGATATCCGCAAGCGCTTCACCAACCGTGAAGTCACCACGGGCCAGATCGTTGTCTTCGGTCTTACAGGTGGGCTGATTCCTTGTCCGGCTGCCATCACCGTTCTGTTGCTCTGCCTTCAAGTTAAAGAAGTCGCACTGGGCGGCATGCTTGTCTTGTGCTTCAGCATTGGCTTGGCGATCACCTTGGTTACTGTGGGAGCGGCTGCAGCCATTGGCGCACGGCAGGCTTCCAACCGCTGGCCGTGGCTGGGCACCGTTGCACGACGGGCGCCTTATTTGTCCAGCGTATTGATCATCGGCGTTGGTTTGTACGTGGGCGTTCACGGCTGGATCGGTTTGAGCGCCTAAGGCGTGCTTGTAGGTATTCCATCTTCAGACTTCATTAAGAAACGGGTTCGATACTTCTCCCCAACAACCCTGGGGAGACCGTCGGCTCATGCCCGATTTCGATTGGAACATTCACTTGCCACTGGCCTTCGGCGACGTTGGCCAACCGCTCCGCCATTTGCACCGGGGGCTGCCGGGGCATCCCCGGCGCGCTGAGTTCGAAGCGTTTATCCAGCAACGTTTTCGCCAGGTCCACGGTGCTGATATCCGGCATTTCATGCCGGAGCTGTTCGGGCTCGATGATGCGCACGGCACGCTCTGCGCCGTGGCGGGGGTGCGTCGCGCCGCCCAGGGGACGTTGTTTCTCGAGCGTTATCTGGATGAGCCCATCGAACCGTTGATCAGCGTCGCGGACGACCGTCCGGTGGACCGTGCCGGCATCGTCGAGGTGGGCAACCTGGCCGCCTGCGACACCGGCAGCGCCCGGTTGAGCATCATCGCGATCACTTATCTGCTGGCCATGGGTGGCCTGGAGTGGGTCGCGTTTACCGGCAATATCGGCCTGGTCAACAGCTTTCATCGCCTGGGCCTCAAACCCGTCACCTTGTGTCCCGCCGATCCGCAGCGCCTCGGTGAAGAGCGTCACCTCTGGGGCCGCTATTACGAAAGCCAGCCGTGGGTCCACGTCGGCAACATTCGCGCCGGCTTTATCCATCTGCGCAATACCGGTCTGTTCAACCGCCTGGGGCTGCCAACGAACCTCGGAGAGTGTAGCCATGTCGCCTGAAATGCAGCGATTCAAGGACACCTTGCGCGGGCATGCGCAGCGGCGAGGGCACGCCATTGCGTTGTGGGGCGATGGTTCGCAGCTCGACTACGCGACACTCTACTCTGAAGTGGTCTACCGCCAGCAACGTCTTCGCGAAGAGGGCGTTCAAGTCGTCGCCCTGGCCCTGGACAATGGCATCGACGCCATCCTCTGGGATCTGGCGACGCTGTTCGAAGGACTGACCAGCGTCTACCTGCCCGGTTTTTTCAGCCAGGCTCAACGTCGCCATTGCCTGGAGCAGAGCCAGGCCGAACGAGTGATCGCCGGGCCGGCGTTCGACGCCGAACTGCAAGCTGCCGGATACCAGCACAGCGGCGAATTCTGGCGGAAGCATTTCAACGGCCCGAGCCGTTTGCCGGCGGGCACGGCCAAGCTGACCTTCACTTCTGGTACCACCGGCACGCCGAAAGGTGTCTGCCTAAGCGCCGACAGTCTATTGCGTGTGGCCCGCGAGCTCGAACAGGCCAGTCAGCCCGTTGAGACCAGGCATCACCTGGCGTTGCTGCCACTGGCCGTTCTGCTGGAGAACCTTGGCTGTTATGCCGCGCTTTATGCCGGTGCAATGCTGAGCCTGCCCAGCCAAGAAAAACTCGGCATCCAGGGCGCCAGCGGGGTCGATCCTACACGGTTGCTTGGATGCCTGGCCGAGCGCCGAGCGCATAGCCTGATCTTGGTGCCGCAACTGCTATTGATGCTGGTCACGGCCGCTGAACAGAAGCTGTTCAACCCACACGTGGTCCGCTTCGCCGCCGTCGGCGGTGCACGGGTGTCCCACGATTTGTTGCAACGGGCCCAGCGCGTGGGGCTGCCAGTGTTTGAAGGCTACGGATTGTCGGAATGCGCCTCGGTGGTCTGCCTCAACCGACCACAGCGCCATCGGGCCGGTAGCGTCGGCCAGCCGCTGCCCCATGTGGAGGTACGCTTGGCGGAGGATGGTGAGGTCCTGATCAAGGGTTCAAGCCTGCTTGGTTATCTGGGTGAACCCGTGCACACCGGCGAATGGTGGCCCAGCGGCGATCTGGGTGAGTTCGATGAAGACGGTTTCCTTTACCTGCGCGGTCGCAAGAAACACCAGTTCGTGACCAGCTTTGGCCGCAACGTGAACCCCGAATGGGTTGAAGCCGAACTCACCCAGGGCGCTGACATCGCCCAGGCCTTCATTTATGGCGAAGCCATGCCTCACAACCATGCGCTGCTTTGGCCCAGTCATGCCGAGTGCTCCGACGAGGCGCTTGCGCTGGCGGTGGCGAAAGTCAATGACACGCTGCCCGATTACGCCCAGATCCATTGCTGGACCCGCCTGGAGCAACCCTTTACCGCCGCCAACGGCCTGCTCACCGCCAACGGCCGTCCGCGCCGCGAGGCCATTGTCGAGCAGTACCGGACGCTGCTCACCGATCCCGTTCTGTCCGAGGAATCCCCATCATGAGTTTTTTCGACACCCTGCAAGAAGCGACACATCACGAACGCCAGACGCTGTTCAACCTGCCGATCATCCGTGACGCCCTCGAGGGCCAAGTCAGCCTGGAAAGCTACCGCAGCTTCCTGATCCAGGCTTATTACCATGTGCGCCACACCGTACCGTTGATGATGGCGTGCGGGGCGCGCCTGCCAACGCGCCTGGAATGGCTACGCAAGGCCGTGTGCGAATACATCGACGAAGAGTACGGCCACGAGCAATGGGTACTGGATGACATCGCCGCCTGCGGCGGTGACAAGGACGCGGTGCGCAACGGCCAGCCATCGTTGCCCATCGAGCTGATGGTCAGTTACCTCTATGACCTGATTGCCCGAGGCAACCCGGTGGGTCTGTTCGGGATGGTCAATGTGCTCGAGGGCACCAGCATCGCCTTGGCGACCCATGCCGCCGACAGTATCCGCCAACACCTCGAGCTGCCGGCGAGCGCATTCAGCTATCTCAGCTCCCACGGTTCCCTGGATATCGAGCACATGCAGACTTATCGCGGCCTGATGAACAGGCTGGACGATCCGGCGGACCAGGCGGCGGTCATCCACGCCTCCAAGGTGGTGTACCGGTTGTACACCGACATGTTCCGCGGCCTGCCTCGCAACGGGGAGCCTGAACATGCGCCTGTGTGATGCGCGTGTCGTGCTGACCGGCGCCAGTGGCGGTATTGGCCTGGCCATCGCCACCGCGCTGTGCGCCAGCGGCGCGCGGGTACTGGCTGTGGCCAGGCATCGCGAAGCCTTGCAGCCGTTGATCGAGCGCTACCCGCAGCACCTCTGTTGGATCGGCGCCGACCTGACGTTCCTGGCCGATCGACGCAAGGTGCGCGACGCCGCCGAAGCCATCGGCGGCATCAATTTGTTGATCAATGCCGCCGGCGTAAATCACTTCGCCATGCTTGAGCAACTCGACGACAGCGAGATCAACGCGATGCTGGCGCTGAACATCAGCGCGCCGATCTGCCTGACCAAACTGTTGCTACCGCTGCTCAAGCAATCTGACAGTGCGATGGTGGTCAATGTTGGTTCGACCTATGGATCGATCGGCTATCCAGGCTACGCCAGCTACTGCGCCAGCAAGTTTGCCTTGCGCGGTTTTTCCGAAGCGTTGCGCCGGGAGCTGGCCGATACCCGCGTCGGCGTGCTTTACGTGGCGCCCAGGGCGACCCGCACGTCGATGAACAGCCCAGCCGCCGATGCGCTCAATCAGGCGCTCAAGGCCAACGTCGATGACCCGGAAACCGTCGCGTCAGCGGTGATCCACGCGATCATCGGCGACCGTCGCGAGCTGTACCTTGGCTGGCCTGAGCGCTTTTTCGTCGGCCTCAACAGCCTGCTGCCCAACCTGGTGGACCGTGGCCTGCGCAAGCATTTGCCACTGGTGCGCCGACTCAGTCACAAACCCGAAAACGAGCACCTCAAGCCATGAAAAAATTCCTCGCTTGCCTGTTGGTCGGCATCTTGAGTCAAGGCGCCTGGGCGTTGGACGCAGCCGACCAGCAACGTCTCAGCGACATCCAGCAGAACTGGGCCCATATTCAATATGAGTTGCCCGAAGGCCAACGCGCCGATGCGTTCGAAAAACTCGCCGCCCAGGCCTCGGCATTCAAGCAGGAGCGCCAATCGGTGGCCGAAGCGTGGATCTGGTCCGGCATCGTCAACAGCAGTTGGGCCGGGGCCAAGGGTGGGATCGGTGCGCTGGGCAAGGTCAAGGAGGCCAGGAGCGACCTCGAAAAAGCGCTGGCCCTTGACCCCAAGGCCCTGCAAGGTTCGGCCTATACCAGCCTCGGCGCACTTTATGACCGGGTGCCGGGCTGGCCCTTGGGTTTCGGTGATCCAGACAAGGCCGGGCAAATGCTCGAACAAGCCTTGCAACTCAACCCGAACGGCATTGACAGCCTGTACTTTTGGGGTGATCACCTCTACCGTCAGAAACGTTACAACGAAGCCAAGGCAGCGTTGCAAAAAGCCTTGCAGGCTGCCCCGCGGCTGGGCCGCGAAACGGCCGATGCCGGTCGCCGCAAAGAGATCGACGCTTTACTGGTGCAAGTGAACAAGCAACTGAACTGACCGGAGCGCGTGTGCGTTTATTACTGATCGAAGATGATGTGGCCTTGGGCGAAGGCATTCGTCAGGCGCTGGTCCGCGAAGGCTATACCGTCGACTGGGTCCAGGACGGCAGCAGCGCTCTGCATTCGCTGCTCAGTGAAACGTTCGACCTGGCGGTGCTGGACCTTGGCTTGCCTCGTATGGACGGACTGCAGGTTCTGCGTCGCTTGCGCGACAGCGGCGCCAACCTGCCGGTATTGATCCTCACCGCGCGGGACGCGACTGAGGATCGCATTGCCGGGTTGGACGCCGGTGCCGATGATTACCTGATCAAACCCTTCGACCTGGCGGAGCTCAAGGCCCGACTACGGGCCTTGTTGCGTCGCAGTGCCGGGCGCGGTCAGGCGTTGATCGAACATGCCGGCATCAGCCTGAACCCTGGCACCCAGCAAGTCAGTTACCAGGGCAAGCCGGTTGCCTTGACGCCCAAGGAATATCAATTGCTTCACGAACTGCTCTCGCCGCCGGGCCGGGTCATGACCCGCGATCATCTGATGCAGTTGCTCTACGGCTGGAGCGAAGAGGCTGAGAGCAATACGCTGGAAGTGCACATCCATCACTTGCGCAAGAAATTCTCCAGCGACCTGATCCGTACCATTCGTGGTGTCGGTTACCTGGTGGAGGAGGGGCGATGAGTTCGATCCGGCGGCGTACCCTCACGTTGATTCTCGGTCTGCTGTTCCTTGGCCTGTTGATCATCACCGTGTTCAACCTGCATGACAGCAACCATGAAATTGCCGAAGTCTACGACGCCCAGTTGGCGCAAAATGCCCGCCTGTTGCAGGGCGTCATGCGCATGCCGATGGCGAGCAAGGAGCACGCCGAGCTGTACCAGGCGTTCAATTCGACATTGGGCCAAGCGGTGCCCAAAGTCGACGGTCATCCGTACGAAAGCAAGATCGCGTTCCAGGTCTGGAATTCACAGGGAGCGGTGTTGGTTCATACGGCCAGCGCACCGTCCTTCACCTCGCCGCCAGAAGCGCCCGGTTTCAGTGATATCGTGGACCAGAAGGGCCGCAAGTGGCGGGCGTTCGTCCTCGACGATGAGCAATACGGCTTGAAGATCTGGGTCGGTGAGCGCGACGACGTGCGGGCCGATCTGGTGGATCGTATTGTCCGTCATACCGTCGTGCCCAACCTGATCGGCAGCGTGATACTGGCTGTGGTGATCTGGCTGGCTATCGGCTGGGGCCTCAAGCCTCTGGTCGATATGGCGGCGAAATTGCGCGCCAGGCATCCGGGCTCCCTGGAGCCTTTGCAATTGATGCCGCTTCCCACGGAGCTTGAACCCATGCAGGCGGCGCTCAACCGGGTGTTGGCGCAGATTCAGGAAGTCATGGGCCGCGAGCGGCGTTTCATCGCCGACGCTGCCCATGAAATGCGTACGCCGTTGGCGGTGCTGCGGGTGCATGCGCAGAACTTGATGGAGGCGGGGAGTGAACAAAGTCGTCGCGAGTCGCTGGCGCATCTGCTCGCCGGTGTCGATCGCACCACCCGCCTGGTCAATCAGTTGCTGACCATGGCACGGCTGGAACCGCAGGTGGCTGCCGAAGCGCCTGTCCTTATCGACCTGGCCGCCACGGTTCGCGCGAGCTTGGTACAGATGACGCCCTGGTTGTTGAGCAAAGGACTCGAGCCGGTGCTGGACGTCAGCGATGATATCGGCCTGGTTCGAATCGATCCCGTGGCCATCGATATTGCCTTGAACAACCTGGTGACCAACGCGGCCAATTTTTCTCCTGCCAATGGCACGATTACCGTACGGCTGGTCAGAAAAGGCGATCACTACGAGCTGTCCGTCGAAGACCAGGGACCGGGCATCGACGAGGCCGAGCGTGAACGGCTATTCGAACGTTTCTACAGCCGTGGCAATGACCAGGGTGCGGGGTTGGGCCTGACGATTGTGCGCACTATCGCTGATCGCCTGGGTGGGCAGATCCGTTTGGCGAATCGCCCCGAAGGCGGGTTATGCGCGACCCTGGAAATGAGCGGCGCCAACGCCTGCCAAGCCTCTGCCATGGCGGTTTCAAGCCGAGGATGAACCGCCGAGGAACGCGGCGATTTCGTTGGCGGTGCTGCGAGCCGTGCGTGTGACGCCAATCAGGGTAGCGGAAGCCGACCCCGTCCACTCGCCGTAGCCGACCAGCCACAACCTCGGCTCTTGTATCGAGCGGGTGCCCTCGACCGCCACGCGGCCTTCATTATTGAGCACTCCAAGCGCCTCCAGATGCTGCAGGGCAGGCCTGAATCCAGTGCACCAGATCACCACGTCCACCGCCGATTCGCGGCCGTCGGTCCAGATCACACCGTTGCGGGTAAAGCGCTCGAAAGGCCTGACGGACTGAAGGACGTTGCGTTCACGGGCCTCGACCACCGGTGGCACCATGACGATGTCGCCCAACCCTCCCACGGGCTGGTCGATGACATGACCTTCCTGCTGGGCCTTCCAGCGTTCGGTGGCGCGTTCGAACAACACGCGTCCGTCGACGTCGTCGGGAAGGAACAGCGGCTCGACGGGCGTGATCCAAGTGGTCTCGGCGATTTTTGACACCTCGGCCAGAATTTGCGCCCCTGAATTGCCGCCGCCCACCACCAGGACTTTCTTGCCGGCGAAAGGGGATGCCTCGACATAGTCCGCCGAATGCACTTGCTGGCCGGTAAACATCGACGCACCGGGATACTCCGGGATGTAAGGGTTGCTCCAGGTGCCCGTTGCGCTGACCACGACCCGTGCATCCCATTGCCTGTCCGGAGCATGGACGCGCATGCCCGATTCTGTCCGCTCCACACGAGTGACCTGCACTGGCCGCACCATGGGAAATTCATAGCGCTGCTCATAATGCTTGAGGTAATCGATCACATGGTCTCGTGACGGGTAGCCGTCCTGTGCGGGGGGCATCAACCAGCCGGGGAGTGAGCTCCAGGTCGCCGGGGAAAAGAGTCGCAGCGAATTCCAGCCATGGCGCCAGGCACCTCCGGGTTCTTCCTGGGCGTCGAGAATGACGAACGAGAGGGGCGTGCGCCGCAGGAAATAGGCCACCGCCAGACCGGCCTGGCCCCCACCGATGATGACAACATCATACGTATCGGGCTGTGGGCAGGGCATGGCAGTGTCTCCTTGGGGCGAGGGCGTCTGTTGCAAGACTCCGAGGGCGGCTTGCAGGGTCAACGGCCGTTCCAGGAGAAGGGCCGTTGCACGCCTCAGCAACGTTTGCAGGTCTTGATACCCAACAGCGAATAGATCGGACAGAAACGCATGAAACCGGTGGCCAATGGCACCAGGCCAATCCAGCCCCACGGGCCGATCAAACCCGTCAGGCTCAGGATGATGAGGGCAAGCCCCGCGGCAATACGTGCGCCCCGGTCAATGCTTCCAATGTTGGCTTTCATGGCA
>Ga0307408_100003403_pt1 | contig 10912 bp, 4 predicted proteins | sample 322Cmetagenome_FD_202116 | JGI IMG/M metagenome (GOLD analysis project Ga0307408, IMG submission 202116) | Maize rhizosphere microbial communities from greenhouse at UC Davis, California, United States - 322HYB-C-3 | ecosystem: Host-associated > Plants > Roots > Rhizosphere > Soil | place: USA... | reverse complement strand
TCACGGTGATGGTGCGGTCGGCCGTGATCTCGGTGCCGCCACCGCCGAAGCCCGCGAAAGCACCGATCGCGTTCGGTGCCGTGGTGGGCGTCCAGTTGGCACCGGTGCTCCAGTTGCCATTGTTGTTGAGGTTCCAGAAAGTCTGGACCACGCCGCTATTCGCCACTGTCAGGGTAACGGCGCTGCCGGTGGCATTGAACGTGTAGGTCTTGGCCGCGGACTTGTTCGAATCATTGAGCGAAAGCGAACCGACGCCCGAGCCCGAGATCCCGCCAGTATACTCGATGATATTGTAGACGCCATTCGTGGTGAAGGCGCTGCTACCACCATTGATGTTCAGTTGGCCGCCGTTGATCGTGAGACCACCACTGCCGGTGACATTGACCTTGTCCAAGGTCGAGGTGTTGGTGATGCCGAAGTCGAGCTGCGAACCGCTATCAAGCGCGAGCGAACCGATGGCAAGGGTTCCGAGATTCGCGTCGCCCCCGTCGCCGGGCGCGATGTGGGCTCCGCTTCCAGTTGTCACTCCGCCAGTGATCGTTCCATTGCCGGAAAGGCTGGTATTCGCCGCAAGGGTCAATGCGGTATTGCCGAGGCTGCCGGTCAGGTTGATGGCGCCGGCAGTGAGGGTGGTGGCACCTGTGTAGGTGCTGGCACCGGAGAGATTCAAGGTGCCGTTGCCGGTCTTGGTGAGTGCCAGTGCGCCACCGCCGGAGCCGTTCTGAAGCGTCCCGGCAAAGGCATCCGCCGAGGCAATATTGGTGGTCAGTGTGGCGTCGGTCGCGGTCGAATTCTCCACCGTTCCGGATCCGGTGAGCACTGTCAGCGTGGGCGTGCCGCCGGTCCCGCCACCATTGAGCTGCAGCTTCGCGCCGCTGGCCACGTTCACGCTGCCAAGTGACCCCAGGGCGGTGTCCGCGCCGAGACGCAGCGTTCCCTCATCCACCGAGACCGAGCCGAGATAGTTGCTGGCTTGGGACAGGACTACTGCTCCAGGACCCGCAATGTGCAGCACTGCGTCGGCGGCACCCCCGGTGAAGTCGTTCGCGGCATTGCCGATCGTGAAGACATCCACAGCGTTGACCGTGGAGAGAGTGCTGCTTACCGCGGCGGTGGCCGGAAGCGAAACCCTGGCGTTCGTGGCGTTCGTGCCCTTGGAGCGGAAGGTAGCGCCATTGCCCACGGTCACCGTCAAATTGTTCTCAAGCGTCAGGCTTCCGTTGGCGCTGCTTGAATCGAGTTCCAGCACGCCGCCATTCACGAACACCTTCGCACCGGCGGTATTGCCGAAGGCCAGGTTATTCTGCACCACAAGCGTGCCGGCGTTCACCTGCGCACCGACGGTAACAATGGGATGAAGGTTGTTCCCTCCGCTGGTGCTTCCGATGAAGATATTCGTGCCGGAAAGGATCCACCTGCCCGCACCATTCTTCTGGATCGGGCCAGCACCACCATTGCCGGTGGTCGTGGTGTTGTTGATGTTGCCACTGATGATGTTGTCGCCGGTATTCGTCCCATCGAGGATGAACTGCCAGGTGCGCGTGGTGTTGGTGGCGTCGATATTTCCGGAGATGATCAAGTTCGCTCCGGTGGTGGTCGAGTTGTTGGCGAAGCCGTAATTGTTGCTCTGCCCGCTCGGCTGGGTCATCCTGAGCGGGGCAGCGATCGCCTGCGAATTTGTCACTCCAGCGGCCATTGAGATCGAATTGGGCCCACCGCTTTGCGCCGAGAGGATCAAGCGGTTGCCTCCGGATGTTCCGATCACGTAAGGCCCCGGAAGGGTGGGTGTTGGAATGGCTTCAATGATTTCGAACGAGATCGAGCCGATGCGACGGTCGATGTCATTGATGACAGGATCAGAAGCACCGCCACGGGTTCCGCCGACCAATGGAGTGTTGAACGTGGCCTTGTCATTCGTGGTCGTGGTGGCCGAACCCGGTACGGCGTTTGCGACCCAGTTCGTAGCAGTTGCCCAAGTCGCATCGGTTTCACCATCCCAGACCTGGTTGGCGGCAAAAGTGGACGTGGTGACTGCGCAGAAAGAAGCGCAGGCCACGAGTGATGAACGGCTGAGAGGGAAAAATGCGGCGGGTTGGGAAAGAAGTCGGGCTTTCATAGGGGTCCTCGGCGGGGTGAGGTTTGCTTGAGGGGCAGGGGCGGCGACGCGAGATGTGGCTTTCAAGGCAGTGTTGGATTTGCTTAGGTACTGGGAAGCTGGCCCGAAGGCGGCCGTGTCACGGTAGGGTTGTGTATGAAACCTAGGCCGCGCGTTGATGACTCCCCAATAGCCCGAAGGGAGTAGGCTGAGGGTTACCCGAACGGGGCAGTGGCTTGTCTCTTCCAATTCGGCTCGATGCGATGTGTGAAGCGGCATCGAATGGGCTGTTAGATGAAGGACGCTCGCGGTTCCGCGCGGGTGCCCGCAGAGGCCATGACAAATGGGACCGCCCGACATGGACGAGCCCCGCGTGGCATGTTAAAGGGGTAGGCATGATCCAAGCCTTGGTCTTCGCGATGCTTCTTGCATTCTCCGACGTGCTGGGGGCCGCGGAAGCGGAGTCGTCGCCTCTGCCGAAGGAAACGAAGGAAGTCTACGTTCCCGGTGTGGCCCTTAGCCAAGGCATCACCGAGATCACAGGTGTCGCCATCTCGCCCCTGTTAGGCGTAAGTGCGGTGGGTGCATGGCGCTACTGGAAGACGCCCGCCGAAGCTCGTGCGTCGCTGCCGTGGTATGCCCAGCCATGGGCCTGGGGCACTGGTATGGCGCTCCTGGCGCTGTGCTTTCTCAAGGACTCGCTCGGAACGGCCGTGCCGGGAGTGCTGAAGAAGCCCTTCGACATGGTGGAGCTGTTCGAGAACAAGGCGAGCGCGCTCGTTGCCAGCGGGGCCTTCGTGCCGTTGGTGGCGGCGGAGATGGCAAAACATCTCGAAGCGGAGAAGGCGGCGGTGGTGCCGACCGCTTCATTGGCGGGAGAGACCGTGGCATTCATCGATCTCTCGTGGTTGATGATCCCCGGGGCGGTGATCGCCTTCCTGCTCGTGTGGATCTGCAGTCACGCGATCAATGTGCTGATCATTCTTTCGCCGTTCTCGACAGTGGATGCGGTATTGAAGCTGATGCGCACGGGACTGCTCGCGACGATCGGCGTGGTCTATGCAATCGCGCCGTGGCTGGCGGCGGGGTTGTGCGTGGTCTTGATCATTATCGCGGCGTGGCTCGCGCCGGCAGCGATGCGACTGGCCATCTTCGGCGCGCGCTTTGCCGCAGACATCCTGCTGCCTTGGCGTGGGACACGCCGGGCGACTCCGGAAAGCCCGCATGTCTTCACGCTCGGCCGTTTGGGCGGACTGCCGCCGCGCACGGGTGGCAGGCTGGTGTTGTTAGACGATGGTACGGCGGTGTTCCGCTTTCGCCGCTGGTGTGTTTTGGACGAGCGGACCGTGCCGCTCCCTGAGGGCATGCGACAGGTGGAGAAGGGAATCTTGTCTCCCTCGCTGATCCAAGGACACGGGGAAGGGGAGGCGACGCTGTTGCTTTTTCTCCCGCGCTACCGCGGTCATGAGGAGAAGCTCGCCGAGCACTTGAAGTTCCACGGAGTCCGGGACCACCCGATGGCGAGGGGATTTGCCGCGGTGAAGGAGTGGTTGAAGGGAGTGCTGCGACGCAGGCTGGCTGAGGGCGGACCCTGATTTCTTCTGGAGAACGGTCGATTGTCTATTTGCACCTCCGGGCGGCCGAGGCGAGGGGTGCCGTTTTCCTTGTTGCTGGAAAGTTCGATATGGGTGGAAGATTGCGAAAGCAAACGCGTATCACCTGTCAAATATCCTATTCCGTCCTTCTCATGAACGATACCACCCCGAGAACACGAACACGCCGCGGCCTCGCGGGCTGCCTGGGTCTGCTTGCCTTGGCTGCCACGGCTCAGGCCCAGCAACCGCCAGCTGCGCCGCAGTGGAAATACACCACCGACAAGCCCGCCGACGGCTGGGAAGCCCCGGGCTTCGACGATGCAGCCTGGAAGTCCGGCCCCGGAGGCTTCGGCGGCAAGGGTGACAAGCGCGCTCCCGGCGGGGTCGTGAATACGGAGTGGACCAGCAATGACATCTGGATACGCCGCACCTTCGAGCTGAAGGAGCTGCCTGGCCATCCTGCGCTCTTCATTCATCACGATGACGACGCGGAGGTCTTCCTCAATGGCAAGCAGATCGCGAAGTTCACCGGCTATACCCAATCCTACAAGATCGTGCCGCTCGAGCTCAGCGCTCGCGACACGCTCAAGGCCGGCGCCAACCTTCTCGCCGTGTATTGTCATCAAGGGAGCGGCGGCCAATACATCGACGCCCATGTGATCGATACCGACAACCTGCCCGACCAGCGAACGCTGCTCGGTAGCGATGGCGCGGTGCATTCGCATCTCATTACCCCGTGGGGTGAGAAGGTCACCGCGGAGAATGCATGGCGTGAGTATCCTCGCCCCCAGCTCCAGCGGGAGCAGTGGAAGAATCTCAACGGCCACTGGGACTACGCCATCACCACCAAGGAAGCCAGCACGCCGGCGAAGTGGGCTGGCAAGATCCTCGTGCCATTCCCCGTCGAGTCGAAGCTCTCCGGCGTCCGTCGCATGCTCCAGCCCTATGAAGCGCTGTGGTATCGCCGTCCCCTCGATCTAGCCAAGCAAGCGGGCAAGCGCACCGTGCTGCACTTCGAGGCGGTCGACTATCGCGCCAAGGTCTGGGTCAATGACACGGAAGTCGGCACTCATGTCGGCGGCAATCTGCCCTTCAGCTTCGACGTCACGGATGCCCTGAAGGACAGCGACAACACGCTCACAGTCCGCGTCGAGGACTCCACCGGCGGTGCCCAGCTTCGCGGCAAGCAGGTGCTCAATCCCGGCGGCATCTTCTACACCCGCAACTCCGGCATCTGGCAAACCGTGTGGGCCGAGGAAGTGCCCGAGCGCCGCATCGGCGACCTCGTCATCACGACTGACATCGCGACCGGCGAGATCAAGATCGAGCCGAAGTTGATCGGTGCGGATTTCGCTGACGTGGCCCTTCAGGCACAGGCGCTCGATGGTGGCAAGGTTGTCGCGGAGTCGAAGGGTGGACCCATCGTTCTCAAGATCCCGGATGCCAAGCTCTGGTCACCGGCTAGCCCGCATCTTTACAACCTCAAGGTTTCGCTGATGGGTGAGGGCAATCAGGTCGTGGACCAGGTCACCTCCTACACCGGTCTGCGCAAGGTGGGTCGCGCGAAGGACAAGAATGGCAACTGGCGCTTCACCCTGAACGACAAGCCGATCTTCCATTGGGGACCGCTTGACCAAGGTTGGTGGCCGGATGGCCTGCTCGCTCCGCCGTCTGACGATGCCATGGTCTTCGAGATCCAGTGGCTCAAGGACGCGGGCTTCAACATGATCCGCAAGCACATCAAGGTGGAGCCACAGCGCTACTACTACCACTGCGACAAGATCGGCATGCTGGTCTGGCAAGATCAGGTCAGCGGTGGCGACAGCCCGCCGTGGACGAAGTTCGATGCCAATCCGAAGGATGCGGATTGGAAGGATGAAGATCACAAGCAATGGCTGACCGAGCTCGATGACATGATCTCGCTGCTCGACCATTTCCCGAGCATCGTCGTCTGGACCCCCTTCAATGAAGCGTGGGGTCAGCATCGCACGATGGAAGTCGGCGAGTGGGCGGTGAAGCGCGATCCTTCCCGCATCATCAACATCGCCAGTGGTGGCAACTTCTGGCCGGTCGGTCATGTCGCCGACCTTCATCACTATCCGGACCCGGGCTATCCGACCGAAGACGCCCGCTACAAGGACTTCATCAAGGTGGTCGGCGAGTTCGGCGGCCACGGTTGGCCGGTGAAGGATCACTTGTGGAATGTCAGCAAGGAGAACTGGGGCTACGGCGGCCTGCCGACGAGCATCGAGGAGTATCACAACCGCTACGTGAAATCGATCCAGGTGCTGACCGAACTCAAGCGCAAGGGCGTCGCCGCTGGCGTCTACACCCAGACCACCGACGTCGAGGAAGAGATCAACGGCCTCATGAGCTACGACCGCAAGGTGATCAAGATTCCCGCGGAGCAGCTGAAGAAGATCCACAAGCCTCTGATCGAGGACTGAGGGCCTTTCTAACAGCGTCAGATAATCGGAAGCGCGGGCATGTTCGCCCGCGCTTCTTTTTTGTCCTTTTGCATCTGGGAAATGACTTGCTCGGTTCGCTGGACCAGAAGGATCAAGCCTGCCAAGCCGACGATCGCGGAGCCGATGCGCTTTACCCAGATGAAGCGCTTTTCGCCCCACCATGCGAAGGCGGCGAAGGCCATCGCCAACAAGGCGATTTGGCCGAGTTCGACGCCGAGATTGAAGCCGAGCAGGGCACCCGGGAGCTTTTCCGGCTGACTTGGAAGCCGACCGGCGAGCCAGCCGGCAAATCCCAGGCCGTGGACGATGCCGAAGATGCCAACCAAAATGAGACGGCCCTTGCCGACCTCCTTGGCCCAGAAGTTTTCGATGCCGATCCATGCGATGCTCGCGGCGATCAGCAACTCGACAAGTGCGGGGGAAACATTCACCCAGCCGAGCGACGCAGCGGCAAGGGATAGAGTGTGCGCCAGTGTGAAGACGATTGTCTGCTGGAGCAGCGGTTTCCACTTGGGCACTAACAGGAAGAGCCCGAGCACGAACAGGATGTGATCGGTGCCCTCCGGGAGGATGTGAACGAAGCCGAGCTGGATCCAGCCAGTGAATGACGTTTCAGTCGGCTTCATTTCCACTTCGGCGGCGGCTCGCTCGGCCACGACCGCCATTTCGCCGCTGACCAAGGGTTTGATCTCTGCCGCTTCGCCTTCGCCGGTGGTGACGATGAGATTCACACCGAAGGGCTCCTTCCAATCGACTGACAGCTTGGTCGATCCTACCGGAAGTGTGGCCTCGATTTTCACGGCGAGCATTGGCAGTTCCTCGGGGTCACCCTCTTCAAGGAATGAAGGCGTATTCTTCTCCAACTCGGGAACCCGGAGGGTCCACGGAATATCCTGGCCATCGGCCTTCAGGTGAAGGCAATCGCGCCAGTAGGCGTCACACTCGCGGGCAATCTTTTGCCAGCCTTCCGGCCCTTGCTCGCGCAGCCACGCCAGATCCTTCGCTTCCTCATCCTCGTCCCCGCGGAACTCCGGCAGCATGTAGGCGGCGTCCGCGTCTGCGATTGCTGTCACTTGGTCTCCCTCTAGCGCCACGGACATCGAGATCTCGGCGATCTGGTGCGCAGTGGCCACTCCGGCGAATAACAACAGCCAAACCAGCAACAAGCGGCGGAACATGGCGGGCGAACGTGTAGAGAAGAGCGGAGGGGGTGGGATTCGAACCCACGGTCAGTTTCCCGACTTCGGTTTTCAAGACCGACGCGATAGACCACTCTGCCACCCCTCCTTGGGCGCGAAGCGGCGGCACTTTCGGTCGTTAGGGCAGCTGTGCCAAGCCCAAAGGCGGGGAGCGTGGTGCTCCCGCGACGGAAAATCGCTCGGGCGAAAAAAGTAAACCGTCGCCTGGCCCCGCCCGCAAGGGGGCTCTGGGGCAGGGCGACGGGTGGTTGCCTGGCGATTTCGCTGGGATCAATCAGCGACCGCCGACCCAGTTGACGGCGTTGACGAGGATCGTCTTGAACGCGGGATTGTCGTGCGCCTTGTCATCGTGGCCGAGGGTGATGCAGGCGATGCGGGTCTTGCGATCGCGCACGGTCCAGACGCTGGGAATCGGATCCTTGGTTTCGTCCGGGGCGTTCTCCGCGAGGATTTCCATCCCGGTCTTCTTCTCGGGTTGGAAACGATAGTTCTCGTCATAGATCATGAACGTCGTTGGCACGCCTTTCATGATCGGATGCTTGGGATTCTTCACGGTCACCTTGAAGTCTCCCTTGCCGTGGCTCGGGGTCTTGCCGCCGATGAAGCGCTCATTGAAACCCTTCCAAGGCGTGTGATCCCAAGTGGCGGCATGCAGCATCACGACGCCCTTCTTGTTGTCCGCGAAGTCGTTGAGTGCCTTTTGGAACTCTTCCTTGCCCCATTGGTCGTGGTTGCCGCTGAAGACGATTACGTCCGCCTGGGGCAGCAGCTTCATCGCTTCATCGTAGTTCGGAGTGGCCGCGACGTCGGTCAAGGGAACCGCCTTCAGCGTTTCAGCGTCGGTGCCGAGGAAGAAGGTGGGGAAGTCGTGGGAGCTGCCGGAGCCAGCGAGCAGGACGCGCAAGGTTTTGGCTGGCTTGGGTTCCGCGAACTTCTGGTTCATCGGCTCGGTCGAGTCCGGCGCAGCGAAGACCGGCAAGGCGAGAAGGGCGGAGAGAACGAGGGCTTTCATGGAGTTGCTTTGGTAGTGGGATTGATCTTTGAAAAGCGGGAAAGGCGGATTCGGGATTTGCAGGTGGCGCGGAGAATCACTCCTTCTTCGCCACACTGCGGATGTAGCCGATGATATCGCGCAGATTGTCGGCACCCATGTTCTCGAGTCCCTCGGGCATGAGGGAGTTGTCGCCTTTCTTGCGGCTGGCGATGTCGGCGGCCTTGAGGTCCACGGTGGCACCTCCGGGCTGGCGGATTTGCACGCGGGTTTCATTTTCGCTCGCGATGAGGGCCGAGTATTGGGTGCCGTCCTTCATCGTGATGTTCCACGTGCGGTGCTCATCATCGACGATCAGGTTCGGATTGACGATGTGGGTGAGCAATTCGAGGACCGGGTGGGAGCCGATGCCGCCGAGGTCCGGCCCGAAGGTGTGGCCCTGGCCGTTCAACTGATGGCACATCGAGCAAACCGCCGTGAACATGGTCTTGCCGTTTTCGATGTTCCCCGGCTTGTCGACCAGAGGGACGAGCTTGGCGATGATTTGATCCTTACTCTGCGAGGCCGCGCCGCCGGGGCCGGCGAGCAGGGTCTTTGCACGCTGTGCCGTGGCTGAGTCAGGATGGGCGGTGAGGCGGGAAACCTGCGTGGCGTCGAGCGATGATGGCTCGACTTTCTTTGCTTCCACCGCGTCGAGCAGCAGCTTCGCCCACTCGGGCCGGCTGGTCAGGGCGGTGACGGCTTGATCCCGTGAGGTCTTCTGGAGCGTCGAGACGGAGTCCACCAGTGCACGTCCGGCTTCAGGGTCGCCGGTGGCCGCGAGGGCGGAGATCAGGTCCTTGGCGAAGGCTTCCGAGGCGGTCGGCGTCAGCAGCGCGGTGATGTTCGCGAGGATGAATTTGTTAGAACTGCGGGCTGGCAGTAGCGCGCGGACCGCGTCGGCACGCACGGCATCGGATTGGCCGGCGTCGCGAGCGACTTCCATCAGTTCGGTGGCTGCCTTGGTGATCTCCTTGGCAAGGGTTCCGCCCTTGTCCCATGTCGCGGCGAGCGGCAGGGCACCGGCAGCAATCCCGCGGTCGGACGATGCGAGCAATGTCTTCAGTGAGGTCAGTGCGGCAGCCAAGTTGCGCGGCGCGGCCGGAGGAGCCTTGCCAAGCTCGCGGAGTACGACAGCGACAATCTTGGGGTTCGGAGAAGTCGCGGCGGCTTGAAGGATGGCGATGAGTTGTCCCTGGTTTCCGCTGGCCGCGAGGGCCGAGGCGAGCGACTGCACGGCTTCGTCCGACTGGGAGGCGCCCGACTCTGTCAGAATGGTTTCGAGCTGGGAGGATGGATTCCGCGCGCTCGCGGCGGCGGCTGCAGCTTTGGACCAATCATCGTTCTGCTTGGCACCGGAGGCGAGCAATGCCGAGCTGGCTTCCGGAGTCATCGGCGATGCCCCGAGGGCGCGCAGCGTGGCGAGACGAACCCGCTCATTCTTGTCTCCAAGGCCGGCGGAAACCTCGGTGCCGCCCAGCGGGATACCACTTGCTTCGGCGATGAGCATGGCGTTCTTGCGGATCCGATCATCGCTTGCGCGGAATGCTTCCTTGAGCACCGGTTCCTTGAGTTGGTTCAGGCGGTTGAGCGCCCATAGCGCGAGGATCCGCGCGGGCACGAATGGCTCGCTCGTCGCCATCGTGGTCAACGGGGCCTCCACCTGAGTGCCGACTTCACTCGCACGCTCGATGAGAATCCGGATCGCATTGAAGCGGACATCCTTGTTCGGATGCTTGAACGCGGCGACCAATTCGGTGGGTTTCGCGCGATACAAGTCCAGCTGCGGCCACTTCGGCGCGCCCTGATGCTGGATCCGGAAGATGCGGCCGAAGTAGTGATCCCGGTCGGGACGGACGGAGGCACCGGACCGGCTGTGAAGAGGGCCACGGGTGTCATTGTGAATAACCACCGGAGTATTGAAATCGAGGATATACATCGCGCCGTCAGGACCGAACGTGACGTCGATGGGGGAGAACCAATAGTCCATCGAGCGAAGCCATTCGCCGTTCTGGATGACATTCTCGCCTTTGAACGACGGGCCGTCGGGCTTGAGGTTCTCGAAGTGAACGATGTCCAGAATGGGCTCGGACATGAAGATCTTGCCGTCGTATTCCTTCGGCCACGCTCCGCCTTCATAGACCGCCGTCGAGCAGCCGGCACTGTAGCGGCCGACCTGGTCGATCTGCATGGTGGGCGCGCGGTCCGGCATGTCGGTGCGTGCCACGGTCCGGCCGGGATTCACGGAGACGAAGCTCGAGGCCTTGGTGTTTGGAGCGCGTGCCAGCACCCATTCCGGAAGGACCACGTGCTGGACAGGATTTCCGCTGGTGGCCTTGCCGTGGAAGATTTCCATGTCGCTGGTCACTTCGCCGCCGAACGAGTTGCCGCCCTGGGACGCGACCTGCTCGATCGCGGAACCGTCCGCCTTGAAGCGGAAGACCCCCGGGGTGACCCGGCCCATGCTCTTGTTCGTGAGTGCACTTGTCACGTTGGCATCGCTGCCGGTGCTGGCGTAGATCCAG
>Ga0307408_100003400_pt1 | contig 10918 bp, 9 predicted proteins | sample 322Cmetagenome_FD_202116 | JGI IMG/M metagenome (GOLD analysis project Ga0307408, IMG submission 202116) | Maize rhizosphere microbial communities from greenhouse at UC Davis, California, United States - 322HYB-C-3 | ecosystem: Host-associated > Plants > Roots > Rhizosphere > Soil | place: USA... | reverse complement strand
TCTCCCGTCTCCCGTCTCCCGTCTCCCGTCTCCCGTCTCCCGTCTCCCGTCTCCCGTCTCCCGTCTCCCGTCTCCCGTCTCCCGTCTCCCGTCTCCCGTCTCGCGTCTCGCGCGCGACAGCTTGTACCACGACAGTGCCACCACGGCGCCGACGAACCACGCGCCGGACTTGGCCCCTCCGGACTGCACGCGGGTCCCCGGCCGCGCCTGTTGTAGAGGTCTCCCTCCGGCCAATCCTAGGCGGGCCTTCCGTGCAGCGACGTGATGGCGCCAATCAGAGGGCAAACACTGGGCCGCCGCGCGGGGCTAGCGGCGCTCCGACATCGGAATTGCCACCTCGGTCATCCGCTGCGTTTGTCCGTTAGGCAAGGGGACTTCCCCGTAGACCATGTACGGCGAGGTATTCACCAGGTACCACGTCGCCAGCAATTGGCGGTCGGAATACCGCCGCTCCTCCACTTTCCACGACATGACGTCGGACCCTTCGACGTTCACTGAAACCTGGCCAAGCACCGAGAAGATTCGCAGCTCGGCCTTAGTCATTGCGGGACTCCAGAACGGCGCCGTCATGACGGTGCCTGCCTTGAGCCCACCGCCGTTGGCACGAGGTCCGACGCCGAAGCCACGAAGCCCGGCCGGTCCAACGTGACGTCGACCTGCTGGACAGTGGTGTCTCCCGGCAGGCGCCTGGTGCCGCGCACACGCGTCCCGTCGAGGGTGAGCTGCGTGTAGCCCCCGTTGCTCGACGTCGCGGAGTAGCCGTACGGCGCCAGCGTCACGGCGTCGTAGGTCTGTCGCAGTTCCCACGTGATGGTCCCGCCGTTGGGTCCCGAACGCGTCCCCTTGGTCACCCAACGCATGACGCGACGGCCGGCCGAATCGCCCAGCGTCAGCTCGTTCGTCCATTCGGCAGTCGGGGCCGTATCGAGCGACCCGACGTGAACGCGCACGCGCGCCGCGTGGGGCACGTACACGCGTCCGTTCACTTCCTCGGACCCGACCTCGAGCCTGATGGTGTCCGCACCTATGACGGGCACCCCGCCCACGACCGGGCAGCGGACGGCGATCAATATGCACAGCGGGATGATCATGGTTTCGGTCTCCTCGAGTGGGCGGAAGGCACGACACGCTTTGAAAACGAGCCGGCCGCAGCGGTGCCGCCAGCACCGGTCGAGCCGCCCCGACGCGTCCAGTTGCCGCCGTCGGTTGGCGACACACGTTAGGCGACCGCCTGGCCACGACGCTCAGCCCGCCGGTCCCCGCCGGCTCGCACCCCTCTGGCCACGCCCCGGGACCGCGCCCATCTTCGCTGAAGCGAAGCGAGGATGCCGTGCTCCGTCAGGTCATGGCTGCGGTGATCGATCTGCTGGGCGCGATCCCGCCGATTCGATATGTCATGGGACTCGTCGATGCCAGGTGGCGGCCGCTGTGGGCTGCGCTCTGGCTAGCCGTAGTCGCGTCTATTCTCTTTCTCACGGTCCGACGACTGACGATTCGCCGCGCTCGGCGCCGGTCGCTGCAGGTGCAGGTGAAGCCGGAACGACGCGGCGCCGCGTCGCGTAAGTCCGGCGACCATGAACGTGCTGTTGTAGAACCGGAGGAACGATCCCGCGTGCTGAAACCTGCATCGACTCCGCCACCATCGCCGGCGCCGACGCCACCATCTGCTCCCCCGCCGCAACGCGGCGTGCCCGTGCCCGTGATTGTTGGCGCCTTGGTGGCTGGCCTCGTGGCGGTCGCGGTCACGGCGCTGCTCCTGCCTAACAAGCCCGGCGCGCCCGCCACGCCGCCCGCGACCGCCGTCGACACGCCGGCCGCCGCCGACACGGGACTCGACGTCCGGTGGCGAAGCGGGCGCATGGAGCGAGGCGACTGCATCGGCACGTTCGAGGTGACGCGTGGCGGCGGCACGAGCGCCCAGTTCGTGGCGTTCGTCATGGACACGACCGGCGCGATCATCGCCCGCGATTCCGGGGGCGTTCAGTCCGCCGTGCCGGGGGTCCTCATCGATTTTCGGTTTCGCCGCGTCGCCTGCGAACGGATCTACGACTGGCAGCTGCAGGTGACGACCCCGAAAGCACGCACCCCCTGAGCCGGCTTTCCCCTTGACAGTTTAGTGGAGCGTCCGCTACTCTCCACCTAATCGTTTAGTGGAGAAGGCAATGGCGCGCCAGGAAGTGGACGTCCTGCAGGGCACGCTCGACATGCTCGTGCTGAAAACGCTCACCTGGGGCCGCATGCACGGCTACTCGATCCTCGCCTGGCTGCGCCAGACCACGGACGGTGAGCTCCGGATCGAGGACGCGGCGCTCTACCCGGCGCTCCACCGCATGGAAGCGCGTGGGCTGATCGAGGCCGAATGGGGACTTTCCGCGAACAATCGGAAGGCGAAGTTCTATCGGTTGACAGCGCGCGGGCGCCGTGAGCTGCGCGCCGAGTCGGAGAGCTGGACACGGTACGTGTCGGTGATCGGCAAGGTGATGTCGGCAACCGAGCAGCCGGCGTGAGGCGGCAATGATCGACCAATGGAACGACGAGCCGGCCGGGGGTGGCATTCCGGTCTGGCGACGATACCTGCGATTCCGGGGCAGGGATGTTCGCGCCGATGTGGCCGATGAGCTCGAGTTTCACATCGAGATGATCGCCGAGCGGCTGATCCAGCAGGGCGTGGCACCCGACCGGGCCCGCGCCCAGGCTCGCGAGGAGTTCGGCGACTTCGAGCGCGCACGCGCGCTCTGCGAGGGCATCGGGGCCGACCAGGCCCGTCGCCACCAGTGGGGTGAGCTGCTCGACTCTCTCGCCAAGGACGTGCGGTTTGCGTTCCGCTCGCTGCGCCGCGCCCCGGGGTTCACGGCAACCATCGTGTTCACGCTCGCTTTCGGCATCGGCGCGAGCACGGCGATCTTCAGCATCGTTCGCGGCGTTCTCCTGCGCCCGCTGCCGTTCGTGGAGCCGGATCGGCTGGTTCGCGTCTGGGAGGTCTCGCCCCGAGGCGACGACCACAACGTCGTGTCGATCGGGAACTACGTCAGCTGGCGCGAACGGGCTCGATCGTTCTCCGCAATCGGGGCGCACTCGGCCCCGTTCGGTGTGACGCTCGTCGAGGCGGGAGAGCCAACGCGCATCACCACCGCCGACATGACGCCATCCGTGATGCACGTGCTCGGCGGGCGTGCCGCGTTAGGTCGCACGTTCGTCCCGGATGATGGCAAGGGGGATGGCCGCGCGGTCGTGCTGAGCCACGAGCTCTGGGCCAACCGCTTCAGCGGCGACCCGGGCATCGTCGGCCGACGGCTCATGATCAACGACGCGTCATATACGGTAGTCGGCGTCATGCCGGCTGCCTTCGAGTTTCCGTCGGCGGGCGTGGACATCTGGCGCCCCGTCACGGCCCACCACATCGATCCCGACGAGCGGCGCAGCCACACCTGGTACGTGGTGGGCAGGCTCACTCCGACGGCGAATCTCGAGACCGCCAGTGCGGAGATGCATGCCATCGCCGGCGCGCTCGCCCGGGAGTTCCCGCAGTACATGAAGGGATTCGGAACCAACGTGGTGAGCATGGCGGACGACATGGTCGCGAGCGTCCGTCCGCTTTTGTTGATCCTGCTTGCCGGTGCGACGTTGCTCCTCGTCGTCGCGTGCGCCAACATTGCGAACCTGCTGCTCGCGCGTGCCGTTGGGCGCCGTCGGGAGATGGCCGTGCGCGGTGCGTTAGGCGCGGGTCGGGCGCGTCTCGTACGACAACTGCTGACTGAAAGCGTCGTGATCGCGTTCGTTGGCGGGCTGCTCGGCGCCGCCATGGCGGTCCTGCTGACCCGCGCGCTCACCATGCTCGCGCCCGACGACATTCCGCGGCTCTCCGCCGTGTGGATCGATGGGGCGGTGCTTGGTTATGCGCTCGCGACGACGCTGGCGAGCGGGCTCCTGTTCGGGTTCGCGCCGGTCATGCGGATCCTGCGGGGTGGACGAAACGATGGCCAGTCGCTTCACCTCGCCCTGCGTGCGGCTGGCGATCGAGGCGGGAGCGGCCGGCAGGCGGGTGTCCGCTCGATCCTCCTCGTCGGCGAGCTTGCCGTCTCGCTGATCCTGATGTCGGGGGCCGGCCTGTTGCTTCGATCCGCGCATCGCCTCGCGTCCATCGATTACGGCTACCGCCCGGCCGGTCTCGTTGCCGCCTCGTTCGACCTGCCGCGTGCGCGCTACGACGGCAACGATCGCCACTCGGCGTTCTATGACCAGCTCATTGCCGGCGTGCGTGAGCTGCCACACGTGACTGGCGTGGCCGGCACGACCGAAGAGCTCGGGAGCTCGTCGAGCATGACGTTCTCGTTCGCCATCGAGGGGCGGCCGTCGCGCAACGCCAGTGGACGTGAAGACGCGCAACCGCTTCGCGTCGTTGCCGGCGATTACTTCCGCGTGATGGGCATTCCGGTACGGCGGGGACGGGCATTCGCGCCAACCGACCGCGCCGACGCTCCTCCGGTGGCCATCGTGAACGAGTCGCTCGCGCGGCTGCTGTGGCCCGATGCCGATCCGGTGGGCTCGCGCGTGAGCTTCGTCGGCCCGCCCGGACCGTGGCTTCAGGTCGTGGGCGTGGTCGGTGACACCCGAAGCAATGCCGCGGATGCCACACCGCTGCCGGCGATGTACATGCCGTTCTCGCAGAAGCGCTGGCCCTGGATGACATGGCTGACGCTCGTCGCGCGAACCGACGCGACGGGCAACGCGCAGACGTTAGGCAGCGAGCTCCGCCGGTTCGTCAGGCAGGTCGATGCCCGGCTGCCGATTCACGGTGTGTCGGCCGTGCCGGATCTGTACCGCGAGAGCGTTGCGCGCCGGCGCTTCGCGACCGTTCTCACCGCGGTGTTCGCCGCGCTCGCGCTCATCCTCGGCGTCGTCGGCATGTACGGCGTGGTCTCTTACGGCGTGGTGCAGCGGGGGCGCGAGTTCGGCATCCGTCTCGCGCTTGGCGCCCGCGCATCGCAGGTGACCGGCGAGGTCGTGCGGGAGGCGCTCGCGCTTGCGGGTATCGCGTTGATCGTCGGGCTCGCGGCGGCGTTAGGGTTGACGCGCCTGCTCTCTGGGCTCCTCTACGAGGTGTCGCCCCGCGATCCCGTGACGTTTGCAGCGGTCGCGCTCATCGTGGCCGCGGTGGCTGTGGCAGCCGCCTGGGTCCCAGCGCGCCGGGCTACTCGGATCGACCCGGCGATGACCCTCCGTGACGCGTGACGATTGCCCGGGCTATCGCGGCTGGCGATCGCCGCGGACGTCCCAGGCGCCGATGCGATCGCAGTCCGCACGTAAGAAGTTGAACTCGACGACATCGCCCACACGCAGCGCGCTGACACGGGTATGCGCGGTGTCGATGAGCTGGCCCTCGTCGTCATGCACGCGCGCCGTGAGCGCCCACGCGTTGGGCTCGCCCCTGGTCACGACGAGCTGGCCTTCGCAGCCGCCGCCCCTCCGAGTCACCCAGTCGCGCGCCTGGAAGGCAAACGTGGGCCCGGCGTCTCGGGTACGGTCGAGATTTTCCGGCGAGGCCTCGCTCGGATCGCTGGTGCTGGCTGACGCGCGCCCTCGTTTCGCGGCCGACATGCCTGCGTTCGGCGCCACCTGCTGCGCCACACTCCAGGTGACGACGAGCGCAACCACCAGCGAGCCGGCCTGGACCCATCGCGGAATTCGCAGTCCCGTGAATGCGTGGTGCGACGTCGACTCTCGTGAGAGCCTCGCCAGTTCGTCCCTTCCCATCGGGATCGGCGTTGCAGTGAAGAGCTGCTCGTCGTTAGAGAGACGGGCTCGCTGGCGCTGATCACGCAGGAACGCGGCACCCGCGACAAGCAGTGCCGCGATGGCGATGACCGCCAGGCCGATCACGATCATAACGTGGCGATCCGGCGCCGTCCGGCCGAACCACGCCGAGTCGAACGACGGCAATGCGAGGATCGCGCTGCGAGCGAGAGCTTCCGTGCGGTTGTGCAAAGTGAGAGTTGCGCGAGGAAACCTGACGCGCGCGCGCGCCGGCCGACAACATCATAAGACGGTACGGCGCGCGCACGAAAGGTGCCGAAGGACCGCATTCGTTCCGAAGTGAACGTGAGGAAAACCTCATCGTCATCCCCAGTGGGTCCCCTCCTAAGGCACTCGACGCGTCACGTCCACGGCTTGTCACGTCAATCTTCAACCTCCCACCACTGGCCACGCCCTGGAAACCGGTCTGGGCGCGTGGCCGTGCTGCCGCATATAATACCGCTGTAGTCGATCGTTTCGGCGATCGAACGGGCCTCGCCCTCGAGCAACGCGTCCCTCGCCCGGCCGCATGTATACGACCTGCCTGTTCTGCAACGAGTCGCTCGGCACGAACGACGTGGTCGAACTGTTCCCCGTCGGGCGACGGATTGCGTTCGATCCCGAGAAGGGAAGACTGTGGGTCATCTGCGGGAGCTGCACGCGCTGGAATCTCTCGCCGATCGAGGAGCGGTGGGAGGCGATCGACGACTGCGAACGTCGCTTTCGCGCCACGCACCTTCGATTCTCCACGGACAACATCGGATTGGCGCAGCTCCGCGAGGGGCTGGACCTTGTTCGCATCGGGAAGGCGCTGCGTCCCGAGGTCGCCGCCTGGCGCTACGGCGATGTGATCCAGAGGCGTGGGTCGGGGCGACTCATAGGGGTCGTCACCGGTCTTGCGAGGCGGGGCATTCGCGCCACGAGCGACGCGATCGGTCGCATCACGCGCGACGACACGCCGAGCATCTTTGCGGACGAGCCGCTCACGCGGCTGCGGCTGTACCGTCACCGCGATCGGGTGCTCGACGTTCTCACCGACGATCAGGGAAATCGCTTCATCATTCGCTGGGGACACCTCGATGCGGCGGAGCTGATTCGTCCGGACCCGCACGAGCCGTGGCGCTTGGCCGTCAAGCACGATCAGGGCCTAACGACAATCCGCGGCGACGACGGACTGCGCACGGCGGCCAAGATCCTCGCGGCGCTCAATGCCGCGGGGGCGTTGCCTGACGACGTTCGCCGCGCGACGGCCAAGATCGAGGATGCCGAAGACGAAGAGGGCTACTTCTCCCGCATCGTCGCGCTCGCGATGCGGACGGGATGGGGCCGATTCCCCGACGCCCCGGTGAGCTCCGAAGCGGTTCCGGTTTCGTCGTCCGCGGCGGAGCGCCTCGCGCTGCACATCGCGAATCGGTCGTTCTGGGGGCGAGGCTCGATCACGAGTGAGCCCAGCACCCTCATGTTGCGTCTCCCGCTGGTCGATCGGCTGGCGCTCGAGATGGCGGCCAACGAGGATACCGAGCGGCGTGCGCTCGCCGGTGAGCTGCTCGAGCTCGAGCGCGCGTGGAAGGAGGCCGAAGAGATCGCGGCCATTGCCGACGGAATGTTCGGCGGGGCGGAGCTCGAGGAGTTCCGTCAGGAACACGCCGCTCGTCAGCTCGCCCGCGCGAGCCGGCCGGGCGCCTGAGGACTCCGACCGGGATCTGGCGTCCGAGCATGCGTTAGCTCACAGCGCTCTCGTGATGCAACGGACGGGATTTCGTGTGGCGCCGTCGCCACGACCCGGGCTTCCGACCCTAGTAAAGCGCGGCTCGACGTGGTTTATTTGCGGCCGAGGCTGGCATGAGAGGTGCCCCCCTGCCGTGCCGACTCACGACCCGGTTATGGGGAATCGATGCACGAACCAACGCGCCGTTCGCCGCTGATACCACTCGCCCGTGTCGCCACCCTCGTCGCCATCGGCGACCTCGTGACCAAGCAGCTCGCCGTCCTCTGGATCGGGACACTCGAGCCGCGAGTCTCGAGCGCCATCAGGTTCGGCGTGGTCCACAACGACAAAGGCGCGTTCGGCCTCACCGTCGGCAACTACACATGGGAGCTGAGCCTCGCGCTCACGCTCGTGGCGATCGCGTTGATCATTCCGGTAGCGAAGGACCTCGCGCGTATCGACGACCGCGCGCCCACTGCCCTCGGCCTGATTGCGGGCGGAGCGATCGGAAATCTCGTGAGCCTGCTCGTGAACCGTGCCGGCGTCGTCGACTTCATCGCGATCCAGCGGCCCGATGGCGTCGGGATCGTCCTCAACGCGGCGGATGTGGCGGCCTACGCCGGCGTCGTGATGCTGGCCCGCACTGCGACAAAGGTCGTCTCGGCGATTCGACGGAACCGCGAGACCGCCGTCGTCGAGATCGGCAAGCAGAGGGACACCGCGCTCACTCGCCTCGCGGACGTCGAAGTGCAGCGGGTCGTCGCGCAGGAGGGACTCGGTGCCGCAGAACCCACGAGCGCCCACCGCGCACCGCGGCCGGTGGCCGAGCGCGAGGTCAGTCTGCGAATCATTCATGCCGACGGTGTTGCTGATCGCCGCGTACGAGGACTCGCCGCCCGACTTCGCGACCGTGAGGGTGGCACGCGAGCCGCGACCGCGTCGCCGTATCTCCGCCCAATGTCACACGTGTCGGAGCACCAAAGCGGCCGGTAAGTCGGCCAGAAACTCGGGGCTTCGCGGTGGCTTCAATTTGAGCGGCGGCGTGGTGATATTGGCCCCTCATGGCAGCCAAGCCCACGACCGTGCTCGACTCCCGCGCGCTTGCGCGCACCCTCCGTCGCATGGCCGACGAGATCATCGAGCTGTTCGACGGAGTGGACAACCTGATCTTCGTGGGAATTCAGCGGCGAGGCGTGCAGCTCAGCGACCGCCTCGGCGACATTCTCGATGACCGCGAGCAGGTAAAGGTCCCTCGCGGCTCCCTCGACATCACGCTTTACCGCGACGACCTGCAGACCGTCGGCCCACGACCGGTCGTCGGCCCGACGAAGCTGCCGTGGGACCTGAACGGCAAACGCGTGTTGATCGTGGACGACGTGCTCCACACGGGTCGAACGGTCAGAGCCGCGCTCGACGAGCTCGCGGACTTTGGCCGCCCTTCGCGGATCGCCCTCGCGGTGCTCGTCGATCGAGGCGGGCGCGAGCTGCCGATCCACGCGGACATCGTCGGGAAGCGCGTGGACGTTGCGCCGACCGATCGCGTCGATGTCCTCGTGTCCGAGCTCGACGGGTCCGACAGTGTCGTCCTCGTCAGGCGGGAGGACGCGGCGTGACGACCCCGCTCGGGAAAGACCTGTTGGCGCTCGAGCCACTGACACCCGGGCAGATTCGACTGATTCTCGATACCGCGGAGCCGTTCAAGGAGATCAGCGAGCGCGCGATCAAGAAGGTACCGACGCTCCGTGGGTCGACGATCGTGAATCTGTTCTTCGAGGCGTCCACGCGGACGCGTGTGTCGTTCGAGTTCGCCGAGAAGCGTCTGTCCGCCGATACCGTGAACGTGGCGGCCTCGGGCTCGAGTGTCTCCAAGGGCGAAACCCTCGTGGACACGGCGCGGAACCTCGAGGCGATGCGCATCGACATGGTCGTGATCCGCCATTCCGCCTCGGGCGCCGCACAATTTCTCGCGGAGCGGATCGAGTCGAACGTGATCAACGCCGGTGACGGAACCCACGAACACCCGACGCAGGGGCTGCTCGATCTCCTCACGCTGCGCGACCGATTCGGCTCGCTCGAGGGCCGGCGCGTCTGCATCTGCGGGGACGTGCTCCACTCACGCGTCGCGCGGTCGAATATCTGGGGGCTCAAGAAGCTCGGCGCCATCGTCGGAGTGTGCGGGCCGCGCTCGCTCCTGCCGAACGCGATCGCCGACCTCGGGGTCGAGGTGTTCGACCGCATCGAGGCGGCGATCGAATGGGCCGAGGCGCTGAACATCCTGCGCCTCCAGCTGGAGCGCATGCAGGCGGGATACATCCCGTCGCTGCGCGAATACAATCGCGTCTTCGGCGTGACGCGTGAGCGGCTGGAACGGGCGCCACGCGATGTGCTCATCCTTCACCCCGGCCCCATGAATCGCGGCGTCGAGATCGATTCCGACGTAGCCGATGGTCCGCACAGCGTTATCCTCGAGCAGGTCACCAACGGCGTGGCGATTCGCATGGCCGTGCTCTATCTGCTGGCCGGCGGCGCTCCGGAGCTGGCTGATGCCGCGAAGGGAGGAAGCGACAGGTGAGGGAAACGGGAAGCGGGAAGCGGGAAGCGAACGTTAGGCACGTCGTGCTGCGCGGTGGGCGAGTGCTCGACCCGTCGCAACGGATCGACGCGAAAGGAGATCTCGTTCTGGCCGACGGGAAGGTCGAGTCCTTCGAGACCGCGGCCGGCGCGTCGTACGGCGACGACTACGAGGTCATCGACTGCTCGGGGCTCGTCGTCGCGCCCGGATTCGTCGACGTCCACTGCCATCTGCGCGAGCCCGGCCGCGAGGACGTCGAAACGATTGCCACTGGCGCGAGAGCGGCGGCCGTTGGCGGGTTCACGGCCGTGTGTGCGATGCCCAACACCCAGCCGGTCACCGACAACCAGGCGGCCGTCGGGTTCGTGCTGCGGCAGGGGCAGGCCGCGAACGCCGCCCGCGTACATCCCATCGGGGCCATCTCGTTAGGCCAGGAGGGGAAGTCGCTGGCGGAGTTCGGCGAGATGGTGGGGGCCGGGGCGGTCGCCGTGAGCGACGACGGTCGTCCCGTCGCGAGCGCCCACCTCATGCGCACGGCGCTCGAGTACGCCCGCACGTTCGGCATTCCCGTCGCGGATCATTGCGAGGAGCCCACGCTCGCCGCCGGCGGCGCGATGAACGAAGGCATCGTGAGCACACGGCTCGGACTCAAAGGCATCCCGTCCGAAGCCGAGGAGATCATGGTCATTCGCGACATCCTGCTCGCGCGCCGGACGGGCGGCCACATTCACCTCTGCCACATGAGCACCAAGGGATCGGTAGAGCTCATCCGGTGGGGGAAGGAACGCGGCATCCGCGTCACGGCGGAAGCGTGCCCGCATCACCTCTCGCTCACCGAGGACGCG
>Ga0307408_100003399_pt1 | contig 10919 bp, 12 predicted proteins | sample 322Cmetagenome_FD_202116 | JGI IMG/M metagenome (GOLD analysis project Ga0307408, IMG submission 202116) | Maize rhizosphere microbial communities from greenhouse at UC Davis, California, United States - 322HYB-C-3 | ecosystem: Host-associated > Plants > Roots > Rhizosphere > Soil | place... | reverse complement strand
ACTCACGCCATCATTGCTGCCATCGCGCTTTTTGAATTCCACTGCCATCAACGCACTTACTTAAATCAAGCCGACGGCTGCAGGGTGGAAACTCTTCAGAGCGGGCCGCTAATGTGTTAAAATCCTCGCACGTCCGGATACCCTCGCTTTCTAAGTTCTTTCGGACGATTCGGACAACCTTATAAAAGTTAATGCTTAAACGAGACATTCCGGAGCGCGTCTGGTTCTTCGATATGGAATGGGTGCCGGACGCAGCAGGGTCACGGCGCCTGTTCGCCGACCTGCCGGCCGACGCTACGGAACGAGACGCGATCGAAAGGCTTTGGAAGGAGTATCCGCGAACTGACGGCGGGACTCCTTTTCTGAAATATTTGTTCTCGCGGGTCGTTTCGATCTCGTTTTTGTCGCGACTTGTCGTTTATAAGGACGCTGAGCCCACCGTCACGTTCCGGCTTCAGTCGCTGCCGAAGTTGCCGGTCGGCACTGCGGACATCGACGAGGCAACAATCATCAACGAATTTCTCACGCTCATCGGCGAGCGTCACCCGCAGCTCGTCGGTTTCAATTCTTACGAATCCGATGTCCAGGTCCTGATCCAGCGCGGTCTTGTAAATGAATTGACCGCTCCGATGTTCTGCAAGCGGCCCGAGAAAAAATGGGACGGCGGCGACTACTTTGGTAAGTGGGACAATGAGGAACATCTGGACCTGATAAAACTGTTCTCGAACGGGGCAATGAAGCCGCGATTGAACGAGATCGCAAAGCTTTGCGGCTTTCCAGGCAAGATGGACGTAGATGGCGAGCAGGTGGTCGACCTGTGGCTCGCACGCGAACTGAACAAGATCGTCGAATACAATCAGATCGACGTGTTGAACACCTATCTCGTGTGGCTGCGGGTCGTGCATTTTTGCGGAAAGCTTAAAGAAGAGGAATATGTGAACGAGCAGGATGAGTTCCGTTCATTCCTCGAAACGGAAGCCGCCAAACCGAACAACGAACATATCGCCCGATTTCTCGATAAGTGGGAAATCTAGAAGATCTCACGCCCTATGCTTTTCAGGGACAAAATGCAGAAAGAGCTCGACGCCAAGAGTTCCGAATTCCGGGACTTTTTGGCGGGCTTGTTTACCGATGTGAGTTACTACAGCGATACGATGTCGCAGCTCGAAGCTGCGTCGTACGCGGAACTCGAACAGCGTCTCGCGGGAGAAGCGAACATCGGTGCAATGCCGGCGATGGAGGTCGGGTCGTGCAAGTCGTTCGCTCAGGTGTTCGACGTAGAATGGAAAAATCACGAACAGGCACGTAACTGGGCTTTGAACGTCCTGGACGGGCGCACCACGTTTGCGGCCGACGGCAGTCAGATCTACGCCGCCAAGAAGACCAGCGTACCGGTTGCCGCAATTCAGGTCGGATGGTTCGAAAATCCCCACGATGAATCCAAGCCATACAGTAAAGGAGCGAGCTTCGAGATACTGACGCCTGAGGATCTTTTCCGCGATCAGGAAGACCCGATGAATCCGGACATTCGCGTCGAGGAGCGGCGATATCTCGGCGAGGTCGCACGAATCGGTGAGTTTCTGCAGGAGCGACGAGGATGGAAAGAACGCGGCGAGCCGATGCCGCTGGCGTTTTTTGATAATCCGCTGCTCGTGCCCTTTTCGCAGAAAGGACTGCAAAACAGTTTTCTGCGGGCGACGGTCGACCTGGTGAAGCTTTCACGCGAAACGCGAGTGCCGCTCGTGGGTTATGTCGACCGGAGCTTTTCCCGCGACCTGATCTCGCTGCTCGACCGTTTCGGCGGGCGTGTGGGTGAGCCGGCGTCAGGGCTTTACGATGCGGCATTATTATTCAGATCGAACAGGTCGCCGTGGGGCAGCCGAACTTGTTTTTTCTATTCGAAACGCCGCGGCCTGCAGGATTTCAAAGATCCGGCGACCGGCGTTTCCAGCGTCGGGTTTTGTTATCTGCAGACGACAGCGGACGCTCCGCCGGCGAGACTGGACGTCCCGAGTTGGGTTTATGAAGAAGGTCTGCTCGAGGAAACTGTCGACATCGTACGGGCCGAATGTGTCGTCGGTCTGGGCTATCCTTACGCGCTCGAGAGCGCCGACCACGCGGCGGTCATATCGCTCGGCGACCGCGAAGTCTTCTTTAGGGCTTTACAGGAATTTGCATCTCGTGAAAAACTAGACTTTAGCGTTTCCCGGAAAGATGAGAGCAAGCAGCGACGCAGGTAATAAGTGGTGTCCGGCATGCGGTGGCGAACTGAGCCGTGGCACGGCGAGATACTGCTCTGACTGTGGCAAGCTTTTGACGGAAGGGTACGAACCGCTCGACACCATCAGGGCCTCGTACCGCCTGCAGCGGACAAACCTCGAAATGGATCGCGGTATGGAAATGAAGAGTGCACTTTTCGAAGGGGAGACGAGCGGCACCGCGCAAACGGCGTGGGCGTGCGTGGTCTACTCGATGGTGCCTTATCTGGGCATACTGTTCATCCCGCTCGCCTTTGCCGTCTCGGGCATCGGTTACTTAACGGTTAGCAAGAATGTCGCACGCAACCGGCGGATAACAGGTATATGCTTCGGCCTTTCCGCGGTCATACTGGTTGTTCAGATCGGGTTGTGGTGGCTGCTGTACCTGATACCGACGCTGGCGCAGGGTTCGCCGATCTCTAACTGACTTAGCTTCAACAAATGTCCAACATCATCGCGCGCATAGTAGGGTCGAATTCGCATATCGATTATATCGGGCGTGTGATCGATGCGCTCGATGTGGATGATCCACCGTCGCCTGAGGACTTCGGGTTTGCACAGTTCGTGCGGATGGATTCGGCCGTGGGCGTGATCTACGATTCGAAACTTGTGAACCCGGAATACGCAAGCTTTGGCCCGCGGCTCAGCCCGCGCCCGGCACTCGGGAGCTTTTCACCGGACTACATTAACGAGCAGGGAATTGTCATCGGCATTCTGCTGCTCGGGACGATCGACGCCGACGGCAAAGTGAAACACGGCGTCCCGCGACATATCATCCCGCCCGGCTGCGCGGTATCACGGATGGACGCTCGGGATCTCGCGGGTTTTCACGCCGGGACGAACGGCGGCGTACAGCTTCATTATTATTCGCAGGTTGTCGCTCACGCCGGCGTATTCGCGGCGCCGCTGATGGAGTCGATAATCGACAACCTGTGCGTCGACTGCACAGAGGCCGACCGGCAGCGGCTGACAGTTTTGAAACAGTCGCTCGTGTGGCAGATGACGATGGGCGGGATGAAACTCTAAGCGTATGCAATTCGGCACGATCTATCACGAAAATTGTATCGAAACGCTGTCCCGCTTGCCGGACGGCGTTATCGATATGACGATAACGAGCCCGCCCTACGACGACCTGCGCGATTACAACGGTTACCATTTTCCCGTCGAAGAGATCGCGAAACTGCTATGCGAGAAAACGAAGGAAGGCGGCGTCGTAATTTGGGTGGTGGGCGACCGGACCGTTAACGGTAATGAGACATTGACCAGCTTTCGGCACGCGATAACGTTTCAGGACGCGGGGTTCAAGGTACACGATACGATGATCTACGCTAAGAACAATCCGATCCCGAGCGACTGCGGGAAGCGTTATCGGCAGTGTTTCGAATATATGTTCGCGTTCAGTAAGGGCCAGCCGAAGACATTCAACCCGATCGTCCAGCCTATCAAGCAGGAAAAGGCGTTCAAGTCTTTCCGGATAACGAAGGTGGGCCGCAACGACCTCGAGCACGACCACGTTGCACCGAAAGAGCGCAAGGTGAACAACATCTTCTTTTATAACGTCGGGACATCGTCGTCGAAGGACAAGATCGCATTCGAGCACCCGGCGATCTTTCCCGAACGGCTGGCCATGGACCAGATCTCGACGTGGACGGACGAGGGCGATATCGTGTACGACTGTTTCATGGGCAGCGGCACCACCGCAAAGGCTGCACAGCTACTCAACAGAAAATGGTTCGGCTCCGAAATATCGGACGAGTACGTCCGTATCGCCGAAAAGCGGCTGGGGCCGTACCTGAACATTTCCGAACCGGCCGGGGCGAAATGACAACCTATCGGCAGGCTCGTGCGTCTATTAATGCGTCAAATCTCTCAGCCTAAAATTAGAGGAAGATCAATGAAAACTACTATTTGGATCATCTCGGCGGTTTTTTTGCTCGCCGTCGGAGTAAACGCGCAGCCGCGCCCGGTCGGGATCGCGACGGTTGCTCCCGCAGTAGCGAGAGCAGCGGCTCCTGCCACGTTCGCAGCAAAGTATGAAGGCGGAATGTTCGGATTCAACAAACGGGAAGTCGGAATGTTGAAATTCGACGACGAGAACGAGCGGCTCGTGTTTTTTGGAAAGGACAAAAAAGAGGCATTCGGCATTCCGTATAAATCGCTTCTGGTAGTTTCGCCTACCTCCAGATCGGTCACTTCGACGGCCGGCCAGGTCGTGCGGAATATCCCGTTGCCCGGCGCGGTTCTTGGCGGTTTGATAAAGGAAAAGAAGCGCTATCTGGTTGTCCAGTTCGACGATCCGGACGTGGATGCGAAGGGCGTGATCAATTTCAAGCTGGACAACAAAGAGCTGCTGGATTCGGTGATCCAATCGCTTGGACGAAAAGCGAACCTGACGCAGCGGGGCGACGCCTATTACCGGCCGCGTGTTCCGCGTACGGATATTTAATTCAGATCGCCGAATCGATGCTGCAGAATGGCCGTGATCGAGATCGCCGCCGTCTCGGCCCGCAGTATCCGGCCGCCCAACGTAACGAGCTCGAAACCGCGGTCGCGGGCGAATTCGAGCTCAGTATCTTCCCAACCGCCTTCAGGTCCGATGAAGGCGGTTAATTTTTGGGCGGAGTTGTCCATAGGGAAGGCGGAACCGCCCCGCTCCGTGAAGAGGAGAGCAGGCGGAGCGGCAGTTTCGGCGAACTGCTTGAATCCGATCGGTTTCGCAACATGCAGCAGCGTCGCACGGCCGCACTGTTTTGTTGCCCCGAGGGCGATCTTTTGCCACCGTTCCCGCCGCTTTTCGCCGTCGCCGGCACGGACGTCCGCGCGAGCGGTCTCGATCGGTATAAGCTTGTATATACCGAGCTCGACTGCTTTCTGCGTGATCAGGTCAAATTTTTCTCCCTTTAGGAGGCTTACGGCGAGTGTGAGTTCAAGCGGCGACTCGGGTGCCCGCGGTTCGGTCGGGCCGTTAACGTCGAGGACGCATTCCTTCTTTCCAATGCGGTGTATCGTACATGCGAACTCGCTTCCTTCGCCGTCGAAAACGCTCGCCTCGTCACCGGCCTTCAGGCGCAGAACATCTCTGAGATGCCGCGTCTCGTCTCCGTCGAGGGTTACCGTAGAATCTGAGAAGTTCTCTTTCGGGGCGTAAAAACGTCGCATCGTGTCGATCTGTCTTAGCGGTCGTCGCCGAAATGTTTCTTAAATTCGGCCGACCTTTTCCGAAGGGCAAGCCATTGCTCGAATATTTCGGGGGTTTTCAGCCAGTGGGCCAGCCACTCGGCTATCTCGGCATGAACTCGCCGTTCGGACGGCGAATTTGTTTTATCCTTCGACGCGGTTATTGCCTGGTTCTTACCTTCGATAACTTCGTTCCGCAAGCGGCGGAGGCCGTCCTTATCTCCGTCCGCGGCGAGCTTCCTGCGGAGAGCTTCCAGCTTCTTGATCGACGCGGCGGCTGACCGCAGGTCGGAAAGTTTGAGAATATTTCGAAAGGCCGCGTCGTGCGGTCGGTCGGAACTCCGTTCGACGAAGAGCTGCATTATCTCGGAATGCCTGAGTTCGGCGCCTTCGTCAGCGAGGAGCCGCGCGATGGTCATCGGCGATTCGACTGCCGCCGGACCGAACCGCGCGCGAACCGCCTCCTCGATCGCGATGATCTCTTTCGCGCCGACGCTTTCGCAATCGAGCCTTTCCCAAACCTCGATCATCAGATCTTTCTTGGTTCTGGAAATGTACATGGGTAAGAGGAAAGATCAAGCTCCGCGGTTCTCGGAGACGGCGGCTATCAAGTCCGTCGAGGAATGGTCTTTGGGGTCGCCGACGATCGCGACCCGACCGCCGTATTTAAGAACCGTTTCGCGTTCGGGCACCGATTCGGCCGTGTAATCGGTGCCTTTGGCGTGGAAATCCGGCCTTATCGCCGCGATTATCTCTTCAACGGTCGGCTCGTCGAAGATAGTGACGACGTCGACAAAGCGAAAGCCGGACACGATCTCGGCACGTTCTTCAGCGGTGATGTAAGGTCGGTTGTCACCCTTGAGTCGACGAACTTGCCGGTCGGAATTTATCGCGACGACGAGCATTCCGCCAAGTTCTTTTGCACCGCTCAAATACCGGACGTGCCCGGCGTGAAAGAGGTCAAAACATCCGTTCGCCAGAATAATACGCTCGCCCGACCCGCGGACCGCGGCGGTCTTCTCGATAAGCGTTTCGCGATCGACTACCGGTGCGAATAAAGACATATTGCGATCTAGACCGCGGTTTCGAGTTGGCGCGTGGATTCATCAGCCGCGATCGACGCCAGCAATTCGTCAGCCGACGCGACGGCCGTACCTTTTTTCATCACAACGATTCCGCCGGCGTGATTGGCAACACGGGCGGCGTCGCCGAAAGAAAGTCCCGACGCGAGGCCGAGGGCGTACGCGGCGATAACAGTGTCGCCGGCTCCCGTCACATCCACGGGCTGCGCCGAACCGACGACCGGTATGCGGCGGGGCTCGCTATTCGATTCCAAGAGCAGCATTCCTTCGTTCCCGCAGGTGACGAGCAAGGCATCAAAGGACAGATCTTCTCTCAATTTCGCGCAGTCGCTGTCGGAGAAGCCCTTGCCGAGGATCATTTCGACCTCTTCCTGGTTGGGGGTCGCGGACGTTGCGTCGCGGAATTCATGCAGCCTGAAACGCGAGTCGACGATAAGCGGAATCGAGCGTTCTTTCGAAACGCGGCGGGCTGCGGAAAGTATTGAGGCGTCCGCGACGCCGTAATTGTAGTCGGACACGATGATCGCCGCTGTGTCTGCGGCCGTGTTTCGAAGGTTGTCGATCATCTCATTCCGGGCCTTCGCGCCGATCTCCGCACGGCTCGCGTAATCTATTCTTATAACCTGCTGGCGCGGTGCGTAGTCCTGACCGGCGAGCACGCGGACCTTTGTAGTCGTACGGAATGCGTTGTCGGTAACGACCGAGTGGCAGTTTACGCCGGAACGCTCGAGGCTATCGATCAAAAGCCCGCCGTTGGCGTCACCGCCCACAACGCCGATCAGTATCGGCTCGCCGCCGAGTGCGGCAACATTCGCTGCCGCATTCGCCGCGCCGCCGGGGACGGTATCGGTCTCGTCGTGACGCAGGATGAACACAGGTGCTTCGCGTGAGACGCGGGTTATCGTCCCGTGCAGGAACTGGTCAGCGACCAGGTCGCCGATGATCACCACTTTTCTTCCCGGAAAAACGCTTTTGATTATTTGGGGGACGCTGCTCATCTATCAAAACAAAAAGCTACTATAAATGGCGGGCATAAACAAAAGGGTTGAAGACGCTTTCGTCCTCAACCCTTTCTTTATCGTATCGACAGCGATGTTAGTGCGTGTCGTAGCTCGCAACAGGAAAGTCACTCGGCGAGCCCCAACTAACGACACTGGTCGAACCTCCGCCGGTGCTCGACAGAATATAGAACGTACCGGTCGAATTTCGCCAAATGGCGATATCAGTCTTGCCATCACCGTCGTAGTCGTTCTGAGCATTAAGGTCAGAGCTCGTGATCCCGAAAATACTGGCGATCAGCCCGCCGTCCGAACTGCGGCGGATGTACCACGTAAGATTCGATGTCGGAGTTGCTCCTTCTCGAACCACTGCGATGTCCGTTTTGCCGTCACCGTCGTAGTCGCCGGGAACGACGAGGTCGTTGCTGAGTCCCCATGATACGACGTCATAGCCGCCGTCGCTGCTGCGCTGAATGTAAAAAACGCTCTGGCTGGTGGCGGTAGCACCCGGCCGCTGGATCCCGATGTCGAATTTGCCGTCACCGTCGTAATCGCCCGGTGCCGTAAAATCGGTCTGCAGTCCGAACTGGACGCCGCTAAATCCGCCGTCACCGCTGCGCAGGACATACCAGATCATTGCTCCGTTCGTGCGTCTGACCACCGCGAGATCGGTCTTGCCGTCCCCGTCGTAGTCGCGGCCGACCGGTTCGTCGCCGGTAATGCCAAAACCCACAGCTGCAAAAGTGTTGTTCGAGCTATTGAGTCGGTACCAAACGCCCGTGGTGTCGCGCCAAACCGAGATATCGCCCTTGTTATCGCCGTCGAAATCGCCCGGCGCCATGAAATCTTCGTTCGCGAGACCGAAATTCTGAAAAGTGTATCCGCCTCCGCTCTTCAATATGTACCAGGTGTTATTGGAGGGGCGAAATACGCTATAATCGGCCCTGTTATCTCCGTCCGTGTCCATTGCCCGTCGAAGTTTGACCTGAGCCGATGCGGAAACCGCGAGTGCGAACAGCACAAAAAGCACTCCAAATTTGCCGTTTCCGGTCAAAAATTTTCTCATTATTGTCTTCCTTTTTGAATAAAATGTCTTTCTAACTCGACACAAGGACGTTGTGTCTAAAGACCGAGACTCTTAAATATACAATCTTCCCGGCACGTTGTGCAAGGAATTACTATGAAAAGCTGGCGGTGGCGGAGCAAGCGTCGCCGCAGGAAACCAAACCTTTTCGCGATCGTTCGGGTGTTAGACGCGCCCTATTACAAAAAAGTTGGAATACTGCCCATTTTTCAGTGATTTACGGTCTCGACTGTGTAACGGTGATGTTCTGGCCGCCGACGGTGATCGTCCCCGTTCTCGCGATACCGGGATTGAGCATGACGCGAAAGGTGACGGTCCCGGTCCCGCTTAGCGTATCCGGCCCGAGTAGCCTGATCCACCTCGAGTCGGTCTTGACGGCGGCATCGCAATTTTGGGCTGCCGTGATGTTTACCGAATAGTAACCGCCCTTCGTCCGGACGGCCACTGCCGAAGTCGACGGCGCGAACGTGCAGACGGTCTGATTTTGCAGTGCGGCGAAAACGTTGAGCCGGCCGCCCGATCTCACCAGGGTCGACCAGTTTGTCGGGGTTGTGAGGACGTCTACGGAATTCATCAATGTCGCTTTCAGCGATGCGACTGACAGGTTCGGGTTATATGCCGACAGCAGTGCAGCCGCACCGGCTGCGTGCGGCGTCGCCATCGACGTTCCGCTGATCGTATTGGTCGCAGTATCGGACGAACTCCACGTACTCAAGATCCCCTGTCCGGGCGCGGCCAGATCGACGCTTAGCGGGCCGTAGCTGGAAAAACTCGCCTTTGCGTCGGTGGATGTCGACGCGGCCACCGCCAGAATGCTCGGCGATGTGTAAACGGAAGGATAGGATCCGGACGGATTAACGTCATTGTTTACGTTGGCGTTTCCGGCGGCGAAGACGTTGAGTATTCCCGCATCGCCCATCGCGTCGAGAGCATCCTTGGTCGCCTTGTCGTAACCGCAGGCTTCGCCGCAGCCGCCGTAGGAATTATTCGTGACGCGGATGTTAACTCCACGGAGCTTCATCATCCGAACGTAGTTGTACGCATTGACGAGCATCGCCGATGTCGAGTCGGTACCGGCCGGGCTGTAGATCTTGATCGGCATGATCTTGACGTTCCAGTTCACGCCAACGACGTTCAAAAGGTTGTTGCCCGCTGCTCCGATAGTTCCGGCGGTGTGCGTGCCGTGGCCGCCGGCGTCATCTATCGGGTTGGAATCGTTATAGAAGAAGTCCCAGCCGTAAACATCGTCGACGAAGCCGTTGTTGTCGTCGTCAACGCCATTCCCCGCTATCTCACCGGCATTTATCCAGGCATTCGGAGCGAGGTCCTGGTGCGTGTACCGCATTCCGGTATCGATGTCGGCGACAACGACAGCCGAACTGCCGGTCGTCAGGTCCCACGCCTGCGGAGCCGAGATCTTCGAAAGCCCGTACATCCCGGTGCTGGCGAATTGCGGATCGTTGGGCGTGAGGAGAAGGCTGTAATAGAAATTTGGCTGTGCGTCGACTATCTCTCTGTGTCCTTTGAAGCGTGCGACCGCTTTGCTGACGTCCTCGCCGCCTTGCAGCTTGACGCGAACCCACCCTGAGTCGGCGAGGCGCTCAACGATGGCTGCACCGGAGTTCTCGATCGCTTCGTTTCTGCGTGCGGCCGACGAGTCAGGCGCGAATTTCACGAGGATCTCGTCTTTGACGAACGGAGCGGCGCTTTGAGCCAAAGCAGGCGGCGTCGAGGCAACGGCCGACAGCATGATCGAAAAGAAGAAGGCAAGTTTCATAAAAAGTTTGAAGCTGATGGGCAGGTGACTAGCGATGGGAACCTGCACGGTACAGTAGAAACGAGAAGCGTTTGCAGACAGTTGCCCGCGATCGACCTTGCGGCCCGGGAGCCAGTCTAACGACAAATCATCAACAACCTTAACGGAAATGCCGCGAAATTGAAAGACGAAAATATTTGATTTTGCTTGTATTTACGGAAGAAGTCTCTGGGGACGACGGCGACGATCATCGAGAATCCCTTCGTCGCTCACTCCGTCGTATCAGCGGCCGGGAGGCCGCTTTGAATTTCGTCCGCAGGCTCTTCCCGATCAGCCCGAACCAAAGGCAAGGTGATCGTGAAAGCGGCTCCGCTGTTTTCGCCGGCGCTCTCCGCACGAACCGTTCCGCCGTGCATCTCGACCAAATGCCGCACGATCGCGAGCCCTAGTCCAAGCCCGCCGTGCATTCGACTGATCGCGGAATTGGCTTGGCGAAATCTCTCGAAGACGTGCGGCAATACTTCCGGAGAAATACCGACGCCCGTATCAACCACGATAAGTTCA
>Ga0307408_100003398_pt1 | contig 10921 bp, 9 predicted proteins | sample 322Cmetagenome_FD_202116 | JGI IMG/M metagenome (GOLD analysis project Ga0307408, IMG submission 202116) | Maize rhizosphere microbial communities from greenhouse at UC Davis, California, United States - 322HYB-C-3 | ecosystem: Host-associated > Plants > Roots > Rhizosphere > Soil | place: USA... | reverse complement strand
TTGCCATCGAGAGCATCAGCGTGCCGCCGCAGGTCGATCGGCCACAAATCGTCATCCGCGAAGGCAACAGCGGCCTGGCGATTCTCGAAACCGATTGGTGGGGCGCCAGCCTGATCGATGAACTACGCAGCGCCCTGCTCGATCAGTTGAGCAATGGCGCCGGCCAGCAACGCGCATCGGTGCGCGTCGAAGTGCAGCGTTTCGATTCGATTCCCGGCCAATACGCGTTGATCGACGTGAAATGGCGCCTGCGTGCGCTCGGCGCGCCGGATGCCGAACTGCTGACCTGTCGCTCGGTCCTGCAAACGCCTTCAGGGCCGAGCATCGACGAGCTGGTGACCGCGCAGCAGAACAACGTCAAACGTCTGGCCGCGCATATCACTCAAGCCGCCAGCGGTTCGCGCGGTTGCCCAGCCTCCAGTTGAATCAGCTCACAGATCGAAGCGATCCACCGCCCGCCGCCGCTCGTTGTCATCACGGACATCGTAGTTGGCGGTGGTCTGGATGTTACTGTGATGCGCCAGTTTTTGCGCGATCGACAAATCGTGCTCTTCAATCACCCGCGTAATGAATGAACGACGGAAATCGTGCGGCATGATCTTCACCCCGACCTGCGTGCCACGCTGACGGGCGATGTAGTAGATCGCATGTTTGGTGATGCGCTCGCGGGTGATGTGGTTGCCACGGCGAATACGGTTGAACAGAAACGCATCATCGCTCTCGCCTTCCTTGAGTTGCGAACGGCGCAGTTCCAGCCAGGCATTGAGTTTGGCGAACGCCCAGGTCGGCGCGTACTTGATCAGTTGCTTGTTGCCCTTGCCGGTGACGGTCAGGCTGCGCTCGCTGAAATCGACCTGGTTCAGATCCAGATCCACCGACTCCGACTTGCGCATGCCGGTGCCGTACAGCAGCGCAATCACCGCGGCGTCGCGCAGGCCTTGTGGGCGTGGATCGGCGGCGCAGACTTCCATCAGTTCGTGAATCAGCGTGCGCTTGAGGTTGCGCCCCTGGGACAGGCGCGTGCCGGCGATAGCCTTCACTGAACGCATCTTCAACAGATGATCCTGAGTGATCAGGCTCATGCGCCAGGCTTCATTCATTACCCCGCGCACGGCGTTCACATAGAGCGAAGAAGTGTTCGGTGCGTAATTGTCTTCACGCAACGCGGCGACCAGCGCGACAACGTCCTCGGGTTGCAAGGCATGCCAGGGAATCTCCTCGACATTCATGTCTTCGAAACCGAGACGGTCAGCGGCGTCCTGCAAAATGTAACGCATGGTCAACTGGCTGGACGGGGCCAGTCGCGCCAGATACACGGTCATCGGATTGGTCGGGTGGGTATGCAGCGGTAAAACGGTCAAGTCAGTCAAACCTAAAAACCTTGAATGGAAAACAAAACAACACAGCAACTAACAACTGCAACAATCCCCATATAAAGGGGAAACTTCTGTAAGACTTTTCTAATGAACATGACGATTAAAGGCAGAAGTCTGAACAGTGGCTGTATGAGTTCGAGATAAACGAATCGCCGACCGCTTTTTCATGTTCCTTTCACAAAAACGGGCATAACCTCAAATCCGCCAACTCCCGCGGCGGCCTGTCCAAACTGCCGCGCGATGCCGCAAAAGTCAACCGCGCCCCGACAGCACGTCGTTTTGCAACTAATTGATGCAGGGATATTTTTTGCGTCTACGCTGAGATTGGATCCATTTACCGAAGTTTGCTTTTCTTACGATTGTTTCGTGACGAGGTGTTCATGAGCCAGGCGTTTCTCCCCTTCTCTCGCCCGAGTATCGGCGAAGAGGAAATTGCAGCCGTCGAACAAGTATTGCGCTCTGGCTGGATAACCACCGGAGCGAAAAACCAGGCGCTGGAAGAACGATTTGCGCAGTACGTCGGCTGCCGCCACGCCGTGGCACTTTCCTCTGCCACCGGCGGCATGCACATCGCTTTGCTGGCACTGGGCATCGGCCCCGGCGACGAAGTCATCACGCCTTCGCAGACGTGGGTCTCGACTGCCAACATGATCTCGCTGCTCGGCGCCACACCGGTGTTCGTCGACGTCGACCGCGACACCTTGATGACTGACGCCGCGCGTATCGAAGCCGCCATCACGCCGCGCACAAAGGCCATTATTCCGGTGCATTACGCCGGCGCCGCGTTTGATCTTGACCCTTTGTATGCGCTGGCCGACAAGCACGGCATCGCGGTGATCGAAGACGCCGCCCATGCCGCCGGCACCCGTTACAAGGGCCGCCACGTTGGCGCGCAAGGCACGGCGATTTTCTCGTTTCACGCAATCAAGAACATGACCTGCGCCGAAGGCGCGATGTTCGTCACCGATGACGAAGACCTGGCCAGCCACGTGCGCAGGCTCAAGTTCCATGGCCTGGGCGTCGATGCCTACGATCGCCTGACCGGTGGCCGCAAACCACAGGCTCAAGTAATGGAGCCAGGGTTCAAATACAACCTCGGCGATATCAACGCCGCGATTGCGCTGGTGCAACTCGAACGTCTGGACGCGATCAACGCCCGTCGCAGCGAACTGGCTGCCGCCTACCGGCAAAAACTCGAAGGCCTGCCGGTGCAACCATTGGCCGTACCGGCTTACGCCCAGACCCACGCCTGGCACCTGTTCATTCTGCGCATCGACAGCGAACGCTGTGGCATCGACCGCGACGCCTTCATGCAAGGCCTGCAAGCGCAAGGCATCGGCACCGGCATCCACTTCATCGCCACGCACCTGCACACCTGGTATCGCCAGCGTGACCCCGACCTGTATCTGCCCGACACCGAATGGAATTCGGCGCGGCTGTGCTCGATTCCGTTGTTTCCCGACATGAGCGATCAAGACCTTGATCGTGTGGTCGGGGCCATCGCCACCCTTATGGACAAACGCCTGTGAAAGCCTATCCGATCCGCTGCGTGTCGATCGTCATCCCGGTCTACAACGAACAGGACAGCCTGCCAGAGCTGCTGCGGCGCACCGAAGCGGCTTGCCGCATGCTGCGCCATGATTACGAAATCGTGCTGGTCGATGATGGTAGCCGTGACGAATCGGCGAGCCTTCTCGAAGACGCCGCGACCCGCGAGGACAGCCCCTTTGTGGCCGTCATCCTCAACCGCAACTACGGCCAGCACGCGGCGATCATGGCCGGTTTCGAGCAGTGCAAGGGCGATGTGGTGATCACCCTCGACGCCGACCTGCAGAACCCGCCGGAAGAAATCCCGCGCCTGGTGGCCGAAGCGGAAAAGGGTTACGACGTCGTCGGCACCGTGCGCGGCAACCGCCAGGACTCGGCCCTGCGCCGCTACCCGTCGAAGCTGATCAACCTCGCCGTGCAGCGCTCCACCGGGGTCGCCATGAGCGACTACGGCTGCATGCTGCGCGCTTACCGGCGCACGATCATCGACGCGATGCTCGCCTGCCGTGAACGCAGCACCTTCATACCCATCCTCGCCAACAGTTTTGCCCGCCACACCACGGAAATCGTCGTCGCCCACGCCGAGCGCGAACACGGTGACTTGAAGTACAGCCCGATGCGCTTGATCAACTTGATGTTCGACTTGATCACCTGCATGACCACGACTCCGCTGCGCCTGCTGAGCATCGTCGGTTTCACCATGGCCGGCCTCGGCCTGCTGTTTGCCGTGGCGCTGATCGTACTGCGCCTGGCGCTGGGGGCCGGTTGGGGCGGTGACGGTCTGTTCGTGCTGTTCGCCGTGCTGTTCGTGTTCACCGGCGGCCAGTTCATCGGCATGGGCCTGCTCGGCGAATACCTGGGGCGCATGTACAGCGACGTGCGCGCCCGCCCGCGGTTCTTCATTGAAAAAGTCTTGCGCAGCCACGCCGCATCGCCGGCACCTGCAGTCACCGTCGACGGCCTCTCTTCTACTTCCTCTACCGGTCAGGTTCACTCATGAGTGCAAAAACTGTTGTCTTCGCTTACCACGACATTGGCTGCGCCGGCATTCAAGGCCTGCTCGACAGCGGCTACGAGATTGCCGCGGTGTTCACGCATGCCGATGACCCGCGCGAGAACGCGTTCTATGCCTCGGTCGCGCAACTGTGCGCCAGCAAAGGCATCCCGGTGCATGCGCCCGAAGACGCCAACCACCCGTTGTGGATCGAGCGCATTGCCAAGCTCAAGCCGGACTACATTTTTTCCTTCTACTATCGCCACCTGCTGAGCGAGCCGCTGCTGTCCACGGCCGCAAAAGGCGCGTTCAACCTGCACGGTTCGTTGTTGCCGCGCTATCGTGGCCGCGCCCCGGCGAACTGGGTGCTGGTCAACGGTGAGAGCGAAACCGGCGTGACCCTGCACCGCATGGTCAAACGCGCCGATGCCGGCGCCATCGTCGCGCAGCAGCGCGTGGCCATCGAGCGCAGCGACACGGCGCTGAGCCTGCACGGCAAACTGCGCATTGCCGCGACCGACCTGCTGCGCGACGTGCTGCCGGCGATGCTCCACGGCAAGCTCAGCGAAACCCCGCAGGACGAATCGAAAGCCACTGTGTTCGGTCGACGCACCGCAGCGGACGGCAAGCTGCTCTGGGCGCAACCGGCCGAGCAACTGTTCAATCTGGTCCGCGCCGTGACCCAGCCCTACCCCGGCGCTTTCTGCGCGGTCGGCGAACACAAGCTGATCGTCTGGAGCGCCGAAGTCGTCAAGGGTAACGACGGCCAGGCGCCGGGACGGGTGATCAGTGTCGATCCGCTGCGCATTGCCTGCGGCGAAGATTCGCTGGTGATTCTCTCCGGTCAGCGCAATGACAACGGCCTGTTCCTCAGCGGCCCGCAACTGGCCGATGAGTTGGGCCTGGTCGACGGTTCATTGCTGCGCGGCGCCGAATCCGGGCGTGCCCCGCGCCGCATACGCGTGCTGATCCTCGGCGTCAACGGCTTCATCGGCAATCACTTGTCCGAGCGTCTGCTGCGTGATGATCGCTACGAAGTCTATGGCCTGGACATCGGCTCCGACGCCATCGATCGCCTGCGCAGCCATCCGCATTTTCATTACGTCGAAGGCGACATCAGCATTCACTCCGAGTGGATCGAGTACCACATCAAGAAATGCGACGTGGTCCTGCCACTGGTGGCCATCGCCACGCCGATCGAATACACCCGCAACCCGCTGCGCGTGTTCGAACTGGATTTCGAGGAAAACCTCAAGCTGGTGCGCTACTGCGTCAAATACAACAAGCGCGTGATCTTCCCGTCGACCTCGGAAGTCTATGGCATGTGCCAGGACAAGCACTTCGATGAAGATCGCTCCAATCTGGTGGTCGGACCGATCAACAAGCAGCGCTGGATCTACTCGGTGTCCAAGCAACTGCTTGATCGGGTGATCTGGGCCTATGGCGCCAAGGGGCTGAATTTCACCCTGTTCCGCCCCTTCAACTGGATGGGCCCGCGTCTCGATCGTCTGGACTCGGCACGCATCGGCAGCTCCCGCGCCATCACCCAATTGATCCTCAACCTGGTGGAAGGCACGCCGATTCGTCTGTTCGACGGTGGCGAGCAGAAACGCTGTTTCACCGACATCGCCGACGGCGTTGAAGCGCTGGCGCGAATCATCGATAACGACAACGACGTCTGCAACGGCCAGATCATCAACATCGGCAACCCCGACAACGAAGCCAGTATTCGCCAGCTGGGCGAAGAGCTGCTGCGCCAGTTCGAAGCCCATCCGCTGCGCCACAACTTCCCGCCGTTCGCCGGTTTCCGCGATGTCGAAAGCAAGGCGTTCTACGGTGCCGGTTACCAGGACGTCGAGCACCGTAAACCGAGCATCGCCAACGCCAAGCGTCTGCTCGACTGGACGCCGACCGTGGAAATGCGCGAGACCATTGGCAATACGCTGGATTTCTTCTTGCGCGAGGCCATGCTCGAAATCGCGGACAAGCAGTAATGCAGGCAGGACTTCGCATCGACGTCGACACCTTTCGCGGCACCCGTGACGGCGTGCCGCGCCTGCTCGACATGCTCGACGAGGCGCAGATCAAGGCAACGTTCTTCTTCAGTGTCGGCCCGGACAACATGGGCCGGCATCTGTGGCGCCTGATCCGCCCGCAGTTCCTCTGGAAGATGCTTCGTTCCAACGCAGCCGGCCTGTATGGCTGGGACATTCTGCTGGCCGGCACTGCGTGGCCGGGCAAACCGATTGGTCGCGAACTCGGGCACCTGATGCGTCGGGCCCGGGACGCCGGTCATGAGGTTGGCCTGCATGCGTGGGATCACCACGGTTGGCAGGCCAACGCCGGGGCCTGGAGCGACAAGCAACTGATCGAGCAGATCCGTCAGGGCGTCGACACCTTGAGTGACATTCTCGGCGACAAGGTCGAGTGTTCGGCCGCCGCCGGTTGGCGTGCGGACGAACGCGTGATCGAGGCCAAGCAAGCCTTCGGCTTTCGCTACAACAGCGATTGCCGTGGCGCGCAGCTGTTTCGCCCGTTGCTGGCCGATGGTACGCCGGGCACGCCGCAGATTCCGGTCGACCTGCCGACCTTCGACGAAGTGGTCGGCCCCAGCGTCGCCGCACGCGATTTCAACGGGTTCATCCTCGACCGGTTTCGCCCGCAACAACTCAACGTCTACACCATTCACGCTGAAGTAGAAGGGATTCTGATGGCTGAGGATTTTCGTCAACTGCTGGCCGATGCGCGCCAGCGAGATATCGATTTCAAACCGCTGGGCGATTTGCTGCCCGAGTTCTTCAACACCTTGCCCGTGGGGCGCGTGCAGCGCGGCGCCCTCGACGGCCGTGAAGGCTGGCTGGGAGTGCAAGGCGCATGACTAAACGCTGGACGCTGCCATTGCTGTTGCTGGGTATTTGCTTGCTGGCCTACCTGCTGCCGCTGGGCACCCACGGCTTGTGGATTCCCGACGAAACCCGTTATGCGCAGATCAGCCAGGACATGCTGCTCAGTGGCAACTGGGTGTCGCCGCATTTCATGAGCCTGCGCTATTTCGAAAAGCCGATTGCCGGTTACTGGATGATCGCGCTGGGCCAACAATGGTTCGGGCAGAATCTGTTCGGTGTGCGCTTCGCATCAGCGCTGAGCAGCGGCCTGAGCGTGTTGCTCTGCTACCTGCTGGCCCGGCGGTTGTGGAACGAGCCGCGCAAAAGCTTTGTCTGCGCCCTGCTCTATATGAGCTTCAGCATCGTGGCCGGTCAGGCCGGGTACGCCAATCTCGATCCGCAGTTCACTTTCTGGGTCAATCTGAGCCTGTTCGCGCTGTGGTTTGCCCTCGACAGTCAAACCTCCGGCCGGCGCATCGCCGCCTGGGCATTGCTGGGCCTGGCCTGCGGCATGGGCTTTATGACCAAGGGCTTTCTCGCCTGGCTGTTGCCGGTGCTGATTGCCGTGCCGTGGATGCTCTGGCAAAGGCGTTGGCGCGAACTGCTGATGTTCGGTCCGCTGGCCATTGGCGTGGCGATCATCGTCAGCCTGCCGTGGGCACTCTCGGTGCACGCGCAGGAACCGGACTACTGGCGGTTTTTCTTCTGGCACGAGCATATCCGCCGCTTTGCCGGAGACGATGCGCAACACGACGCGCCGTGGTGGTTCTACCTGCCGCTGCTGGTGGCGTTCAGTCTGCCGTGGGTGGGCCTGTTGCCTGCGGCGTTCAAAGACGCCTGGCACAGCCGCGCCCAGCCGAAAATCGTCTTCGTGCTGCTGTGGCTGCTGATGCCGCTGGGATTTTTCAGCCTGAGCAACGGCAAGTTGCCGACCTACATCCTGCCATGCCTGTTGCCGCTGGCCTTGCTGCTCGGGCATGCGCTGGCCGACCGGCTGCGTCTGCAACAAGGTCGGGCGTTGAGCGTCAATGGCCTGATCAACCTGCTGCTGGGCATCGTGGTGTTGCTCGCGCTGGTGTACCTGCAACTGAAAAAACCGCTGTACGACCACGAACTGCACAGTCTGGTGCTGGTGTTCATCGCACTGATCGGCTGGATCATCGCGAATCTGCTGCAAGCTTTCCTGCCCCTGCAATGCTGGGCGGCGCCGGCGTTCGGCAGCCTGTTGCTGATTGGCCTGCTGCCGACTGCCATGCCCAAATCGGTGGTGGCCAACAAAATGCCCGACCAGTTCATCCAGCACCACCTCAGCGAACTGGCGCAGGTCGACCATCTGCTGAGCAATGACCTGGGAGCGGCCTCGGCGCTGGCCTGGCGGGTCAAACGCCCGCAGGTCGCGTTGTACAACACGATAGGCGAATTGAAATATGGCCTTGCCTATCCTGACGGCATTCAACAGCGGGTCGATCCCGATCAGGTGCAACAGTGGATGCGCGAGGCGCGCCGCAGCGGTTCGGTCGGCGTGGTGATGCGGGTCAAGGGGCAGGACGAACTGAACGAAATCGACAGACTGCCGAAGGACGGCAGCCGTTTCGAACAGGGCAATCTGGTGATCATGATCTTGCCGAAGGCGGCGTCATGAGCCTGTTGCTGCTGTTGGCCGCGTGCGCGCTGACCTGCCTGGGTCAGGTGGCGCAGAAATACGCCGTGGAGAGCTGGCGCGGGGTCGAGTCGACCTGGGCCGACAAACTGCGTTCGCCGTGGCTGGGTCTGGCCGTACTTTCTCTCGGCGGCGGCCTGTTGGTCTGGCTGCTGGTGTTGCAGCGTCTGGAAGTCGGTATCGCCTACCCGATGCTCAGCCTCAACTTTGTGCTGATCACGCTGATTGCGCGCTTCGTCTTCCATGAACCGATCGATCGCCGGCACTGGCTTGGCGTGGCACTGGTCATGGGCGGCGTGGTGCTGCTGGGGCAACCGTCATGAACCGGCGGCGCGGCGTCACGTTCGCGCTGGGCAGCGTGGTGCTGGTCAGCGCGGCGCAACTGGGCATGCGCTGGAGCATGACCCGCCTGCCCGCACCGGACCACTGGCTGCACGTCGACAGCCTCGACGGGCGCGCGCTGACCGTGGTCATTGCGGCGATTTTTGCCTACGCCCTGTCGATGCTCTGCTGGCTCGCCGCCCTGCGCGATCTGCCGCTGGGCCGTGCCTACGCGCTGCTGAGCATCAGTTATGCGCTGGTTTATCTGCTGGCGGCGAGCCTGCCGCTGTTCAACGAATCCTTCAGTTTCAGCAAATCACTGGGCGTGGCGCTGGTCATGCTCGGCGTCATCACCCTCAACACTCGTCCGGCTCGTGCGCCCGAACTCAGGAGTGCTCCATGAAAATCACAGTATTTGGCAGCGGTTACGTCGGTCTGGTGCAAGCGGCGGTACTGGCCGAGGTCGGCCACGATGTCGTGTGCATGGACGTCGACCAGAAGAAAGTCGACCTGTTGCGCCAGGGTCATGTGAGTATTTTCGAACCGGGGCTGGCCAGCCTGGTGCGTGAGGGTCTCGATTCGAAACGCCTGCAATTCACCACTGATGAACAACTTGCCGTGCAGCACGGTCGAGTCGCGTTTATTGCCGTCGGTACGCCGTCGCGTGAGGATGGCTCGGCGGATCTGCGCTACGTGCTGTCGGTAGGGGACGCAATTGCCCGACATCGTGAGCAGCCGCTGATTCTGGTGGAAAAATCCACGGTACCGGTGGGCACCGGCGACACCTTGCGTGCGCACATCGAAAAGGCCTTGATCAAGGTCGGCCGGTTGCTGCAGTTCGACATTGTCTCCAACCCGGAATTTCTCAAGGAAGGCTCGGCCGTTGCCGATTGCCGGCGTCCGGACCGCATCGTCATCGGCTGCGAAGGTGATGAGGTGCGCGACGTGATGCGCGATCTGTATGCGCCGTTCAACCGCAACCATGACCGCATCATGTTCATGGACCTGCGCAGCGCCGAGCTGACCAAATACGCCGCCAACTGCATGCTGGCGACCAAGATCAGCTTCATCAACCAGATCGCCGAACTCGCCGAGCACCTGGGCGCCGACATCGAATCGGTGCGCCAGGGCATCGGTGCCGACACGCGCATCGGTTATCACTTCATCTATCCGGGCTGCGGCTATGGCGGCTCATGCTTTCCCAAAGACATGCGCGCGCTGATCCACAGCGCTGAAGAGGCGCACTGCTCCAGCGACTTGCTGCAAGCGGTCGAGGCCATCAACCAGCGCCAGAAGCACAAGCTGTTCGAGCGCATCAATGCGTTCTACAAGGGCGACCTGCGCGGCAAGACCTTCGCCCTGTGGGGCCTGGCCTTCAAACCCAACACCGACGACATGCGCGATGCCCCGAGCCGGGTCCTGCTGGAAGAATTGTGGGCGGCCGGCGCCAGCGTCCGCGCCTTCGACCCGGAAGCCATGCAGGAAACCCAGAACCTTTACCCGGACGAATCGAAGCTGATGCTCATGGGCACCCCCGAATCGGTCCTGCCCGGCGCCGACGCCCTGATCATCTGCACTGAATGGCAACAATTCAAGGCGCCGGATTTCGAACTGATCAAACAACGCCTCAACACCCCGGTGATCTTCGACGGCCGCAACCTGTACGACGCAGAGCGTCTGGCGCGCAACGGTTTCCAGTATTTCCCGATGGGCCGCGGCGAATCGCGCAAATTGCCGATCCCGTTGCAACAGTGGCCGCACGCGTCGGATGTGGCGTGAGTCGTCGTGTTTGTGTGCAGTCTTTTCAAGCTCATTCCAGACAGACAAAGCCAACCCTCACCCTGGCCCTCTCCCAGAGGGAGAGGGGACTGACCGGGGTGGATGCGAGAGGTACGTCGACTTGGGATAACCAGTCGTATTCGAGTTTTTAGAATCAAAGGCCCCTCATCGGAACGCCGCCCGCCTAGCCCTCTCCCAGAGGGAGAGGGAACTGATCGTGGAGTTTGGGAAAGGTACGCCGACATGCGATACCGAGCCGAACTCTGGTTTTGAACGGCCCATAGATCGGCTCCCTCTCCGGGGGGAGAGGGCTGGGGTGAGGGGCAGCCACACCAAAAATCCAAAGCCAACCACCCGC
>Ga0307408_100003397_pt1 | contig 10921 bp, 5 predicted proteins | sample 322Cmetagenome_FD_202116 | JGI IMG/M metagenome (GOLD analysis project Ga0307408, IMG submission 202116) | Maize rhizosphere microbial communities from greenhouse at UC Davis, California, United States - 322HYB-C-3 | ecosystem: Host-associated > Plants > Roots > Rhizosphere > Soil | place: USA... | reverse complement strand
GCCCCATTGAGTGCGGGTAGGTAAATGCTGAATAGCATATTCCAAATCTTGTATTACTAATGCATACAACTCTTCTTGAGAGCTTTTGGGAATATTATATTCTTCGGGAGTAGGTACATGATCACGCTTTACTGCTTCGCCGAAAACATTAATAAGATCAAAATGGTAGTAGGCACGAAAATAGCGGGCCTGCGCACTGTATTTGTCCGCTTGTTCGCTGTTGTATTTTTTTGTCAGCTCAAGTACCTGGTTACAGTCGTTAAGATACTCATACCAGCGCCCCCAAAGACGTTCCAGGTAAACATTGCCTGGCGAGTTGCTGAAATCATTTGCGGAGGTGAAGTTAGGATCTCCTGTATTCAATCGCACATCATCAGACCCAAACTCGTGTGAAGTAAAATACATGGTTCCGAGGCGGAAAAACCGCCAGTTTACAGATGAATAAACCCGGTTTAATGCGAGATCAATACTATTCTCATCTGAAAAAAATACGTCTTTAGTAAGCTGGCCCTGGGGTGTAACCTCCAGATAATCTTTACAAGAGGACATCAAGCCGATACTAGCGAGAGCTATAATTAATTTTAAATTTTTCATTTTCTTAGGTTTTACTAAAAGGTTACGTTAACACCAAATTGTGCACTTCCAGACATCGGATAAGAGTTCGCATCCATACCTCCAATTATTTCGGGTGTAAACCCTTTGTATTTGGTGAAATACAACAAGTTAGACCCCGTGAAGAACAGCCGTACTTTATTAATCTTTGCTTTGGAAAGAAGGCTATTAGGGAGCGTGTATCCAAACATTAAACTTCTTAGTTTTATATAGTCCCCACTGAACACATTTAAGTCCAGGGACTGATTCATAGCGATTGAACCCGCAACTAACCGAGGCATATTGCCATTTGGATTAGATGGGGACCAGGCATCAAGCCAGTCTACATGCATATTATTAGTAGACTGTGAATAGAAATTGTACATGGCGTTCAAGATCTTAGCCCCAAAACTTCCTGCAAAGTCAAGCGTCAAATCAAAGCCTTTGTATTCGGCGTTCAGGTTCAAACTTCCCGTAAATTTCGGAAAAACACTACCCAAATCTGTTCTATCCTCAATACCGATAGTTCCGTCTCCATTGATATCCTGGAAAATCGGGTCTCCAATTTGTGCGATGGAATGATAAGCTGCCTTTCCTTTCTGCGTTGCATAGGCTTTCCAGTTATCTAAATCAGCCTGTGATCTGTATATCCCCTGAGTTTTATATCCGTATATATAATTCAAAGGCTTACCTTCTTCAATTACATTATTCTGGTTTGGTATCCACCAATCGGCCGAAAGGACAGACCTTGTGTCCTTCCAGTCTGTTACCTTATTTTTAAATGAGCTTCCTGTGAAAGAAGCACCATATTTAAATGACTTACGATTCTCGCGCCAGCCCAAAGTAAAATCATAACCAGTATTTCTCACCGCACCTGAGTTGGTATAGGTTGGTGCAATACCTACGGAGCCGCCTTTTACAGGCAGTAACATCAAAAGGTCTTTTGTGTCTCTTGTCCAAAGGTCCAGCTCGGCGGTAAGTTTGTTGTTCAAAAAGGCCATTTCTAAACCAAGGTCCTTTTGTTCATTACGTTCCCATTTTATATCAGGGTTAGACGCTTTGATTATCCCTGCAGCTGGCCGTACCTTGCCATCAATAACGGCATGAAATTCATCACTTTGAGCAACGAGGGGATACGCACTATTATCGTCGATCTTATCATTACCAGTTACACCCCAGCTTGCCCTTAATTTCAAGTTATTTAGCCAGCTCACGTCTTTAAGAAAACTTTCCTCAGAAACACGCCATCCAAGAGCTGCAGACGGGAAATATGCCCACTTATTGTTTGCACCAAACTTGGAAGAACCATCGGCCCTCATCGTAGCAGTAATCATATAACGATCCATCAGTGTATAGTTCGTCCGGAACATATAGGACATACGAGTGGATTTTCCGGGCGCCTGTGTTTCAACTGTTTTGTTTGCAGTACTGCCCGGAGTTGAATATAAGCTTAAATAATCGAGGTCGTAAACAGTATAGCCTTGACCAACAGCGCCCAAGCCACGACTTCTCGATTGCTCAGTAGTAAAACCGGCAAGCAAATTCAAATAGTGTTTATTGTTAATCTTTTTATCGTAAGTAAGTGTATTCGTCCAGATATAGGTGTTACCGTTACCATAGTATTCGCGGAACCTGTTAGACGAATTCGTTTGATGCGATGAGTTGATAGAATAAATTGGTTGTGGATAACTGGTATAGTTATTATAATAATCTTCACCCAGATTAGACAAAAACGTAAGCCCTTTTGTAACTTCCAGGCTTCCCCATACGCTACCCACGAAACGCTGATCGTTGAAATTATAGTCCTTATTTAAAGCTAGTTCTGCAACAGGATTAATTAAATCCAGGTTCTGCATTGAATTCCAGCCGCCATTAGCATCCTGTGGACTAACTAAGGGCGAAGCTCCTAACACAGAAAGCATATTACGATAGGCAGGCCCCTGTCCCGAATTTGCCAGACTCAAACCGAGATTATGCCCTATTTTAACTTTGCTGTTAAGTTTATATTCATTATTTGCGCGGATTGTCCAGCGGTCATAATCTGTATTATTCCAGATCCCCTGCTGTTTCAAATAACCAGCGCTAATGTTGTACCTCACGTTTTCCGACCCACCGGTTATTCCAAATTGGTGTTCACGCATTTTTCCAGAGCGGCTAATCTCCTCCATCCAGTTGGTTCCGTTTCCAAATTGTCCCGGATTGGAATAAGGAGCTGTCGCATTAGTGTAAGAAGCAACAGTATTCATCAGTTGAGCGTACTGCGTACCGTTTGCAACCTGAAAGTCGCTTATTTTGTATTGTACTCCTTCAGTAGCTGAATAATTAAATACTGTATTGCCCGGCTTTCCAGCTTTGGTTGTTATAACAATCACACCATTAGCTCCACGTGAACCGTAGATAGCAGTAGCAGAAGCATCTTTTAATACACTCATATTATCAATATCATTCGGGTTTAACCAAACGATATCGTTAGTCATCATTCCATCCACTACATATAATGGGTTAGGGTTGACATTTGTACCAATACCACGAATCCTGACAGCCGGAGCAGCCCCTGGAGCACCCGTAGTGGTTACTGTGAGGCCGGACTTACCCTGGAGCGCCTCGGCAGCATTACCAGCTCTAATCCCTGTTATATCACTCGACTTAATTGTAGTTACAGAACCGGTCATATCTGATTTACGCTGCTTACCGTAACCAACAACTACAACCTCAGTAAGGCTCTTAGATTCGGGCTCCAGCGATACCGATACATTTGTTTGCCCTTTAAGCTGAAGTTCCTGGGTTTTAAAACCGATATAAGCAAAAACAAGAGTAGAGTTTTCTGTGGGAACATTAATCCGGAAAGAACCCCTAACATCTGTAGTGGTTCCCTGTGGCTGCCCCTTAACCTTCACGGAAACTCCGGGCAAAGGCTCGCCTTTATCATCCTTCACGGTACCGGTAATGCTTACCTCCTTAGCCACATCAACGGTATTATATATCAGCACGGTGGTACCGGACACTTTGAATGAAAGAGCTTTATCTTTTAAACAAGTTTCGAGCACTTCACCTAAGGGTTTATCCATACAATGGACGGTAAAATTTTTCTCTAGTCTGCCAAGCTCTGCGCTATAAATAAAATCAAAATTGGTTTGCCCCCGCAAATTGGATATCAATTCGCGAAAGGAAATATTCTCTGCATTCACACTTATTGTCTGCCCTCTTGTGGCAGCGCTTACCTGAATAAGAGAAAGTGTCAATAATAAAACGGTTAGTTTCATAATCCGAAAAATAACTGAGAAGCCGCACTGCGGGAGTGCAATATTTTTTCTATACATTTGAATGTTAGGTTTTAAATTAATTATTGGATTTGTTTACCTGACTTTTTAGTGATACAGAACAGCGCAAATGTTCAGTATCCTTATTTTTAAGTCGGGAGCGGCGCAAACGTTCCTGACTTTTTTCATAAAAAACTAGTTCATTACAGTTATCCTCCTTCCTTCCGTTTTAAAGTGCAACGAACTGACTGTTTCAAAGCTTTGTAAGAGTTCTGAAAGCTTCTTCTTTTTTGAAAAGGTGCCTTCAAATTTCTCACTGCCTATCCCCTCTTCAAAGTCAACCTCAACATCGTACCATTGAGCTACCTTTTGCATTATGCTTCTAATGTCTTCTCCCTGGAAAGAGAAATAGCCATCTTTCCATGCTACAGAAATGTCAGTCTCTGTATCTCTTACAATTGATTCTTTTAATTTCACGGTAATTTCCTGCCCCGGGATTAGCTGGATGACAGGCTTATTTGCAGATTGCACCGAAACCGCGCCTTCCAGCAGAGAGGTTTTAACTTCATTTGGATTATAAGCGCTTACATTAAATTTTGTACCCAGCACTTTAATACTCACCCCGTTAACCCTTACATAAAATGGCTTATGTTTATTTTTAGAAACCTCGAAATAAGCTTCGCCAGTCATCTGCACTTCTCTAATCTCATCGTCAAAAACTCTTTTGTATTTGATAGATGATTCGGCGTTTAACCATACGCGACTACCATCGGGCAGTGTAATATGATACTCGGCCGCTTTGGGTGTAGCAACAGTAGTATACTGGCCGGATTTTTCGTCGGACTGATTAACCATTGCTTTGACTGTACCGGGCAGGATCTCTTCCTCCTTGTTTTTAGCCATCACCTTACCTGGTTTATCCTTAGCCTGAAAAAAATATATGCTGCCAACAAGCACCAGAGATGCTGCAAGCGAAAGCCACTTCCAATTTTTACGCGGCCAAAGCTCGATTCCCTGTTGCCGGGCTGCTTGTTTATATCTTGGATCTTTCTGGATATTTGTTAAAATCTTTTCGAATTTCAAGGAATCGGATTCGGTCTCAGAAAGATCATTCTCTGCCGAGAAGCTTTGGCCCTTCTTTCCGGCAACCACATTCAGGTAGTCATACAACTCCTCACAGTCTTGCACCGAGAGTTGATTTTTACTATAGAGGTTAACCAAAAGATTTATTCTTTCAGGAGTCATACTATTCTGGTTTAATAATCGGTTTGGGATTATTTAATGAAGGAACGGAGATAATAGGACATAGGACTAGTGCCCTTAAAAAAAAATTACCGCTATAAGAGCAGCGATCGTAAGCATTGCATGTTGCAAACGTAATTTCAGGGTTTTATTTGCCTGAACCATGTGGTTTTTAACGGTATTGGAAGAAATATTAAGGATATTGGCAATTTCGTTGTGTGATAAACCTTCTTGCCTGCTAAGTCGAAATATTTTTTGTTGCTGTTCCGGAAGGCTGTTTACCACAATATCAACCAGACGCTGAAATTCTTTTGCCAGTACTTTTTCTTCGGTAGAGTTTCTAAGCACATCAGCAGCATCGCTTAAACGCTCTAGCAGTACTTTAGACTTTTTGATATTTCTCAGGATATCCAGCGACTTCCGCTTTGCTATTACAAACAAATACACCCAAAGATCACCGGATACGTCTATCCGCTCTTTATTTAGCCAAAGGCTGATGAAGGTTTCCTGCAGAATTTCCTCGCTCTGAGCGGCATCTTGCAGGTAATGGAAGGCCACATTATAAATGTCGGGGCTAAACTGGGTGTACACTTCATTGAAGGCACTTTCGTCTCCATCACGCAACCGCTCTAAAATACTGATATGAAGCTGTTTTGGCATACCCATCAAGTCTTAATTATCCTTTACACAGGCATAAGACAGAAAGAATTATTTTTTATACTCTGGCATATAGCATGCAAATTATTTTTCGCACACCTTTCTTATGATCTAAGTTCGATTCGCCTCATCGCGGAAAGCGGGCTAAAATAGAGTACAACAAGGTGTCTTAATAGGGAAGTTTAACACAGAGGATACGGAGCAGACGCAAAGGGCATAGAAAAATTGGGCACAAAGCGCTTTAAGCCGAGCTTAAAAAGAGATCACAGAGTTAGAGTTTAAGATAATAAGAATGCAATGCCATTGTACCTCGGATCATGAATTTGGACTTTGTTCGACTGCCAGTCTATTTTATCATAGTTGGTATCCCAAAACAAAATTCTCCTAAACTTCTGCTCTTCGGGACGCTTTCCTATTTTTTTTCCTGCTTAACGATTTTAGTACATACGCCTTAACTTAATAGCATAGCATTAGGGAGAAGATGGATGGAATTGTCGGAAAATTTTTGATATTCGTTATCCTCAAAATACCTAATGATTTTTTAAAACGCTGACTAGAATAGTAACTGAGTAAGCCCACTAAAAAGTGAGCTTACTCGGTTATATAATCAGCCAATCTAATTATTACTAAACAACTTTATATTTTTTACCCTGAAATAATTGCCTCTGGGAGCTGCGGCCACATTTCCTAAAAATCCAATTGAAACAACTTGCGAGGTTGTAAGTGTGAAATTGAAACTTCTTGTATCGGTAACGCTTGGCGCGGCAGTACCTGTAACAGCACCATTATAAAGAGCCCGGTAAGCTAATGCAGTAGAAAGATTGGCAAGGACAGGGATACCATCTCCGCCCGCTGCAGCCACACAATAAACAGAAGAATTAGTTTGAATTTCCGAATATTCGTCAAATGAAACAGTATAATTTCCTGCCGGTAGCGGTATTGATGTTGCTTGATATAGTATCCCGTTTATAACCGGGTCGTTACCATAAGTTTCCCAATTAATAGCACCACCGTCATCACTTGTATAACCGCCGTTTAAACCACCTTTGTTTTTTGCTGCTGCGTTGGTAACCCAGGGGGCGGCAAGAGTTCCCCATCTGCCACTCAAAGTAGCTTTTGTAAAAGGACCGGTGTTACTTAAATAAAGGCTGGTTACATCTCTATAAGCCCTCACTTGTTGAAAGTCGGTATAAAACGTATCTATACTGGTTGAATTGGGCAGAAATAGCGTACGATATTTAAAGCCCGTTCCTGCTTTAACATTTTTAAAAATAGATGTATCGGCTTTTACAGAGTATTCTTTTTTATTCTCCAGGTCCAGGTTATTGCTGAAAATCGTTTGTATTGCGAAGGCACCACTCAAGAGATCCATCTTTCCCCATTTTGTAGTAATACTATTTGAAGCATCAATTAAACTCTGAGTTATTGGCCGGTTTGCTAAAGATGCTTGATAACGGCTTCCAAATGCCTCACCTATCACTCTCACAGGCACTGATTTTACACCACTTTTGTTATAGGTGATAATGGTGAAGTTATGCACCTGTTCTTCCAAATTATTGATAATGGTTTTAAATGTATCCACAGCGTTTGTTCTCACTACAGGAATACTTACTGAGTCTTTTCCATTATTCCAAAAGACCCTGGTTTCTGTAATTTTCGGGTCGGAAGTAAAAAGCCCTGTAATCATAACTCTGTTTCGCCCTGAGTAGACCTTTACAGAATCGATTTTCTGGGTGTAGGCGCTTGTACCTTCCAAATATTTCTCGTATTCATTCATCTTGGTACAAGAGGAAAATAAAATAGCAAAAATCAAAGTAAGACTACCTGCTATTTGTATGTATAATGTTTTTTTCATTTTTAAGCGTTTTAATCAACCTGGGTGTTTTTACCTGAATTCGATTAATATTTTTAAAATGAGCGATTGTGCCCACGCAAACGTTGTACCCTCTCTGCCTTCGGCATTTATTGAGGCAATTAATTTGTTTTTTAACTGTCTCAATGAGCTCCCGTTGGTCGGTTCTCCCAGAGGGAGAGAAAGGTCAACCCACACTGGACAAATCGCTTAAATAAGAGCATTAGCATCTCTCCCAAAGGGCGAGAAAGGCCAGTGCTCTCTACAAACGACATATTTATAATCGAATTCAGGTTGAGTTATTCTTTCTACCTTGGATCACCGTAAACCTGAACTTCAGCAATCAACTGAAAATAAGTACCCATCCAATTTTTATTACATTTTATTCTCAGGTACCTTAATTTGGGAACATCCACTCTGAATTCCCTGCTCCAGCCGGCAGATGCAGTAGTAACATCTTCTGCTGTTTGAGTTCCATAAGGGCTACCAGACGGTTTTATGTTTTCGTATTCTCCCAATTTCACCCAATTAGTCCAGCTTCCGTCGGCAGGTGGATTGTCAGAGCCCCAAATTTCATAGTAGCGCATGCTCCCAGCCATAAAGTAAGATCTTGGATTAGTTTCTTCTGGATAATCATTTATTACTATCCGGCTTAACTTGGCAAGCTGCCCTACATCAAAAGTAATTACGGTCGGTGTTGTCTGTGCTTCCTCTGTAATTGAAAAGCCCGGCCAACTCATATAGTTGTTATCCCATAGCTTATTAATGTTTGTTTGAGGAAAGGCTTGTTTTGCATCGCCTGGTAGAGCCATTGCCCGGTAAAGCGATTTAGATAAAGCCGTTTCAAATAAGGGGGTTAAAGTTTTGAAAACTGTGTCGGTATAATTTTGCCAGCGGTCCCTTATTGTTACTGCGAAATTCTTCTCTACAGAAGCAAAGCCCCGAATTGTTTGATTCACAGAAGGATTTGAAGTATAGATATTACTTTTATAGGGCACCCACTTTCCTAAGGAGTCAACAAGAAGCATTATTGCCAGATTTTCTTTTGTTGGGTTGCTTGCAACAATATTCACCCCTTGAAAACCAGCATCTACTTTCAAACTTCTAAAAACCTCCCATATCGGGTTCTCCTTAGGCCGAACTGAAATTATTAGGGGTTCTGATGCGGTTTCGCTTCGGTTAACAGTATAGAGCTTAACTTCATGATCCAGGGTATCGGCGAAGCCTTCCAAAAGTAAAGAACTATTAAATATGGAGGATTTTACTTCCCGCAGCTGTCCTGACCGCAGCGAATATACAGCCTTCACATATTCTAAATCTTCAGTTGCAGGGAGCTTGTAAGTCAGCGTCACCTTGCCTGGCAAACGCTCTACTTTAACATCAGACACTTGTGCTGGTGCAGTTCCATTTTTTTCATGAGGGCCATTAAGATCCTCTTTACATCCTATAGAATTTGCTACAAAAAGCAATAAAAGCAATTTGAAGAAAACGTTATTTTTTCTGTACATTTTTATTCTCGTTTAAATGTTACCAGCCTGGGTTTTGAACTAAGTTTGGATTTACTCGAAGGTTACTTTCCGTAATTGGCCAGAAATAGTCTCTCGGACCAACGAAACGCTGTTGAAACAGTGTTCTTAATTGATAGTAATCATTGGTTGCAGATTGATTTACAGACCAGGCTAATATTGGCTTATTTTGCTCCTGCAGAGATTTCTTCCAACGTCTAAGGTCCCAATACCGGCTTCCTTCGAAAGCTAATTCTATCAATCTTTCTTGACGAACAATTTCCCTTAGTCCATCTTTGGTAGTGTACTTTGTAGGGTTGCTTGAGAAATTAGTCCAAGATTCCTGAACTGATTTAAGTCCGGCTCTTGCCCTTACAATATTGAGGTAATTGTAAACTTCGTCCGATGGGCCGTAAGCTTCGTTCATAGCTTCGGCATACATCAAATAAACGCTGGCTAGCCGAATGCGAGGCCATGGATAAGACCTGTAGCTGGTGGTTGAAGTTCCGAAGGACATGTTCCAATCGACAAGTTTTTTGATAAAATAACCCGTTTCATTAATAAAACCATTGCTATTGGCGCCGCCATATTGCCCAAGTTTAGCCCTTAAAACAAATGTTCCTTCATCTGAATTTGTTGGGCTATCAAATTTATACCAGATACCTCCGTCGAATGAGAGGTTAGCGTAAAAGCGATTTTCTCTGTCAAAGTTGAGGCCGGCCGTTTCATATCCTTCATTAACATTAAATCGCTCTGCGCGGGTTGCAATTCTGGTATTATACCTATTGGCATACGCCCAGTCTTTATCCTCATTAATGGGCACTCCATTTTTTGTATAAAATTGCTCTGCAATTTTTATTGGGGCAGCCAATTGAGCCCTGGCTTCTGTACCCTGATAGTTTGATACTACCACAGCCATAGCCGCTCTTTGAAGAAAAGCAGTTTGACTATTTGGATCTGCCCATATTTGCTCGGTATTAAAGCGGTCTGTAACCGCATTTCTAATACTCATTTGAATTTTGGTGGTATCTGATAACTTGAAGGAGCCGGCAGAGAAAGTATACAGCTGGTGGCCTGCAGCTTCAGAGGCAACAATCGCCGCTTTGCTGGCTTCTGCCGCCCGCACCCACTTGTTCGCATCAAAAACGGGATTAAAGAGCTGCTTTCCTTCCTTATCCTTGAAGTCGCTAAGATCAGTGTTGCCATTAAATAAAGGGCTGGCTGCCATTAAAAGCAGTTCTGCTTTTACGCTCAGGGCAATGGGTTTAGTAATTCTTCCGGCCTCTGTAACTCTATCGTTAATTTTAGGAGGAAGTTTTTCTGCCGCCTTATCCAGCAATGCTGCTATATAATCTACAGTTTCGTCTATCGGTTGTCTTTTTACCCTTACCTGATCCTCAGAAGCAGAAACCTGAATATTCTTGTCAATAATAGGTATCGGCCCATACATTCTCAGTAAATAATAATGGTAGTAAGCCTTTAGAAATTCAGCTTCTCCGATCCATCTTGTACGTTCGTCTTGTGTGATATCAGGAACCTTGTTTAAATCAGAAAGATTTTCAATGAAAATATTACAGTTTCTGATCCCGATAAACAACCCGCTATCCCACATATTGGAGAGAGGACTAGACACATTTTGCTCCCCTTTTGCAATTCGAACGGCATCAGTCACAAAATCACGCTGTGAGGATGGTATCCATAATTCATCGCCGGATAAAAAGGCAATATTAAATCGGGGATCACCATCTTTAGGAAGATATGAATAACAAGTAAATAGAAACTTTTCAGCTTCGCTCCTTAGGGTGAAAGCATTA
>Ga0307408_100003393_pt1 | contig 10928 bp, 11 predicted proteins | sample 322Cmetagenome_FD_202116 | JGI IMG/M metagenome (GOLD analysis project Ga0307408, IMG submission 202116) | Maize rhizosphere microbial communities from greenhouse at UC Davis, California, United States - 322HYB-C-3 | ecosystem: Host-associated > Plants > Roots > Rhizosphere > Soil | place... | reverse complement strand
AAGATCGCGCACCCGCTGGTGCAGCGCCTCGTCGGCGGGCGCTGAGCGGCGCTACTCGTCGAACAGGTCCGGCAGGAGCGCCGGCGAGGTCGGCTCCTCGAGCCGTGCGCGATCGAGCTCGTCCTTCATGCGATCCACGTCGCCGAAGAACGCCTCGGCCGGCTGTGGGGGTCGCATGCGCCACTGCGGGGGGAGCAACGTCGTCGTCTGAGCGCGCTGCCCGGCCTGGTGGCGGGCATCGATCTGGAACAGCGTGTGCACGCCGACGGCCGCCGCCACCAGCGTGGCCACCACGCCCACCTTCAGGGGCGCGTGTCGCGGACCGATCGCCATGAGATGGAAGAGGATCGCGGTTCCGACGATGACCCAGACGCCCACGTAGGCGTATTCGTTGACCTCGCGCACGGCGAACGAGTACGTGCCGATATCGGTCAGCCAGTCGAACAGGTGCACGACCAGCGCAGCGGCGAGCGCGATTGCGAGATGGGTCGTGAAGCGTGCGGCGCCGCCGAACAGGCGCGAAATCAGCGACCACCCGGTCGTCCACGCGAGGATCGCGCCGGCGTAGAGCAGGACGGGCGTGAGCCAGCTCGAGGTGCGCGGCTCGTCGGTCTGGGCGAGCCACAGCTCGAGGCTCGTGATCGCCGCGACCGCGAGCGCAAGCAGCGCCGCGAGGCGACCGTTGCGCGCCGGCGGCGCGGTGATGCGTTCGGGCGGCACGGCGAACCGGTCGTCGCGCACGCGCATGAGCGTTCGCCCGACGCGCACCGGGCGTTCGCCGTCCAGCGCCGCGTGCACGACGCGCGCGCCGTTCGCGTCGAACAGTCCGTTCGCCGACTTCAGGTCCTCGGCGATCAGCATGCCGTCGTCCGCCCGGAACACGAGCAGGTGGTGCGCCGCGACGTACGGATCGTCGAGGACGACGTCGTTGTCGTACGCGCGGCCGATGCGCGCCTCGTCGGCATCGACGCGGTAGCGCGCGAGCACGTCGTGGTGCTTCGAGAGGAGCTCGATCCAGATCACGGCGCGCGCCCGATCGCCGTGACGAAACGGCGCGCGAACGCCGTCGCGTTGTCCCAGGCGACGCCCGACAGCGTCAGCCGCGCGATCAGCGCGCGCTCGTCGTCGTCCTGCGTGACCGCGACGACGGACACGTCGTAGAGCCCCTCGAAGTCGCGGTACGCGCGCGCGCAGAACGTCGCGCGCAGCACCGGCGGGTCGGCCGGTGCGACGAAGTCGGCGTGGCAACGCTGCGTGGTCACGCGTCGCCTCGACGCCGGGTCCTGCGACAGCGGCCGAAGCTGCTGCGACAGGAACGCCGCGAACTGGAACGGGTTCAGCGAGACGCTCTCGACGTAGCTGTACGACAGCCCCACGCCGCCGCTTCTCAGGTCGTCGGCGACGAACAGCGACGTGCGCGTGTGGCACTGGGTCGTGTGCACGCGGGCACGCGGCTTCGGTTGCGCATCCGCGTTCGTCTGCGCCCAGCATTGGACCCACGGCGCCTGGCTCTCCGGCGCCGTGTAGGCGCCATAGCGGCCCGGCTTGAACCCCGCATCGGCGAATGCGCGCGACAGCGACGCCTGGAACGCCTGCAGCTGTCGCGAGATCTCGGCGCGGGCGCCGTCGGTGGTGAGTGGCGTCCCGTTGCGCGCCTTGTCGATCAGAACGGCGGCGGCGCTGGCCGGAACGAGGAAGCTCACGAGCTCGCCGCCGAGCCGCTTCGCGACATTGACGCCGGCGACGCGGCCTTCGCTCGTGAGCGTCGGACCGCCGCTCATGCCCGGGTTCAGCGCGCCGGAGAAGTGCACCTGCGGGCTGAAGCTGCGATCGACGTACCCGTTGTACGTGCCTTCGACGATCGTGAATCCGAGGTCGAGGGGGTTGCCGAGCGCGAACAGCCGCTCGCCCTGCGGCAGCGTGCCACCGACGGCGCGCGGGTCGAGCTCGAGGAAGGCGTCACCGCGGCGCTGGATGCGCACGGCCGCGAGGTCGTTCACCACGTCGATCGCGAGCAGCGCGACATCCCCCCGCGTGCCGTCCGGCGCGACGTACTCGAGCTTGTAGGTCGTCGGCTCGAGCGCGAACTGCGACACCACGTGATAGTTGGTGAGCGCCATGCCGTCGGCGGACACGAGGAATCCGGAACCGATCGACGATTGCCGGCCGGCCGCCGCGACCAGCGTGCGAAGTTGCACGACTCGCGGCCGTGCGGCCAGGTAGACCGCTTCCGCCGTCGACGACAGGACGGGCGGGGCGGCCGATGCGCCGGCCGAAGCGGCCGTTGGCGCGGCAGGCGGCGCCGGATCGACGACGCGAGGATCCTGCGCGAGCGCCGGCAGCACGGCGAACGCCGACAGCAGTCCGATCGCCCGCCGGCGCGAGGCGCTAGCCCGCCGCACGGACGATGAGACGGACGACGACGACCAGGATCGCGACGAACGCCGCCGCCATGACGACGCCGGCCACGATGACCTGCTGCGGACGCAGCGATACGGCATCGCGCTGCATCAGCCGGCCCTTGCGCACGCCGAAGAAGCCCCAGAACACGGCACCGAATGCCTGGCGGAGCGTTGCGCGCCGCGGCGCGGCGGGCGGCGAATCGTCGTTGGGAGGCATGCGGGCGGTGCGAAATGCAGCATCGATCGTAGCATCCGGCGCAGGCGAGGCGCGGCGGCCGGTCGATTCGATCGGTGCCGCCTGCGGCCGGCGGTTGCCTCCGTGCGGGCCGCGACATGCGGCATGGCGCCTTGGTGCGCGCTCGTCCGGCGCCTGGCAACGACGATCGAACGTCCCGGGCGGTTGGCGAGCGCGGCAAAGCGCTCGCGATGCTCGTGCCGATGAACCGGGCCACGTCCGCCAGCCGCGTCGTCATTGCCGCTTCACCGGCCGCGGCCGGCCGTGAGGCGCCTCCGCCGCCTCGCCGGCGCGCCGAGCGCTTGAATCGGCGCCCGATTCCCCCATTTGCGACAGTGACAATCGCCCCGCTGCGCGGGGCAGGGGGACACGATGCGTTTCGACAAGCTCACGACCAAATTCCAGCAGGCGCTGGCCGACGCCCAGAGCCTCGCGCTCGGCAACGACAACGGCTTCATCGAGCCGCAACACCTGCTCTCCGCGTTGCTCGCGCAGGAGGACGGTGGGACGTCGTCGCTGCTGGCCCGCGCCGGCGTCGCCGTTCCGCGGCTGCAGAACGCGCTCAAGGCCTCGATCGCCCGGCTGCCGAAAGTCGAGGGGACCGGCGGCGAGATCGGCCTGTCGCGCGACCTCAACAACCTGCTCAACCTCACCGACAAGGAAGCGCAGAAGCGAGGCGACCAGTTCATCGCGAGCGAGATGTTCCTGCTCGCCGCCACGCAGGACAAGGGCGAGGTCGGGCGCCTGCTGAAGGAAGCGGGCCTGAACCGCAAGGCGCTCGAGGACGCGATCGAGCACGTGCGCGGCGGCGCCGGCGTCGAGAACGCCGAAGCCGAAGGCCAGCGGCAGGCGCTCGACAAGTACACGATCGACCTCACCGAGCGCGCGCGCAACGGCAAGCTCGACCCGGTGATCGGCCGCGACGACGAGATCCGGCGCACGATCCAGATCCTGCAGCGGCGCACGAAGAACAACCCGGTGCTGATCGGTGAGCCGGGCGTGGGCAAGACCGCCATCGTCGAGGGTCTCGCGCAGCGCATCGTCGACGGCACGGTGCCCGAGACGCTGAAGAACAAGCGCGTGCTGTCGCTCGACATGGCGGCGATGCTCGCCGGCGCGAAGTATCGCGGCGAGTTCGAGGAGCGGCTGAAGGCCGTGCTGAAGGACATCGCGGCCGACGAGGGCCGCACGATCGTCTTCATCGACGAGCTGCACACGATGGTCGGCGCGGGCAAGGCCGAAGGCGCGATCGATGCCGGCAACATGCTGAAGCCGGCGCTCGCGCGCGGCGAGCTGCACTGCGTCGGCGCGACGACGCTCGACGAATACCGCAAGTACATCGAGAAGGACGCGGCGCTCGAGCGGCGCTTCCAGAAGGTGCTCGTCGACGAGCCGTCGGTCGAGGCGACGATCGCGATCCTGCGCGGCCTGCAGGAGCGCTACGAGATCCACCACGGCGTCGAGATCACCGACCCGGCGATCGTCGCCGCGGCGGAGCTCTCGCATCGCTACATCACCGACCGCTTCCTCCCCGACAAGGCGATCGACCTGATCGACGAGGCGGCCGCACGCATCAAGATGGAGATCGACAGCAAGCCCGAGTCGATGGACCGTCTGGATCGCCGGCTGATCCAGCTCAAGATCGAGCGCGAAGCGGTGAAGAAGGAATCCGACGAAGCGAGCCGCAAGCGCCTCGGCGCGATCGAGGACGAGATCGCGCGTCTCGAGCGCGAGTACGCGGACCTCGACGAAGTGTGGCAGGCGGAGAAGGCCCAGGTCGCCGGCACGCAGCACCTGAAGGAGGAGATCGACAAGATCAAGCTCCAGATGGAGGAGGCGAAGCGCAAGGGCGACTGGCAGACGATGTCCGAGCTGCAATACGGCAAGCTGCCGCAGCTCGAGGCGCAGCTCAAGAGCGCCGACCAGGTCGCGGGCGACCAGCGGCCGAGGCCGAAGCTGCTGCGCACGCAGGTGGGCGCCGAGGAGATCGCCGAAGTGGTCTCGCGCGCGACCGGCATTCCGGTGTCGAAGATGATGCAGGGCGAGCGCGACAAGCTGCTGCAGATGGAAGGCGCGCTGCACAAGCGCGTCGTCGGCCAGGACGAGGCCGTTCGCCTCGTGGCCGATGCGATCCGCCGCTCGCGGTCGGGGCTCGCCGATCCGAACCGTCCGTACGGCTCGTTCCTGTTCCTCGGACCGACCGGCGTCGGCAAGACCGAGCTCACGAAGGCGCTGGCCGAGTTCCTGTTCGACTCCGAGCAGCACATGATCCGCATCGACATGTCGGAGTTCATGGAGAAGCACTCGGTCGCGCGGCTCATCGGCGCGCCGCCGGGCTATGTCGGCTACGAGGAGGGCGGCTACCTGACCGAGGCGGTGCGCCGCAAGCCCTACAGCGTGATCCTGCTGGACGAGGTCGAGAAGGCGCACCCCGATGTGTTCAACGTGCTGCTGCAGGTGCTGGACGACGGCCGCATGACCGATGGGCAGGGCCGCACCGTGGACTTCAAGAACACGGTGATCGTGATGACGTCGAACCTCGCGTCGCAGAAGATCCAGCAGATGACCGACGAGGGCGCCGATCCGGCGGTGGTGAAGATCGCCGTCATGGCCGAGGTGAAGACGTCGTTCCGGCCCGAGTTCGTGAACCGCATCGACGAGATCGTCGTGTTCCACCCGCTGTCGGAGCGCCAGATCGCCGACATCGCGAGGATCCAGCTGAAGGCACTCGAATCGCGTCTGGCAAAGCTCGACATCCGGATGGACGTTTCGGAAGGCGCACTTGCCGCGGTCGCCGCGGCGGGCTTCGATCCCGTGTACGGCGCGCGCCCGCTCAAGCGCGCGATCCAGCAGCAGATCGAGAATCCGCTGGCCAAGGAGATCCTGTCCGGGCGCTACGGCCCCGGCGACACCGTCGTCGTCGGCGCTACCGGCGGCGAGATCACGTTCGCACGCCAGCACGAGGCGCAACCGGTCGCTGCCTGACCGTGACGGCGGTCGGGCGCGGGTCGCGAGAGCGCCCCGCGGCATGCTGCGAGTCGCCGGCAAGCGCCCATCGGCGTCGCGTGGCCGTGGCATCGGAACTTTCGACCGGTCGCACGACTCCGATGCAATGCGCCGGGTCGTCGACTCCCCGGCGCGGCAGGCGTCGAAGATCCGGGGGCGGAATGCCGATCCGCCCCCGACGCTGCCTTGCCTCGACCGATTTGGTCACCGGCGCGCGAGCTTCGCGCGGCCGTCGACGTTCATGCGTGCAGCAGCCGCCCGCCGCCGAACGACCAGTTCTCCCAGGCTGTCTCGACGAACGCGATCATCACCTGCTCGGGTGAAAGATCGCCGGCCGCGGCCACGTCGGCCGCGATGCGTGCCGCCAGCGCGCGCTTGATCTTCACGCTTCGGCCGACCGACCACACGATGTCGATCAGGACGAACCGGTCGCCGCGCGGCGTCGCCAGGTCCGGATAGCGCGGATCGAAGCGGAACGACGCTTCGTCCAGCTCCAGCACGCGCTGGAAGCGATCCGTCTCGGGAACGCCGGCTCCCACGAGCGCCGCGTGCACGGCGTCCAGCATCCGGCCACGCGTCTTCACGTCGTGTCCCCTGCGCAACGTCATCGTCACCAGCGGCATGTCGACGCTCCGTCGTTCAGAGCATTCGCCACGTGTCGGCCTCGCGGAAGCTCCACTCGCGCTCGAGCCGCTCGAGCTCGTACGGATCGCGCGCTCGCGACAGGAACCGCTCGTGCTGCTCGCGGAATCCGTTGCTGAAGTAGGCGTCGAGACGCCGCGCCGTCCGCTCGGCGACGAAGCCGTCCCACGCGGCGCGCAGCCGCGCGATCGCGCGCCGTGCGGCGTCGATCGCCTCCGATACCCGCGGAGTGGAACCGATTTCGATCGTTGCCATCGTTGTCTCCTTGGTCAGTCGTTGTCGAGGCGGCGCCGCGTCACACGTACGGCACGAAGCGGCGCACGGCATGGCGGTCGCATTCGCGTTGCAGCCAGGCGGCCATGCGGGCCCACCAGCCCTTGCGCGACGCCCGCACGGTAGCGCTGGTCGCCGCTCCGCCCGCGACGCGAAGCGCCGTGTCGCCGCGCGCTTCCGCCACCGTGAGGCCGCTGCGTTCGATCGTCCACGCGTCGCCGGCGTGAAGCAGCACGTCGCGACGATCGCGTTCCTGTGTCACCCATACGCTGCCGTGGTCGACGCGAAGCGTCGCGCCACGCGCATCGGCGAGCTCGAGGACGTCACCGTCGACCAGCGATAGCAGGCGCTTGTCCATCGTTCGTCTCCATGCGTAGAATTCATTCGTTCGGGACGGCGCCGGGTCTGTCGTGTCGCCTGGCCCGGGCGTCGCGTCGTGGAGAACAGTGTGCGGACGGATCGCCGGCGGCTCAAACGAGCAATTCGCATCAGTCGCATGATTTCAGCGCATGCATAAGACGCTGCGGCGCCTGCCGTCGCTCGATTTCCTGCGCGGCTTCGAGGCGACCGCGCGCCTCGGCTCCTTCACGCTCGCCGCGCGCGAGTTGTTCCTCACGCAGTCGGCGCTGTCGCGGCAGGTCAAGGCGCTCGAGGACGCGCTCGGCGTGCCGCTGTTCGAGCGCAGGCATCGCGCACTCGCGCTGACGCCGGTCGGCGCGCGCTTCCATCGCGACGTCACCGAATCGCTGCAGTCGATCGCGCGCGCGGCCGACGACGCGACCGGCGGCGTGCGCGAGCCGGGACTGACGATCACGACGACGGTTTCGTTCGCGTCGCTGTGGCTCATCCCCCGGTTGCCGCGCTTTCGCGCGCGCCACCCCGACGTCGAGGTGTACGTGTCCGCCGATGACCGGCAGGTCGACCTCGCGCGCGGCGAGGTCGACGTCGCAATCCGCTATCTCGGCGACAACGCGCCTCCCGAGGCGATGCGGCTGTTCGGCGAGCGCATGTTGCCGGTGGTGAGCCCGGACGTGGCCGCCAATCCCCGCACACCGCTGAAGCGCGTGACCGATCTCGAGCATCACGTGCTGCTGCATCTCGACGACCCCGAGGGACGCGTTCCATGGCTCAACTGGCCGAACTGGCTGACGGCGAACGGCCAGCCGGGACTGAAGCCCGCCGGATCGCTGCGCTTCAGCCTCTACGACCAGGTGATCCAGGCCACGCTCGGCGGACAGGGCGTCGCGCTCGGACGCCTGCCGATGGTCAGCGAGCTGCTCGCCTCGGGCCGGCTGGTCGCGCCGTTCCCCAGGCGTTACGACTCGCAGCGCGGCTACTACACGCTCGTGGCGCCGCATGCGCGCGGCCGCCCGGACGTCGCCGCGTTCGTCGCGTTTCTCAAGGAGGAGGCGGCGAGCACGGAGGTCGAGACCTCCGCGCGGCGTCGCCGGTCGTCGTCCGTCGCAGCCCTGCGCGCCGAGGGTCCGGCCGCGCAACCGCGTTCCGGGCGTGCTCCGCGCAGCGGGATGCAGCGTCGATGACCGATCACCGGGATCTCGCGCCGTCGCCGTGGATCGTGCGATTCGCGCCGCTCGTGGCGGCCGGTGCACGCGTTCTCGACCTCGCATGCGGTCACGGCCGGCATGCGCGATGGTTCGCGTCGCGCGGCGCCAGCGTGCTCGCCGTGGACCGCGACAGCGCCGCGCTCGCCGCGCTCGCCGGCATCCCCGGCGTCGAAACGCGCGCGCTCGATCTCGAGGCGGGCGACTGGCCGCTCCAAGGCAGCTTCGACGCGATCGTCGTGACCCACTACCTGCACCGGCCATCGTTCGCGTCGATGCTCGGCGCGATCGCCTCGGATGGCCTGCTGCTGTACGAGACGTTCGCGCTAGGCAACGAACGCTACGGTTCGCCGTCCAACCCCGCGTTCCTGCTCGCGCCGCACGAGCTCCTCGAGCGTGTGCGCGGCCGGCTCACCGTGGTGGCATTCGAGCAGGGCAGCGTGCACCAGCACGGCCGGCACGCCGTCGTGCAGCGCATCGCCGCCGTTGGAAACGCACGTGCCTGGCCGCCGCAGCTCGCGTGATTCGGCGTGCGGCGCGCGCTCGGCGCACGCGCGCCGGCGTGGCCCACGGTTCGGCGCGGTGATTCAGGGTAGAATCGCGCATTTTCCCGGCTTGATTGCATGCTGACCGGAAGCCTCGTCGCCATCGCGACGCCCATGCGCGCAGGCGGTGCGCTCGATCTCGACGCGCTGCGCGCCCTGATCGACTGGCACGTCGCCGAAGGAACGGCGGGGATCGTCGTGGTCGGCACGACCGGCGAGTCGCCGACCGTCGATATCGACGAGCATCAGCGGCTGATCGAGACGACCGTCGACCACGTTGCCGGCCGCATCGCCGTCATCGCCGGCACGGGCGCGAATTCGACTGCCGAGGCGCTCGCGCTCACGCGCTTCGCGAAGGAAGCCGGCGCCGACAGCTGCCTGTCGGTCGTGCCGTACTACAACAAGCCGACGCAGGAGGGCCTGTACCGTCATTTCGCGGCGATCGCGGACATCGGGCTGCCGGTAATCCTGTACAACGTGCCCGGTCGCACCGTTGCCGATCTCGCCAACGAGACAGTCGTGCGCCTCGCCAAGGTGCCCGGGATCATCGGCTTGAAGGATGCGACGGCGGACCTCGGTCGCGGCAGCGAGCTGCTGCGCGCGCTCGCACTGGCGGGCCGCCGCGATTTCGTCGTCTACAGTGGCGACGACATTGCGGCATTGCCGCTGATGCTGATGGGCGGGCACGGCGTGATCTCGGTCACGGCGAACGTGGCCCCGCGGTTGATGTCGCAGATGTGCAAGGCGGCGCTCTCGGGCGACGCGGCGACGGCGCGGGAGATCAACGATCGGTTGCTGCCGCTGCACCGGCGACTGTTCGTCGAGCCCAACCCGATCCCGGTCAAATGGGCGCTGGCCGAGATGGGGCGCATCGCGAACGTGCTGCGATTGCCGCTCGTCCCGCTTTCGCCTCCCTTCCACGACACGATCCGCTCCGCGTTGCGCGAGGCGGGATGTGTCTCGTAAGACGGAAACACCGATGGAAGCCGTGAACCACTTCATGCATCGCGCGGCCGCGCTCGCCGCCGTCGCGCTCGTTGCCGCGTCGCTCTCGGGCTGCGAGTCGTTGGGGCTCAGTCAGAGCATGGGCAAGCGCATCGACTACAAGACGACGGGCACCGCGCCCGCGCTCGAGATCCCGCCCGATCTGTCGACGCCGCGCTTCGACGATCGCTTCACGCCGTCGACGGCGAGCGGCGTCGCCGCGCAGCAGGCCGGCGGACCGCGTCGCAACGAAGTGCTTCCGCAGAACCCGGATGCACGCGTCGTGCGCGCGGGCACCGAGCGCTGGCTCGTCGTCAAGGCGACGCCCGAGCAGGCGTGGACGCAGGTGCGGCAGTTCTGGACCGAGCTGGGCTTCGTGGTGGCGGTCGAGCAGCCGACGATCGGCGTCATGGAAACCGACTGGGCGGAGAACCGCGCGGCGATCCCGGGCGACCCGGTGCGCAACATCATCGGCAAGTACATCGACATCTTCTACAGCACGAACAAGCGCGACAAGTTCCGCACGCGCGTCGAGCGCGGCGCCACCGAGGGCACCGTCGAGATCTTCATCTCGCATCGCGGCATGGAGGAAGTGCCGACGGCGAAGATCGACAACGCGCAGCCCGCGGCCTTCGCGTGGGCCGTGCTGCCTCCGAACCCCGACCTCGAAGCGGAGATGCTGTCGCGCCTGATGCAGCGATTCGGGGCGCCGGAAGCCGTGGCGACCGCCGCGGTGAAGGCGGCAGCGCCCGCCGCGCCCGGGGTCGTCGGGGCGAACGATCGCGCGCGCCTCGAGAAAGCCAACGACGGTTCGGCGAAGCTCGTCGTCGACGACGCGTTCGACCGCGCCTGGCGTCGCGTCGGGCTGGCGCTCGATCGCACCGGGTTCACCGTCGTCGACCGCGATCGCAGCAACGGCGTCTATTTCGTCCGCTATGCCGACCCGGACAGCGATGTCGCGAAGGCGCGCGATTCCGGCTGGCTCGCGAAGCTCATGTTCTGGAGGACGGACGACAAGGAGCGTCCCGAGCAGTACCAGATCAAGGTCGTGGAGGCGGCGCCCGCGTCGGTCGTGACCGTGCAGGACCCGAAGGGCGCCCCCGACCGTAGCAGCAACGGCGAGCGCATCCTCGCGCTGCTGCGCGAGCAGCTGCGTTGAGGCGGCCTCGGCGCGAAGTCGCGCGTTGATGCGCTTCGCGTCGCTCGGCTCGGGCAGCGAAGGCAACGGCCTCGTCGCGGAGGTCGACCGCACGCGCGTCCTCGTCGATTGCGGCTTCGG
>Ga0307408_100003392_pt1 | contig 10930 bp, 8 predicted proteins | sample 322Cmetagenome_FD_202116 | JGI IMG/M metagenome (GOLD analysis project Ga0307408, IMG submission 202116) | Maize rhizosphere microbial communities from greenhouse at UC Davis, California, United States - 322HYB-C-3 | ecosystem: Host-associated > Plants > Roots > Rhizosphere > Soil | place: USA... | reverse complement strand
GCGACCGCGAGCGATCGCGCGTCGGAAAGGAGCTTCACGACTCGATCGCGCAATCACTCGCGGCACTGCGATATCAGTTGATTGCGATCGAGCGGGAAACGCGGGACCCCGAGTTGACCGAGAAGCTCCGCGCGGTCAGGCACGCAGCGGGCGAAGTGCTCGAGCAGGTGCGCCTTCTCTCCCTTACGGTCCACCCGCAGATTCTGGATGACCTCGGGCTAATTGCGGCGCTCCGCCATATGGCGCGCACGACGGCCGATGGTGCCGCTATCGCCGTGAGCGTCACGCCCGAAGTCGAGTCGCAGCTTCGCGACTTGCCGAGCGACGTCGCGGTGGCCGTCTACCGTGTCGCGCGGGAATCGGTGGCGAACGCGCTCCGCCATGGAGCACCGACTGCAATAGACATCCGCGTGGGGCTCGCCGGGGACGAGCTCGTCATGCGCGTTGAAGACGACGGAAACGGCTTCGATCCCGCAGCTGCGGAGAAGGAAGGACAGGCGATGGGTCTCTTTCAGATGCGGGAACGAATCGCGCTACTGAAAGGGAAGGTCGAGATCGTGTCCCGACCGCAGCAGGGCACTGAAGTGCGAGTACGCGTCCCCGTCACGCTGGGTCGCCGTTCCGCTGCGCGTCTCGGAGCGACTGAAATGGAGAATCAATATGCCAGGTGATGTGATTCGTGTGATACTCGCGGACGACCACGCGGTCGTTCGAGCGGGGTTACGCGCTGTGCTGAGCCCCGCAAAGGACATCTCCGTGATTGGCGAGGCCACGAACGGGAAGGAAGCCGTCGCGCTGGCTGAGCGCTTCAATCCGGATGTGGTCATCATGGACCTGACGATGCCCGATATGGATGGCGCCGCGGCGACGAAAGCGATCCTCTCGAAGCAAACCACGACGCGCGTTCTCGTTCTCACGATGCACGCGGAGGAGGAGTATCTGCTGCCGCTGCTGGAGGCGGGTGCGTCGGGGTATCTCGTGAAGAGTGCGGCCGATTTGGAGCTCGTTACCGCGGTGCGCGCCGTCGCCCACGGCGACCCGTACGTGAGCTCGTCGGCGTCGCACGTGCTCATCAAGGGGCTGACGAAGAAGGATCCCGCGCACGTCGATCACGAGCGCTACAACTCCCTGACCCAGCGTGAACGTGACGTGCTTCGACTCGTTGCGCAGGGCTACTCGGCGCCGGAGATCGGCGAGCAGCTGTTCATCAGCCCGAAGACCGTCGATACGTACAAGCAGCGGATCAACGAAAAGCTCGGCATCTCCCATCGGTCGGAGTACGTGGACTTCGCCCTGAAAGTCGGGATCCTGGGCGCCGCCAACTCGCCGACGCGGAGTTGAGCGGAACAGCCTAACGCTATGACCGAGCTGCGCGCGGACCGGTGGCGGAGTGACGAAGAGCTCCGCGCGTCGGAAGCAAAATTCGCCGGAATTCTGGCGATTGCCGCCGACGCCATCATCACCATCGACGACACGCATCGCATCATTCACTTCAACCGCGGCGCGGAGGAGATTTTCGGCTACGGCGCGGAAGAAGCGATCGGCCAGCCGCTATCGATTCTGCTCCCTGAGCGGTTCCGCGGAACGCACGACGCGCAGATCCGCGAGTTCGGCGAGAGCCGCGAGACCGCGCGGCGCATGGGGCATCGCCGCGCGGTTGCCGGTCGACGGAAGAACGGCGACGAGTTCCCCGCCGAAGCGTCGATCTCGAAGCTCGATCTCCCAACGGGAGAGCGCATCTACACGGTGGTGCTCCGCGACATCACCGAGCGAAAATGGGTCGAGGACGCCGAGCGGTTTCTCACGGAGGCGGGTACGCGGTTGTCGCGGTCGCTGAAGCGCGAGGCCGTTCTCGACGCGATCGGTGCCATGGCAATTCCGATGCTCGGGGATGCGTGCGTCATCGACGTGGTGGAAGACGCCGCAATTCGGCGGGTGGCTCGGGCGGTCGATGAAGAGCGGCACCGCCTCATGAACCGCCTCGCGGCGGAGTTCCCGCGGACCTGGGACTCGCCGTCGCCCGTGGTGGACGTGTTGCGGCGCGGGCGGCCGGAGTTGGTGGAGCGCGTGGATGATGAGTGGCTGAGCAGGACGGAGGAGTACGAGGAGGCGCTCACGCTTTGGCGAACGGTCGGCGCGCGTTCCCTGTACATCGTGCCGCTCGTGGCGGGTGATCGGACGATCGCCGCCCTCACGCTCGTCGATGTGAACCGCGGTGACCGGTTCACGTCCGAGGCGCGGATCCTCGCGCAGCGCTTCGCGCTCGCGGCTGCGCTCGCGCTCGAGAACGCGAGGCTGTACGCGGCGGCGAAGCGGGCGACGAGCGCGCGCGACGAGGTGCTCGCGGTGGTGTCGCACGATCTCCGGAACCCCATCAGCGCTATCGCCATGTGCGCGCGGATTCTTCGCGAGGCGCCGCCGGCCGACCTGGCTGAGCGCGACCGGATGCTCACGGCGATCACCGAGGCGACGGTGTGGATGCAGGGGATGATCCGCGATCTGCTGGACGCGTCGGCGATCGAGGCCGGCCGGCTGTCGGTGGACCGTCAGCCGGCCGCGTTGGGTTCGATCATTTCCACGGCGGTGGATATGGTGCGCGGTGAGGCGGAGCAGCGGTCCATCCGGTTGGCCGTCGACATCCCGCCGGACCTGCGCAGCGTGAACGCGGACGCAAGCCGCATCGTGCAAGTGATCACGAATTTGTTAGGCAACGCGATCAAGTTCACCAATGCCGGCGGCACGGTCGTCGTGCGAGCGGCGAACGAGCCGACGTCGGTGACGGTCTCCGTGGAGGACTCGGGGATCGGTATCGAGCCCGAGGCGTTGACGCGGATCTTCGACCGGTTCTGGCAGGCGCGACCCACGCCGCGACGTGGCAGTGGTCTCGGGCTCGCGATCGCGCGCGGCATCGTCGAGGCGCACGGCGGACGCATCTGGGTGGAGAGCGAGGTGGGACAGGGGAGCGTGTTTTCCTTCTCGCTTCCTATTCCCTGATGGCTCCCCGCCCCGGGTCACGTCCAGCTGACGAAATTTTAACCGCAGAGGACGCAGAGGGACGCGGAGAACTGCCAGAAGCCTTTCTCCGCGTTCCTCTGCGTCCTCTGCGGTTAAATCAAAACACCTCGTGTTAGGCACGCCGACCCGGCGGAATGACGAACAACGAGGTCGTGGCCGCCCGCGCCAGTGCGCTGGTCACGCTCCCCACGACCGCATGCCGAGCGATGCTGTGGCGCTGACTGCCGACGGCGAGGAGGTCGACCTCCGCCCGGTGCGCGAACGACTGCAGCTCCGCGGCCACACCGCCGCGCAGCACGACCGTCTCGATGCGCGCGGTGGTCCGCGAGGCGAGCTCGGATCGAAGGCGCGTGAACGCCGCGGCGACGCCCTGCGTGTAAATGGTCGTGAAGCCCTCCGCTGCCGAAGACCTCGGCTCACCCGGTGGCTCCACGTAGACGAGCATGAGCGAGCCGCCATCGTCGAGCAGCGTGAGCGCCGCACGGGCCGCCGCGATGCTCGCGCGGCTGAAGTCGATCGCCACCGCGATACGTCGCGGGAGGCGAGTGAGGAGCGGCGTGACGGCGAGCACCGGCACCGACGCATGCCGCATGACCGAGAGCGCGGTCTCGTCGCGGAACAATCGGTCGAAGAACGCGTGCGGCCGGAGCCCGAGTACGATGAGGTCAGAGCCGCGCGCATCCGCGATGCGGACAATCTCCGACGCTGGCGCGCCGGCCGCGGTCTCGCGCGACCAGCCTGAGGACTCGGTGCAGCACGACACGAGCTGATCGGTGACCGCGTGCCGCATCCGTTCGGCGATGCTTGGTGCATATGTGATGCTCACTCCCGTCGGATCCACGGCCGTGGGCGGCGATGGAATCACCGTGCAAACGTGCGGCGTCGTGGACCATCGCGCCGCAAGCGCCGCGGCCACGCGAGTCGCGGCCGAAGCGGCAGGGGACGCGTCGGTCGCGAGAAGCAAGTCACGATGCAAGGTGAGCGGACGCGGGTCGGTTGGCCTCGCATCGCCCATCGGCTGAGTGGTCGGAACGAAGGAACTCATGGAACCTCCAGCCTCAGGCGGCGGCGCGCAGCCCGCGGGCGGCGCTGTCGAGAAGGAAGAGCACACTGGCATCGCTCACCGGAGCGAAGTCGTCGTACCAGACGCCGATGCAGTAGAACGGTTCCGGCATCATGAGGCACATGCACGCGTCGGCCGCTCGCTCCACGATCGCGCGCGCGTTAGGCGTCGCGACCGGCACCGCGACGATGACGCGAGCCGCGCCCATGGCGCGGACGGCGGCGATCGCCGCCAGCATCGACTCACCCGTGGCCATGCCGTCGTAGACCAGGATGATCGTCCGCCCGGTGATGGTGGGCGCCGGCCCGTTCCCGCGGTACAGGCGTTCCTGGTCCGCGAGCTCGTGTCGAGCGCGCGCGAGCTCGCCCTCCGCGTCATGCCGGTCGATCCCATGACGCGCGAGGGCGTCGGTGTCGACGGTCTCGAACCCGCCGCTCGCGATCGTCCCGATCAGGACGCCGTCGCGGCCGGGCTGGTAGACCTTGCGGACGAGGAACACGTCCAGCGGCACCGAGAGCATGCGGGCAATCTCGTAGGCGACGGGTAACCCGCCGCGCGGGAGCGCGAGCACGGTGACGTCGGCCCGGTTGGCGTACTCGCCGAGACGTGTGGCGAGCGTCCGGCCAGCCTCTCGGCGATCGAGGAACGGGTTCATGGTTGGCCTCGCGAATGGCAGTGCGTCGAGTGGTCGGGCAGAAGTATTGGGTCGCGCCAATGCCGATCGTGTCGGGGGAGTACCGCATCCTTGTCGGGTGTTCATTGCAACATCGCGCCGCGGGCTCGGATGATTTGGCCACGAGCCGTGGAGACGGGAGACGGTAGAGAACTGCAGACGGCAGACAGCAGACGGCAGGTTGCAGAGGGCACACGGACACGGTTCCCCCTCCCGTCTGCCATCTGCTCCCTGCCGTCTACCGTCTGCAGTTGTCTGTCGTCTGCCGTCTTCGAACCGGCTGTCCCACTCGGATGTGCCTGTAAGGGATTCCCCCACCCATACCGCCCGGTCCTCCCACTCGCGCTCCTTCCGTCCCCCGACGCTCTCCAACGGCACTCGGGTCGATTGTTCCGGTGAGCGAACAGTTCTTCGCTACCCCGGAATGGAGCCGCTATGCCGAAGCCGGTACGATCGACCGCCGCACGATGGGCGCGGAGAACGATTGTCCTCGCGGGACTGCTCGAGTGCGCCATGCTCGCCCGCGCCGGCGCACAGCGGACCGAGTTACCCTTTGACATCGGCGAGCGGCTCCGCTATCGTGTGACGTTAGGCAGGCTCGGCGCCGTCGGCGACGGGGAGATGTCGGTCGATGGACCCGAGGCAGTCCGAGGGACCGAGACGCTCGTGCTCCGGTCACGGATCTCGGCCAGAGTCGGGTTCGTCAGGACCACCGAGCGCGCACAATCCTGGATCGACCCGACCCGGATGACGGCGCTTCGCTACCTCAAGCGCACCCACGGCGCGCTCACGCGCGACGATGAGCAACAGGTGGAGCTCTTTCCCGAGCAGCGCCGCTGGGAAGACCAACGTGGCCACTCCGGTGAGAGCCCAACGAGCACTCCGCTCGACGAGCTGTCCTTCATCTACTACCTGCGCACTCTGCCGCTCGATGCCGACACCACGAACGCCGTGGTTAGGCATTACGACGCGGCGCGCAATCCGATCGCCGTGCGAGTCGTCGGGCGCGACACCGTGCGAACGAGCGCGGGAACGTTCCCCACGATCATCGTCGAGATGCGAGTCAAGGACCCGCGCCGATACGGCGGCGAAGGCGTGATCCGCCTGCGTCTCAGCGACGACGCCTTTCGCTACCCGGTGCGGATCGAGAGCTCGATTCCCGTCCTCGGCGCCACCGTGCTCACGCTCGAGTCGGTGACGCCGCCGCCGCGACGCCTGGCCCGTCGGCCGAAGTAGAGTCCCGTGTCGGCAAATCTCCGACGCGGTGATTCCCGGACACCCCATGCGGGTTCCAACCCCTGCCCGACTGATACGACGACTTCGCTGTCCAAGATTTCCTCCTGTAAAGCCTAACGATCGATTCAGTGTGATACCCGCCTCGACCGAGGCGCTTCCGGAGAAACCCGATGTCACGAGCCCAAGTCCAAGCCACACTCGTTATGCTGCTCCCGGTGCTGGCCGCGGCGCCGCGCCGTGACGCCGCCCTCGACCTCCAGCCGGAAAGCCGGCTGTGGGTGGCCGGGACGTCCACGGTGAGGGCCTTCCAGTGCCAGGCTGGCACGTTCGACGCGAAGATCGAGTCGTCCGGCGCCGATGCTGTCGCCGCGGTGCTCGCCGGCGAGAAAGCGGTGTCCACCATCGAAGTAACGGTGCCGGCGGAGAAGCTCGACTGTCGCAACGGCACGATGAACGAGCACATGCGGAAGGCGCTCAACGCGAAGGAATTCCCGACCGTCGTCTTCCGCGCCGCGAGCTATGACCTCTCCCGCACGGGCGAAAGCGTCGCGGTCACACTCAACGGCAGCCTGACACTCGGCGGCCTCGAGAAGCCGATCACGGTGAAAGCACAAGCCAAGCCGGGGCCGGACGGAACCCTGATTGTCTCCGGCACGCGCGAGGTCCGCATGACGGAGTTCGGCCTCAAGCCGCCGACGCTCATGCTGGGCACGATGAAGGTCGACGAGAAGATCACCGTCGGCTTCGAGGTGGTGCTGAAGAACTGAGCGACGACTCCCAGACACGATTCCGGTTTCGATACCTAACGAGGATGATCCATATGAGATCCACCATTTCAGTACTCATCGCCGTGGCCGCAATGGCCTACGCGCTCCCCGCGCTCGCCCAGAACGGCACAAATGCCGACACGCTCGCCAAGGCCCCCCCGGCCGCGAGCGCTGACTCCAGCCCCGCCAAAGCCGAACCGTCCAACGTCCAGCCAATGGTGATCCAGCGCCTGCGTCCCGTGGATGCTCGCGGCATCAACGTCTACGAAGCGCCGAAGCACGACGGTATTCCCTACACCGGCTTCCGGCTCGGCTGGGGCGCCGCGTTCACGCAGCAGTTCCAGGGACTCGAGCACTCCAACACCGCGGAGGCGGTTCTCAAGAGCAACGTCAACACCAACCAGCTGATGAACATCGGCCACGGCTTCAATAACGCCGTCGCCAACCTGTACCTGAACGCTCAGCTCGCGAGAGGTATCCGCGTCGCAATGAGTAGCTACCTCTCGGCCCGTCACCACCAGGAGACGTGGGTCAAGGACGGCTACCTGCAGATCGACGACTCACCGATCGACGTCAAGGCGCTGAACACGGTGATGCAGTACGTGACGGTCAAGGCCGGTCACTTCGAGATCAACTACGGCGACGAGCATTTCCGTCGCACGGACAACGGTAACGCGATGTTCAACCCGTTCGTCGGCAACCTGCTCCTCGATGCGTTCACGACCGAGATCGGCGGCGAGGTCTACCTCCGCAAGGGCCCGTGGATGGCGATGGGCGGCATGTTCGCCGGCGAGACACGGGGCCAGGTGACCGCTCCCGACAAGCGATCGCCCGCGTACCTCGGCAAGGTTGGCTTCGACAAGGAATGGAAGCCCAACTACCGGTTCCGCCTAACGAGCTCCGTGTTCTCGCAGGCCAGCGCCGCCAACCAGTCGCTCTACACCGGCGACCGCGGCGGCTCGCGCTACTACCAGGTGATGGTCAACACTTCCGGCACCGAGAAGGACAGCGCGTGGACCGGCAACGTGCAGCCCGGGATCAAGAGCGCGCAGCACGCCTGGGTCGTGAACCCGTTCCTCAAGCTCGGCGGACTCGAGCTTCGCGCCAACATCGAACAGATGAGCGGCAAGAATGTCGGCGAAACCGAGAGCCGGGACTGGAACCAGAACGCAGGTGAGGCGCTCTATCGCTTCCTCGGCAACAAGTTGTATGTCGCTAGCCGGTTCAACGTCGCCAAGGGGACGCTGCCTGGCATGACGAGCGAGGTCAGCGTGGACCGGTCGCAGTTCTCCGCGGGTTGGTTCATCGTCCCGACGGTCCTGTTCAAGACCGAGTGGATGCAGCAGATGTACAATGACTTCCCGACGACTGACATTCGCAACGGCGGGAAGATCAAGGGCTTCATGGTGGAGGGCGTCGTCGCCTTCTGAGCCAAAGTGGTAGCGGAAGTGAGCCGGGGCGGTCGGCAACGGCCGCCCCGCCGCGTCTTTGACCGAATACCGAAAACCAATGGCCCACCACCAAGAACCGATGACTCGACAAGACATCTCGCGATGTCGTGGCGAGTGGTGAGTATTGGGTCCTGGGTCACGGGTGATCGGTCATCGGTCATCGGTCATCGGTCATCGGTCATCGGTCAAAAACAGGGTGTCCTTGACGCCGCGCAACGCCAGCTTCACTATTGTCGGTAATCTAGGCAACGAGGCGCCGTGCCCGGGAACACGGAACTGCTCCACGGAACGCTCGAGCTTCTGATCCTGCGCGTCTTGCGCGCGTCCTCGCTCCACGGATGGGCGATTTCGCGGCATATCCGTGAGGTCTCGCGCGAGACGCTGCAGATCAATCAGGGCTCGCTCTACCCGGCCCTCTACCGTCTCGAGCGTCAGGGATTGATACGTGCCGAGTGGGGAACGTCGGATGAAGGACGCCGAGCAAAGTTCTACACGATCACACGTGCCGGACTCGCGCAGCTGACGGCCGAGGAGACGGAATGGCGTCGGTTTGCCCTCGCGATTGAGCTCGTGCTCACGTCCGCGTGACCATGCGACGCCGGCGGAGTGGTGTCCTGATGTCGATAATCGAGGTATTGGCCGGAATTCGCCAGTGGGCGAACCGGCGCCAGTTCGAGCACGACATGGACGACGAGATGCGCTTCCACATCGAAATGGAAACGCGCGATCTTGTGGCACGCGGCATACCCGAGCAGGAAGCGCGTGCACAGGCGCGCGGAACGTTCGGTGGCGAAACGCGATTCAAGGAAGAGGCACGCGCTGCGCTGCCGCTGCATTGGCTCTCCGACCTCCGCACCGATCTGCGATATGCGATGCGTTCGCTGCGTCGAACGCCGGCCTTCACCGGCGTTGCCGTCCTCGCGTTAGGTATCGGCATCGGCGCGAACGCAACCCTGTTTGGGTTGGCAGACGCGGCGGCGTTCCGCCCGCTCGCTGTGGCTCACCCGGAACAGCTCTACTCCGTCTTCGGACGCCAGAGCGACGGGACGCCGCTCAACGTATCCTACCCCACGTACCTCGACCTGCGCGCCGGCGTGCCGGCGTTCGCGGACGCGGCAGCCTTTACCGAGCGGATGGTCAGTCTCAACGGTGATGGCACACCCGTGGCCGCCTGGGCGGCACACATCACCGACAACTACTTCTCGCTCCTTGGCTCCCGCGCGATCATCGGCCGCCTGACGCAGCCGGGTGACAATGCCACGCCGGTCGCAGTCCTGAGCCACGCGTTCTGGCAGAGTCAGTTCGGCGGTGACCGCGACATTGTGGGAAAGCCGATCCGCGTGAACGGTGCGCCGTTTACCGTGATTGGAGTTGCGGCGCGCGGATTCCAGGGCACTCGCCTCTTCACATATGCTCCGGCGCTCTGGCTCCCGATCGGCATGCACGCCCAGACGCTGCCAAGAAGCGGCGACCTTCTGCGCGATCGTGAGCGGGCGGGCTTCAACGTCATCGCGCGCCTCACACCGCGCGCACGCCCGGGGATTGCACGGCAGCAGGTCGACGCCTTCTCACGCCAGCTTGCGCGCGACTATCCACGCGCGCCGGAAGGGTCACGTCTCTCCCTTGTCTCGAACCGGACGCCGATCAACCCGTGGCTCGCCGCGCCAGAGCGTTTCGCGATGATCGGCCTCCTGTCGCTCGCCGGCGGTTGGCTGGTGTTGCTCATCGCCTGTGCCGACGTCGCCAACCTGCTGCTCGCACGCATGACCACACGGGCGCGCGAGATCGCGACACGTCTCGCGCTTGGCGCGTCGCGCGGCCGGCTGGTGCGGCAGTTCCTCACCGAGAGCGTGGTGCTTGCGACGTTAGGCACGGCCGCTGCTATCCCGATCGCCGTGGTGGCCCTCAAGGGGTCGCAGCGCCTCACGCCGCCGCTCGATTTCGCACCGTCGTTCTCACCGGTACTGGACGAGCGCGCGCTCGCGTTCACGGCAGTGGTCGCACTAGCGGCCGCCGTGGTATTCGGACTCGCTCCGGTCTTTCACGCCTGGTCGCCGGATCTGGCGCGTATGTTCCGCGGTGCACCGAACCACCCGAGGCCTGGAACCAATCGGTCGCGTCAGGCGCTCGTCGTCGCGCAGGTGGCGACGTCGGTCGTGGTGCTCGCCATGGCTGGCCTATTCACACGCAGCCTCGGCGCTGCGCGGCGCATCGACGTCGGCTTCGAGACCCGCCGAACGCTCGCGTTCTCGATCGATCCGAGACTGCTGGTCGGATACGACGCCGAGCGTGCCACGGCGCTCTACCGGCGGATCGTCGCGGACCTCGAGGTGCTCCCGGGAGTGCAGTCGGTCGCGAGGGCTTCCTCCATTCCGCTCGACGGTAACAGCGCCAGCACGCCGGTCTTCGCCGGCGAGGCGACGCCGACGTCGCGGGCGATCGTCGCCGACAACTTCGTCGTGTCTCCGAACTATTTCGCCACGTTAGGCATCACGATCGTCGCCGGTCGTGTGTTCAACCGCTCGGACACGGCCGGCGTCGAGCGCGTACTCGTGAACGAGACTCTCGCGCGGCGGCTGTGGCCGGACAGCGCCGCGCGTATTGGCGAGCAGGTGTGGCTCGACAGCGTTGGCGGTGTGCGAGTAGAAGTCATCGGCGTGGTGAGAAGCCATGCGTCACGCCAGCTCGGCGACCCGCCTCGCGCACTGCTGTGGAGATCGCTCGA
>Ga0307408_100003391_pt1 | contig 10933 bp, 7 predicted proteins | sample 322Cmetagenome_FD_202116 | JGI IMG/M metagenome (GOLD analysis project Ga0307408, IMG submission 202116) | Maize rhizosphere microbial communities from greenhouse at UC Davis, California, United States - 322HYB-C-3 | ecosystem: Host-associated > Plants > Roots > Rhizosphere > Soil | place: USA... | reverse complement strand
TGTTGATGTTTTGGGTGCACCTGTTTTATAAGCTATATATACAGGTTTGATACTTGTTCTTTTATTACCGCTGTTTAGGTATTGGGTTACTACTTTGTTTTCTGGTTATGCTGTAAGTATGGTATGAATTTGTGAACTTTATACATACAAAACCGAAATGAATTGCTGAAGCGGAAGAACTATGGACTCAACCGGAAAAGATATACATTCTGATCAGTCTGATATGCAGGAGGTACAACTGAATGACAAGACTATACGGTTGATTGGCATTCCGTTCTTTGGAATTGTTATACCTAACCTTACGGGAATCTTTGGTTCACTTACCTATCGCGATTCAAAATATTGGGTCGGGTATATATTTTTTATAATACTCGCTACAATAATCTGGCAAGGCAATCGCTACCTGATGTTTCGTACGCGCAAGCGATTTACATGGTTTGATAAACCAATTGAAAAGCTCATCCTGCTTTTCATGAACAATATTTTTTATACAACACCGCTCACGATCGCGTGGCTTTGCTTATGGTATAGATGGGCTGATTTCGATTTTATTGATTGGAACACGATACTGATTGTTGCATTGGTAAATGTTATGTGTGTGTTGTTTGTAATTCATGTATATGAAACGGTGTTCATGGTAAAGGAACAGCAAAGCGAGCAAGTAAAGAGCGCGGAGCTATCACGTGCTAAAGCAGAGGCTGAACTGGAAGCATTGAAGAATCAGATCGACCCGCACTTCATGTTCAATTCATTAAACAGCTTGTCGTACCTCATCAGCACCGATCCGCCTAAAGCAACCCTATTTACTGAAAACCTGGCTGATATATACCGCTATATATTAGCACAGAAAGAACGCACGCTGGTAGTGCTGGAGGATGAATTCAATTTCATGGAGAAGTACGCAGAATTACTACGACTTCGCTTCGGACAGGCGCTCGATGTACAAAAGAATTTCAGCGACACTGTCTCCAAAGAATACCTCGTTCCTCCTATATCTGCATTTGTTGCGTTGGAAAATGCTGTAAAGCATAACGAAATTTCGGAACGCATTCCATTACAAATCACCTTGTTTATAGAAAAAGATCAACTTACCATCAGCAATAGAATTCAGCCGAAGCGAAGTATACAGCATTCATCCGGAATCGGGTTAAAAAATCTGGACGAGCGTTTCAAAATCATTACCGGTAAAGGTATATATACCGATAATAACAACAATACTTTCAACGTTACACTTCCACTCATTCCACTTACACGCTAACTTTACGTATACAAGTATATAGTATGAATGTTATAATCATTGAGGACGAACTTCTTGCACAAGCCAAACTTGAAGCGATGTTACTGTCGCTGGATCGTTCTATTAACGTTCTGGCAAAACTTAGCAGTGTTAAAGATTCTATTCAATGGTTACTAACGAATCCTTCACCCGATCTTGCTTTTGTAGATATACAGCTTTCGGATGATCACTCGTTCGAGATCTTTCGAAAAAATCCTGTAAAGTTCCCGGTAATTTTTACTACTGCGTATGATAAATATTTACTCGAAAGTTTTGAATTCAACTCAATTGACTATTTACTGAAACCGATAACAGAAGAAAAATTAAAACGCTCGCTTGAAAAAGTAAAAATACTGCGCGCGCATTTTCTGCAGGGAAATCTTCTAAAATTAATTGAACAGTCGCAGTCCCCTGCACGAAATAGAATTGTTGCTAAAAAGGGAACCGAATATATAGCACTCGATCTTTGCGAGATTGCTTACTTCTATACGGAACACAAAATTGTTTTTGTAAAAGACTTCAGCGGCCGTCAATTAATATTGGATAAAAATCTGGGAGAGCTTGAAGCAGAAATCGATCCTAAAAATTTCTTCAGGCTCAATCGTAAGTTCATTGCAAACATGAAATCCATTGAACGTTTTAAACCCGACAACGGGAAGATCAGAGTTTTTTTACAACCAGAGATGAAGGAGGAGATCTTTGTGAGTAAGGAGACTGCGCCTGAGTTCAGGCTTTGGATTGAGGGAAAGTAGCAGTTAATTGTTATCGCTATAGTATCTGTGGATAGCTTTTTGAGGAAAATCTTTACATACTATGGTAGCGGATTGTTAAGTCCCTCTTTTTGTCTACCAGGGTTACTGCTATACTCTTCATGATAGTCCTATACTTGCTGCCGTTTATAATTATTTTATATGGAGAGCAATAAATTAATCCGTTTACATGCCGTTGAAAACAGAACGTTTGAGTTTGATCCGTCAGTTCCTTGCATTCTTTCTGAGGGTTTTGGTTTTATGACATCCGCTGAGTTCAGAACATTTATGGAACGCGGGCTTGAATTGATTCGCGAAAAAATAGCAGAGACAGGCAAGCTCGGCTGGTTGGTAGATACGCGCTTTGTAGAAGTGTTTGAGCCACAGGACACGCAATGGATTGTTGAGTACTGGAATCCGAAGGCTTATGAAGCAGGATTACGCTATATAGCCTTTGTAATGCCTGAGAATGTATTCGCAGAAATGAATGTAACCGAATATATAGATCTCTCGCAAGAAGCAGGGGGATTAGTACTTAATCACTTCAAAGATCAAGAGTCTGCCAGCGTTTGGTTAAGAGGAGCACTCGGGCGTGTTTAATGCCCGCTGATTTTCGCAGATATACGCAGAAAAAAAAGACACATAATTACGTTGAGTAACGCTGTGTCTTCTTAGTATTATCAGTGCAAGGGATTTTAATGAATCGTTGCCATAGTATATCGTCACACGTCCGATAGTCAACTTCAAATACGATTAACTCACCCGAAGCTTCAACTTCTTGCCAAGCTCTTCAACAGATGCTTTGAAGTTGGGGTCAGTTTTCATCATATCTTCTACTGACTCGAGTGCGTGAATTACTGTACTGTGATCACGACCTCCAAAGTTTTCTCCAATCAACGCGAGTGTAAGTTGTGTATAGCGCTTGCAGAAATACATCGCTACCTGGCGTGGAATTACGATCTCGCGTTTTTTTACTTTGCCTTTCATGGCTTCGAGATCTACTTTGAAATATTCAGCAACAGTCTTCTGTATAAAATCAACGCTAACGTCTGACTGTATTTCTTTAATTATATTCTTAAGTACTTCTTTCGCCAGATCAAGATCGATCTCTTTCTTCAACAGTGTTGCGTGGAAGATCAGTGAGTTTAATACACCTTCCATATCGCGAAGGTTTGTATCTACACTATAGGCGAGGTATTCAGAAACTTCCGTTGGAATTTGAATTCCATCGGCCAGCATTTTACGATTGATGATGGCGAGCTTCGTTTCAAAATCAGGTTCTTGTAAATCTGCTGTCAGGCCCCACTTGAAGCGCGACAACAATCTTTCCTGAAAACCTTTCATATCACGAGGCGGACAATCGCTGGTCATGATAATTTGTTTACCGGATTGATGTAATTGATTAAAGATGTGAAAGAACATCTCTTGTGTCTTTTCACGACCGGCAAGAAACTGCACATCATCGAGAATCAACAAATCAACCTGCAGGTAAAAATTTTGAAACTCCTGTACTTTATGATTTTGCAGTGCATTCAGGAACTGCGTAGTAAAATCATTCTGATCAATATAGAGCACCACCTTGCTCGGCATCACATTCTTGATCTCGTTGCCAATGGCTTGTACCAAGTGTGTTTTGCCAACGCCTACACCACCATATAACATGAGCGGGTTAAACGAAGTAACACCAGGTTTTTTAGCAACCGCCAAACCTGCCGAACGTGCTAATCGATTACAATCACCTTCAACAAAATTATCGAAGGTATACGTTGTATTCAATCGCGAATTAACCGTCTGCGGGTTGAGTGCCTTATACGTAAAAGGAGAATAATCGTCATTACCAAAGCTGCCATTTACAGCGCTGCGTCTGTTACCAGCTCCGTTAACAGGATAGCTTACTGATACCGGAGGAGTTTGTTTATCGCCACTATCAACCACCACAGAATACTCGAGGCGACCCGTGGGTCCCAGTACGGTATGAATTGCTTTTTTAAGTACCGGAACATAATTATCTTCCAGCCACTCATAGAAAAATTGAGAAGGAACCTGGATGGTGAGAACATCGCCATCAACACGCAGAGGCGCTATTGGCTTGAACCATGTATTGAAGTTCTCTTCGCCGACATTCTCGCGAATAACTTCAAGACAATCGTTCCATACTGTAGTACCGCTGCTGACTTCCATTTAAGCTCTGAATTTGTTAGGATTTCAGTTTCCTTTTTTAGAAAGGGAGACAAAGATGTAAAAAAAGAGATAAAGAAAACAAGTCGCGTTGTCCTTGATTTTTCAGAAAAATATTTGCTTCCAAAAAATTAAAATTAAAACGCAAGAAGTAGGTTAAATCTTAAACTAAATTGGGTTGAATTGCTTTAAATATGGCCGAAAAAAAATTCAGAGATTTATTACTGGAAAATTTTCCGAAATCAACAATTGAAGATTGGCAACGTGCCGCTGCACATGAAAATGAAGGCAAGGATAGCAGCACACTCGCGTGGAACAATGCTAATGGTTTGATATTCAAGCCATACTATACTACAGAGAACACACCTGCCGAATCGTTTAGTCTTTCACCATCTTGTATGTTGTTTGCAGGGCCGCGTTACTGGCTTAATACTCCCAGCATTCGTGTAACCAATGTAGTGACAGCCAATAAACTGGCACTTCAACATTTAGCACAAGGTGCCGATGGAATTGTATTTGATACTTCTGATGATACAATTACTCAATTTGATTTACTATTAAAAGATATTGACTGGCCATATTGTTCGGTTTCTTTTTTATTGAACACACAACAGACTGCCATACAATTAGCAGAGTATATTTCGCAAAGTAATTTTCCTGCTGATTCGTTAACAGGAGCGCTATATTGGAAAGAATATCCAACAAATTATAGCGCACTATCAAACGCTTTCGCACTTCAAAAAAAAATTCATCCTTTTGGAATAATCGTATCCGAACAAACACCTGTAGAAGAAATAACCCATTTACTTTTACAGGGTGTAAAGACACTTGATACTTTAAAAGGTGCGGGCGTACATAATTCTGTCGCTATACATCAGATTGCGTTCTCCATACCTGCAGGTAAAGATTTTCTGCAGCAGATCGCGAAGCTTAAAACGTTGCGTTTATTATGGCATCGCGTAAGTCAGATACACTCAATAGAAGGATTTGGTGCTTCTGATCTGCATATACACGCACGCTCCGAAATATTTACCGAAGAGAAATTCCAACCTCATGGTAATATGCTGAAGGCTACATCCGCTGCGATGAGTGCCGTGCTGGGTGGCTGTGATGCGTTAACTATACTTGCCGAGGATGAAGATAATTCGATGATGAACCGGGCCAGCCGCAACGTATCGGCTATACTACGAGAAGAATCTCACCTGGATAAAGTAAGCGATGCCTTTGCCGGTGCGTATGTACTGGAGGATATGATACATGCTTTCGCAGGAGAAGCCTGGAAACAATTTACCGAGCATAGTAAACATATACCCAACAAATCACCTTTCGGTAAAGAGCCTGAGCCATTGAAGCGAACCAATGAAGGATGGATCAGTCCGGAAAAAATAGAGATCAAACCATCCTATTCTAAAAATGATTTAGCAGACGTTACACATATAGCTTATACAGCGGGTATACCACCATACCTTCGCGGGCCGTATGCGTCTATGTATACTATAAAACCGTGGACGATCCGTCAGTATGCAGGCTTCTCAACCGCGACTGAGTCAAATGCTTTTTACAGAAGAAATTTAGCAGCCGGACAACGCGGTTTATCCGTTGCATTTGATTTGGCAACACACCGCGGGTATGATTCCGATCATGCACGTGTTGTTGGTGATGTTGGTAAAGCGGGTGTTGCTATTGACTCGGTACTGGACATGAAAATTCTCTTCGACCAGATACCGTTAGATAAAATGTCTGTATCAATGACGATGAACGGTGCTGTGTTGCCCATCATGGCATTTTATATAGTAGCTGCCGAAGAGCAAGGTGTAAAGCCTCAGCAACTGAGTGGCACTATTCAGAATGATATACTCAAAGAATTTATGGTGCGGAATACTTATATATACCCGCCAGCGCCTTCTATGAAAATAGTAGCCGATATATTTGAGTACACGTCAAAGCATATGCCGAAGTTCAACTCTATTAGTATAAGCGGCTATCACATGCACGAAGCAGGAGCACCTGCACACATCGAGTTAGCCTATACCATTGCTGATGGATTGGAATATATACGCACCGGGTTAAAAGCCGGTATAGCGATTGATGATTTTGCACCACGCCTTTCTTTCTTCTGGGGCATTGGTATGAATTTCTGTATGGAGATTGCCAAGCTGCGTGCAGGTCGATTATTATGGTCGTATGTAGTAAAGCAATTCAATCCCAAAAATCCAAAGTCTATGGCGCTCCGCACACATTGCCAGACTTCGGGATGGAGTTTAACAGAACAAGACCCCTATAACAATGTAACGCGAACGTATATAGAAGCCCTGGCTGCTATACTAGGTGGCACACAATCTCTCCACACCAATTCATTGGATGAAGCCATTGCACTACCAACTGATTTCTCTGCACGTATAGCACGTAACACGCAACTCTTTATTGAGAAAGAAACCGATGTAACGAAAGTAGTTGATCCCACAGGTGGTTCGTACTATATAGAAAGTCTTACAGCAGAGCTTGCCGAAAAAGCATGGGAGCTGATTGAAGAAGTTGAAAAACTAGGCGGCATGACCAAAGCTATTGAGAGCGGTATACCGAAGATGCGCATTGAACAAGCTGCCGCTGCCAAGCAGGCACGCATTGATTCGGGTAAAGATGTAATTGTAGGCGTCAATAAATATCAAACAGACGAAAAAGTTGTTCTCGATATACTGGAAGTTGATAACACAGCTGTACGCAACGAACAGGTTACACGCCTGCAAACTTTACGCGCTGAACGAAATAGCCAGGATGTAGAAGCAGCACTGCAAGCCCTTACACGCTGTGCCGAAAGCGGCAGTGGAAATTTACTCGAGCTCGCGGTTGATGCGGCACGTAAGCGTGCAACCTTAGGCGAAATATCTTCTGCACTTGAAAGAGTATTTGGAAGATATAAAGCAACGATACGATCTGTTTCAGGAGTATATTCAGGTGAAATGAAAAGTCAGAAAGAATTTGAAGAAGCACGCGCCCTCTCCGATCGCTTTGCCGAACTCGATGGACGCAGACCGCGTATACTGGTGGCTAAGATGGGACAAGATGGTCACGATCGCGGTGCTAAAGTAATTGCAACAAGCTTTGCAGATCTGGGCTTTGACGTAGATATAGGGCCACTCTTTCAAACTCCGGATGAAGTTGCAATGCAGGCTGCCGAGAATGATGTACATATCGTGGGAGCATCGAGTCTTGCCGGTGGACATAAGACACTGGTGCCTGAACTGATTGAAGCGTTGAAGAAAATTGGCCGCGCAGATATTATGGTGGTGGCAGGCGGAGTTATACCGCAGCAGGACTATGACTTCTTATATAAATCCGGAGTATCATTCATCTTCGGACCCGGCACGATCATTACCGATGCTGCGAAAGAAGTTCTGAAGAAACTTATCGGTGATTAGGTCATGTATTTAGGTGTGTACGTGTTTAGGTGTTTACGTTGCCTCTAATAACATATACACATACACACCTAAACACGTAAACACTTCTCAATCCTTACTCCTTGCTTCCTTCTCTTCCTTTCCCTCCTTCTTGAAATCGATCGAAGTAGAATTCACGCAGTAGCGTTGTCCTGTTAATGTTGGGCCGTCATCAAATAAGTGTCCTAAGTGAGAACCGCAGCGGGCACAGAGTATTTCTGTACGAACCATACCGTGTGAACGATCTACAACTTTTTTAATCTTGTCACCGGCAATCTCTTTATCAAAGCTTGGCCAGCCACATTCGGATTCAAATTTCATATCGGATGTAAACAGTTCGTTACCACAGGCAGCACAGGTATACATACCCTTCTCGTTGTGTAAATAATACTTGCCGGTAAATGCGCGATCCGTTCCCTTCTCACGAAGTATATAATATTGCTCAGGAGTCAATACAGCTTTCCACTCGGCTTCTGTGCGATTGATCACTTTGTTGGTATCAGATACAATTTTTGCCTTGGCACTCTTCTGTTTTTCAGTGGGCTGACTGTTTCCTGTACACGAATAAAGCTGGACGGCTACCAGCACGATCAAAATAATTCTGTGCATACTGTTCGTTATTTTTTATGCTATATACGACAAACACCAACACGATGGATTTGGTTTAATTCATGTTTGTCTTCTATGCGACAATCACACGTATCTGGCGAGTAATCTTATCCTCTCTGGTTTAATGAGACTCTTGCTCACACGCAAGTCCTTTATTTTCAAATTCAATAGTAACATGATGAACGCTGATTTTCTTAAGCTCACTTTTTACCTTCGCTTTTAAAATCTCTAACGCCTCTGCTTCGAGAGGTTGCTTTAATACAGCATGTGTTGTGAGAATGTTATAGCGGCCATCCATCGTCCAGATATGCAAGTCATGTGTATCTTCTATCTCCTGAAATTTATTGAATGCCTCCCGTACACGTTCTTCCGATACGGCAACAGGTACTCCTTGCAAAATAATCTGAAAAGCACCGCGCATATTCTTATATACATTTACCAGGATGATAACCGCTATAAATACCGAGAGCAACGGATCAATAATCGGAGCATCTACAAATTTCATCACAATACTGCCCACCAATACGGCTGCCCATCCCAACACATCTTCTAAAAAATGCAGCGATATAACTTTCTCGTTAACCGATTCACTTTTCTTCAGGCGTAGCATAGCCGCACCGTTAACCGCTATACCAATCACTGCTAAAACCAGCATACCCGTTGTATCTGGCTGCTCCGGATTAAAAAGTCTGGTGAGTGCTTCTTTCAGAATTAATACCGAACCAACGATCAACACAATGGAATTTATAAATGCACCCATAAGCGAAAAACGCTGATAGCCGTATGTATATATAGCATCGCGCTTCTGCTTCGATTTGCGTTCAAAATACCAGGCTGTACCTAACGAAAGGCTATCGCCCAGATCGTGCAATGCATCAGAAAGAATTGCTACTGAATTGGTATAAAGACCACCCACCAGCTCCAGCAACGCAAACCCGGTGTTGAGCCAGAATGCAACGCGTATATTACCACCGTGGTGATGGTGATGATGACCGTGACTATGATCGTGAAGATCGTGATGATCATGGTCATCATGATTATGATCGTGATCGTGCATAATACAAACGCTTTTTAAACCGATCCAATTTCTGCACAAAGCGGCTGCAACAGGAGTGCATAAACACTATTTTTTTTGAATATATCGCAGCTTTTTTTCTCGCATACTTATGTGACCCTGAAAATCCAACTGATTTTAGTAGCTTAGAAGTCCAATTGGATAAACCGTCTGTAGTTATGAAGAAAACCTGGCCCGTGGTGTTGGCATTGATTTTTGCCATCGGAGTTACCCCTGTATTCAGTCAGAACAAAAAAGTTGATAAGTCGCTCCAGAAAATTGACTCTTATTTTGCTGGTGGCAATCTCTCGAAAGCAAACAGCTCGCTTCAAAAATTAAAGAAATCTGTTACCAGTAAAATGGGACAACAGAATGCCTATATGCCGGGGCTATACTTGCGCGAAGCACGCATTAGTATGGCGTTGGGTGTGTTTACCGGATTTGAAACTACATTAACAAATGCATTAAGCAGCAGCCAGGCCATGTATGGCGATAACAGCAGCAGCTATGCCAACACGTTGATTGATGTAGCCGAGATATATAATGACTATGGTAATTATCGCCTCAGTCGTGAATACCTTAATAAAGCAAAAGACTTGCTTACCAAAACAAACCAGATGACCGATGCACTTCAAGGTAAAATTGCATTGGCAGAGGCTGATGCTATGATCGGACAAGGTTTTTGCAATGATGCGCTGGATATACTTCAAAGTGCTGAAAAATATTTTGCTTCGCGCGCGATTGAAAAAGAATCTATAGTGGATGGTAGCTCCATTAAGACACAGCGTGTGCCGATTGAAGAAATTCCACAGCGTTACGGTGATTATGCCCGGCTTCTCAATCTTCGGTTGAAAGCCTATACCAAGAAAGGTCGCATTTCGATTATTGGCGGTGATACAGAAACTGCAGACAACGCATACTCTACTATTCGCACGTGGCTTAAAGGTAAATCACGATTTCTTGGAGAAACCAGCCTCGCAGAAGTAGAAGCACGCTATATATTTGCTAAAGCACTGGAAGAAAATGGTACACGCCATGAGAACGAGCTTGACTTCGATAATATTCTGAGTGATCTGAAAAAGAAAATCAACCCAACCAATTCACTCGCGCATGATATATACCTTGATTACCTGGAAGTATTGCTGAAGCGTGAGAACCGTGCACGTTATGTAAACACCAAACTGGAGTATGAAAAAGTTCTTGATAAATCTTTTCCTAAAACCAGTATTCATCGCGAAAATGAAAAGGCTGTTGAATTCAACTCGAAGCTGAGCCGCGATAAAACCAGGAACCTGGAAGCAGATGCATTGGAGGTATTGAAAAAATTACCAAAGAACTATATCACTTCTGCACGTACCATTTCATTCTTATACGATGTATCGCTCCGCGAAAAACGTTACACGGCTGCTGAAGCTTATCTCAATCAGTTAACTGAAATCAAGAAAGAACTCTATGGCGAAAATTCTCCGGAGTATCATTTAGCCAAAATATACCTTGCTGACTTTTACCTCGACTATACCAACAAAATTGATGAGGCCGGAAAAATATATAAGGAAAGCTATTTTGGTGTGATTGAAAAACAGATTGGTGAACAACATAAAGATTTGCTCAATATACTGAATCACATTGC
>Ga0307408_100003390_pt1 | contig 10934 bp, 10 predicted proteins | sample 322Cmetagenome_FD_202116 | JGI IMG/M metagenome (GOLD analysis project Ga0307408, IMG submission 202116) | Maize rhizosphere microbial communities from greenhouse at UC Davis, California, United States - 322HYB-C-3 | ecosystem: Host-associated > Plants > Roots > Rhizosphere > Soil | place... | reverse complement strand
CATAGATTTTATAAACCGAATCAATACTGGTGCCGTGGTCCAAGTGACCGGTGATGGGGGTATTGCCTGAATAACCCGGGCCATGCAAAGCACCGGATGTGGTGTTGTTAGTGCCAACGTGTTCCATGATGTCCAGTTCGCCATTGTCGGGCCAGCGGACATTGTTGTTGAAGCTATCACCCATCATCCAGAATGCTGGCCAGATACCCTGGGCGCGCGGTAATTTCATCCGGGCTTCCATCCGTCCATATTGGAAAGATTTTTTGTAGCGGGTCGTCATACGTGTGGAGGTGTAGCCACAATTGCCACCCCACCAGCAAGGGCCGCCGGTTTCCTTACGCGCTTCAATGACTAGCACATTACTGTTGGCTTGCGGATCAAATTGGATAGAGGCATTGCTGCCATCGGTGTAGAACTGCAGTTCGTTGTTACCCCAACCGCCACCGCCGGTTTCAAAGTTCCAAATATCGTTATTGATGGTGTTGAACTCATCACTCCAGGCCACAGTGGGATTGGGATTAACCGGCCCACTGCCAGTGGGGGTGACTTTTACCCAATTGAGGTTCCAGCCGCCCGTCGTGGCGTACACACCAAAGCTATGGTTGCCTGCGGGGAGGTTCACGTTGAGCGAGATGGTTTGCCAAGTTTGCCAGCCACCGGTCGCCGGAACGACGAGTTGACCCAAGGCGACGCTACCGCTATTCAGATCGAAGGACACTACGCCGCCGGTACCACCGCTTGCAATCCGCGCCTCGATCTTATAGCTACCGGCCGAGGCGATATTCATGTTGTTGAATGACAGCCATTCGCCAGAGTCGATCCAACCCACGTTAAAGCCACCGCCAGTATCCGTCGTGGCTTCAATATCTACGTCGCCAGTGCGGTGTTGGCCACCGGTATTACCGGGCGTATTGTCACTCGCATTAGCGTAGTTTTCGGCCTCAAATTGATGCCCGGTTGCAGGTGGTTGCACGGGGGTTACTTCAATCCAGTTTAAATTCCAACCGCCAGTAGTCGCATATACACCCAAGCTATGCGTGCCCGCTGGGAGTTGAACTTGTTTTTGGATGGTTTGCCAGGTTTGAAAGCCACCCGTTGCCGGGATATTTATCGTTCCTAATTGAATGGCGCCACCATTAAGGTCCACTGAGAGAGTACCACCAGCGGCGCTGGCGACACGGACGCGGATGTTGTAGGTGCCAGCCGTCGGTACCGACAAGTTGGCATAACTCAGCCATTCGGTAGCTACTACCCAGCCAACATTATGTCCGCCGCCGGTATCGGAAGTGGCTTGAATATCCACGTTACCGGTGCGATAGGCTCCGCCAGCATTACCAGCGGTGGTATCGAAGGCATTGGTATAGTCTTCTGCTTGAAAGACAACGGCAGAAGCGCCGCTTGCAGCGCACAGCAAACTGCCGAAAACTCCTGCGCATAACGCTTTTTTGACACGGGTCGATATTATTTTCATTAGATACTCCGGGAGTTAAAAATAGACACAGAAAAGATATTTCTGCAGATGCGTTCTCACATCAGTCATCTGCAGAAATTTATTCATCGCCAGAGAAATCAGGCAGACAATAGAATAAGCACTCTGTGTCACGGCGCTTAAACCAAAACGAATAAAGTGGTTACCAAAAGAAATAAACGGATTAAATTTTTATCACTAATCTTGTTAGAAGCACGTTACTTGACGGGAAGCCTGGTGCCGGGAGCATTCTGGAATTGTGGTTTCCCCTATTGGTTTCATCGGAGGCGACCAGCTTGTTATAAGTTATTGCAAGTGAGAGTAATAAGTTGTGCGAGCGATGTCTGCCCACTTGTGTAGAAATGAAGAAATGGTATGTCTGAATAAAGAATTTGCAGGCATACGAGGTGCGAGTTTCTGCTTTTGGCTTGTTGAACGGCTGGCAAAATCGCGGGCATGTCGCGCAGAGTTTTCTCCAGTTAATTTTGCGTTGCCTGAGGCGATGCTCCCGGTAATCAGGGTAACTCCAAAAAAATCTCGCATATCGGTGATTTTTTGAAATCGAAAAATGTGATTTATTTCAACTTTTTCATTCCGCCTTAACCTTGTGACAATCCCATTAAATTTTTGTGATCACCTCATACTGTCATTTATCGGATCTTAGACTCCAGTCTCTGATTTCGCCGCCCCACTCACATGGCGAAGTTGGTTAACAATCACCGTTAACTGGAGAGTACAACCGTGTTAAGTAAAATAAACATAATCCGTTTAAATGTAATGAAGGGCGCTTTTGTTTTGTTGGCGCTGTGTAATATCAACCTGGCAATTGCAGATGAGTTTCCAACTTGGGATGCCGCGATTACAGCCTATAACGAAGGTCAGGTTAGAAAGTTTCATCCAATGTTTGATTTTGATTCGGATGGTTGCTATCCGGGCACACCCTTTCATCGCTACGAAAACTCACGCCAGAACCCGGGTTTGGGCGCAACGTCCAGCTATTACGGCGGCTGCCGCGATGCAGGTTGGGGCAATATTTCCAACACCATTCACAGGCAATTATGCAAAGTAAGCTCCGACGGTTGGGAACGCTGCGCGCATTTTTATGAATTGTATTTTGAAAAAGATCAGGCCGTTCACTTAACTTTTTTAGGTGGCCATCGTCACGATGTTGAGACAGTGATTGTATGGACGCTTAAAGGCAATAATCAGGAATTTATCAGCCATGTTTCCACCAGTGCCCACGGAAATTTTGATACCCGTGCAATGGGTGGCTTGCAACAACACAATGGACATCCACTGGTGGTTTACCACAAAGACGGCGTAGGAACCCACGCATTTCGTTTTGCCAGTGCAACCGATAAAGCCAATGTGGAGTTTCAAGGTAACTGGGGTGAATTTTATGCCCCCAATATTATTAGCCATTACCGTGCATTGGCGCAGTGGGATTCAAATGAGCGCACCCGTCATCAGCGCAACACGCAATATCGTATGACGCTGGAGCAGTCGAATTTTGGCTCTGCCAGTTTCAAAACGCGCAATGATAGTTTGATTATGGATCAAGCAAACGCAAACATTCCGCGTTCAGATTCGCGTTGGGCTAATATCTCATTTAACTGGGAGGATATAGCGGCGACAAAAGCGAAAGAGCTGCAAGCAAACTATCCCGGTATTTTTCAGGAAATTAAAAATAGTTACTAAGTAACTTCTACGGATAAAAAAATGCATAGTGCAGGCAGGGCATTCACGCCCTGCCTGCAACTTATCAAACGACTTATGATAGTTTGGGATTTAATGAAGTAAGAGTAACAAACCCGCATTTAAAATCTGTTTCCTGCTTTTTACTAACGCGCGAGTTCCTTGCGCACAATTTCCGCGCCTGAGCTTAACGCATTCAGTTTGCCGAGGGCGACCTGGCGTGACAAAGGCGCCATGCCACAGTTGGTGCAGGGGCAGAGTTTGTCGGCATCTACAAATTGCAGGGCTTTGCGCAGTGTATTAGCAACTTCTTCGGGCGTTTCGATGGTATTGGTTGCTACATCAATCGCACCGACCATCACTTTTTTTCCGCGGATCAGTTCAAGTAGCTCCATTGGCACTCGCGAGTTGTGGCATTCCAGTGAGATAATATCTATGTTAGATTTTTGCAATTTGGGAAAAATTTCTTCGTATTGCCGCCACTCAGAACCCAGCGTTTTTTTCCATTCGGTATTGGCTTTGATGCCGTAGCCATAACAAATATGTACGGCTGTTTCGCATTTAAGCCCTTCAAGTGCTCTTTCTAATGTAGCAATGCCCCAGTCATTCACTTCATCAAAAAACACATTAAAGGCGGGTTCATCAAACTGGATTATATCAACGCCCGCTGCCTCTAATTCTTTCGCTTCCTGGTTGAGAATTTTGGCGAATTCCCAAGCCAGTTTTTCGCGGCTTTTGTAGTGGCCATCGTAAAGCGTATCAATCATCGTCATGGGGCCGGGCAGGGCCCATTTGATTGGTTGTGTGGTTTGTGCGCGCAGAAATTTTGCGTCTTCAACAAAAACCGGCTTCTGGCGCGACACATCGCCCACTACCGATGGTACGCTCGCATCATAGCGATCCCGAATTCTGACGGTTTCGCGCTGCGTAAAATCAACGCCGCTCAGGTGCTCAATAAACGTAGTCACAAAGTGTTGGCGCGATTGCTCGCCATCGCCAACAATATCAATCCCTGCCTGTTGTTGTTCTTGCAATGACAAACGCAACGCATCCTGTTTGCCTTCTGTTAATTCGTCACCTTGCAATTTCCAGGGTGACCACAGTGTCTCAGGTTGAGCAAGCCAGGAGGGCTTGGGTAAGCTGCCAGCGGTTGATGTGGGCAATAATGTTTTCATAGTGAATGATCTTGTCTATATGAATGGTAGATTAAAACGCGTACTTAGCAGACCACTGCTCAAGAATGTTTTTGTAGGGTTTGATGAATTGTTTTTCAGCAAATTGCCCCTGCTCAATCGCCAACCGGCTGCGTTCCTCGCGGTCATAAACCACTTTGGTTAATGAATAATCCTGATTCTTTAAATTGGGCTTGTAATAGGCTCCTGCTACTGCATTTGCGTTATAAATTTCAGGCCGATAAATCTTTTGGAAGGTTTCCATGGTGCTGATAGTGCTGATCAACTCAAGGTTAGTGTAATCAACCAGCAAATCCCCAAAGAAATAAAAGGCGAGCGGCGCAACGCTATTGGGCGGCATAAAATAGCGAACGTCTAATCCCATTTTCTTGAAATACTGTTCGGTCAAAGAGGATTCATTGGGCTGGTATTCAACGCCCAATACCGGGTGCTGGTTTTCAGTGCGTTTATAAGTTTTGTTATCGGAAACGCTCAGGCAAATCACTGGTGGTTTATTAAAATGCGCTTTGTAAGTAGTCGAGTTCACAAAGTGTTTGAATAACTTGCCGTGTAAATCGCCAAAGTTATCGGGAATGCTGAATGTAGGTTGGTTTTTGTTGTGCTCTAACAGCAGCACACTAAAGTCGTAATCGCGCACATAAGAAGAAAAGTTATTCCCCACAATCCCTTCAATACGCCGGTTGTTGTAGCGATCAAGAATATTGGTTTTCAAAATTTCAATCGCAGGGAATGGATCGCCATTACCCTCACGATCAAGATCCATTTCCACAGAAATGATTTCAAGCTCAAGCGAATAACGATCCCCCTTGGGGTTATCCCAATGCGCCAAGGCATTGAAACGATTGTCAATCATCTTCAGCGCATTGCGTAAGTTTTCCTGGCGGCTACTTCCCCTCGCCAAATTGGCAAAATTGGTAGTCGCACGCGTATTGTCTGCCGGATGATAATTCTCATCGAAACAAATGCTTTTGATGCTAAAAGTAAAATCGTTGTTCATGGTGATGTTGCAACCTGGTTAAGAGGCAAGGGTAAATTTGGCTCTGGTTAAGTACAGGTTGTCTTTATACGGGAATGGCTACATGAACAAAAACGATAATAATTCATGAAAATTTGAATATTATTCATGTTGTGGGTGAGGGACGGGGAATACCGGATAGCTTGACGTGCGTTTAGGGGGTTCTATGCTGGTCTATAAATTAATCGAGGCTACACCCATGCCAGGAACAATTGACTCTAACGAAGCAAAAGCAAAACTCCCTGAAATCCTTCATCATGTGGAAGCGGGTGAGGCGTTCACTATCACCCATCGTGGTAAACCCATTGCCGATGTCATACCGAGTCGCGCTAGCGATAGGCTCAAGGTAAAGGCGGCTATTACCAACATATTGAACGCAAAAAAACACAAAATGAGCGATGTGGTATTAACTGAGCTCAAGGAGTCGGGGCGTAAATGACAGCATTTGTTTTGGATAACTCGGTAGCGATGCGCTGGCATCTGGAAAGTGAAACGCAAACAGATCAAGAATATGCCGAGGCGGTATTGCTCAGTCTTGCAAATGCAAATGCTTTTGTGCCCAACCTGTGGCATTTTGGAGGCGACAAATGTGTTGTTGGGTGCTGAGAACCGTGGCGATACCACGCTAGGTGAAATTGAACGGTTTATTGCCCAGTTGGAAAACCTGCCGCTGCATATTGATCCACTCACTGCGCGCCAATCGTTCACAAGAACCATGTCGTTAGCGCGCGCGTACAAACTCAGCAGTTATAATGCCGCTTATCTTGAGCTTGCAATTCGCGAAGGCCTACCTTTAGCAACGCTCGACAAAGACCTTATTAAAGCAGCCAAGGAAGCAGATATTGAGATTTACTTAAAATCTTAGAGAAATCTGGCGAGTGAAACGCCACAGCATTATTAAAAGGAGCTACAAATAACATATGATGAAAATAAATATAGCGTTCAAAAACTTACCAACCCTTTGTTACTACATTGAATCTTGAGTCCCGGTTTGGCAATTAATGAAACCATTCTTGGCCAGCGCATCCCTAAAGTCGCACTGAGCGACAGAACCAGCAAAGAATCATTAACTGGAAGCACTTACTTTCCATGTCCCTCACGTAGTGCAATTCACTCTGGCCCGCTGTGGGGTTATTCAACTCGCACTGAATTTTATGACACCGCAACAAGGTTATTATTTGTTGGCGATTTTACTTTCCAGTGTTGTGTTGTCTCTGATTCCCGTAATCAATGCTTGTCGTCGTGCTGAGGGGATGGACTTTCGATTAAATACTAATCTGGCAACTCTGTACAATTTGATACAATTTGACGTTATTTGGTAAAGAGTTGCGCCTTGCGCTTCCCTACACTCTGCCAAACGAAATCACAATTTGGTGGGATCCTCTATGAGTTACTTGCACAAAAAAATAAGAACACTTCTATTCACTGTAATCCTGGCTTCTTGTGCGGGTTACAGTCTTGCTGAAGGCATCGAAAATGAGGATAAGCCGAAACAGGACGGCAGCGATAACCGTGACGGGTATCGTCTTTCCCTCGGTCTTGGGTATGTGAACATTGAATCACCCTGGTGGTATGACGAGGAGGATACTAATCGTCTGAGACTTATCATCGACGGTCGTTATCAATGGAAAGGCCTTTTTGCCGAGCTAGCCACAAACGGTCTATCGAGTGATAAAAACCTACCTGCTATTGGATACAATTTTTATAGTACCGATCATTGGAATCTGGATTTTCTTGCAGCAGTGGTCTCTGGGCGCATTGAGTTTAATTATATTTATGATGGTCAAGTTAAGCAGATATCGAGTGAGCCAACCAAAGGCGTAGGATTCAGAGCGCAGGGCACCTGGGGCAATTCTATTGTGCAGATGATTGCGTTGCCCTATATCTATGATGGTGAAGAAAAGGATTTTGGATCAGATAGCACGGTGGACTACGCTTCACTGTGGATCGGTCACCGTTGGCAAGTCAAGAACTGGAGCGTGAATGGTTTACTCGGTGCCGTATACAAATCCAGTGGTTTGTTAGACCACCAATTGGGTGTAACAGGAAGTGAGGCAGACGAAATAGTATGGGCCTATGAACCCTCATCAGGGGTTAATTATACGGCCCATATTGATTTGAGTTACCCTGTCAGCAAAAACATATTGTTCCAAATGTATTCTAGATATACTCAGTATTCTGACGCAATTTTGGATAGCCCACTTATAGAACTCTCCAGAAAAGTAGGCAATCGCCCCGAAAATGAACACGAGTTCGGTGTTCTTTTGAATTATGTATTTTAAGGATGAACTGAAATGAAAAATAAATATCAGTTCATTTTTTTCGTGTTTCTTCTTTTTGTCTTGCAATCAAGTATTGCGGCTGGGCAAAATCACAAGGGTTCAATAACGCTCTCACTTAAACCGAAAGAATGTGTGGTGTTTAAAGAAGGTGATAAGTGTTACGCGAACGTGAAGCTTAAATGGAGTGCAAATGAATCAGCAGCGCTCTGTTTGTTTCGCAACCCCGATGGAGTTAAGTTGCATTGTTGGAGTAATGCCCGTGAAGGGCAATTCTCCGAAGATCTGGTGATGGAGGAGCCTGTTGACTATTACTTAGCTTACGCTGGCGATTCTGAAATACTAGTTAAGCAAACATTAACGCTATCTTGGGTTTATGAAAAATCGAGTAGACCTGAACAAACCTGGCGGCTTTTTTAATGGTGCATTTACCTAAAACATGAAAAACCAAGCTCCTAAATCAGTACTTATTGTCGAGGATGACACTGAATTGCAACAGTGGATCGCCGATTATCTCACTGGAAAAGGTTTTTCCTGCACCTGTACGGAAAACGGCAAGGACGCCGTTAAATTGATTTCTGACACTCAACCGGATGTGGTGTTGTTGGACGGCGCGCTACCGGGGCTTGACGGTTTTGAAGTGTGCAAAGCGGTGCGACCCTTTTATAACGGCGCCATTATTATGATCACCGCGCGCGATGAAGAAATCGATGAAGTACTGGGGTTGGAGGTTGGCGCAGACGATTATTTGATAAAGCCGATAAGAGCCAGAGCATTGCTAACACGAATTCAAAAGTTGCTTGAAAAGAAAGATGCTGTGGCGTCTTCTAAAACACTAACCTTCAATAACCTCGTTATCGACCCGCATTCTCAATCGGTGTTTTTATCCGGTGTTGATGTAAAAGTTACCTCAAAAGAGTTTGAGGTCTTGTGGGTTTTGGCTTCTCATCCAGGTGAAATTGTCACGCGCGATACGCTACTCAAAGAATTAAGGGGTTATGAATTTGATGGCCTCGATAGATCAATTGATTTGCGTATTTCCCGTATTCGAAAAAAACTCGAAGACCGTACCGATGATCCCTATCGCATAAAAACGATTTGGGGGAAGGGTTACCTTTTTGTAAAAGATGCTTGGTAACCCGATCATGCTGAGATTACGCACGCTTACCCTGTCGCTCTTGCTAACGATTGTTGTTGCGTCTGTCGGCTCAGGTTTGTTATTGGATAAGCTCTATTTTGAACTCTATTCAAATGAGTCTGGTACTAAGGGATTAACACAATCACAACTGGACGTTATTGGCGCGCAGCTTTCAGCAACGCTACGGAAGCTTGAAAATAAAGAAGAATTTATACAGTCATGGCAGGAAGAACAATCATCTCTTTCTCTGGAAATAATAAACCGGGACGATATTAGAATTCCTGAAGAGCTGCTTCAGGAGCTGGAAAATACTGGCCATATCACTTTATCCTCTTCAGCACACCTCAGTTACTATTCCTTTTTACCAGAAGGAAACAATTACTTAGTTATACGCTCTCCATTGGCCAGTAATCATAATCAGCCCAATTGGCTTCCTATTCTATTTACCATCATTTTTTACACCTTGTTAATTCTTATTGTGTTCACTTGGTTGTTCCCCTTAATTCGTCGCCTGCAAACTATGCAATTGTCAGCCAAAAAGTTGGGCGAAGGTGATTTGAGCGCACGTATTACTCCCAGTGTTGTTTTCCATATAAAAGATATTGAACTCGAATTTAATCGCATGGCGCAGCGTATTGAAGAGTTGGTGTCTGATATCAGTTTATTGAGTTCGGCTATATCTCACGAAATGCGTGCCCCCTTGGCAAAATTACAGTTTGGTTTGGATGCGCTGCGTGAGGAAGACGATGAAGAAACTCGTGGAATTTATCAGGATCGCCTTGATAAGGTGATAGCTGATATGACAAACCTTATTGAGACTTTATTGAAATATGCGCGCCTGGATAAGAGCATTGCACAACTGCCGAAGGATCAGGTCAACTTACTAGAGTTGTGTACCAGTTTAAGCGTGTCTGTAAAACAAGTTAATAGTGCGCCACATGATTCAGCCGTGGTACCTGCCGACATTACTATAAGTGCCAAAAATCCTTTTTATCTTGTAAATGGCGACGTGTTTTATCTGAGCCTGCTGTTAGAAAACCTGCTTGTCAATGCGGTCAAATATGGTAGGGGAAAAGTACAGATCAGCTTGGATCAACATGAGAATAAGATCTTGCTTGCTGTTGAGGATAACGGACTGGGTATAGAGGATGACTTTAAGCAGAATATATTTAAACCTTTTATTCGTGGGACAGAGTCTAAAAAAGGTTATGGTCTTGGCATGGCGCTCGTTAAACGCATTGCAGATTTGCACAATGTAGAAATTGAAATCGCACAATCAGAAGCATTGGGTGGTGCCAAATTCACCTTGTTATTCACTCAACTAAATCAGTGATATCAATCGTAAAAGTCCAGTCCTACTTACACGCTACAAATTGATAAAACTTGGTACAGTTATAAATTACGTGGCGATTTAACCTTATCCCTCCGAATAACCTAAAGGGATAATAGATATGTTTTTCTCCAACAAGAAATATTGCGCAACCCAGTATGCAGTAACTATAGTCGGATTCTGTTTGGCATTATTAACGGGCTGCTCTGATAATAATCACAAAAAATCATCCAGTTCCTCTTTGTCTAGTGCCTCAGTATCCAGTTCTTCTGCGCCCAGCTCTTCTTCCTCTAGTTTCTCCTCATCCAGTTCTTCTCTGGCTAATTCTCCCGAAGTGGGGCAGTGGTATGCACCAGCATATGGTTACGTCTTATCGGTGAGTGCTGAGGGTGGAGTTTTTACAGTGAAAACCTACAGCGTTACAGAAAGTTACTGCCTGCTTCAGAATGTAGATGCCAACCTTCCGCTGTCTGATCTTAAACATAAGTATCGTTACTCAAATAGCACGCGGGAGACGCTGCTCGAAAATAAGGGAGTTTATCCACCGGGGGTTGAATATGAAAAAGTGGAGCAGCTTCCAGTGGTTTGTGCGAACAATTTGCAAACCTTAAAAACAGATTCAGGTTATGTCTTTGATGCCAGAAAAGATTTTGAAATTTTTTGGCAAACATTTGAGGAGCTGTACATTAATTTTGAGTTGCGCGAGGTAAATTGGAGCGAGGCTTATGAAGTAGCTTTAACGTCTGTGGGCGATATTGAAAATGAAGAGGAATTGTTTGATTTTTTCAGTACACTTATTGCTCCTCTTGGTGATGG
>Ga0307408_100003389_pt1 | contig 10934 bp, 10 predicted proteins | sample 322Cmetagenome_FD_202116 | JGI IMG/M metagenome (GOLD analysis project Ga0307408, IMG submission 202116) | Maize rhizosphere microbial communities from greenhouse at UC Davis, California, United States - 322HYB-C-3 | ecosystem: Host-associated > Plants > Roots > Rhizosphere > Soil | place... | reverse complement strand
AGATGAGGTTACCCACCGCACGCCCTTCGACAAGCTCAGGGTGACGCCTACGCACTTCGATGTCATTTCCACTTTCTGTGTTTTGAAAAAAATCCCCCGCTCAGTCTGCGCCGGGTCTCTCAACGAGGACCCGGCGTTTATTCTTTTCCTAAGCGATTCAGATCCCAACACCTACCTTAACAATTCGCGCCCTAAAAAATTAAATTAAACCATTGATTAACAAATCGATAAAAAGCTCATAATTTTAAATAGAATTAATACATACTTAAACACTTTTCTACCTGTTTCTAAAAACATTATTTATTTTTTTACTTTTTAGAAATAAATTTCCTTTATACCATTCCATTCCTTAGGTTTGAGAAAACAGGCTCTCTGGTGAAGAGCCTCAATTATAGACCATTTTATTCATGATAAACCCTCCTACAACTTTTACCGTTGCAGATTATCTGCTTACTCGATTAAAGCAGCTTAACGTGACAGACGTTTTTCAGATCCCTGGCGACTATGTTAAACATTTTACCCAGGCACTTGAACACTTTGATGGTGTAAATACCATTGCAGGCATTAATGAACTTGACGCCGGTTACGCCGCTGATGCTTACGCCCGTACTCGTGGCCTGGCTGCTATTTCCCTGCAATATGGCGTTAGTACTTACAGCGCATTAAACGCTATTGCGGGTGCTTATGTAGAATATAGCCCTATTGTGGTTATCAGCGCCTGTCCGGGATCGGATTCCCGTCAGATAACCAAAATGTACGATGTACTTTTTCATCACTCTACCGGAAACTTTAAAGCCGATCAGGAAATTTACGAGCATGTAACCGTTGCCGCCGAAACGTTAAGTACTTCGGCAGGTGCTGCAGAGAAAATCGACAATTTGTTAATTGCAGCACTTACTTATAAAAAGCCGGTATATATTGCCTGCTACAAGGAAGTTTGGGGCGAACCTTGTCCGCAACCATCAACAACACCATTACAAGCAAAAGTTATACAAAGCGAACCTTTAGCCCTGCAAAATGCAGTTACCCAGGCCTGGGCACAAATAACTGCGGCTAAAAGTCCGTTGATATTTGCCGGTGTAGAAGTTCTTCGTTTTGGTTTATCAGAGCTTTTGCAGGAAATTATTGATGCCAGCGGATTTTTGTATACCACCACAACTCTTGGAAAAACAGTATTGGATGAGAAAGGCGATAAATTTATCGGCACTTATTCTGATGCTGCTTCCATTCCATCTGTAATAAACCAAGTTGAGCAGTCCGACTGTATTTTAACACTCGGAACTATCATTACCGATGATTACCTGTGGTTTATCGAAAACAAATACAGCGATATGGTATTGGCAACAACGGATCAGATCAGAGCGGGCTATTATACCTATCAAAACGTTACCATGAAGGATTTTATGGAGGAGTTGCTAAAGCTGTTCAAAAGCACAAAAGGCTATCCTCTGGCCAATACGGCTCCGGCACAACCGGTTTACCCCGAGCCCTGGAAATCTAACTCAGATCCGCACTGGAATGATAAACCTGATGTGATTACTTACAATCGCTTCTTCCAGCATACCTCAAAATTTATTGCCGACCATAATTTATGGAAGGATACCATAGTAACACTGGGAGTAAGTTCATCCCTGTACGTGGCAACCAATTTATATGGCATGTACCAGAACAGTTTCATTTCTTCAGCCGCATGGCAATGCATTGGTTTTGAAACGGGTGCAGCCTCCGGCGCTCAGCTAGGTAGTGGCAAAAGAGCCTGGACCTTTGCAGGAGACGGCGGTTTTATGATGGTATGCCAGTCGCTTTCTACACTTTCACGCAACAAGCTGAACTCTGTAATTTTTGTGATGAGCAACGGAGTTTATGCAATTGAACAAGTTTACGTAGACATCACAGCTTTTGAACCTGGACCGAAACATACCTTCGACACTTTTGATATCCTTCCCAAATGGGATTATATGGCATTGGCAAAAGCTTTCGGAGCCGAAGGTATCCGTATAAAAACCGTTCAGGAACTGGACCAAGCCCTGCTTAAAATTAAAGACATTACAGATAAGCCTGTACTGGTAGAAGTTGTTATCCCACAAAAGGATCTGCCGGGCCAAATGAAACGCTTAGGACTCGAATAAATTAATTAAGAAAATAAACCACAACCATCATGTCAAACAAAACTTACTCCATTTTTGGAGCGGGAGCAGCAGGGCTGTACACGGCCTGGAGACTGCTTAACGGCGAAACTATCGACAAGCAAAAACAAGCACTGGCGCTTGGCAAAGGCGATATATTGGAGCTGTACGATTGGGGCCAATATGATTTTAACAAAGAAAACAAAGGTACGCGTGCTGCCGGAGCCCGCATTTGTACCTGGCATTATAAAGACGACAAGAACAAATCTTACCTTGAATTAGGTGGAATGCGCTATTCCGATTGGGATGGCACGCCAAATGGTGGAGGGCATCGTTTGGTTACTACCGTGATTTCTAAGCTTGGGCTGGATAAATATTCGGTTCCGTTTAACGAATCGACGAATCCGCTATACTACCTGCGCACCAAAAACATGTACCTGAACCAGATTAGTTCTTCTAATCCGGCTCCTTACAATGCCGAACACTTCGGCCAAACCGAATCTCCGGATAATGGCTTTAACATTGTTGAAAACTTAGCGGTTACCAGTACATCAGGTCCGCAAACCCGTGCTGAATGGTGTGATTTTTATCAAAACGGCCGCATTACTGCAGATATGCCAGACTCTTCGGTTTATAAAAAAGGAGATCTGCTTAAAAATATCGGTTACTGGAATCTAATGTTTGATCAGCTGGGTTCTGATGGCTTTAATTACACTGCCGATGGTAACGGATATACTTCAAACGTGATTAACTGGAACGCAGCGGTGGCATTTAATGCGAACAACGAATTTACTCCGGGCACAGAATACAAAACGCTTACGCAGGGGTATTCATCCATGTTTAATGCCTTGTTTGATGCCATTGTAAAACTGGCTGCAGAGAAAGGAATCAACTTTAAATATTATCCAAACACCCGTTTACATTCCATTTTATGGAAAGATGGAAAAGCACATTTCACCACTGCAACCAGAGAGCATCCGAATAAGAAATCTGCTTCCAAAAAAAGTAATGCGGCATGGTTAGCTATGCCAAGAGCAGCTATAGATTTGGTTGCCCAGGCTACCCGTTACGTCGATCATGAAGGTGTGGATGTTTTAAATCACCGCAAGGTTCAACTATACCTGGAATCGGCAGTGTTACAACCTTCTTACAAAGTGGGTATGTTTTTCGATCAGGAATGGTGGATGAGTCCAAACACTCCCTATCCTCCGCAGCTTACCGGATACGAGATTACAAAAGATGTTCTGAAAGCACTTGCAGCGGAGGGTTTTCCGGAAAACTACATCGCCATCATCAGCAAGAATTCATCTCTGGTTGAGAACGCGTTTTCTTCGGCAGCCGACTTAACCAAAGCTGTTGAGCAAGCCATAAAAGAGCGCCTTACTATTGTACAGGAAGACCTGTTACTAAAAACATCTTTGCGTAATACCATTGGCCCAAGTGTTACCGATATGCCTGCCCGTCAGGTAGTTTACTTCGGGAACAATGCCTTAAATCAGGCTGAAAAAAAAGTTTATGGCCTGCTTGCCAGTTATGATGACGAGCAGTTTACCAGTTTCTGGGAAGAATTGGAGTATAGCACCGATTCGGTAGAGAAAACGCCATTCTCTGAAAACTATCAAACATTAAAAGGTCCTAAAAAGGCGCCGGAAGTGATGGTTAAAATGTTGCGCAAACAGCTTGCGGCAATTCACTTTGGTCCTAATTCCGATTACAGCATGGTTCCAGAACCGCTTGAAACCAAATACATGGACTGGTCTTTACCTCCATTCAATGCTGGTTATCACGCCTATGCAGCTCATTATAATGTAGGCGATGTTCAACGTAAGATCAGAAAACCTTCGCAGCTATTAGAAGGAGTTGATGCCAATATCTTTATCGTTGGTGAAGCTTATTCGAACGATCAGGCTTGGGTTGAAGGTGCATATTGTACAGCAGAATCAGTTCTAAATGATTTCTTCGGAATAAAACCGATCATCAACAATAACGACTATCCATTTATTTGTCCTGAATCATCAACTAAACCAGAATTGGTTAAGGAACTTCAGGAAGAAAACCAGGCAGCATTTTAACAAAGAACAAAACATAATAAAAACATGCAAAATCAGAATCAACCAGAAACTGTTGCAAATTACGATCCGGCTCTAACTTCAGAACGCGATCCGTCTTTAAAAGAAACTGACAAATCGGCCCTGTATGCTATTGCCCAAGCCGCGGTAAACGTTGAGTTGTTTACCATTCCCTTGTACATGACTTCATTGTACTCTTTACAGGGAACGCATCAAATTACCGGACAGAACGATTTTTATTTAGGTCGCCGCTGGCCGGGAATGTCCACCACAGCTAAACCAGAAACCGGTAACCAGAAGGCTTTCAATGCTATTTTCAGTGTTTTCATTGCAGAAATGCTTCACTTGCAATTGGCATCTAACATTAGCAAAGCCATTGGAGCTACTCCAACATATACGGATTCGGCATTACAAAACACAAATTATGGATGGACTTGTTACGGCCCTGATTTAACTGTAATTCCACACATTCTGGATTTAAAGGATACTGTTGCGCCTTATAACGAGCTAAAAGTTAGCCTTGGTCCGGTAGATCAGAACCAGATTAACTTATTCCTCGCCATTGAGGAAACTGAAGAAGATGCAGAAAAGATCATCACCGACAAAAGCAAATACTTCCCGAAAATACCTTTCGCAAACTGGACGGTAAAAAGCACTTCAGCTGATCTTCCTTTATTCGGATCTATCGGTTATATGTACCTCAGTTTGTTCGAATATCTTCAGATCACCTATTCTGATGGCACTACTTTATGGGATTACGTATTCAAGGCAAACAGCTTGCAGCAAGACGTATTCAATGAGAAAAATCCTCCTTCTCACTATCCGGAGTATCCAGGCATGAATGCTACTATTACAGCTACTGATCAGGATAAGGCCTTACTTCAGGTAATTGATATGATTCAGGGCATTACCGACCAGGGAGAAGGTAAAGGTGTGATTCCGGAACTGAAACAAAAGGCCATTAAGCTTTTAAAGAATCCGCTTAAATTAAACGGATTACTTACCAACGATGTAAAGAAAAACTTCCAGCCGAGCGCTGAGAATCTTGAAAAAGATTACCCAAGCTATAATGATAAAGGCCAGAAAATGCCGCAATCCCGCGATGCTGCTGCTCGTATCAAATACGGACAGATCGACCATTACGAGACTTTTGCAGAAGTGAAACAATTACTTGAAGCTGGTGAGTTGGTTACCTGGGATCAGTGGCATGCACAAGGCAACACCTGGAACGCTGAATTACTGCAAACACCGGATCATATCCACAACAAATACCCAATTCCGCCAGCGAGCGATATTGCAGGAGCGTTGAACCGCTTAAAGGAAAACGATACCGATAAAAACTTCCAAATGTTTAGCGAAGTGGTTGCTGGTGCAATAAAAGGAGTAACTACTGTTCTTAACGATTACTGGAATGGCAAAACCAAAACCTTCCCATTCCCTTCAATGGCAGGTTCGGGCGATAGAATGTCGCTTTGTTGGGCTGTTTTTGGTAAGGCTCCGGATTTATCTTTGGGAGTTCAACCTAAAACGCCGGGCATTTTATACCACGCTTGTCAGGGGATGAACCTTGATGCGAACAATCCGGGCGAGGCTGCTTCTTGTGCAGCGGTAGAGGTATTCCACACCTGTAAAGGTTCTAACACCTGTGCTGCTGAAGGCGGTTGCGGATTTGTACAAAACGTTAAAGGCGGTGGCAGCTGCGGTGGCAGTGGTTCATCCTGCGGATCTTCGGGCAAGCCTTCCGGCGGCGGTTCTTCTGGCTGTGGCAGTAAAGTAAAAATGATGGCTGCAACCAGTCACGGTAAGCCAATAGCAGCCGGATGTGGCAGCAACGGACAACCGGCTTCGGGCTCAGGCTGCGGACATAACGGTACGCCATCAAACGGTAGTGCAGGCTGCGGTCAACCAAAAGAGAAAAATCTATGCGGCGGACCAAGTCCAACCCCTACTCCAACCGGACCAGTGTATTACAGCGCACCTTCAGATAACCGCTGTGCCTCTTACGGTGGATGTGCGGTTCCAATTTCAGCTTCACAAATGTTCCCGGCTCCGGCTACCGGTCAAACCGAGGGACAGATGGAGGTTTACAACTTCATTGGTACGCAATTCCAGCCAATGCCTATCAACACGATGAGCTACAATGCTGGTGATCTGGTTTATGATGTGGCCTGGAATGCCTACATTGCGGTATTGCAGGAAAGAAACAGACCTATCCCGGCTAAACCAAAGCCGAGCGATCTTCGTCTGGCTTTCCCTCCTTCTACATAAAATAAAATTGAATGCCTGATATAACAACACAACGCCTGGGCCTACCTGATTTAGGTCTGGGCGTTGGTTTACGAAATAAACATTTTCATCATTTGCTGAATAACGAACCTCAAGTTGACTGGTTCGAGATTATCAGCGAAAACTACATGGACGATTTTGGCTTTGTTCGCCATGTTCTTAACCATGTAAGAAAGCACGTTCCGGTGGTGATGCATGGGGTTTCACTCTCTATTGGTAGTACCGATCCATTGAACATGGTTTACCTGGAAAAGCTGAAAAAACTTGCCGCGGAAATTGAACCTGCCTGGATATCTGACCACTTATGCTGGACCGGAGTAATGGGCCGCAATACCCATGATTTATTGCCAATGCCTTTAACCCGCGAAAGTTTAGCGCACGTGGCAGCCAGGGTTCATACAGTGCAGGAATTTTTGCAAAGACCCTTAATTCTGGAGAATCCATCGTCTTACCTGGAATTTAAAACATCTGAAATACCCGAGTGGGAGTTTCTGTCTGAACTGGCATTAACTACCGGCTGCGGCTTGTTACTGGATGTAAACAATGTATTTGTTTCCTCCTACAATCACGGCTTTGATGCCGAAACTTACATTAGAAATTTACCACATCATCATATCGTACAAATGCATATCGCCGGTCCAACCGATTATGGCGATCTGCTGGTTGATACGCACGACCAGCCTGTTCCTCACCGCGTATGGCAATTGTACAAACTTGCCCACGAGTTAACCGGAGGCGTAAGCACTTTGCTGGAATGGGATGCTAATATTCCTGAATATCCAGAACTGGTGGAAGAGCTTTTTAAAGCCAAAAAGGTATTAAAAGGCGAAATGCCTGATATTGAAGTATCGGCTAAAGATTCACTGCCGGTATCTAATCCTATCAATTTTCAGCTGGCTTCTCAATATGAATAATAAGGATATTGCCCAGATTCAGGGTTGGTTAAATGAAGTAATAACCTGTCAGGGCACAATGCAGCATAAACTGCAGAGAGCCGCATCAATGTATCAGCTAAATGAAACCGAAATTGTTGCCGATACCCGTGACGTTTCAATTTATTCACGTATTCATGTGTATACTTCTGGCTATGTGATGCGCTTGTTGGAATGCATCCACGCTGATTTTCCGGTTTTGATGAAGTTTATGGGCGAAGAGGTTTTCAACCAGTTTGCCAAAGCATCGTTAATGTGGAGCCCCTCTACCTCCTATTCGCTTTATGATTTAGGTGATAATTTTATCCGTTTCCTGGAAAGTACCCGACCACCTAAAACGGGAACTGATGACTTACAGAATATCTTCCTGGAACTTCCGGTTGAAATTGCCAGGGTAGAACGGGCCCGGCAGGAAGTACTTCGGGCACAGGGCTTGGAAGGTATAGCTTCCGCTGAGTTATTTTCCCCGGAGATGATCTTGTTTGCACCGCAGGAAATCTATATGGGACGGCCAGCAAGCATCAAACTACTGTCTTCTAAGTTTTCCTTAAAGCCTTTATTCGACCAGTTTAACCAGGATTCTCCGTACGAGTTTCCTGAAGTGAAACCAAGTTATCTTGCTATAAGTCGCTTGAACTACCGCTTGCAAATGGAAGAATTGGAGGAATGGCAATATTATTTTCTGAGCTTTTGCGAAGAGGGCGTTTCTTTGATGGATGTTGTTCAACGAACGGCAGAGCAGACGGGTATTCCGGCTTCGACGCTTATGGCGGAGCTGTTTATTTGGTTGCCTATTTTTGTTGGGAAGGGGTTTGTGTATAGAGTGGATGTGCCGGAACTGGCGTAATGGGTATAATTGTGTTTCTTTTTTTGCAGAGCATCTAATATCGAAGTAGTTTAATATATAAACGATGAACAAGATGAACGATAGTCTTTCCGAAGAACAAAAAGAAAAAATAAAACAATCCATTGCTCTGGATAACTTCTCGATTGAAACAGAAATTTCAAGGTTGATGGAGCTGGGTTATGACGAGGAAAAATCAAGAAGCTTAATCACCGTTGAATTGAAAGAATACAAAAAAGAAATGTTTGATAAAGTTCTGAAAAACAAACAGCGTGAAGACCTTAAGGATTTCTTAATTCCTCTAATTATAATATTATCTGTGATTGGCCCCATCGCCAATATCGAATTACCATTATGGGATATTCTCAAAATAATAGCTATAGGTATTATAGCTTTTATATCATATAAAAACAAACCAGTGGCTGGCATAATAGGATATATTACACTTGCTATTCTTTTCCCTTTCGCTTATAACTGGTATCTTTCTGGAAGAACAAGCTATAGACAAATTGAAATGCTAATTCCACTGGCAATGGCAAGCACTCCGGCCTATTTAATATTTTCCATCATTTCAAACCTAATGTACGACCATAAAAACAACCAATAAACTTTAGATATGCATGCTTTTAACGACGAAAAGAAAAGATTAGAACCTACTGAAACAAAATGTCAATATTGCGAAATCGCAGAATCAACCGATATGGATGACAATTACTTTATACCTCTATTTAAAGAAGCAGATAGAACTAATATAGTTGTTTACAGGTCTGTAAAATATAATAAAATTCCTGTAGGTATACCAAGATGCAAAAGTTGCCAGGCCATACATCAAACAGCTACTAACAAATCTGTAATATTAGGATCTAGTTTTGCTTTTTTAATAATTATACTGTCCTTCTTGATATGGGATGAATATGGTTTTTTGGGACTTCTAGCTGGAATTTTGATTGGATTTGGAGCCACCAAGTTTATTGAAAACAAATTAGTAAGGGATAAAGGCATTTTTACAAAGGAGGATGGAGCCAAGGAGAATGAAGCAGTCCAGGACCTGATTTTAAATGGCTGGTCATTTACAATGCCAACAGCATAATGAACAGACTAGGATTCCTGCAATTCAATGCTTCGGCGGATAAATTGAAAGGGATAATTCGGTCTATTCAGGTTTAGGGTTAGGTATGGATATATACATACGTTATGGGCACCCCTACCGAAACCAACTATCTCCAAGAATCGTTATATTTGTTAAAAGGAAAGAAAACATGACAAGGCAAGCAGTCATCGAACGAACAATAGATGCGATCAATCGACTTCCAGAGGAAAAAGCTATCGAGATTGCGGACTTTGCAGATTTTATTAGTAAGCGATATGAGGAGCAATCGTTGAGCGAGGGAATTAAACAAATCACTAACAGTTCTGTGGCTTTTGATTTTTTAAGTAAGGAAGAGGATTTATACGAATTGTCCGACTTAAAAAAAATCTATAATGGCGAAGGGTGATATTGTTTTAATCAATTTCCCTTTTACGGACCTTAGCGGCTCTAAACTTAGACCGGCAGTTATTCTTGCAGAAACTAATTTTGATTTTACGGTTTGCTTTATTACCACTCAAATTCATTGGCAGGAATCTACAGATGTCACATTGCAGCCAAGTCTATCAAACGGATTGAAGAAGGTGTCTCTCATCAGAACAAGTAAAATGGCAACCTTAGACAAGATCCTGGTAAAAGGACTTTTAGGAACGCTGAGTTCGATAGAGATAGCAGAACTAAATATTAAGCTAAAAATCTTATTCCAGCTTTAACAAGCTAAGTATAGCTGTTTATAGTAACGCTCGATTCTGTTCTTTGTAATTTAGCAAATAAATTTATCGTAGTATTCCAACGCGGAAACATCTACAACACCAGGACGCTGTGTGCAGCAAAACGAATGACCAACTTCAAAGAAATCAACAGGTTCTCGTCAATGTATTTAACCGACTATTACGAGCCCAGGAACAATGCGTTGTTTTTAGAAATAACGGAGTCCATAACATCAGACCAAACCGAGGAAGTTCTTCTTGGAGACAAGAAAATCTCCAACTGCCGAAGGTTGTCAGTGAATGAGAAAGGCACCAAATTCACTATTTCATTCCCAAGTTATGTATCGTTTCAGGTTTTTGACGAAGGATTTCTAAGCTTCAATGACTGGGATGAATACGAAGCTGGAGAATACAACACCTTTTGTATATTCAAAAAGTCCAGATATCTGGACTTTATTGTAAAAGAAACTATAGCAGATCACATTTTTCCAGGCGAGCTGAAACATTACGGACTTTACAGTTTGAATCATGTGGTCTACGTGATTTCAGCGGTAGAACCGGCAATTGAAAAGATTTACTGAACACACATTAGTTGGTCATTTGCCTCTACTCAACAACCCCAATCTTCAACTCATACTTAGCCACCACATTTACAGACTTTACACCAACCGGTAAATTTTTCAATTGCCCTGCAACCGCATCTTCAAAATATATCTTCCTTTCGGCAGTTAGCGGAACAATCTGTAGCAGCATTTTCTGCGGTTTACCAGTTACAAATCGCCTTAATCCAATGATCATTGGTAAACCGGAATAAAAATCATCGGCTACCAATTTCCCGTTCAAATAAGCAGCACCGGTATCGCCGTTATAATCGATTTTG
>Ga0307408_100003388_pt1 | contig 10937 bp, 6 predicted proteins | sample 322Cmetagenome_FD_202116 | JGI IMG/M metagenome (GOLD analysis project Ga0307408, IMG submission 202116) | Maize rhizosphere microbial communities from greenhouse at UC Davis, California, United States - 322HYB-C-3 | ecosystem: Host-associated > Plants > Roots > Rhizosphere > Soil | place: USA... | reverse complement strand
GTTGGATCATGTCCTTCAGCTTATCCGGTGAGCCGCAATGCTGTTGCACCACCTGTGCAAACGATTCACCATCGATCATCTCCAAAGAGAACTTCGGCAAAGCCGTATACCTGATCGTTTCGACCGCTGTTGACTCTGGCGCAATCGGCGCACTCCAGCCGAAGGCGACCTGGCTTTGCCAGTAATCGATACGGATGTTCTGTTGCTGTGGAAGTTTTTTGAGCTTCTTCCAATCGATCTCGTTCGAATAAATGGGCCCAATGCCGGCCTTGCGAAGCAGATGTGTGATGTCTTTCCCCAGGAAGTAGCCGCGCGGCTCCCTGGAGACCTGCACTGGTTTTCCGTTGTGAAACGCCTTTAGTTCCGCAAAGGTCTTATCTGAATTTTGCTCGCCCTCACCGAGGTAACCGAACAGCGGAGTAGAGGCGTAGAAGCCTGCGTACTGCGTTTGCTTTGAGCCGTTGCTCAGGGAGATCGCGACTTCAACATCGTGGCCGGCTATTCGAAGTTGAACGTCCTTGACTGTTGATTCACCCAGTTGGAATCCGAGCGTCAGCGGGACGCCGTTCTCGAACTCATATGCAAAGCTCGTGCTGGCAGTGCCGTAAGCCGTCAACATCAGCGCTATCGAAAGCGCGCCACGAATACTCATCAGACTAGGGAAAGTCATCGTTTAAATTGGTCACGTAATAGTAGCCGGACGTTTCTCTTTCACTATACGGGTTCGCAAGAAGCGTCAAAGGCTAGGTCTGCCAACGGGGGGAATAAAGGTGCAAAACAATTCCCACTGTTCTTTTTCACTTGAATTTGGCGGGAGGTTCTCGCTAATTATTTTGGGCCAAACTAAAGAAACTGCAGAGAATCTAGGGGATCCAGTCTCGTCGTACGCAATTAATCCGTCAAATCCATCGGAGATCAGGTCGCTATACGGCTTCTTTAGCAGGGCCCTTAACGATCTTAAGGAATTTTTATTTTTCTTTATTATCGCGTCTTTTACAAGGTTCTTCGAGATCCAATCAGGTAACGGCGTGATCACGAGCCGTGGCCGCCGGCAATTGCTATAAGATTCAATCCGGGATGCAATGGTTTGCTCAATTTGAGCATTTTCAGATAGGTTGACCCAGATAACATATGGGCCTCCAGCCGCACCCGCTCGCGCATTTGAGATGAAAAGGAACGCGAAGAAACTAAGAAGGCAAAAGGATTTCATCTCAAAAGCCAGCGAGGCTTGCCTGCCGACCATCCAAGTCATTGCGACGTCTGCTTGCAATCCATGACGCAGATCTGCTTGCCGTCAGGCCGTTTGTACATCAATGGTTTCACTGGGTCGGAGAATCGGGCGAAGCCAACTTCTTCCTGGCCAAACCATTCCACCTTGTTTTTTTCTTCGCGTTCAGCGTTGTATGCAAACTGGGGCGGAGGAGAGGTGTGCAGCATGCCGATCCCTGGCCAGCCCTGCGACAGGTTTGCCGAGCTATAGCAGCTTTCCTTGGACGTGGACGGACACATGGCCGGGAGGCTCGGTTCGAAGTAGTTCAGGAACTGCCAAGTAGCCTTGTCGCGCTTTGCCCCGTCAGCCGGCGCAAGGTAGATCGCATTGCCGACCTTGAAGACCCGGTCCCCGGTCCGCTTGCCGGTTTTTGCGCTTATCGCAAACCCGTCCTTGTCAAACGCGACCTTGAAGAAGACGTTTGGCAGTTCCTTCTGGGCGACGAGGTAGGGGTTACGTTTTGCCTCGTCCAGGAGTTCATCGGTTTCTTCCCCAGGCATGCTTCCGCCCGCGCTGGCCAGCCAATATCGGATCGGCCAGTTAGTCTCTGGCTGGTACTGGGCGCCCGAGATGAAGTCACTGCGGCGTACCCAGCCCGCCTTGCCCTTGATATTGCATCTTACCCAGCCATCTTCGCTCTTGCCAAGGCAGGTGTCGGCAAAGCCGGTTGGCCCGACCGCGTAGTAGGCCAGGTCGTGAAACTCGGCGAGCGGCTTGTCGTCGTTTTTTGCCTTGTAGACTTTCAGGGTTCCGTTTTGCGGAAAAATTGGGGCCTTAAGGTCGGGACCGAACAGTGTATATGCCTGCGCAGCGGGCACCAGTCCGGCCAGTGCGAAGGTAAGGGCTAGTGCTTTAACGTCCATGTCCAAGTTCTTCATCAAATACGGTAATGTGCAGGTGGTTCCTGTGCAGGGTTTCGTTGCCTGTCTTAAGCCTGTTTGGTGCAGGGCCAGCTTTATCCGCGGTGTTGTCTTCCATCTGCCATGGATCGAAAGTCTGCCGCACTTCAGTGTTGCCCCTTAGCTTGCTGGTGAAAGTTTTCAGGTCGCTATGCTCGTTGGCGGAGATTGCGTCCACGGCCTTCTTCGCGGCGTCGGGCTCTTCGACCTTGATCTTGTTCAGGCGCTCTTCTTCTTCCGGAGTTCGACTCTTCTTCTTTAGCAGGCCCGCCTTTTCCTTCATCAATGCGGAGTAGGTATTTTCCGCCGCTGTCGCAGAACGATTGTAATTGCGGTCGCTTCCGGCAACACGAATTCGGCCGACATCCAAGCCAACGCCAATGCGGTGCAGCACAGAGCCAAGCATTGGGCGCCAGCCGGAATTGATCTCCAGTTCCTGGGCGTCCAACTCGAATGCGGCCTGCATGAACGCCTGGTAGGTATTCGGGTGCACGCGCGGCATCGCTTCGCTCTTCGCGGATTCCATGCCGGTGATGACCGTAACATTCTTCTTGCAGTTGTCGAACGCGTGGCTTGGCCAGATGATCTTCATGGTCGAGCCGTTCGGTTTCAGAACGTCCAGGATGATCTTGTTTTGTCCGGCCTGGGGCTCGCCTTTGTAGATGCTGATGACAGCCTTTTGTACCTCCGCACTGGCTTCCTTGGTCATTTCCGCTGCCTCTTCGGCAGTGTATTTGTGGCTGAAGTTCAGCCAGGTATTGCCATACATCGCTGCCTGATACGTCCTCTTCGTTCCGCTCTCGTCTTTCAACGCTGGTTCTTCCAACCCAGCGTCATAATCCTTGCCGTCGGTTTCGTTGATCTTGACGACGATATCGGTCAACCCATTTTCCGCCGTAACGCGGAAAAGCGGCTTGGAGCGATACTTTGCTTTCGCGTCGCTTCCGAGGAAGAGGGCGACTTCTTTGCCGAACGGGACCTTCTGCCTGATCTTGTTCGGATCACCAAGCAGTTGAACGCGCTGCCCTTCGTACAGGGCGCTGGCTTTGGTGCCGTTCATCACGGCGATGAAGTAAGGAAGACCGCGCAGGTTCTTCTTGGAACCCTGGGTGGTGTCGAACTGCCAGGTGACAAAGACACCGGGCTCTTTCACGATCTGGGATACCTTGTTCTCGGCTTTATCGACGGTCGAAGAAGCCTTGATCGCGCCTTGCTGCTTCACCTCCGTCACAGGAGCCGCAGGCGGCGGTGCATCCTGCTTTTTCTTGGCCTGGGGTGCTGCAGCAGCGGGCGGAGCAGCCTTTTTCTCAGGGGCTTTTTCTTCCGGCTTGGGTTCAGTCTTCCTGGCCTCGGTCAAGCACTCGTCGGCATTCCCGAACGCGAATGCATACCAGGGCTTCGACCTGACGGTGGCCGCTTCTACCGTTTTCGCCGGTGCGGCGTTCCCTTTTGCTTTGGCACCGGTGCCTTTGAGGGATTGGCCAGGATCGGGACGCGGCAGACTCAATGTGACCGACGAGCGCTTTTCAGTCACGGCGACGTCCGTTTTGCCATCTTTATCTGTTTTGCCTTTGATCTTCTTCTCTTCGCCGCTGCTGGTGAAGAAGCTCATGATGTAGCCGATGCCGGACAAGGGCTTGCCGTCGACACCCTTCAGTGCAAATTGCTGGGCATGGGGAATCGGCTCGACTTTTCCTGCCTGCCACCCTTCGACCCGCTCAATGGCACCCATGAATTTGTCAAGCTCGGCTGGAGTCAAGTCGCCGATTGTGCGGTCACTCGCCAGGCCGGTGAATTTCTTCACAAGTTTGGTGTAGTGCTCCGGATCGTTGTTGTCGGTGGAGGGGGCATATTTTTCGAACACCTTGTCCAGCCGCTTCTCCTTGTACACGGAGAGCAGGACGAACTTCAGCGCCGCCTTGCCGGTATCATGGTCCGGGAAGACGGCAAAGGGCCCGCCAACGCCGATGGCCAGTCCGCTCTTTTGCGCTTTGCTCAAGTTGCCCGGATTATTATTGCGCCAGGCGCGCGTGCCGCCTGAATGCAGGTATTCGCTGCCATCCTCGGCAACGTAGATCACTGAATTTTTTTCGCCGTCGCGCGCGGACACATACTTCGGAGTGGTCATTTAGCTTACTTCCCCATGCGGTAAAGGCCAGCTTCCGTGTCAAGCGCCGTGTTCACGTCGCAATAGCTCGCCTGCGTTGTAACTTTGGCGGTTTCGTGGAAGTAGAGCGGCGGCGTATCCAGGTCTTCCTCCGAATTTTTCTTGAGATCCATGACGATGAAAGTAACGCGGCGCTTGTCCGCCCAGTTGCCGTCCCTTTGCGCATACACGACGCGCATCCGGTTTCCCGATTTGAAAGCGCGGAAACCCGTCATTGCGCAGTCTGCGCCAGATCGCAGCTGAAGAATCGGCTCGAAGCGGTCATTGATCTCGAAGGGAACATGCTGCGCCGGGCCTTTGGGGTTGTTGCGAAAGAAGGTCAAGGTGTCGATCGGGTGCGCATTATTCTTGTCGATGTGCGTGTACAGCATCGATAGCTCTTCGCCATCCAGGGAAATAGCCGTGATGTCGCGTTGAGGCTTGATCGCGGTTTGTGCATGCAACGGTGTATTGAAGGCCAGGAGCAGCACGCCCAGGCACTTAGCAATGTGTATGGTCTTCATCATCGGAATCTTCTTCGCAGACCCATTGCAGGTCTCGGTCAAAAATAATATAGGTTGCTTCACTATGCTCGGTGTCGACCAGTGAAGTCATGCCTTGTGCGTTCGTCTTGCCGCGGATCTCTTGCTGATCGGCGACGTAGATCGTATACGGCTCTTCTTTCAAGGGCAGGCCGTCGGTATCCAGCAGTTGGAACCGCTGCGCGAATTTCATGTCCTGCCGCGAGAACTTGGGAAGCTCCGCCTCGCCGCTGGCTGGCCCGCCCAGCTCTTTCATACTGGCCTTGAATTCGATCTTGCCCGGCGCATTCAGCGTGATGTCTCCGCCTTCGATCCTGATCGCGGCGCCTTGGGTCGTCAGCAGCACGTGCTGTTTGGCCGCGACATTCACTTCGGCCTGGACACTGGCAACAGTGACCGCTTTATCTGCGGTCAGCATGGTCGCGGCTTCCTGGCTTTGGCTGCTGTATTTGCCGCTCGCCGCATGCAGGTGCAGGCCGGTTTCCTGGTTCGGCTTTTCCTTGGCGTTGGCTTTGCCGTAGGTGAACAGGCTGATGCCGCCGGCTGATGAATGCAGCAGGTTTGCCTGGGCGGCGAAATTGATGTCCTGGCTGGCTGTCACGCTGCTGGAGCCTTCGGACGCAAACAGCGCATCTGCCGGAGTGGCCGCGACGACGCCTGAGGGACTGTCGATCTGCAGCAGCGGGGCGTCGAAGGCCGGTGCGCCACCGTCGGTGCGTGCCGCCAGCGTGTCGGCGGTGCGTTGCAGGCCTGCTGCGACAGGCAGATTTTCAGGCGCATCCTGCCTTGGCAGATCGGCCTTGTGGGTCTTGGCCTGCCCGGTCAGCGATACCTGCAGTTCCCTGGCGTTTTCCACCTGGTTCTGCGCGGGACGGGCATCCAGAACGTTGCCGCTGGCGCCGCGTGCCGCGTGCGTCGACAGCAGCATGCCCTGGCCCGAACGCAGGGCGAGCGCATGTTCGGTTTTCAATTCCGCGCCGAAGCCGACGGCATGCAGGCGCTGGTTGTCGCTTTGGTGGCGCAGGTGGCCGAGGTTCAGTTCTGCGGTGCCCTGGTGCGGCTTGGCGTGGCGCTGCAGGGCCACGCGCGATTGGCCGGGCGAATCGTCGAACACCAGCTGGCTGTAAGCGCCGGCGCCGGCCTGGCTGCTTTGCATGGCCTGGCTCTTCAGGCCGGACAACGACGCAGGGTGGGCATGGCCGCCGGATTCGCCAGGGAACCATGCCGGTGCGTTGCCGGTGGCAGCTCCGGTGCCGCTGGCGACCTTGTTGTGCTGGGCGTCAGCCTGGCCGTCACCGTTGTACAGGGCGCCAATAATGACGGGGCGGTCGATATCGCCTTCGAGAAAATCGACCAGCACTTCCTGGCCGACGCGCGGCAGGGTATTGCTGCCCCAGTTGGCGCCGGCGATCGGCGCCAGCGGCGTGGCGACGCGCACCCAGGTGCCCGCGCTGTCGTCGGCGGGAGCGCCGGTGTCGCCGGCCTGCAGCGAAGGCGCCAGCCGGCTATGGCTGTTGTCGCCGCGCTGCCAGTGGAACTGCACTTTGACGCGGTGGTCGCGGTCGGTGTGGATCGGCGCGCCGGAAGGGCCGACTACGATGGCCGTTTGCTGCCCTTGCACGGTCGGGCGTTTCCACGGCGCGGTGCTGCGATAGGGCAGGGCAGCTTCGATGGCGTCGATGCGGTTGCGGTAAAGCGGACGTTCGGCAATCGCATTGCCGACTGCGTGGCGGCTTTCGGCCAGGTCGCTGTCGTTCAACAGCTGCAGCGCTGCCTGGCCCAGCTCGCGCTGGATATTCGAGCGCATTTGCGCCGCCAGGTTGTTGTGCATCAGGTGCAGCACGCGGATGACAATGAAGTCGCCGCTGTCGCCGGTCACCGGCTCGCCTTGCAGGGCGAAGCGTGTTGCCGGCGCCATGGTGCGCACGGTGCCGGCGCCTGTCATGTTCTTGCGCGCGACGTCGAGTGCCTGCAGGCGGCGTTCGGCCAGGCGCTGGCCGTGCTCGCGGCTGGTATAAGCGTAGGCGCCCGGCACGTCGCGCGCTGGCAGCGCGATGCCGCTGCCCTCGGCGCCGGCTGCATTGGCTGTGCGCTGGTCCAGCGTGCGGTAGTCCCAGCTTTGCAGGGCGACTTCATTGGTCAGCAGGCCGGCCTGCATGCGCCAGCGGTCCATGCTGTCCTCGCGCATCACTGCACCCGGCTGCGTATAGCGCACTGCCGCTTGCGCGTTCGGCTGGAAGGCGCCGTTGTGGTCGGCGATCACCAGTACGTGGCCGTCGCTGCGGTGTTCAAAGTAATAGAACAGGCCTTCTTCCGCCATCAGGCGTTCGGCGAAGGCCCAGTCGCTTTCCTGGTATTGGGTGCACAGGCTGCGCTTTGGATAGACCGCGCGGTCGGCCAGTTCGAAGCGCCATTCGGGCACCAGCTTGCCTTGGCCCTGCCAGCTCCCCAGCACGGCGTCGAGGATGTCGCAGACCGACAAGTCCTGGAAAACACGGCTGTCGCGGTTTTGCGCGAGGAAGGCAGTCCACGGCTCCAGCCGCACTGAATAGCGCGCCAGGCCGCCATTGGAGCCGCTCAGTTCAATCGCGGTGATATGGCCGTGGAAGGGGCGCAGCGCTTCCGGACCGGCGGCAGTCACCAGTTCCAGCAAGGCGGGTTGGCCAAGCAGGGACTTGAGCGGGATCGCGGCGTCGGTGGACAGCGTTGAAATGTCGAAGGCGAAAGGCTTGCCGATCGCCTCCTCGCCGCGCACGCATTCGACCAGTAGCTGTGCGGCGCCCTGCGGCGTGGTCAGTCGCAGCAGGCGAGTATCTTGAGTGAGGCGGTCCAGCATGAGATTGTGTTTTCGATAACCATACGGACCGCCATTACAGCTTAGAAGTTCTTTTGAAGCAAGAGAGATTCAATTGAATCGCTATACTTGCAAAATAGTAGTTACGTGGGAGCGTGCGAAGTCGGCCAGTTCGCGCGGGTAAAAGATGTCGTCGCGGTAGGATGTGTCGTCGATGCCGAGGATGACGCTGATAGCGGCTGCTTCAAAGGACCAGTAGCCGAAGAACTGGAAGCCCTTGCGGTTGGTGCCGAAGTAGGGCTCGTCCTCGCTCATGCCGTACCAGGCCTTCAAGTATTCGGACATCATGGCCGGGTGCTTATCAGGCGTGGCGGCGAACATCGGCAGGATTTGCGAGTAGGGTTTGCCGCGCGTGCATTTCTTCGGCGGCGCTTCGCGGCCCGGCAGCCATGGCGCGACCAGGTGCTCCAGCAGCGCGTCGCGGCGGCGGTTGCCGTAGTCGAGGATAGGCATGATGCGGGACAGCTTGTCCTGGTGGCCTAGCAGGATGGCGAAGCACACCAGCGACAGGCCGGTGTGGTAGTCATCGTCTTCCAGGTCCAGCCAGTGCTTGTAGCAGTCCTCGTCCCCGTCGTCCTCCGACGGAGTAGAGGGCGTTAGGAAGCGCGCGTAGTTTTCCCAAAAGCTGAGAGCCAGCGGAAAAAAAGTATTGAGGTCCTCCAAAGCATGGCCTGCGCTATAGCTGTTGCGCATGTGGTTCACCGATTCCCATGCCAGCCAGCTGGCGCCGTCGTAGTGGTCCGGATCGGCGCAGTCGTAGCACACCTTATCGGTGAAGAGCACCAGGTTCTCTTCGTAGCTGTCATAGTGCATGCGGCTGGAGCGGCGGCGCTGTTCGAAGTCGGCCGGGGACAGCTTTTTGTGCCTCCAGTATTCAGCCAGCTCGCCGATCGTTCCGGGCAGCGGCAATTCCGCACTTTCCTCGACGGGCGGCGCAGTGTAGACGGGGATCTTTCCGGCATTGGCCTGGCGCGCAAAGTCGGCCATGTCAGCCGGGTAGTAGGGCAGGTTGCGATAGCTCGTATCGTCAATGCCGAGCACCAGGGTGATGGCGGCAGCTTCCCACGACCAGTAGCCGACGAACTGGTAGCCCGATTTGTGCAGGTCATAGTAGTTTTCGCGGCGGCTCGCTTCGTACCATTCGGCGAGGTATTGGGCCATCAGTGCCGGCCGTTCGGACGGCTGCGCGGCAAAAATCGGGAGCGTTTTCGAATAGGGCAGGTTACGGCGGCAGATGCCGGCAGCAGGATCGCGGCCTTCGACGCAGCAACTGAGCAGGCGCTCGACCAGGGCATCGCGTTTTTCATTGCGGTAGTCGATCAGCGGGACAAGGCGGTGCAGCACGTCCTGCTTGCCGAGCAGGATGCCCAGGCAAATCATGGTCAGCGCCTGGTGGTATTCCGGACCGGCCAGTGCAACATGCGGCCATGGGGTCTCGCGATCGTTGCTGTCGTTGTAGGCCTCGTTGTAGTGGGCGTAGGTTTCCCAGTGTTCGACCGCACGGTCATAGAAAGCCTGGAGCTGGGCGATGTCATGCCCGCCGCTATAGCAATTGACCAGGAACGCAGTGGCGTCTGTCGCCAGGCGCTTGGTGGTGTTCATCAGGTTATAGAGCGGGATCGCCGAAATCATCTCCGGCGCTTGCTGCAGGCGTTCCCTTACATGCTCGAACGTCTCGAGCTGGTCATGGAAGTTTTCTTCGTAGCCGTAATACCTAAGCAGGGGTTCGCGCAGGGACTGGTGAAAGTCGCCTTCTGACAGCGGGGCGTGCATGGGTGTTGCTCTTTCAGTAACGGTGCGGACCGCCATTACAGCCTAGAATTTCGCGAACGGCAAGAGTGATTCAATTGAATCGGGGGCGGCAGGCGAAAAAAAGCGGGAAGAGCCCGTAAGCTGTTCCCGCTTTGTTGTATTGCTTAGACGCTCAGGCGTTCTTAGCCTTTCTTTTCGTCGTCGCCGGCAGTCGCTGGGTATGGACGGTTGACCCACAGGATCCAGTAGCGCGCCAGGTCGGCGCGGCCATCGGCGCCTTGCACGGTTTCCAGGATCTTGATGGCTTCATCCTTCTTGCCTGCCATCGCGTAGGAGTAGCCCAGGCGCAGCTTGGCGTCTTCCGCATTTTTCAGGCCGCCCTTGGCGATGCCATCCTGGATCAGCTGGATGCCCTTGTCGTACTGGCCCATGGTGACGAAAGCGTAGCCCAGGTTGACCATGCCGGTACCGTTCTTGGCTTTGCGCGCGGAAGATTCGGTGGAGGCGATGTTCTTCACGTCGTCAGCAGCCTGCTTGTCCAGTTCGGCCTTGAGTTTCTTGATCTTGGCGTTCTGGGTGACAGCACCGTTGGCGATGCCGGCATCCAGCGCGGCCTTGCCTTCGATGAACTGGCCTTCGAGCTGGTCGACTTCGGCCAGTTCCACGTAGTCCTGCTCTTCCATCTTGGTGGTGGCTACTTTCTGCAGGCGGATGATGTCGGCCGAGAAGCGGGTAGAGTAGTTTTCCTTGCCGCGGGTGCGGTACAGCATGTCCGACCAGTAGCGGTCACGCGGATGCCAGCGCACCAGGCCTTCCAGCGCGACCAGGTAGGTGCCCTTGTCCTTCAGGCGATGCGATGCGTCGGCCAGCATGTGCAGTTCTTCGCGGGTCATTGGCTGGTTGGCTTTGATGCTGTCGTTCAGCTTCTTCAGCAGGTCGGCTTGCACGCCCTTGTAATCGCCCGATTCGAAGCGGATCGCCATGATCTGGCGCGCCACTTTCGGGTCGCCGCTCAACTCACCGTACTTCTGCAGGTTTTCGATGGTCTTGGGGTAGTTTTTCTGTTCCTGGTAGTAGCCGGCCAGCGCCTGGGTGAACTTGGTCTGTTCGGCCTTGTCCAGGCGGCCGGAGCCCAGGATGTACTCCAGCATCTCGATCAGCTTCGGCTTGTCGCCCATGCCCAGGGCGGTGGCCAGGCGCATGCGGTTGATGATGTACTGTTCGTACGGAGTCTTGTTCGGCATTGCGTCTGCCTGGTCCAGCAAGGCTTTCACTTCGTCATACTTCTTGGCTTCCAGCAGCGGGCTCAGGACTTTACCGTCCAGGAACTTGACCATATCTTTGCGCACCGTCTCTTGTGGAGCAGCGGCAGCCTGTTTGTCTTGCGCGTGTGCGGTCTGGACCAGCGCCGGGACGGCGCCCAGGCCGATGGCTGCCAGCAGCAGGCCGATACGTGCGAAACGATGTTGGGTCA
>Ga0307408_100003387_pt1 | contig 10938 bp, 4 predicted proteins | sample 322Cmetagenome_FD_202116 | JGI IMG/M metagenome (GOLD analysis project Ga0307408, IMG submission 202116) | Maize rhizosphere microbial communities from greenhouse at UC Davis, California, United States - 322HYB-C-3 | ecosystem: Host-associated > Plants > Roots > Rhizosphere > Soil | place: USA... | reverse complement strand
TTAGATGGCCCGCCCTCGCCTAACTTCCCGCCAGCGCTTGCCGAGTCTCGCCAAGAGCGTTTTCAACTCTACGTCGCGGCCCTGCATATCCACGGTCTTCTGTGCGCCCGGAACCCTGATTAGTCACCCAATTGGCGCTGGCTGACAGCCGGGCGCATGCTTGGCGGAGGGGGTGACCGTCGTGGTGCCGACATGACGGATCGGTCTGACGGGACAGAGCCAGAAATCCTGGCGCTCGTAGAGCCTCGCGACGCAGCTGCCGCGAGGAGTTCCGTCGCGCTCGCGGTATCCGTCGCGCTGACCGCCTCGTATGCGCCTTCCGCCCTTGCACAGGAAAAGACCGCGGATCTCGACGCAGTTGTCGTCACGGCCCGCAAGCGCGAGGAGACACTGCTCAAAATCCCGCAAGAGATCCAGGTGATCGGCCAGCAGGAAATGAAGCGTGCGAACCTGAGCACGCTCCAGGACCTGCAGCGCTTCGTCCCGAGCCTCACCTCCAAGACGACGACACCGGGGCTCGGCACGATCTTCTTCCGCGGCGTCGCGGACGACACCGAAGCCTTCATCGCGGACTCCTCTGCCGCCATCTACCTCGACGAGCAGCCGCTGACTCAGAGCCAGATGCAGCCGGAGATACGGCTGGTCGACATCGAGCGCATCGAGGCGCTGCCAGGCCCGCAGGGGACACTGTACGGCGCGAGCTCGCAGTCCGGGACGCTGCGCTACATCACGAACAAGCCCGACTCGACCAGCTTCTACGCGGACGCCAGCATCGACGGCCATTCCGTGGATGACGGCGACCAGGGCTATGAGCTCTCCGGTGTACTGAACCTGCCGGTCGGCAAGAACACCGCAATCCGCCTGGTCGGGTTCTCGGCGCGCGACGCCGGATTCATCGACAATGTACTCGGCCAGAGCCTCGGCGGCACGTTCGACAACTCCGATGTCGCCGGGAAGGACGTGAACGCGGTCGAGTACCTGGGCGGTCGCGCGGCGATACGCTGGCTCGCGGGCGAGAACTGGACTGTCGATGCGGGTGTCGTCCACCAGCAGCTGGATGCCAACACCTACGCGGAGGACAACGTGCTGCGTGCCGGCCGCGAGCTCGCAGTCGTGCGTTTTCTCGACGAGTTCCGCAGCGACGACTGGACCCAGCTGGCAATGACCTTGGAAGGCGACCTCGGCTGGGGCCAGCTGACCTCGGCGACCAGCTACTTCACCCGCAACATTGCCGATCTCCAGGACAACACCGACTACACGTTCCACCTTACATACTATTCAAACCCGACTTATTGCGCCTCTGATCCTACCTGGGAGGACTGCGCCTTCGCCTTCGGCCCGGATCCGCGGGGCCTCGGTTTTGGCGGCAAGCAAAGTACCGACCGTGTCGCCCAGGAAATTCGCCTGCAGGGCGCGACCGCCAAGACGACCTGGATTGCAGGCCTTTTCTACGAGCACATGGAGGACGGGTGGAAATACCTCGACCGCATCGAGAACTACGAAGACACCCAGGCATTCGACTTCTGGAACAGCGAGTACGACGTCCAGCCGGGCACGACCGACAGCTCTGGTATCAGCTTTCATGGAAAACAGGTCACCGACCAGATCGCCGTCTTCGGCGAGGTGAGCTATTCGCCGGACGAGCACTGGAGCATCACTGCCGGGCTGCGCTGGTTCGACCACGCGCGCGATCGCGAGGACGTCGTGCAGACACCGAACGGACGCGATGCGATTGTCCTCGAGGAAGGCAAGGGATCGACCAGCGACATCACCCGTAAACTGTCGGTGCAGTACAACATCAACGAGAACTCGATGATTTACGTACTGTTCTCGGACGGGTTCCGCGCCGGCGGCCAAAACCAAGTCGCGCCGGGGGTCGTGCTGCCGGCGGAATACGATCCCGACTTTCTGGACAACTATGAGCTCGGTTTCAAGAGCCGCTGGGATGGCGGCCGTTACACGTTCAACACCACCGCATTCGAGATGAAGTGGAAGGACTACCAGGTCGAGGTCGTCGATCCGGGCGCGTTACCGGAGTTTTATGTCGTCATGGTTGCCAACATCGGCGACGCCGAGATTGAGGGCCTCAGTGCCGACTTCGCGGCCACCCTCTGGGACTCGCTCGACATTGGCTTCAACGCCCAGCTCCTCGATCCCAAAGTGTCCCAGGGCAATGCGCTCGTCGACACGCAGACCGGCGATCGCCTGCCGTTCTCGGCGGAAGAGAAAGGGGCCGTCTGGGTCGAATACACTTTTCCGGCCGAACTTGCTGGCGGCCACGTGTACAGCCGATTCCAGTGGAGCTACACCGGGGACATCCTGAACGGCCTTTCCCAGCCCAGGATCCGCCAGCCCGCCTACCAGATCGCGGACTTCAAGGTCGGCTTCGAGTCCGAGGACTGGGAAATCTACGCCTACGTCGACAACCTGACCAACGAGCGCGCCATCCTGCTCGACAGGGCGGATGCATCTGTGCCGGGAACGATCTCGATCAACCGGCCGCGCACGTGGGGCATCGGGTTCTCGAAGAACTGGGAAGGTAACTGACGATCCTAAGTTGCCGGCCGGCGCGGAATCTTGCCCTGCCGCCGTAGTTCTTCGACGGCAGCCCGTTCACGCGCGGCATGCCGCCGGGCATCCACGGCCAACGCACGAAATTCGGGAGTCTCGCGGACTTCTTCGAAGACCGGGTCGCGCTCGATGGTATACCACCATTCCGTGTGGTCGCGGTCGACGGCAAACGCCGCGGCCAGATTCCTGAGCGCCTCCTCGCGACGTCCGAGCAGCATCATCGCCTGGGCTCGCGTGCGCAGGTTGAACACTGGGCCATACTTGTCATCCGCATCGATCCAGGCGACGACCTCCTGCAGCTTCTCCTTCGCCCACGCGGCGTTGCCCTGAACGAGTTGCAGGTGCGCCAGCAGGGGCCAGACCCGGAAGTGGCCCACTCCGACGTCGGCGACATCTGGAAGGGGCGCATCACGCCCGTCCGTACACGTGTAATAGCGCTTACAGAACAGATCCTCGGCAGCTGCGTAGTCGTGCGTGCGCAAGGCCATGTCCCGGAGGGCCTCCGCGTTGCCGAAAACTTCGTAGATGTCGAAGACGAAGCTCTCATGCCTCTGCGCTGCAATCCCGGCCGTGCGCCAATCACCGGCCTGTAACGCCAGTCCCGGCGTCGCAGCCGCCAGGCTGATGGGCGTCGCCGATGCGACGTCGGCAGCCGCGGCCGCATCGTCAATGTCGAGGTAGAACACAGCAGCCGTCAGGCGAGCAAACGGATTTTGCGGGTCCGCCGCAATCGTGCGTTCGATGAGCGCGATCGCCTCTGACGGGCTGTCGTGGAACATCCAGCGAAACCTGGCGAGGCGCTGCAGCCCCGGATAGAAGTCGGGATCGATGGCCAGCAGCGCCTCCAGTCCTGACTCGTACCCTTCCCGGTCGGGAGCGGTGAAATCGACCAGTCTGAACCGCGCGGATGCCGCGAGCGGATCGATCTCGACGGCGCGCTCGAACAGCCGTATCGCCTCTGCGCGGCGAGCCTCAGCGAGCGGTTTCGGCATGATCGGAACCTGGTCGTAGGTGAGGGCTGGCGTGAAAAGCCCCGATCCACGCACCTTGGCGGGGGTTTCAGAATTCGAAATTACGTTAAGGAACTCCGCGAACGAAATGAGGCCGCGACTGTTGCCCGGATCGCGCCGTATCGCTTCGCGGAAGATCGCCTCGCGCGTGGCATTGTCAAGGTCGTCCCACGTCGCCTGGGCAAACATGACCGCCCCGGAATCCGGAGCGAGGGCCAGCGCGCGCTCGAGCAACGGGTGGTAACGTCGGCGCGCGTCATCGATGTCGTCGAAGCGGATGGCAGCCGACTGCATCCGCGCGTCGTAGAGCGCGGCGTAGGCGACCGCGAAGCCTGGATCGCGCGCGATCGCCTGCTCGAACTCGGCCGCCGCGGCATCCGCCTTTGCTGCGGTGTAGCGCCCGGTAAGCGTGCGCCCGCGCAACCAGGCAAGGTAAGCCTCGATGTTGCGGGTCGGGGCGCCGGCTGCTTCCGGCGCCCGCATGCCCGAGATGCGGTCATTGAGCGCGCTCGCCACCTGAGTGGCGATGTCGTCCTGCATCGCGAAAAGCTCGCCGATCGGCCGATCGTACCGGGTCGACCACAGCGTTCTGGCTGCGCGCGCATCGACGAGCCGCGCCGAGACCCTTAACATGTTGCCGCTGCGTTGCACCGTGCCATCAACCAGGTAGACCGCGCGCAGGCGCTGGCTGATCTCTGCGGGGTCTGATGAATCTTCGCCCGCGCGGAAGGCCGAATCGCGCGCAACGACCGTAAGGTTTCGCACGCTGGTCAGCCTGTCCAGAACAATGTCCGGCACGCCGAGCGCAATGGCCGCGTCTGCAGACTCGGGGCTCAAATTCTTGAACGGCAGCACGGCGACCGTGCGCAAGGCCGGATCCTCGGCATCGGGCTCCGGCGAGTTGGACGGGGTGCCGCCCTGCAAAGCCCAGAACCCGAGCAGTACTGCGAGGAGCGTCAGGGCCGCAGCCGCCAGGAAGCCGAATCGGCGTCGATGCGATGGGCGGGTTACTGGCTCCGCCGCACCCTCGGCTTGAGGGGGCTCGGCCCTTGAGACTTCGGCGACCAGCCGATACCCGCGTCCCCGCACCGCCGTGATATAGCGCGGCGCGGCCGCAGGATCGTCCAGGGCGTCGCGCAGCATCTTGACGCGCTGGACCACCGTCTCCAGATTCACGACCAGGCCCGGCCACACCCGGGTCAGCAGTTCGTCGTTAGAAACCACGTTAGGCGCGCTGCGCACGAGCTCGAGCAGCAGGTCGAAGGACAGCTTCGGCAGCTCGATGACTTGGTCGCCGCGCGTGACGCGCTGCCGGCCCTCGTCGATGACGAGGTCCCCGACCCGCCACACCTCACGCCGCGTTTGTGTCGACGCGTCCACATAGCCCCCGGCAAGACCGCCGTCGGCAACGATTCTGGCACGCCGACGACGGTCTGGGCAGGCAGGCGGATCGCGACCCCTGCCCTCCGCAGACCAAAACGCCCTGCCACACCGCTGCTTGATCAAAGTTTGGGCAACTCTTGACCGGACCTTCATGCGCGCCCGGCCCCTGTGCGCGACAACGGCGCCAACCGTCAATCACTTGGGGAGCGTGTCATGGCCAGTCAGATCACTCGTCTCATAACCACCCTCGGCCTCCTGTTGCTCGGCGCCACGCCGGCCTGGGCAGGCCGGGGCGACATCGACCCGAACTACGGTGAGGGGGGCCGACTGTTTGTTGGCGGCGATGGCACCGTGTTCCCGCTGACGGGCGACCGGCTTCTGATCAGCAACATGTATCTATACGACTCCGGCGTTCGCGACCTGCGCATGGTCGATGCGACCGGTCAGCTCGTCCAGTCCTTCGGCGACGGCGGGGTTCTCGTGATCGACTCGACCGCCCGGGCGCAGCCCTTCCAGGCCAGCGCCGCCGCCCTCGCCCCGAACGGCGACATCGTCTTCCTCGGGGAATTCCTCGGGGGGCAAACGTACGACCCGAAGCAGACGCTCCTGCGCGTGGACAGCAACGGACAGCCGGTCCCCTCGTTCGGAACGGACGGGGACGGATTCATCGTGCTGAACATCACGACCACGGCCCGGGTCATCACGATCGATCCCGACGGGAGAATCGTCCTCGTGGAAGGTTCCGTGGATGCCGACAACAATTGCGTGACGACCGCGCGGCTGCAGCGCCTGCTCGCCGATGGCCAGCCGGATGCCGCCTTTGGCGGTGACGGCCTCGTCGAGATCCCGGAACTGAACACCTGCTATGGCACCACGGTCTTCGGCGCACGGGCCGATGGCAGCGTCATCGTCGGCGACGATGATTCCACGATCGTCGCCGTCGATGCGGCCGGTGACATCGACCCGGCCTTCGGCACGGATGGCCGCTTTCAGGTCGCCGGGCTCGCCTCGGCCAAAAGCCTGCTGTTGCCCGACGGCAGCTTGCTGGTTTTCGGCTCGAGCACGGATGCCGGCGCGAGCGACACCGTTTTCGGGAAGTACGATCGGAATGGTCAACCCGACCTCGCCTTCGGGTCCGGCAGCGGCTCAGTCACCGTCGATCTCGGAACCGCATTCCTGGGCGAGCCTTCTGCCCGCGAAGTCATCGATCAGCTGGCGCTCGATCCGGACGGTGAGCACGTCATTGCGGAGTTGAGTCTCTTTCATGCCGATGAGAGCCTTGCCTGCTCCGGCATTGCGCGGCTCGCGATCGACGGCACTCCGGACGCCACCTTTGGGCGCAATGGACTCACCTGTCTCAACTTCTATAGCGCCGTGATCGCGGTGCAGGGCGACGGTGCACCCCTCGTCTTTCTGGGCTATCAGGACTTCATCGGTCGCCTGTTGCCCGACAACACGCCGAGCCCGGGACTGCTCCGGGCCACATCAGGTCGCGTCGATGTCAATGAATCTGCAGGCACGGCAACCCTGGCAATCGAGCGTCTAGCCGGCCGCGACGGCGCCGTGAGCGCGAGCTTCACGACGACAGATCGCCGCGTGAGGCACTGCAACTACTACTACCGCACGTGTTGGTTCTCGGACGGCGCGGCCGCGGGCAGCGACTACACCTTCACTTCCGGGCACCTTGACTGGGGCGACGCTGACGATGGCAAACTTACAATCACCGTGAGCATTCTCGACGATGCCATTCAGGAGAATGCAGAAACTTTCGGCGTCGACATTTCGGAACCGGATGGCGGTGTCCTGTTGATCGTGGGAAGTCCGACGCTCTATATCAACGACAACGACACGGCACGAACCCCGCCTCCGCAAGACGACGATCCAGTCACTTCTGGCGGCGGCGGCTCGATGTCCTGGCCGGCATTGCTCGCCTTGCTGGCGCTGCTGTTCGTTCGCCCGCGGCGAGAGCGGCGTGCAGGTGCGCGGACCGCTGCCCTCCCCGGCCTGCTGCTCCTCGTCAGCACGGCGGCCTGGGCGAGCCGCGGCGACATCGACCCGAACTACGGCGAGGATGGCGGCGTATCTATTCTCGACGACTCCGTTCTCCTGGCGTTGCCGAATGACCGGCTCGTGATAGCCGCGGCCACCGGTCAAGGCTTTGGCGTTCGCATGGTCGACGCGGCCGGGAAAAGCGTCGCGGCCTTCGGCGAGGGTGGAGTCGTCATCGTCGACTCTTCAGACGCGGCGCGGGCATTCTGGCCCGAGGTGGCCACTGTCGCACTGAACGGCGACATGATCTTCCTGGGGTCGCGTCAGGACACAGGGGCGCGAGAGCTTTTGCGTCTCGACAGCGACGGGCAGCCGGTATCCTCGTTCGGCGACCGTGGAGACGGATTTGCCGAGCCTGTGCTCGCGTCGGCAATGATGGCGATTGACCCCGACGGGAAAATCGTCCTCGCGGAAGGAAGCTGGAATGCCAACTCCACCGGCTGCGAGGGCGATGCGCGGCTGCAGCGGTTACTCGTCGACGGCCAGCCAGATACTGGGTTTGGTGGTGACGGTATCGTCGAAATCCCGGATCTCGACATCTGCGGTGGCGCATTTGTTTTCGGCACGCGAACCGATGGCAGTGTCGTCGTCGGGAACGATCAGGCGATCATTGCCATTAATTCAGCAGGTGACGTCGATCCGACTTTCGGTGTGGATGGACGCCTGACGCTCACCACTGAGCTCGCCAACCTCGCCTGGCCGAGGGGCCGCCTGTTGCCCGACGGGGGCCTGCTGATCTTCGCGACGATTGGCGAGTCCCCGTCGTCAAATGACACCGTTTTCCTGAAGTTCGACCGGAATGGCCAGCCCGATCCCGACTTCGGCGTAAGCGGCTCTCTGACCGTCGATCTCGGCGCGGATCTTCTGGGCGAGCCTTTCGACTGGGAGTTCATCGATCCGCCGGCGCTGGATCCGGACGGCGAACACATCATTGCGAAATTCGGCCTCAAGCGTGCCGCCGACGGGAGCATTGCCTGCTCGGGCATCGCAAGGCTGACGATCGATGGTACGCCGGATACGGGCTTTGGCCGCAATGGGTTGACCTGCCTGAATTTTGATTACTCCCTGATCGCCGTGCAGAGCACCGGGGCACCACTCTTCCTGGCTGGATATGACAACGCCATTCATCGCCTGCTGCCCGACAACAGCCCAAGCCCCGGGTTGCTGAAAGTCCACGCGTCGTACGTTCATGTCAACGAGTCCGATGGCACGGCAATTGTGTCCGTCGAGCGCCTCGCCGGCCGTGACGGCGCCGTGAGCATTGACCACACTACGTCTGCACGACCGCGCTATTTCGCCCGAGGACATTGCAACGGCTGCGGTTTCTGGGTGGACAGCGCGACCGCGGGCAGCGACTACACGGCTACATCCGGGAGGCTCGACTGGGCCAGCGGTGACGACAGTCAACAAACTGTAAACGTCAAGATCGACCGCGATCAACGCGCAGAGAATCTGGAGACCTTCGGTGTCGATTTTTTCGAGCCGGGTGGTGGCGCCCCATTGATTGGGTCAAGTACGACCGTCATGATCCACGACAACGAACAAACCACGTCGGATGACGATGCAACCAGTTCAGGTGGCGGCGGCTCGGTCTCCTGGGCCACGGCGCTCGCGCTTCTCAGCCTCCTGCTGCTCCGCCAGAGAGAACTCGGGCGACTCACTTCGCGCAATGGGCTGCATTAATGAAAGCCGCATTCGCAGTGACGCGCACCCTGCCCGGCTCGATCCTCGCGACGACGCTTACCGCGTGTGGTCCCGGTGGTGCCTCGCCGGCTCCAGGTGACTCGCCGCCGCCCCCGGTCAGCATCGTGGGGCAGTGCGCGCCGGAACTGGCTTCGCAAGTCGTCACCGAAAAGCGCATCGCCGATTCGATCTGTGCTCAGCCGCCGGGAACCGAGCGTCAGGCTGTCGGTCGCTTCCCGCTGCTCGCGACCGAGGCCCGGCCGGCTGATGTGGATGCGGGCGGCGGGAACGAGATCGGCATTGAAGAACGCAAGGTTGCCGCCGTCGCCGTCGCGGCCATCACCGATGCGCTGCAGCGGGGGCTCGTCGGTGGGCCGCGTTATGGCGCCGGACTACACGGTGGTTCTTTTGCCGTCGCGTGGGGGCCGCAGCTGACGCTGACCCTGTTCAACTGCGCGTACACGGCCGACGTGTGGGTCAGTGGCCTCGTCACCTGGGCGCATGCAGATATTTTCGGGAGCGGTGGTTTCCTGCCCGCGTACCGCCCGCTCACTGCCGACCTCGTCGTCAGTGGTCCGGGCACGGTCGGCGGAACCCTGCACGTCGCGGGGTCGTGGCGGTCGAACGATCCGGACGGTCGCTTCAGCGTGACCGGCGCACTGGGCGGAAAACAGGTCGCGGTCCTCGTGCCGGAGACCTGGCTCGCACTGGCCGCAAGCACGGAGAGCCCTGGACGCTGTTCTCGAGCCCGAACGGCGGCCTCAACGGAGTTTGAGCTACTCCTGGGCAACCCTTCATGCGCGCCCAAGGGCCCTGCGCGACAGCGTTACCAACCGCTATTCACCGCGAGGAGCGTGTCATGGCCAGCCTGATCACCCGTTTTATTACCCCTAGCTTGTCATTGCTCCTGACCGCATGCGGCAGTGGTAGTAGCGGGCCGCCAAACGGTCCGCCTCCGGGCGGTTGCGTGAGCACAGCAACCGTCGTCTGCACCCAATATGGCCAGGTGCAGGGCGCGGTCGTAGGAAGCTTCCGCGCTTTCCGCGGGATTCCCTTCGCGGTGCCGCCGGTGGGCGACCTGCGCTGGCGTCCGCCGGAGGCACCGGCGAGCTGGACCGGTGTACGCGACGCTACGTCGTTCGGCAACCGCTGCCCGCAGGTCGACAACGACGGCCAGCCGCTGGGGAACGAAGACTGCCTCACGCTGAACGTTTATGCGGTCAACCCGCCCGCGAGTTCGAGACAGCCGGTGATTGTGTTCATTCACGGGGGCGGCGAAATAAAGGGCAGCGCCCAGCAAGCGCCGTGGCTCGAGCCCCCGCCGCTGGCTGGCCACGGCGTGGTCGTGGTGACCGTGCAATACCGCCTGGGGCTTCTCGGCTTTCTGGTGCACCCGTTGCTCACGGCTGAGTCGCCGCAGAACTCATCCGGAAACTATGCGCTGATGGATCTGATCGCAGCCCTGCAATGGGTGCGGGACAACATCGCCGAGTTCGGCGGCGACCCGGAACGCGTGATGATCCTCGGCCATTCCAGCGGATCGCTGAACGTGCAGGCGCTGCTCGCATCGCCCGCGGCTGAAGGGCTCTTCTCGGCCGCCGGCATGCTGAGCTACGTGCTGAAGGGCGACCTGATCGGCACCAGTATCGACACCGCCTACCACTGGTATGCGGACGTGCCGAGTGCACTGGGTTGTGACACCGCCGCAGATGTGCTCGCGTGCCTGCGAGCCGTGCCGCCGGAGACGCTCGTACAAAGCGTCCCCAACAGCGCCGACACCGGATGGGTGAACATTGAGCCCATCGTCGTCCCCGAAGACCCCTATCTCAAGTTGCAGCGACTCGGTTTGCCCGTGCCCCTGCTCATCGGTTCCACCAGCGATGAAACGGCCTTCAGTTACGTGTTCGGCCCCGCCCTGGATGAAAGTGGTTACGCTGCCGCCATTCACACGCAGTTCGACGTCTGGGCGGCCGACGCCGGCGACACAGTCCTTTCGCTGTATCCGGCCACCGATTACGACAGCCCCAACTACGCGCTCAACGCCGTGGAATCCGATCTCTTCTTCACCCGCAATACCCGGAATTTCGCGCGCGACGTGAGCGGCGCCGAGCGACCACCGGTCTGGCGGTACCTGTTCACGCACCGCTACGAGAACGACGCGTTTCACAACACCGCGCGGGCATTTCACTCGGCCGAGCTGCCGTTCATTTTCGGCAACCTCCAGACATTGACGACGGGTTTC
>Ga0307408_100003385_pt1 | contig 10939 bp, 9 predicted proteins | sample 322Cmetagenome_FD_202116 | JGI IMG/M metagenome (GOLD analysis project Ga0307408, IMG submission 202116) | Maize rhizosphere microbial communities from greenhouse at UC Davis, California, United States - 322HYB-C-3 | ecosystem: Host-associated > Plants > Roots > Rhizosphere > Soil | place: USA... | reverse complement strand
ATCTTGGCGGCGAAGTAATCCGGTCGCTGGCGGGAGCAATCCCGCCGGCTCCGCGCATTCCCCCAAAGCAAGGCTTCGGCCTTGCTTTTTTACTTTTCTGGCCACATTATTGTTTGCATAATATAAATAAGTAGTGAAATTTAGAAATTAATCGACAGTCACTAACAATTGATTTAGAGTGCTTGGTTTGCGCCCGGATCCGGCAATAAAGGTTGCACGTGCGCCCCCCACAATGGAAAAGATTCCGATGCCACCAGCACGTCACGTCCGCCGCTTCGCCGCCTTGCCCACTGTATCGGTGGAGTATTGATGGCGGCTGGGCAGGGGCCGCGCGGCCTGACCGCGCGCAGTAAATTGATGCGCCTGGCGCTGGAAACCTATGTGACCTTGCCGCTGTCGATGGCGCTGTTGCTGGGTGCGATCTGGGCCTTTACTTTCCACTTTATCGACATCGAGCGCCAGGCCGCCCGCGCCGGCGCCGCCGATTCAGTGCAGGAACTGGCCGATACCTATGAGGCGCAAGTCGCGCGCAACCTGGGCGGCATCGAACAGACCCTGCGCGTGATTGCCTATGCGGTCGAGCGCAAGGGCGCGGCCGGCGCCCTGGCCGAATTGAACCTGCACGGCTTGCTGCCATCGGGCCTGGTGTTCACGGTCAGCATCACTGATGCGCAGGGCCGTATCGTGGCGCGCAATCCCGCCGCCCGCGCCCTGTCCATCGCCACCCAGCCATATTTCCGCGTGCATCGCGACACGCCGGGGCAGGATGTGCGCGTGGGGGAAACCCAGGCCGATGACGCGACCGGCGATCCGCGGTTGCATTTCACGCGCCGCCTCAACGACCCCGACGGCCAGTTTGCCGGCGTGGTGGCGATCGAAGTCGATCCCGGCTATTTCACCGCCGGCTATGAGCGGCGCCGCCAGGGCGAACTGGGCGTGCTGGCCCTGGTGGGCAACGATGGCGTGGTGCGCGCATTGCGCACCGGCGACAAGGTTTCGTGGGGCGACCAGCTTGACTTGCGCGCGGAAATCGGCGCACCGGCCACCCATTCGTGGGATGGCGTGACGCGCTATGCGGCGGCGCGCCAGTTGCAGGGGTTCCCGCTGCTGGCCCTGGCCGGCCTGTCGGAAAAAGAACAGCTGGTGCAATTCGAACAGCGCCGCCGCAACAGCCTGATGGAGGCGGGCGTGGCCAGCGCCGTGCTGGTGGTGCTGGCCTCGATGGCGTGGTACTGGGCATGGCAGGGCGCGCGGGCGCGCCGCCGCATCCGCCGCGCCAATGAAACGTATGCCGCCGCGTCGGAAGCCAATATGGATGCCTTCTTTGTGTTGCGCTGCGAACGCGACCGCAAGGGCGCGATCCTGGACTTCCGCATCGATACGGCCAACCGGCGGGCGGAAAAGCTGACCGGCCTGACCCGCGAACAATTACAGGGCATGACCCTGGGACGCTGGTTGCCTCAGGCGCGCCATAACGGCCTGTTTGGCGCGCTCGAGCGCGTGATGGGCAAGGGCGGCATTTACGAGGAAGAATTGCACAACACCATGCCGCAACTGCATGCGCGCTGGCTGCACTGGCAAGTGGTGGCGGTGGCCGATGGCGTGGTGGCGATCGTGCGCGACATCAGCGAGCGCAAGCTGGCCGAGGAACGCATCGTGCACATGGCGCACCACGACACCCTGACCGGTTTGCCGAACCGCAGCCTGATCGACGACCGGTTGCGCCAGGCCATCCTGCATGGCGAACGCAACGACCGCGAAGTGGCGGTGGCGTTCATCGACCTCGACAGTTTTAAACTGGTCAACGATGGCCTCGGCCATACGGCCGGCGATGAATTGCTGAAGGAAGTCGCGTCGCGCATGGTGGGCTGCGTGCGCCGCCATGACACGGTGGGGCGCTTTGGCGGCGATGAATTCGTGCTGGTGTTGCCGGAGCAGCATGACAGCGAAGGCGCGCTGATGATGTTGCTCGACAAGATACGGGAAGCCGTGGTGCGTCCGGTGGTGCTCGACGGCCAGCCGGTGCAGGTCAGCTGCAGTATCGGCGTGGCCATGTACCCGCGCGACGGCAGCGATCCCGATACCTTGTTGATGAATGCCGACTCCGCCATGTACCGGGCCAAGGATACCGGCAAGAACAACGTGCAGTTCTACACGCAGGAAATGAATGCCAGCCTGGAAGAAAAGCTGGCCCTGATGGACGGCTTGCGGACCGCCCTGCACGGCGACGAATTCCTGGTGCAATACCAGCCGAAAGTGCGGCTCGATAACGGCCGCGTGTTTGGCGTGGAAGCGCTGCTGCGCTGGCGCCATCCGGAGCGGGGCATGATGCCGCCCGACCAGTTCATCCCGCTGGCCGAGGAAAGCGGCGCCATTGTCGCGATCGGCGAATGGGTGTTGCTGACCGCGTGCCGCCAGGGCCGCGCCTGGCAAGACCAGGGGCTGCCGCCGATCACCATCTCCGTCAATGTCTCGGCGCGCCAGTTTGACGATGCGCGGCTGGTGGCGCGGGTGCGCCGCGCGCTGGAGATCAGCGGACTCGATCCCTGCTGGCTGGAGCTGGAAGTCACGGAAAGCCTGATCATGCGCGACTTGCAGCAATCGGTGGCCAAGATGCGCGAACTGAAAGCCATGGGCATTTCCCTGTCGATCGACGATTTCGGCACCGGCTACTCCAGCCTGGCCGCCCTGAAGTCGTTCCCGATCAGCAGCCTGAAAATCGATAAATCGTTCGTGCGCGATCTCGACACCAACAGCGACGACCAGGCCATCGCGCGCGCGATCATTTCACTGTCGCACCAGTTGCAGTTGCGCGTGATTGCGGAAGGGGTGGAAACCACCGAGCAGCGCAGCTTCCTGCACCAGAGCGGTTGCCACGACATGCAGGGTTATCTGTTCAGCCGCCCGGTGGCGCCGGAACTGATCCAGGGCATGCTGGAAGGGCAGGCCGACGCGGATCTGGCGGAATCGAGCCTGGCATAGGGAAGTTGCATTAGAATGGACGTACTGCAACTTCTTTTGCCCACGCCATGAGTGAATTTTCCGACGACATCTATACCGAACCATCCGATGTGGACGTCAATACCCTGGCCAACCTGGGCCCGCTGGCGCCGATGGCCGGTGTGTGGGAAGGGATGCGCGGGCTCGACATCAAGCCCAAGAAAGATGGCCCGCGCAAGCAGGCGTATGTCGAGCGCATCGAATTGCAGCCGATCGATCCGGTGACCAACGGCCCGCAACTGTTTTACGGCTTGCGCTACGTGATCTTCATTACCAAGCCGGACCAGGTCAAGACGTACCATGAACAGGTCGGCTACTGGCTGTGGGAACCGGCCACCGGCACGGTGATCCAGACCCTGGCCATTCCCCGTGGCCAGATCGCGATGGCCTCCGGCACCTGCGCGCCCGATGCCAAAACCTTTGAACTGGTGGCCGAGCGCGCCTCGGAAACCTATGGCATCCGTTCCAATCCATTCCTTGAATATGGCTTCAAAACGGTGGAATATCGTATCAAGGTCACCATCCACGACGATGGCACCTGGGGTTATGAGGAAGACACCGTGATGCTCATCCGCGGCAAGGAAGACGAACCGTTCCATCACATCGACCGCAATTTGTTGCATAAGGTAGGCGAGCCGACGCCAAACCCGCTTGCGCGACGCTGAACCGCCCCTACTGTAATGAGACTGACTTCGTTTACCGACTACACACTGCGCTCGCTGATTTACCTTGGCATGCACCGTGACAACCTGGTGACCATCCAGGATATCGCGGACTTGCACGCGATCTCGAAGAACCACCTGACCAAGGTCATCCACCAGCTGGGCGTCAACGGCCTAGTGGAAACCGTGCGCGGCCGCAATGGCGGCCTGCGGCTGGGCAAGGAACCGGAAGAGATCAATATCGGCGCCGTGGTGCGCCAGAGCGAAACGGATTTCTTCATGGCCGAGTGCTTCGACACCGACCACAATTCCTGCGTGCTCGACGGGAACTGCTACCTGAAGGTCAAGCTGAAGGAAGCCACCGAAGCGTATTTGCAGGTGCTCGATGGGTTGACGCTGGCGCGCTTGTTGCCGCGGCAGAAGGAAGGGCCGGCGGACGTGCAGCCGCTGCGGTTCCTGCCACGGGCGCCAAACCCGTAGGGCGGTTTTCGCGCCAGCGAAAGCCGCCATGCAGGCGCCGCCGCCAGCGCGCGCCAATGCCGCGATGCTGGCAAGGCGGCTTCCGCCCCGCGGAAACCGCCCTACGGTATTACCGCAGCCCCGGGGTCAGACCAGCAACGCCGCGTTCATCGCGGCCGCGTCGCGCTCCGCCTCGGCCATGATGGTTTCCATCATGTCATCGTCAATGAACAGGTCGATCACGGAATCGGCCTGTGGCGGCAATTCGCGTGGCGGCGGCGCCATCGGCGATGCCACCGGCGACAGCTGGTTGGCCAGGATCAGCGTATCGAGCAGGGTTTCCGGCGGAATTTGCAGGAAACCGTCGCGCAGGTTCTGGATCGCCGTGCTGACGGGTTCGGGCACGTTGAGCTTGGCCAGCACTTCCCGCGTGATGATTTCTTCGCTGGCCGGTTGCCAGTTGTCGGGATCGTCGTCGAGCAGGCCGGGGAATTCATCGGCGCGCGACAGCAGGTAGAAATTGCCGACTTCATGCAGGATCGACGCGAACAGCGCGGTATCGGGATTGGCGCCGGTCACTTCCCGCGCCAGGATGCGGGCCAGGCACGCCACGTGCACCGTGTGCTGCCACAGCTGTTCCGCCTTGGCGCGCACGTCGGGATTGGTGATTTTCGCGCCGAATGAGCGCACCACCATGGCGGCCGCCAGCGCAAACAGGTTGTGGTAGCCGATGCGCATGATGGCGGAGCGCACATTGACCACTTCCGGACCGCTGGTGCGGTTGAACATGGCGGAATTCGACAGCGCCACCGTGCGCGCCGCCAGCTGGGGCTCTTGCAGCACCAGGCGGATCGCTTCTTCGATGGGGCAGTCGGGATCGTCCAATGCCAGTTGGACACGGAGCGCCGCATTGACGCTGGTCGGAAAGACCAGGTCGCCGCGTATCGCAAGGGCCGCGATGTGGCCGTAAGCTTCGAGTTTGTTCATGTAAAAATTATACGCACGCGCCCACGCTCCCACAATGGAAGGTTGGTGCGACGTGGGCGCGGCGTGGCGGCGGCACATCGGCCGCCGCCGTCCGGCATGGCGTGGCCGGCTATGCGCCGACCAGTTCCGGACGGCCAACCGCGCGCTCGCGGCTGTAGCGGCCGACCGACAGATCGTCCGCCTTGATGGCGGGGCGCTTGGCCGACATGATATCGGCCAGCAACTGGGCGGAACCGCACGACATGGTCCAGCCCAGGGTGCCGTGGCCGGTGTTGACGAACAGGTTGCGCACGCCGGTACGGCCGACCACCGGGGTGCCATCCGGGGTCATCGGGCGCAGGCCGGTCCAGAAGTCGGCCTTGGCGATGTCGCCGGCGCCCGGGAACAGGTCGCCCACCACCATTTCCAGGGTGGCGCGGCGGCGCGGGTTCAAGCCCTTGTCGAAGCCGGCGATTTCCGCCATGCCGCCGACGCGGATGCGGTCGTCGAAGCGGGTCACGGCAATCTTGTAGGTTTCATCCAGGATGGTCGACGTCGGCGCCGCATCGGCGTTGATGATCGGCACCGTGATGGAATAGCCCTTCAGCGGGTACACCGGAATTTTCACGATGTCGGCCAGCAATTGCGTCGAGTAGGCGCCGAGCGCCACCACGAAGCTGTCCGCTTCCACCAGTCCGGATTCGGTCATGACGCCTTTGACTTCATCGCCGGCCATGGCCAGGCTGGAAATGTTGACGTTGTAGCGGAACTTGACGCCCAGTTGTTCCGCCATGGCGGTCAGGCGGGTGGTAAACAGCTGGCAATCGCCGGTTTCATCGTTCGGCAGGCGCAGGCCGCCCACCAGGCGGTCCTTGGAACGGGCCAGGCCCGGTTCGGCATGGACCAGCTGGTCGCGGGTCAGCAGTTCGAACGGCACGCCGGTTTCCTTGAGGACGTCGATATCCTTGGCGGCGCCATCGAGCTGTTGCTGGGTGCGGAACAGTTGCGTCGTGCCTTGCTGGCGGCCTTCGTATTGAATGCCGGTGGCGGCGCGCAGCGCCTTGAAGCAGTCGCGGCTGTATTCGGCCAGGCGCACCATGCGTTCCTTGTTGACGGCATAGCGCTCGGCATTGCAGTTCTGCAGCATTTGCCACATCCATTGCAGCTGGAACAGGGTGCCGTCCGGACGGATCGCCAGTGGCGCGTGGCGCTGCAACATCCACTTCATGGCTTTCAGGGGAATGCCGGGCGCGGCCCACGGGGAAGCGTAGCCGGGCGAAATCTGGCCGGCGTTGGCGAAGCTGGTTTCCTGGGCGGACGCGCTCTGGCGGTCCAGCACCGTCACGTCATGGCCGGCCTGGGCCAGGTAATACGCGCTGGTCACACCGATGACGCCACTGCCGAGAATAACGATACGCATACGCTTCCTTGTGATTGGTTGCTGTTGTAGTTGATGCTGCTATGGTATTTATGTTTTACTAGTATTTGTTACTATATATTTAGATAAAAACAGGAAGAATTCATGCGAACGCAGCGAGAAACCGTCCGCGCGCTGGACAAGCTGGACCGCAAGATCCTGCGCATCCTGCAGGAAGACGCGCGGATTTCCATGAAAGAGCTCAGCGAACAGGTGGGGTTGTCGATCACGCCGGTCATTGAACGGGTCAAGCGCATGGAGCGCGACGGCGTCATCACCGGCTACCACGCGCGCATCAGCGCTCCGGCGCTGGGCGCGAAGTTGCTGGTGTTCGTGGAGATCACGCTCAATACCAAATCGGCCTCGATGTTCGAGCAATTCCGCCGCGAAGTGCTGCGCATACCGGAAGTGCAGGAATGCCACCTGGTGTCGGGCGACTTCGATTACCTGATCAAGGCCCGCATCCATGAAATGGCGGAGTACCGCAAGCTGCTGGGCGACATGCTGCTGCAATTGCCGGGCGCTGCGCAGTCCAAGAGTTATGTGGTGATGGAAGAGATCAAGGAAACGCTGTTCCTGTCAACCGACACCTCGATATAAAAGATAGTGCGGGCTTTGAAGCGTAGCGTGCTTGCCACAGAGTGTGCGGGATCTATAATGTTCTGACAACTTCCCGACGAGCACAGCATGGAGCCTGAACATTTAATCGACGTCCGCAGCCTGGACGAGCATTTATCAAGCGACCACAGTTTTGGTTCGGCGCTGGCGCGCACGGTGGGCGCCATTGCCGCCGCCGATGGCGCGCCCAACCTGGCGCAATTTGCCGCCGTGACGGACTTGGCCGGAGAAGGCAAGGCGTCGGCGGTCTTCAATGCGCTGGTGTTGAACGCGATCGAATCCGGCGTCAGCGTGGACTGGGCCTTGCAGGCGCTGTCGCGCAGCGCGGTCGGGGTCGACCACCACGCGCGCGAAGGCGCGTTCACCTTGCTGCGGCCCTTGATCGCATTGCAAAACGGCAAGGCGCGCGCGCTGGCGGGCAAGGTCGCCAAGGCGCTGGGCATCCGCCTGCGCACCGATGAACTGGCGGACCTGCCGCTGGAAGAAGACCGGAATTTGCTGGCCAATATCGGCGACCAGGCGCGCAAGCTGGTGCGGGGGCGCATGTATGAGCCGACGCTGGCCGACACGGTGGCGGACTTTGGCCGCCAGACGGGCAATGTGGAATTGATCGACAGCGCGCGCCGCTGCCAGTCCGGCAAGGTCGATCTCGACCAGTTGCGGGTGCAGGCGCAGCGCGCGGCCGAGGCGATACAGGCCGGTGTGCTGGCGTACCAGGAGCAAGCCGAGGCCCAGGTGGCATTGGCGGCGCAGGCGGAATCGCTGGTGGCCGCCGCGATGGAAATGAAGCGGCAAGTGCAGCAGCGCCTGGCGCTGGTCGATGCGCGCATCGCCCATGAGCGCAGCACCCTGTGGCAAGACATCGACGACGCCGTGCATGACGCGGGCAACGCCATCGAGCTGGCGATCGCCGACCGCCTGGCGACGGACCAGTGGAAAGATGGCGACGTCTGGGACAGCATCGCCCGCAACCAGTTCGGCCAGGAAATGGAACGCCGCCTGGACCGGGTGGTGCGGCGCAAGGAGGAAGCGCTGAACTTGCTGACGCACGATTTGCGCCTGTTCCAGTCCGACATGCGGCTGTCGCAAAACATGGTGTTCCACCGTGAACACCACGCGGCGCTGGCCAAGCTGATGCCGCGCCTGCGCGTCGGCACGCGGCTGGCGAACAAGGCGGAAACCGCCGCCAACATGACCCTGATGGGCGGCGCCATGGCGGCGGCCGGGACCGGCACGGCGGCCTATGTGTTCGGCGTGGCCGTCATCATGCCGGTGGTGGCGCCGGTGGCGCCCTTCGTTGGCGGCGCCGTGCTGCTGGCGGGCGCCTTCAAATGGTTTGCCGACGCGGGCAAGCGCAAGCGCTCGGAAATCCGCGACAAGCGGCGCGCCTTCGAGGAGGAATTGCGCAAGCGCCTGAAGGAAGCGGAACATTCATACACCGCGCAACTGGAGCAGGTCGCCGTCGGCTTCCACGAATCGGCGCGGCAAGTGCTGACGCCGATCTTGCTGGAGGCCGAAGCGGCGGGGCGGGTGCAGCAGATGCGGGCGCGGATCGCGGGGAAGGTGATTGCGCAGTCGCAGGCGGCGGTGAAGTTGCTGGAGCGGGAGGTGGGGCGGGTTGGGGCGGCGCACTGAGCTAAAAGCCCGCCCCCAGGCAAGGGAGCGGGCTTTTCCTGATCAGCTCAGTAAATGCTGGCCTATGCGTGCCGTCCAGATCCTAACGAATCCAGGTTGTGATAGAAATTCACCATGCGCCTTACCTGAAAAAGCGTACTGAAGTCCGATGCTTGGTTTTTTTCAACATATGTCAGATGGTCGTCGAGCGCTTTGATGAAGTCGCCCTTTCCGTGATTGTCAGAAACCAACGTGCCATTTTGCATTTTGAATTGCCCTTCAGGAGGAGGGAGATAATCAAGCAAATTGCCACCCGGGATAGCGCCAGCTTTCTGTAGTTCCATCGCCATGCTCGTGACTTCCGAATATGAAATGTTGTGCAAGTCATATTTCTGCATAATCTGAGCAGCTTTGCCAGTGCTATCGATACTCACGGGTTCTGCCGCAGTAACTCCTTTGCTAGAAGCCTTTTTGGCCTCGGCCTTTGCGTTGACTAGATCGATTGTGGATAACGCAGTGTAAGCATTGATTTTCATCCGATTCTCCCAATTGATGATCTGATGCTAAAAAAATAACTGCATGCTTTCCCGGTTATTTTACCAACATCGAGTCATTCATTGTGTTTCCTGGGGAATTCGTTGACGTGTTTTGATATGTGAAACTCCCACTTTGATAGCCGTCAAAATTCCAGTATTTTCTGAAGCCAACTACAGTTTGTCCAGCCAAGCAAGGAATGTCATATCCGGTACCGGCCCAGTTAACGCAGATCGTATCTGTCTGGTAATTTTTTGCCGAGGACACTACGCCGCCATTCCACGTTGCAACCGGAATGCTGCCGTAGCCGAGTTCCTCCGTCACAATGCGCAATTGCGTCCCGCCGTGATCGGCCGCAGTAGACGTTTGGAAGCCGGAAACGCCTTCCCACCCGATGTTGCTTGAGCCAACATAGGCTACCTGCAAATACGTCAATGCCGGAGCAGGAGCCATCGGATGTACTTCAGCTGTTGGGCGCGGTAACTCGCGCATTTGCTTTGCCTGTAGCTTGGCACTCGGCGCGCCCATATCAACAATGATTTTTTCCTGTACGTTGCGGCCGGAGTTATCCGCATTGGAGAATCCACTCAACAGGAGCAAGGAACCGAAAACAACCGTTTTTTTGAACATCATTCGTTACTTCCTTTTAGGTAGTAAAAATTGTGATTAAAGAAGTAATGACGAGTTATCATCGCGTCTTTGATAAGTGTCAGAATTACTTCCATTGGAGAAGTTAGTTATTATTTAAATAACCAACGGCCGGAATTTTGGCATAATTTGTTAATTGGAATCAAGTTATTTTTTCAGCAAGTAATTTGACGGGGAGATTTAGCGGTGCTACCAAAAACTAAGTAATAGGGGTAATTGAGCGGATGGTGCAGGAATTGTTGGCGCCGTGACGGCGGTTGCAGCAGCGATTGCCGCCATACCTGCGCTACCGTGGTGAGCCTGCCCGTAACGTCAGGCACTGAGGCCGGCGATTGCCAGCCGGCGCCTTCACATGGACGCCAACCTGAACACCACCCGTATCGGTGCGCGCGCGCCGGGCGAGGGCAGGATGCAAACCGGTGCATCGGCGGCCTTCACCGGCTTGGTGTTGCCAATCGCTAACTTTTAACCGGCTTATGTACGCTGGCGTACAGACGTTGACGATTGGAAACATTACAATGGATGGGTAGTCGATCGCGTAACGTGAACAACCCAACCAAAAAATTATCATGAAAAAAATCCTGATCGCAGCCAGCCTGCTGGCAGTGTCGGCAGCCGCCAGCGCCCAGAACGTTTCCATCAGCGTGGGCCAGCCCGGCTTTTACGGCCGCATCGATATCGGCAACATGGCGCCGCCGCCGGTGATTTTCGCGGAACCTGTCATCATCCAGCGCCCGGCGCGCGTGATTGAAGCGCCGTTGTACCTGCGTGTGCCGCCTGGCCATGAAAAGAAATGGTCCAAGCACTGCGGCAAGTACAACGCGTGCGGCCGCAAGGTATATTTTGTGCGTGACGACTGGTACACCAACGATTACGCGCCGCGCTACCGCGATGGCCACCAGGGTGGCGGCAACCACGGCGACAGCCACGGGCACGGCCATGACAAGCACGATAAGCACGACAAACACGACAAACACGATAAACATGACAAGCACGAAGGCAAAGGCCACGGCAAAGGGCA
>Ga0307408_100003384_pt1 | contig 10944 bp, 5 predicted proteins | sample 322Cmetagenome_FD_202116 | JGI IMG/M metagenome (GOLD analysis project Ga0307408, IMG submission 202116) | Maize rhizosphere microbial communities from greenhouse at UC Davis, California, United States - 322HYB-C-3 | ecosystem: Host-associated > Plants > Roots > Rhizosphere > Soil | place: USA... | reverse complement strand
ACAGCTTGCTCCCTTGCAGATTCAGAATGGTGGCAATATCATTATGGTTCAGGTGGAAAATGAGTATGCTTCTTTTGGCAGCGATAAAGCCTACATGGAAACTATTCGCAATAGCGTAAGGGATGCCGGCTTTGACAAAGTGCAGCTATTCCGTTGTGACTGGTCTTCAAATTTTAATAAATACCAATTGGATGATGTAGCTACAACCTTGAATTTCGGTGCTGGCTCTAACATCGACAACCAGTTTAAACCTTTACAGGAAAAGTATCCAACGGCGCCTTTAATGTGTAGCGAATATTGGACCGGCTGGTTCGATCATTGGGGAAGGCCGCACGAAACACGCTCGATCAGTAGCTTTATTGGTAGTTTAAAGGATATGATGGACCGTAAGATTTCTTTCAGCCTGTATATGGCTCACGGAGGAACATCGTTCGGCCAATGGGGTGGGGCAAATGCGCCTGCTTATTCGGCTATGGCAACTTCGTATGATTATAACGCCCCCATTGGCGAGCAGGGAAATATAACGGACAAGTTTTTCGCTGTTCGTGATTTGCTGAAAAATTATCTGTTGGAAGGCGAGGCTTTGGCAGAGATTCCGGAAGCCAAACCGGTAATAAAGGTTCCTGCGTTTGAATTGAACGAAAGCGCTGCACTGTTTGAAAATCTTCCTGCTGCGGTAAACAGCGAGGGTATTAAGCCAATGGAAGACTTTGATCAGGGATGGGGTAGAATTCTTTACCGCACTTCTATTCCGGCATCAAAATCAAAACGAAAATTAATTATCACCGAGGTGCACGACTGGGCAAGGGTATTCATTAACGGAAAAGCTATTGCCAAATTGGACCGCCGCCGCGGGGATAATACGGTGGAATTGCCTGCATTGCCAGCGAAAGCGCAACTGGATATTTTGGTTGAAGCAACAGGGCGTGTAAACTATGGAAAAGCAATTGTGGACCGTAAAGGCATTACCGAAAGGGTGGAAATAACTGATGGCAAATCCGCCACTGAGCTCAAGGGCTGGCAAGTGTACAATCTGCCGGTCGACTATGATTTTCAGAAAACTGCGAAATTTAAAAAAGGCAAAGCTAACGGCGCTGCATGGTACAAAGGCACTTTCAATTTAAATGAAACCGGAGATACCTTTTTAGATGTGAGCACCTGGGGTAAAGGAATGGTTTGGGTTAATGGATATAACCTGGGCCGTTTTTGGAAGATTGGCCCCCAGCAAACGCTTTATTTACCTGGTGTTTGGTTGAAAAAAGGCTTAAATGAGATTATAGTATTTGATCTGGAAACTCCATTAGCTGCGAGGGTTGAAGGACTGGCAAGCCCAATTTTGGATAAAATCAATCCTGATCAGTCTTTATTAAGCCGTAAAAAGGGGCAGAATTTAAACCTAAAAGGTGAAACTGCAGCGATAAGCGGAACTTTTGCCCCTGGTACGGGATGGAAAGATGCCAACTTTGATAAAGTTCAAAATGGAAGGTATTTCAGTTTTGAAGCTCTAAACTCTCAGGACGCTAATGACCCATTAACAAGCCTGGCAGAGCTGGAGCTGATTGGAGAGGACGGCAAGGCCTTATCTGCTTTAAAATGGAAGGTTATTTATGCTGATAGTGAAGAAATTACTGCGGCTAACAATTCTGCCGATAAGGTATTTGACCAGCAGGAGTCTACTATTTGGCAAAGCCAGGCGGTGGGTGCAAAACCGGCACATCCGCACCAGATTGTGCTTGACTTAGGCGAAACGGTAAAAATCAAGGGATTCAGGTATCTTCCGCGTTCTGATAAGAAAACCGCCGGAATGATTAAGGATTATAAGGTGTATGTAAAGGCGCTGCCGTTTAAATTTTAATCGAAGGGTTAGTACCCAACCTCTAATAGAAATGCATTGTCCCCTGAAATCGGGCGGTGCATTTTTTATTTGCTAACAGCGTGCATTAGTCCGGGTGGCAAAAGTGGCTTGCCTGTCACACTGAAGCCCTCGAAGCTTAGTGAGTATTCACCTAAGCATTTCTAAGGCTATTTACATAATTGGAAGGGCTAATGCCAAACTGCTTCTGAAAATCTCTGGAGAAATTAGTGGGCAAGCTATAGCCAACCATATTGGCAACTTCGTTGATTTTATAAACACCTTCTGCCAATAGTTCTGCTGCTTTTTTCAAGCGCGACAAGTTGATTAACTCGTTTGGAGTGAGGTCTGATAAACCCTTGATTTTGCGGTACAAGGTTGGGCGGCTCATATTCATCATGCTCGACAGTTGTTCAACATCCAGTTCCATATCGGTAATGTTAGCATAAATTACATTATTAAGCTTTTCAAGAAAATCTTTATCAGCCTTTGAATAGGCAATGCCTTTAATATGGGTTAGCGGCGACCGGGCAAAATGTTCTTTTATGTTGTTTCGGTTCTTCAACAGGCTGTTCATTTGGGCAAACAGGTGTTCGAACGAAAAAGGTTTTTCGATATAGGCATCGGCGCCAACTTCAAGCCCTTCAATTTTTGAGCTTAATGAGTTTTTCGCGGTAAGCAAAATGATTGGGATGTGGCTGTATTGCAGGTCGAGCTTTATTCGTTTACATAACTCAATGCCATCCATCACGGGCATCATGATGTCGCTTATAACCAATTGAACATTGTCTTTCAATAAAATTTCCAGGGCTTCCTGTCCGTTTATTGCCTTTAAAACATGATAGGTTGAACTTAATTCGCGGTATAAATAGGTTAAGATATCCTTGTTGTCTTCAACTATCAGAATTAATGGTTTGGAAGAATCATGTTCTTTAGTAATATCATCAGTTTCTGCAGGTATACTGCTGGTATCTTCTTGTCCGCTATCATCCTTCAAGTTAATTTCATAATCCTGATGTATGGGCAGAGAGAGTAGGAATAAATTGGTGCTATCGTCGGTTTTTTTGAGGGAAAGTGTGCCTTTGTGCAGCTCGGCCAGTGACCTGGATAAAGGTAAGCCTATGCCAGTTCCGGCTTCTTTTTTGCTTTCCTCCATGCGATAGAAAGGTTCAAAGATCTTTTCGGCATGTTCTGCCGGTACTAAAAAGCCATCGTTTCTAAACTCAATGCTAAACATATCGTCGTCGCTGCTAAAGGGCAAAAGGCGCACAATCACCATGCCTTCAGAGTATTTTATGGCATTGTTAATCAGGTTTGTGATAATCTTTTTAAACGCCTCTGTATCTACATAAGCATGGAGCGTAATGCGTGGAAGCGTAAGTTTATAGTTAAGTCCCTTTTGTTCTGCCGCCGGCTTAAACGTTGCAAAGACATCGCTTAATAGTTCATTAATATCTGTTTTAGAAAAGTTCAGGCTGAATTTATTGGCTTCCGCCTTTCGGAAATCAAGAAGCTGGTTGGTTAAATCAATCAGGCGGTTGGTGTTTTTCTTCATCATGGTTAAACTTTCTTGCGTGTCGGGGTCTTCGTTTTGTTTAGATAAAAGTTTATCAAGGGGCATTTTTATCAACGTTAGTGGTGTTCTTATTTCGTGGGCTACATTGGTAAAGAACTCAATTTTGGCATTGTAGATTTCGCGTTCTTTACTAATTTCTATTATTTCAATTTTGCGTTTATTCTTTTCGTGGAGTGCCAGCCTGTAATACCAGAAAATGGTTAAAACAATAGCAAAAACCACCAGCGTATACAGCGAGTATGCCCATCCGGTAGCCCAAAAAGGAGGCCTTATCCTGATGTCTAAAGTAGTTTCGCGGCTATTCCAAATACCCTCGCTGCTGGAGCCTTTAATTTTAAACGTGTAATTGCCTGGCGCCAGTTTGGTATAAAATATCTTTCGGTTGTTTTTTAGGATGACCCATTGTTTGTCGAGCCCTTCCAGCTTATACATGTAACCATTCATTTCAGGAATTACATAGCTAAGTGCAGCCACATCAAAACTCAGGTTGGACTTGTAATAAGGCAGCGTGAGTTTGCTGGTATACATGATTGATTTTTCCAGTGGAGAATCTTTGCTGTTAACTTTTACATCGGTATTATTTATTTGAATATCGGTAATGTAAACCGGAGGGTTAAAACGGTTGGGAGTAAAGTCGGAAGGTTTGAAACTGATAAGCCCCTTTACCGTTCCGAAAAACAGGGTTCCATCGTCGTTTTTGTAAGAAGAATTATAGTTAAACTGTTCCGTTGGCAGTCCATGTGTAGTATGGTAATTGCTAAATGTTTGATTATGAGGGTTGAATCGGCTTAATCCTTTGGCAGTTGAAATCCAGAATTGCCCGGCATTATCTTCAAGAATGCGGAATATCTGTCCGTCGGGTAGGCCATTATCTTCGTTGTAATTGGTAAATCGCCCTGTCGAAGGGGTGAATTTAGATAGGCCGCCCTCCGTACAAAGCCAGATGTTATTTTTACTATCCTGATAAAGATTGTTTACGTAGTTGTTTATTAGTCCGTTAGTATTTCCTTGTTTGTATTCAAATTGCTGTTTGAAATTGGTTTTGGGGTTATAACAGTAAAAGCCGCTGCCGTACGAACCTATCCATAATGTGCCATTTTCATCCTCAAAAATGGTTTGAATATGAACCACCTCATCACTGGGCTCCTTTTGGATAAAAGGCATTGGCAGGTATTCCTCCGACGCTTTGTTTAAGGTAAATAATGCGTTAAGGGTTCCATTGAGCGTTCTGTTAATAAATTTCGAATGTTCATCATTTTTAAAGAATGGCACTGGCGAAAAATCATCTGTTGCCCGATTATATTTGAACAATCCATTCCAGGTGCCCACAAGAATATCTCCCGAATGGGTTTTATACAGACAGATAATAAAGTCGCTGGTAAAAGACTGCGGACTAGCATCGTAATGGCGAATAACCCGTTTGGTGTTTAAATCCATCACATCAATTCCATGCTCGTAGGTGCCAATCCACAGTTTATCATTGTCGACCGCCAAGCCATGTATATTATGGTAGGATATGCCTGAAGGCGTATTATCAGGCATAAACTGGCGAATATTCCCGGTTTTCAAATCGAGCTCATTAAGCCCTGCATCTTCTGTACCTATCCATATTTTGTCCTCGGGCCCTTTGCAAATTTCGTGCACCAGGTTCCCGCTCAGGCTGTTTTTATTGGGCTCGGGAAAGTACTTCCTAAAATGATTAAACTGGTTAGAGTAGTAGTTTGCCCCGCCAAAATAAGTGCCAATCCATATTCCGCCTTCAACATCCCTGTAAATTGATGAAATGATGTTATCGTTAATAGAGTAGGGGTTGCTAAGCTCTTTGGCTACAACGGCGGTTTTGCCGGTTTGTAAGTTGGCAATATATAGGCCGCCTTCAGTACCCAGCCAAAACGAAGATTTACTTTGTCTGAAAATTGCGTGTACGTGAACATTGCTTATGGCTTTGTTATGTTCGAATAGGTTTGTGAATTGTTTAGTGCGAGTGTTAAAGATGAGGGCATGCCGAATTGTTCCCAAAACAACGGAAGTGTCACCGAGGGAATAGATGGCATTGATAATTGTTAAGTCTTTTTTGTATAACGTGGGGATATCGTAATTGGTAAATGAATTGGTTTTGGCGTTAAACTTCCTTAAGGTACCAAAAACCGTTGCAGCCCAGAGTGTGCCGTTTTCGGATACGTGAAGGCTAACCGTTTGGTGTTCTTTATAGGGATGCGAATTAAGCTTTCGGGTGATTAAATTATAGCTGTAAAGCACTTGCCGCGACAAGATCCAGATATTGTGATACTTATCAGCCTGGATAAATCTGACCTCGCCGGCGGGTATTAAGTTGAAGGGCCTGAAGCTTTCTTTTAAGGGGTTGTAGATGTAGATTCCTTTGTAGGTGCCCACCCAAAGCTGCTCTTCTTTGTCTTCATAAAGGCTTAAAATAGAATTGCTGCCGATGCTGGTAGAGTCCGCAGTTTTGTTCCTGAAAACCTTGAAAACATTGCCATCAAAACGGTTTAAGCCATTGCGGGTGCCAAACCACATAAAACCTTTCTTATCCTGGGTTATGGCCGTAATGGTGTTACTCGATAAACCATTGGAAACCTGGTAGTTCTTGAAATAATAGTTAGGCTGTTGCGAAAAGCCAAGCTTTGCAATAATTAACAGAAGAAGTAACAGATATCCAGGCCTCACAAATTTAGCTTTAGTTCCACATAGGTTTAGGGTTTAATAAAGATATTATCAGATTAATGATTTTCAATTTTCGAGATGCTTATTGATACATGTTGATTCGCAATTGAGATTCCCTGATTATCTTTTAGAAGGTTTTATTGGTTCGTAATAGTAGAAAAGTCCAGTGCATTAAAAGTTTTATCTTCTTATTAAAATCACCTGTCATTAAGATTTTTGATACTATTCTGATAACTTTTGAGACGTTTAGATCTTTGTCATTGAAAAGGTATTTGGTATCTTGCCATCAATAAACTGGCCTATACACACGCACTTATAAAAACCAATGCTGCTAAAGTATCTCATTAGCCTGGCGTATGCTTGTTGCTTGCTGAGAGGTGAACCCGAATATCGGGTATTTCGCCTGGAGGGCAATGCACAGGGGACTAGGTACCATATAACTTATTTCTCGACCGATAGCCTTGTTAGCATGGCGGAAATTAGCGGGGTTTTTAACAGCCTTGATAGTTCATTGTCTTTGTATAAGCCTTATTCCCTGATTAACAAATTCAACCAGTCTCAAAAAGGAATTGCAGTTGATGCGCATTTGAAGAATGTGGTTGGTAAATCTGTAGAAGTTTATAAGAGTACCAGAGGCGAGTTTGATGTTACGGTTAAGCCGTTGGTGCAGGCATGGGGATTTGGGGCATCGAAACCTGCAACACCAGTCAATGCGGCAAGTATTCAAAAGGCATTGGCATGTGTGGGAAGTTTGCGGTTTAGCTTAAAGGGAGATTCCCTTGTAAAAAGCATTCCCTGCCTTGAAATTGACCTGAACGGAATCGCCCAGGGCTATAGCGTAGACTTTATTTGCGGGCTTTTGGAGCAAAAAGGGATTGATAATTACATGGTTGAAATTGGTGGCGAGCTAAGAGTAAAGGGACTGAATAAAAATACGAACCAGAACTTCAGAATAGGTATTGAAAGCCCTTCGGATAACTTTGGAACTCCATTGAAGAAAATAGTTCTATTGAAATCGGGCGCTCTAACTACCTCTGGAAATTACAGAAAGTACAGGTACGAGGGCGGCAAAAAAATCTCGCATCTTATAAACCCTAAAACTGGTTATCCGATTAAAAATGAAATGATCAGTGTTACCGTTTTTGCCAAAGATGCCATCACCGCCGATGGTTTTGATAATGCATTTATGGGAATGGGATTAACACAGACTCTTAGGTTTTTAAAGAATAGAAAGGATATGGGCGCGTACCTTATTTATCAAAAGCCGGATGGCTCGATAGCTGATATGGTAGCCGGCACATTTCCACAAATTTTGAAATTAGAAAGTAATGAACAGACGTCGTTTTATTAGGAATACATCTTTGCTGGGGGCAGGATTTGCTTTCCATAATGGCCTTGCGAGCGCATTTTCCGGCATAGCCGATAAGTCTTTAAAAGTAGCCGTGATAGGCTGCGGCGATAGAGGAAAGGGGCTTTTGTCCGTTTTAAAAACAGTTCCGGAATCATTTGAGGTAGCGGCTGTATGTGATGTTTTGGATTTTCGCCTGGCTGAAGCCGAAAAGTTATGTGGCGGAAATGTAAAACGTTATAAGGATTACAGAAAACTTCTCGATGATAAATCAATCAACGCTGTGCTGATAGCCACACCTTTAAGTGCTCATTTTTCGATTGCGAAGGATGCGCTGGCAGCTTCAAAACATGTCTATCTCGAAAAAACGATGGCCTATTCTATCCCTGAAGCTCTTCAATTGGTAAAGGACGTGAAAAAATCGGGCCTGGTTTTGCAGGTTGGGCATCAGTATCGCTATACTCCCCTTTATTTCAAGGTAAAGGACATGATTGAAATGGGTTATTTGGGTAAAGTAACACAAATTGATTGTCGTTGGGACCGTAATGGAAGCTGGCGCCGATCGGTGCCTGAATCTTCCCTTGAAAGGCAGATTAATTGGCGCATGTACAAAGAATATTCTGGAGGCTTAATTGCCGAATTGCTTTCGCACCAGATTGATTTTATTAATTGGGCATTTGATACTCATCCTGATAGCGTTTTCGCAACTGGCGGAATTGATTATTATAAGGATGGCAGGGAAACCTATGATAATGTGCAGGCTGTGTTTAGGTATTCTGAAGCTGGCATGGTAGGCAATTTTGGTGCAACTTGTAGCAATGCCCGCGATGGTTATTTGTTTAAACTGAAAGGCACCAAGGGCACTATTTCTCTCTTAATGAATGAGGGTGTTTTTTATCCCGAGAAGGAAACAAAAAAAGAGCTTGAAACAGTTGATGGCGTTACGGGCGCTACCAAACTCACCTGGAATAAAGACGGCGGTATTCCTATTCTTGAAGAACCAACCCGCGATGGAACTTATTACAGTTTAAAGGACTTTCATAAGTGTATTATCGAAAAGGCAGTGCCTTCGTCAAACGTAATTACCGGTGCCAGAACGGCAATATCAGTACACCTTGCAAACGAGGCTTTGTATGGCCAAAAGATAAGCACCTGGAAGCCCGAATACACTAATCTCTAATCACTCCTCCATGGAAATTACTATAAAAACACTTGCAGCAGAGCTGAACCTTTCGATAGCTACAGTTTCCAGGGCTTTACAGGATAGCCATGAGGTGGCAGATAAAACCAAAAGGCGGGTGTTGGAAATGGCAGGGAAGTTGAATTATCATCCTAACCCGTATGCCAGTAGTTTGCGCAAGCAGAAGAGCAAAACCATAGCGGTAATTATTCCCGAAATAGCTAATAACTTCTTTTCCTTCGCTCTGAAAGGCATTCAAAAAGTTGTGGAAAAGGAGGGCTACAATTTCTTAGTTTACTTAACGGAGGAAGATTTGGAAAAGGAGATTGCCATTACGAAGCAACTTCAAAGCGGCAGGGTTGATGGAATAATTATCGCCTTATCCAGTCAGACGGATTCTGTTAGCCATTTATGGGATTTGCATAACATGAAAATTCCGATGGTGTTTTTCGACAGGGTATGCGACCAGATTGATGCCTCCAAAGTATACACCAACAATTTTGAAAGTGCGATGAATGCAACGAGTCATTTAATTGAAAATGGCTGTAAAAAAATTGGTTATTTCCAGCTATCCAACAAGCTTTCACTGGCAGAAAGAAGGATGTCGGGCTACAAGGCGGCACTGGAAACGCATCAGATTGCTTTTGATGAGGGTTTGGTGTTAACCTGTGGTACAAACGTTGAAGAGAATTATCAGAGAATAAAGGGGCTAATTTCAGAGAAAACTCTTGATGGCATCTTTGCATCGGTTGAGGCCCTTACCATTACGAGTTATGATGTTTGTAAAGGCCTGGGGCTTTCCATTCCACGAGATATGAAGATTGTAAGTTTCTCCAACCTGGCGACTGCCCATCTACTATCGCCACCGCTTACTACCATTAATCAGCCCGCTTTTGAAATGGGCATGGAAGCTGCTTCTTTGTTGTTTAGAAACCTAACCAAGTATAATGCTTACCCCGTGGTGGAGAAGGCTGAGTTTAAGTCGGTATTAATGGCGAGGGAATCGTCGGTAGAGGTGAGGCCATTACCTTAAGGAATTTAGAAATGCGCCATAGGTGTCCCGAATGTTCCTATCGTGTGGACACATTTTCTAAACCACAAGGGTCAAGCCTTTCAGGCTTGTTTCGATGGGGCATAACCACGGGTTTCACCCGTGGTTGCTACCAGTCAAGCCTTTCAGGCTTGTCTGGTAGCAGAACATGCTATGCTAGTCATTCGAACAAGAGGAGAATTATAGCGATTTAAAGTTGTGTCCACACGACATTCATTAATGTGGCTAAAGCCCCTTCTATGTCTCAAAAAATATCCAATAGAAATCCAGCGCCCTAGTGAATATACCACAGATTTAGAAAATTTTTATTGAAATAACAGGGGGATAATAAAAAATGCCAGTTTTTAGGCTGGCATTCCTATTTAAAATAGCTGAATTTGATTTTATTGCAGGCTCAAAAATCTTGCAACTTGATCAGCATCTTTTGGATTGACATGCTGCTGTACCATTGTCTCAACCGAGCTGGCTGGTATAAAAACAAATTTAACGTCAACGCGAGCCGCTTTTATTGTTGCTTCGCTAACAACGCCATTCGAATAACCTACTAGTTTGAGCTGGTCTTTTGAAATGACATCTATATAAGCATCCCATGTGTAAGTTGTCCCCTGGAAAACAACGTACTATTTACCCCAGCACCACTCAGCATTTTAGAGCCATCTTTTCCATTGGTACCATTAGTTCCATTTGTGCCCTTTGTTCCATTAGTACCATTTGCGGATGCCAGTTTGAATGGCTTTTTTATGTGGAAAAGTTTTGGTAAAAAGCTCGTTGTTTGCCTTATAAACCGTTGGCTGAAGCCAACGGCAATAGATATACGACAACTGGAGTTTGTGAATGCCGGACATTTATTGCCCTCAGTTTCAACTGACGGCCTGAGCAAAATTAACCCCCAATCTTTAATCGCAAATCTCCAACCACGAACCTCACCTAATACTTAAACGCCTTCCCATTCACCATCACTTCTTGAATTGCCTCATCAAAAGTAGCCTTGTGGCCGGTGCGGACGGCGGCATTGGTCATGATGGTGGCGATAGAATGGTAATAGCCGGCTTCTACAGGGGCATTAGTTTGTTTGCGGCTGCGGATACATTCCATCCAGTTGCGCATGTGGTTAGATGTTAGTGCGTCTGCTCCGGTGTTGGCAGAGGCAACTACTTTTTCGGCAACCTCAGTCAACGTTAATTGCGGGAGCAAATTAGGCTTCATACCCATCGCGGCGGCAGGCTTTTCTTGTAAGCCTCCTTTGGGCGATATA